>OFGZ01000014.1_pt1 | contig 150895 bp, 117 predicted proteins | sample 1521871 | NCBI WGS metagenome assembly OFGZ01 (sample SAMEA3504091, study PRJEB24116) | mouse gut metagenome | biome: mouse gut; feature: mouse-associated habitat; material: faeces | place: Denmark | collected 2011
CTCTTTTGTCTGAATATTTTGAAGCCGGATTGCAGACAGACAAAGGCTTGCCCGGTGTTCAGTATTTCGCCGACAAGATGAACATGTCGCCGAATTATTTCAGTGATGTCATAAAACGATACACAGGCGACAATGCGAGCAACATTATCCGCGAATATGTGATGCGCCTTGCTAAAAATGCACTTAAATCATCCGGCAACATCGCACAAGTGGCCTACTCCCTCGGCTTTGAATATCCCCAGCATTTCACACGAATGTTCAAGAAACAAACCGGAATGACCCCGAAACAATACCTCAAAAATCAATAAAAAGCTGGTACATTCAAATTTTAGCTATTTAGTCAATACAAGTTTTGTATTGAATAAAATATATGCTTTTTTATTCAATACAGTGGTTTAATTGAATAAAAAGAGCTATATTTGCGGTCTAATAAGACGGCAATGAAAAATATAATTTTCAATCAAAAGACTGAACGCGATGAGCTGATGGCTCGTCCATACCAACAGCGGAAAACCAAACATGATGTTGAGGAGCTACTTGCCAATCCGTTGATTAAGTTGATTACTGGCCCACGGCGCGTTGGTAAATCAGTGTTTGCATTGTTGATGCTGCAAGGGAAGAACTTTGCCTACCTGAATTTCGATGATGCGCAGCTGTTGGAGAATTGGAATGAGGATTTGGTAATGTCGGCTCTTGATAATATATACCCCGGATATGATTATCTACTTCTCGATGAGGTGCAGAACCTGTCCAACTGGGATATGTGGGTGAGCAAATTGTATCGTCGCGGTAAAAATTTGGTTATCACGGGAAGCAACGCAAAACTCCTCAGCAGCGAAATGGCGACATCGCTGACCGGACGCTATCTGAAAATAGATATGCTCCCTTTCAGTCTCGATGAAACTATGAGCTGGAATGACATCGACATTCATGCGCCGCGTGAGGAACAGCTTGCCAAAGCTACCATACTCGCCGATGATTATATGCGCAACGGTGGCTATCCCGAAACCATAAAGGCACGGTCTATCACAAAGAACTATCTTTCAACGCTATTTGACTCCATATTGCTGAAAGATGTTGCGAAGCGGCATAATGTAAGGAACACTACCGATTTGTATAACCTCGCCACATACCTGCTTTCCAACTTCTGCAACCCGATTTCATCAAACGAACTTGCGGTAGAGTTAGGACTGTCAAGTGTTGCAACCACCAAGAAATTCTGTGACTATCTCGCCGAGCCTTACCTGTTCTTCTATCTCCCACGCTTTAACAACAAACTGAAGCTGATGAAGAAAGCTCCGCGAAAAGTCTATGTGGTGGATAACGGATTTGTGCAGAGCACCGCATTCAATCTCAGTGAGAACCTGGGACGACTGTTGGGAAATCAGGTATTCGTGGAGCTTTTGCGCCGTGGCTACGAAGCGGGCAACACACTATTCTACTATCGTACCCGCAACGACAAAGAGATAGACTTTGTAACCCGTCGCGGCACAAAGGTTGAGCAACTGATCCAAGTCTGCTACGACATGACCTCCGAGAAAACCCGCAAGCGCGAACTCGCTGCCCTCGTCGAAGCCGCCGAAGAACTCCATTGCGACAACCTTCTCGTCATCACCAACGACCAAGAGGTGCAAATCGAGTGGAAAGGGAAACTAATCCGCACAATTTCCATAAGTCATTTTTAACGGCCACAGCCATTGATTATCGGCAAAAAGAAATAGCCTGATGGCATAATCGGGCAAAACTTATCCATTGTACGTCATATAAGTAAGCAATGGAATAGTTCTGATAGCAGGGTTTCTACTCCGTCTTGCTCTTTTCTTTGCGGTATTGGGCGGGCGAGATTCCAAAGAATTTGTTGAAGTTGCTGTAATATGTTGCCCTGCGCACGTAGCCGCAACATTCGGCGATGGCATCGATTGTCCACTCCGGATGTTCCTTAATCACCTTGACAGAGTATTCCACACGCAGCTTGTTGATATATTCATTGGGAGACATTCCTGTGAATTGGCTTACCAGTTGCGATACTTTAGCCCGGCTTAGTCCCGTTGCCTCAGCTATGCTGTCACGATTGAAATCAGGAGACTTGAAAAGAGCCTCACTGATTATTTTAGACTGCAACTCTGCAAAGAGTGTGTAATCTTTCTGGTTCTCCGGAGTTGCATCCGCTTCAAGTGGCCTTTGCGCGATAAGTTCGTCAATCCGTTTGGTCGCTGTATGTTGCTGCTTCACAGAAATACGGTATGCTCTCCATACCAAAAGAAGGATGATAAGGATGAGAAGAGCTATGCCGCATGATGCGACCAGCAATATATTCCTGCGTTGGGATTTTGCCTTTTCGTTGACAAGAGCCAGGTCCTTCTCAACAAGGGCGAACTCCGTTGCCAATTCCTGCGCCCGTGTGGTTTTCTCTCTCATATAAAGAGAATCTTGGATTGCCGCCGCACGCTGGATCAACCCGTAACCCTCCCGGTAGTTTCCAAGACCGGCCTGTGCCCGTCCATCAGAGATAAGTAGACTGTGATAATCGCCGTTTATCGTATCTGTTCCCTCGAACATCGCATATAGAGGTGCCGTGAACTCAAGCACCTTTCTCCATTGTCCGGAGTCAAGAAGATAGTCCATTATATAGACTCTGCCTACAGGATTCTTTGCATAATCCGTAGCCATGAAAGCGTCATACGCCGTGGCAGCCTCTCTCTTCAAGCCAAGTCGTTCGGCACACGATGCTATGCGCGCATATGCGTAGGCCCGTTGCTGGTCGGTAAAACCAGCCGGACTACCGCCCACCCTGTCAATTTCCCCGATAAGGGCAAGACGTTTCTTCCCCTCGGAAAGACCTTCAGCAAATCTGTCATCAGCATATAACTCCACAATCTTGACACCGTATGCAGCAGATACATTGGCAAGAACCCGAGCCTCGGTCGATTTTGAGCCTTCTGAAATTATCTGGTCAAGATACTCATAGCCTTTTTTCCTTTCCCCCATCGAGAATGAGGTTTTCGCCATTGTCGTGAGGATATTGTATTCCGCTGCCTTGTCACCCTCCTTGCGGGCCATTTCCATACCCTTTATGGATGTGTCGATGCTTCCCTGGTAGTTCCCGAAGTATGATTGGGCAACAGAAAGAAGAGTCAACGCCTTGAGATATTCCTCCGGGTGTGTGGATATTGAATCGGAAGCGAGAGCCTTCCGGGCATACCGCTCAACCAAAGAGAACATCCGTTTCTCGTTGTAAGCGATGCCGCGCAGCAGATTAATCTGGTAAGCCGGAAGAGCCGGACGTTTCTGCGCTTCAATCTTATCCAACTCGGCAATCACCGAATCGGGTGAATCAACGATCCGGGCACGCAGAGTCCGGGCCAGCTCCGGGGTGCCGGAAGTGGCTGCGTAGCCGTTCATGGTAAAAGCCGAATATAACAACAGTAGTAGGATGCAGCTAAGTTTCATGCTGCAAAGTTAGCAAAAAAATCGCATTCAAGCGCAATTGAAGCAGGGAAGAACCCGAGTTTTATGTCCTGATGTAATTTCTTGATTATTAGTTTATAATCAAAAAGCGTACACGTAATAGTACAAACTTTTCGGCATTTGTACTGCGGGTTGGACGCATTTTGATTTAAAAGAGTACAAACCCGATGCCGGTTTACTTCTCCGCTCTCCGTTTTTTACCTAATTTTGCGGAATGAAATACTATCGGCATTGACTGACCGGACCGGAGTTCAACCGGTGGCGGCAGCACTGCTGACATATAAACCTACAACGCTGTAAACCTACAAACCTACAACAAGACCATATAACATGTGTCATAACACAAGCTGTACTACTATATGGGAACCGTAAAATTGAAACAATTGTTTTTATACATTTTGATGGTGCTCGCAGTGCAAGGCGCAGCCGCGCAATCGCAGCCGGACGAGAGCACCGCCGACCGACAATTCATGAAAACTCCACAGGAGGTCGCCACCTCAGCAGGTTCGGATTTTTCTCTATACCTTCGTGCCAATACGCTGCGATGGGTAACCTTGACTCCCGACATTGGACTGGAGCTGCGCTTCAAGCGGCATTACGCAGTAGTGGTCAACGGCTCATGGACCACATGGAGCTGGAACGACAAAGAACGTCGCTACGCACTGCGTGAGCTTGCCCCTGAGTTGCGCTATTATATCGGAGATAAGTGCCGCGGATATGTCGGTGCTATATATAAGGTGGGAGCCTTCAACTACAAATTTTCCGAAACCGGCAAGCAAGGCAACTTCGTCGGCGGTGGAATCACCGGTGGCTATGTGCTTCCGCTCAACCGTTGCCTGAGCTTTGACTTTTCTCTCGGACTTGGATACCTCCACGCTCACTACGACCGCTACAATGTGATCGACGGTGTCCGCGTGCGCCAGGGCAACGGAGAAAAAGACTGGTGGGGGCCAATCTCTGCGGGCGTGACACTTACCTGGAAACTATTCTAACGACCACATACGATGAACAAGACATTATTTCTTCTCTTTGCAGCAGCACTCGGTGCGTTGATGACATCGTGTGTGAAGGACGACCTTTATGAAACGCCGCATCCCACCACAGGAGCCTTGGTGGTAACTACCGGATGGGATGCCCGCAGCAGCAACGCCACAATACCCGATGAATATGTTATCCGCGTCGGTGAACAGATGCAAGAAGTGTCGGGACTGACAAATACGTTCAACTCTCTTCTGAGTCCCGGCCAACACACGATGCTTGTGTACAACCGGCCTGCGGGCATCGACATTTCGGGCGACATTGCCACTGTGGCGAGCGATTCACGCGCTGCCGACCGCATACATCCGCTCCCCGGCTTCCTTTTCGGCTATTCCACAGAATTTACAGTCGCAGCCGACGATACCCTCCGCGTCACCGCTCCCATGATCCAGTATGTGCGCACCCTGCGCATCGAGCTGAACATCTCTGACGGCGATGTATCGCGTGTCACCGGCAGCACCGGTCAGCTTGAAGGAGTCGAGAGCGCCATAAACCTGCTCTCCGGTCAACGCCTTGCGAAATCCGCTACAGTAATCAACGATTACGAAGTCTCAGCCGACAAGATGGTTATTACTTATCATCTGTTGGGTATGGTGCCGGATGCCACCAAGTCCCTGACCACCCATATAGTGTTCAGCAACGGCGACACACAGACCATCACAAGCGACATCACCGGTCAGCTGACAGATTTCCACGGCGACATCGAACCTCTCACTCTCTCCGCATCATTGAGCCTGCCCAAGCAGCCCGGTTTTTCGGCCACAATCGAAAACTGGCACACAGTAGACGGCGGCAACGTCGATGCACACTAAAAAGCTACTGACAACTAATCAATATTATCATTTTTCAGAACAATGACTAAAAAAGTTTTAATGCTTTGTCCGCTTGCTGCATTGGCTTTGGCTTCTTGCTCAAGCGAGAGCAACTCTCCCGAGGCAAACAACAACCGCAACGAGGCTCGTTTCTTTGCCTCGATCAATTCCCTCAATTCCCGCGCATATAACACCGTATGGGAGGCCGGCGACCAGATTGGTATCACAGGTACTTCAGGTGCCAAAGCCTATGCTAATGTAGCTTACTCTACCGACGGGACAGGCAATTTCACCGTGGTGACACCCGGCTCTGAAATCTACTATCAGACCAACGACCCCGTGACCTTCACTGCATACTATCCCTATGAGAATATGCTGAATTCAAGCGTGATTCTCGCCGACACCCACGAGCAGGCCGACCAAAAGCAATTTGACTATCTCTGGTCGCAGGCTCAGGGCAGCAAGGCCAATCCCAACGTGGCCTTCAACTTTGCCCACAAGATGAGCAAGGTAGTGCTGGTCATCAAGCGGGGCTCCGATGTGAGCTTCGATGAGGTCAAGGAGGCCAAGGTTGCATTCGGCGGATTCATCAACGAGGGTCAGTTCGACCCTGCTACCGGAGTAGCGACAGCCACCGGCGATGCCTCTGCTCTCTATACGTTCGCCGGTAATGCCGAAGCTGTTCTCAACGCGCCCCTTACAGTTGATGACGCTGCCGAGACAGTAAGCTACTCGATGATCCACTTCCCGCAGGCGTTCAGTGCCGCACTTCCTATAGTCGCTACTCTTGACGGTCGCCAGGACTTCAAGGCAGCCCTCGACTTCACTGCCGGCAACAGCGCGGCCGGTGATGCCACAGCCGCCAACGAATGGGTTGCCGGCCGCCAGTACACCATCACTGTAACTCTCCACAAGACGGCACTCACCGTGAATGGCTGCACCATCACCCCCTGGACAGAGGTGAACAGCGGCGACGTTGATGCAGAATAATATAATTTCCCCCGATTAGTATTCCATCCGAACAGTATGAAATCAAAATATCTGCTATATGCAGTTCCGGCGCTGATGCTGGCGGCCTGCTCCAGTGAGGAGCCGGCTGCCGGCGGCGCGGGTACTGACGGCGCGGCGGTTGTCACAGCCGACATAGCCGGCATTGTCAAGAGCCGTGCACACGACACTGCATGGGAGGCCGGCGACCAGATCGGCATCTCCGGCACTTCGGGTGCCGTTGACTATATCAATGTGCCATACACCACCGCAGGCGATGGCTCTTTCACCGCTTCCAACGGTGTGAGTAAGGGCATCTTCTTCCAGAATAAGGAGACTGTCACATTCTCGGCGTACTATCCCTATAATGCAGGTGTGACTGCCGAAAATGCCGAAATCGCAGCATCCACCGCCGACCAGTCGAAATCCAAAGAGTTTGACTTCCTCTTCGCCACGGGTGCCACGGGCAGCGTGGCCAATCCGGCCATCAGTTTCACAGGCGATGCCGCCTTCTCTCACCGTATGACGCAGCTCGTCATTAAAGTGACACCCGACAAAAATTCGGGCTTCAGTTCCTTCACCGCGCTCTCCGAGGGGACCCACACCCTCAGCGGACTGAAATCCGATGGCGTGTTCAAAACCGCTACGGGCGAAGCCGGGGCCATCGGCGAGGCTGCTGACTGGATCCTCAACGGCAATGTCACCCCTGTAACCGAAGAATCCGCTCTTACTTTCGCGATGATACTCTTCCCGCAGGAGGTTGCGGAGGGTGTCACCTACCGTATCGAGTACGACGGCGCCACCTACAGTTGTACGCTCAATCCGGCACTCCTCCCCGGCAAGCGCTACACCTACAACGTAACCCTCAAGAAGACCGGGCTGACCGTGGACTCATCCACGATCACCGACTGGGATGACGAACCAACCGAGGATGTCAACGCCGGTATGGATTCTGACGAATCATCAGACCCCTTCAACGGCCACGAAGCCGTGCTGATGCGCGAGGCAACCGCTGACGAGCCGGCTCTCTACATCGCCACATGCAACCTCGGGGCATCCACTCCCTATGAGACAGGCAAATTCTTCTGGTGGGGTGATGTTATCGGTCATTCAAGTGATGCTCACTTCGATTTTAGTGACGATAATGAAGATATTGTAACTGCGCTAAAAAATCTGGACCAACTCAAGGCGGAAGGATATATCGATGAGCGCGGTAATCTTACTTCATCATACGATGCCGCTCGTCAGCAGTTGGGTGGTGATTGGCGATTACCTACTGTACAGGAACTGAACTGGCTTATAGATTCAAGTAACTGTACTTGGACCTGGCAGGAATCACCGCTCGGCGCCAAGGTTCGCTCGCTTACCACCGACGGTGAAATATTTCTCCCTGCAGCAGGATTTTGTAATAACAACTCCTGGGAGGATTTTAAAATCGGATGCTATTGGAGCTCTTCGATAATCATCGATGATGATTCCAGATGGAACACACCTTGCTATTTATATCTGAAAGAGGATAATTCGGCGACCGCCGACAACAAAATCAGTGCAGGTTTGACCATCCGTCCGGTAGTAACCCGTTAATCCGAGTGAATGACAATGAAACCCAAAACTCTGTTATATGCCCTTCCGGTGCTGATGCTCGTCTCATGTTCGGGCGACGATCCGGGGCAGGGGAGTTCCACCGCTGACGGCGCAGCCGTGGTCACTGCCGATATAGGCTCGCTGACAAGCCGCGCATCCGGCACGCTGTGGTCGGCCAACGACCGCATTGGCATCTCAGGCACAACCGGCCCGGTGACCTACACCAATGTGCCATACGTCACCGCTGACGGCTCCGGCAACTTCACGGCTCTCAATGGCGTGGCCAACGGAATATTCTTCCAGGATGGCGCTGCGGCCACATTCTCAGCATACTATCCTTATAGCGAGGATGTGACCGGCGGCACTCCTGTAATCACGGCCTCCACCGCCGACCAGTCGCAAGCTGCAGACTTCGACTTCCTCTATGCCAATGGTGCCAGGGGTAGCCTCGCCAACCCCGCGTTGAACTTCACCGGCGAAGCAGCCTTCAAGCACTCGATGGCTCAGTTAGTGGTCAAGCTCACAACCTCAGCCAAAGCCGGATTTACTGAAGGGATAAAGGGTGTGACCACCGACGGCCGCATCACCGTGGGGGGGATAAAGCACAACGGCCGGTTCGACACAGCCACCGGCGAGGCCACAGCCAACGGATATGCCTCCACCCTCGTGCTGCAGAAACCCCAGGTAGCGGGCAACACCGCCAGCTACTCCCTGATACTCTTCCCGCAGACAGCAGAAGATGTAGAGTTGGTGATAGCCTATGAGGGTAACTCCTACAGCTGCACCTTCACCCCGACACTCGCCGCCGGGAAGCGCTACACCGTCAACGCAACACTCAGCAAGACCGGACTCACCGTAGCCACTGCCGAGATTGCCGACTGGACCGCCGGTGGCTCCACTTCAGGCGACATGACCATCCCCAGCCAAAATATCATGATCAATGGTCATGAAGCCGCACTGATGCGCGAAGCCACCGATAGCCAGCCTGCCCTCTATTTCGCCACTTGCAACATCGGAGCAGATACCCCCGAAGGAATAGGACTCTTCTTTTGGTGGGGAGACACGGTAGGTCATAGTAAAGATGAGGGTTATTATTTCCATATATCTAACTCTGAAATTATAACAAATAGGCGTCTTGACGTATTGAAAGAGGAGGGGATTATAGATGATAATAAGGATCTTACTGAAGAATATGATGCGGCGACTCAGAAATGGGGAAGCCCTTGGCATTTACTGACAAACGATGATGCAAATTGGTTATTGGACAATAATAACTGTATATGGATATGGAGCGATGAGCCTCAAGGGTATACGATTATTTCGCGCACGACCGGTGGAACTGTTTTCCTGCCTATAACTTATTTCTGCTCCGACACAGATTATATTGACCCAATTATTAAACCGCAAATGGCGCCCCAGGGTAAGTACTGGACAAATAGACTTAATAGGGAAGGTAAGGTTGGATATGCAGGTTCTGGCTATTCTTTAAGTCTTACAGGCCCGTCTTATTCGAGCAAGCCCTACATTTTGGGGAGTTCTACAGTAAGTTTCGGGTTCAACATTCGTCCTGTAGCCAACCTTTAAGCAACATCCAAGTCAGTAAGGTAAACTAATAAAACAAACGAAAATGAGAACGACAAAATATATCTTTTTTGCAGCTGCGGCACTGATGCTGGCAAGCTGTTCGAGTGAGGAGCCGAATGCGGCTCAGAGTGGCGAGCTTGTCGCCGCAAGTTTTTCGGCCGACATCGCCGGCGTCAAGTCGCGCGCCTACGACACGTCGTGGGAGCAGGGTGACCGCATCGGTATCTCCTGCACTTCCGCCAACGGCAAGACCGAGTATGCCAACATGGCCTACGAGACAGCCGCAGCCGACGGTATTTTCGCGCACGTAGGTGGCAAACCGACCGGTATCTTCTTCCAGGACATGGAGGATGTGACTTTCTCCGCCTACTATCCCTTCAGCGGCACCGAGGGTACTGCGGCGGGTGTGCTGAGCGGTTCGACGGCCGACCAGTCGAAGCAGAGGGAATTTGACTACCTCTTCGCCGAAGACGTGGTCGGTTCGCGCACCAACTCCGCCATCTCCTTCACCGGCGCCAACGCCTTCAACCACTGCATGACCCGCCTCGTGATTACTGTAAAGGTAGACCCCGATGCCGGCTTCACCCCCGCTGAGGTGGCCGATGGCGCATTCGCCCTCCAAGGCCTGCAGCTCAACGGTACCTTCGACACCGCCACAGGCAAAGCCGAGGCCAGCGACGAGGCCGCTGACGCCGACTACTGGACCATTCCCGCCGTAGCAGGCACTGCCGCCGACACCATGGTCAGCAGCGTGATACTCTATCCCCAGAGCGTCAGCGAACTGAAATATCGCGTAATCATCGACAACGAAGAATACTTCGCCACAATCACACCGGCCCTCGCCGCCGGCACATCCTACAGCTACACCGTGACAGTCAAGAAGCAGGGCCTTGAGGTGACCTCAGCCACAATCAACGACTGGACCAGCCAGGATGGTGGCAGCGTAGACGCTGAAATGTAAAATTGACCCGCGCCCGCGAGGCGCGACCCAACCCAGCCACTGCCGTGCGCCGAAGCGTCAAGCACGGAGGGACTGCCCAACCGCAAAAGGTAGCCCGGCGGATTCGCCTCCGCCGGTGGCACAAACAACAAAACAACAACCGAAGAATGAAACCAACGTATAAGACTCTCATACTCGCCCCCGCGCTTCTGGCGCTCGCCGCATGCAGCAGCGACGAGCCCGCCGAGGGCCAGGCACTCCCCGAGGGGAAATACCCGATGGAATTCTCCCTCAGCTTCGCCCCCCAGACGCGCGTAGCCGCTGACGGAATGGGCTGCACATGGGAAGATGGGGAGCAAATCACTATCACAGTATCACAGAACGGTGTGGAGGAGACCACTACGATTACCCTCGATGCCGATGGCAAGATAGTAAGCTATCAGCCCCAGCTATATTGGACGAGCAACAAGCCGGCCACAGTGACCGCATGCTACACCAATCTTGACGCTACGTCAACCGAAAACTACACCGACCAGAGCCAAGGGCTTCCCTATGTGCTTGCCGGCTCCGCACTTGCCCCTTTTGGTAAGCCCGTGCAGCTGACACTGCAGCACCAGCTGGCGCAGGTGCGTCTGAAAATATCCGGTTACAGGACTGATACATTTACAGGTGTAAAGTTTTATGGCTACAGTGAGTACAAAATAGCCGATGATGGAGTGACCACCGGCGCAGCTCGCGGCTACATAACCATGCTTTATGATAAGAAGCTTGGCTGCTATATGGCAAATGTAGTACCCGGTGACCTTACAATCAGTGATGGCTCGCGACTCTTCAGCTTCAGCGATGTATTTAAAACGGACATAACCTACAATGCCAAAATAGAAGCAGGCAAAGTCTATACTTTCGACATTGCCTCACCAAATCCGGAACCCAACCTCAACGGTCATGCGGCGGTCTTGATGAGAAATGGCACTGCATCCACTCCTGCTCTCTATGTTGCCACATGCAATCTTGGAGCATCGAATCCTCAATCTATGGGGCAATATTACATGTGGGGAGAAATAGATGGGCATACGGCAGGAGAGGGATATAATTTCTCTTCAAATTGCAAAACTGAAAATAAGAATTTACTCGATTTGCATGATTTAGGATATATTTCTTCAACCTCCGAAGCCAAAGCGGAATTGTTGGCAAGTCATGATGCTGCGAGGAGAACTCTTGGAGGTGATTGGCATACTCCACGCAAAGAAGAGTTTGAGTGGCTTAAAGATAATTGTGATTGGACTTGGAACGCAAGCCAGTATGGCTTTACCATAAAGAGCAGGGAAACCAATAATACAGTTTTCTTGCCAAATTCCGGCCATATTATAGGTAATACCCATCATTCTGACCAGACTTGTTATCTTGGGTCAATTCCTTACGGTACAGCTAACCAATACGGGCTATACTTCATACCAAATGATTCAAGTTCTTTGATGGTAACCGGTTTCAGATCTATAGGTTGTCAAATTCGTCCCGTTGCAAGCGTATCCCTGTAAAAATAAGAGTTATGAAAAGATCAATATATATATTCCTGGCACTGGCAACCTCAGGGTTGACTGCATGCACTGACGATGAGCCGAAAATAGCGTCCGGCGTCGCTGCAGATGTGACCGCTGAAATCGGCGAGGTGTCGAGCCGTGTCGCGGCTGCAAGTACAAAGTGGTCGGCCGGTGATAAAATCGGTATCTCCGGCACTTCCGGTTCGGTCACTTACAGCAATGTGCCGTACATGACTGACGGCAGCGGATCTTTCGAGGCAGCCGAAGGTGTAGGAAAAGGAATATTCTTTCAAGACGAAAATCAGTCGACATTCACGGCATATTATCCATACAGCTATGACGTCACTGCCGACAATACTATAATCAAAGCCAATACGTCAAACCAACTTTCGTCATCGTCGTTTAACTTCCTCTTCTCATCCGGTGCTTCGGGTAGCAAAAACTCCCCGGCTCTGAACTTCACCGGTGGAGCTGCCTTCAAGCATAGCATGGCGCAGCTGATTATCCATATTACCCCTGATAGTGAGGATGGATTCGATCCGGAGGGAGTATTCTCTGACAGCGAGGTAACTCTCAAGGGTATAATCCAGGATGGAGAATTCAATACCGCCAATGGTCAAGCCAAGGCGACAGGTGAACCCAAGGAGATGGAGCTTGCCTTAGGTCAGGTCATACTAACCGTGCCGACCGGATCTTACAATCTAATGTTCTTTCCGCAGGAAGCGACTGATGCGGAGGTCAGTCTAACGTACAAGGGCATAACCTACGCATGCACCTTCTCGCCCAAGCTCGAGGCCGGTAAGAGTTACACAGCCAACTTCAACCTCAAGAAATCGGGACTTACACTTGACGCTGTTTCCATTGCCGATTGGGTGGCTGCAGGCAATCCAATCAAAGGTGATGCAGCATTTACGTATCCTTCAGAAGTTAACCTCAACGGTCATGATGCAGATGCCGTTCTTATGCGCAAAGCATCATCCAAGTATCCGCCTCTGTACGTAGCGAAATGCAACCTTGGAGCCTCAAAACCGGAAGATAAAGGGCTATACTATTGGTGGGGGGTCACCGAAGGTCATTCTGCGGGATTTAACTTTTATGACGGATGCCCTACTAATGCGATGGATTTACCTGAATTGTATGCCAAAGGTTACATTACTTCGACCAACTCATCTACAGCAGTACTAACAGATAAGTGTGATGCAGCAAATCAAGCATTAGGTGGAAATTGGCATATGCCTGACTATGAAGACCTTCAGTGGCTCATAATGAATTGTGTCTGGACCTGGAATTCTTCAAAGAATGGATTCGATGTAAAAAGCCTGGAGACATCCAATACCATTTTTTTGCCGAATGCAGGACGGATTATAGGAAAAGACACAGACACTACTATTTGTGAGTACATATCGTCAACTCCTTTAGGTGCATATAGTTCCCATGTACTAATGATTAGGGCGGCAGAAAAACAATTTGCTTTGGTTAATTTCCCTCGCAATGTCGGCCAGTCGATAAGACCTGTAGCAAGCGTGAGATATTCGTATTAATCAGTCCGTGCGGGCTTGCACTCCGCAAGGGTATCAAGCAGGTGGAGCGGGGAGGCGTTAGCCTCCCGGGAGGAGGGGCGGCCTCGCCCGGACCCGGTAGATTTGCCCCGACAATGGCTGTAATCCCAAAGTAATGACCCCTATTTTGCCAAAATAATAGAAAAATGAAAACAAGATATACACTAATAGCAGTTGCCGGAATGGCGCTCGCAGGTTGCGCGAGCGACGAACCGGCGCAGCGCACCGACGCTGACGGCGCCGCCGTGGTAAGCGCCGAGATCGCCGGCGTTGCCGGTAGCCGCGCTTACGACACCTCGTGGGAAATGGGTGACCAAATCGGCATCAGCTCCTCTGAGGGTAGTGTGGTCTGCACCAACGTGCCCTACGTCACAGCCGATGGCAGCGGCGCTTTTACCGCCGCCGAAGGTGAGGCAAAGGGTATCTTCTTCGATACCAATGCAATCTCAAAATTCTCTGCCTACTATCCATATGATGCAGGAGTGACGGCTGAGAATCCGGTTATCACCCGCGACGTCACCGTGCAGAGTTCCGGGAGGAACCGACAGATTGACTTCCTCTTTGCCGAAGGTGCAAGGGGAGCGAAGTCAAATCCCGCCATCAACTTCACAGGCGCCGCAGCATTCACCCACCGCATGGCGCAGCTCGTGCTCAATATTGTGCCTGACAAAGAGAGTGGGTTTGTTGATACGGATGTACTCGCCGATGGGGTGAGCACACTGAGCGGGCTTGCCGTAGAGGGTCAGTTCAACACTCTGACAGGTGTTGCTGAGGCAACCGGCGAGGCCACCGACTGGCTCCTCTCCGATCCGCTCAAGGGAATTAGCAACGTGACCCCGACGATTGACACCACCTCCGGTGGTGTATCTTTCACGATGCTTGTCTACCCACAGCAGGTGAGTGACGGCGTCACCTATAGCATCGACTATGGCGGCGCAAGCTACAGCTGCACACTTACCCCGGCCCTCGAAGCCGGCAAGCGCTACACCTACCACATCAAGCTCAGCAAGACCGGCCTCACCGTGGCCAACTCCACGATCACCGACTGGCAGGATGACGACAGTGCCGATGTGGACACAAGCTTGGATCCTCTGACCATAATGATCGATGGACACGAAGCCGTATTGATGCGCCCGGCCACCGCCACAGAGCCACCCCTATATGTAGCCACCTGCAACATCGGTGCTGAAGATGATGCAAGTGACGGCACATACTTCTGGTGGGGTGATGTTGTTGGGCATACTTCAGGATTTGAGGAAAGTAACCCAGAGATAATTACCAACGGCAAGACGCGCCAGGAACTCTACGAAGCAAAGATTATCGATGCAGACGGTAATCTACGGCCCGAATACGACGCTGCCACAGTCCAGTGGGGAAGCAAATGGAGAATGCCGACACATGAGGATTTGGAGTGGCTTGCAGACCAAAATAATTGTAAGTGGATAAAGCGTGATGGTGATCAATATATGTGGATTGTAACATCCAAATACACCGGCCAGGTAATCCATCTACGCCACAGTCCGGGATATATGATTGGTACAACATTGGACTTTGAAAATTCGATTTACGGTGGAGCAACCGTTTATCCTGATGGGGAACAGGAAAACAGTAATAACGATCGATATTACGGGTTAAGAATGGAAAGGTGGAGTTACAACGGCAGCTACGCTGCCACGCGCACAATGGGCGTGAATATCCGTCCCGTTTCCAACCGATAAACCGTCTCCGACAAGTTTAAGCGGGTTGCAACCTCAGACTACGAGGCTTGCAATCCGCTTGCTACATCCCTACTACCCCGTCATGGCGACTCAACCCCAAGCATCTCCGACTGACGGCAGCCTATCCCGCATTTGATGAGCCGGATTCTAAATGGCTTTTGACCGGAATTCTCCGGGGGTGAGGCCGGTCAGCTTCTTGAACGAGCGGCTCAGATGGTGGGGGTAGTTGAAGCCGAGGTCGTAGGCAATCTCGCTGATTGTCTTGTCGGTCTCGACCAGTTGCTCCTTGACTTTCGAGATGACAGCCGTCTGGATATGCTCCGATGCCGTCTTGCCCGTCTCTTTCTTTATGAGGTCTCCGAAATAGTTGGGAGAGAGGCACACCTTGTCAGCGCAATATTGCACTGTCGGCAGCCCCTGCGCCGCAGGCTCCTGGGAATTGAGATAACCCTCCAAAATCTCATGAAAACGGTCTATGACGCTGTGGTTTGTAATCTCGCGCGTCACAAACTGGCGTTCGTAGAACCGCACGCAGTGATTGAGCACGGTCTCAATGTTCGAAGCCACAATCTGCTTGGTATGCTTGTCGACGGAGTGTTCCAGTTCCTCCTGTATCTCACCGAAACAGTTCAATATGATATGTTTCTCGCGTTCGGACATGTGAAGGGCCTCGTCGCTCGAATAGGAGAAGAACGAGTAATCCTTCATGCGGCGCGACAATGGAGTGCCGTATAACAAATCAGGATGAAACATCAGTATCCAGCCCTTTGGATTGAGGGTAGCACCTCCATCTGCCACACCGGCCGTCTGACCCGGCGCGATGAAAAGCATTGTGCCCTCCTGATAGTCATATTTGCTGCGTCCGTATAATACGGTGCCGCAGTCGAGCTGCTTGAAATATATGCAATAAAAGCCGAACTGTATGCGGTGATGAGCAATGCTTTCCAATTGAGACATGTCAACCACGCTCACAAGCGGATGAAGAGTCTCGACTCCGAGAAGCCGGTTGTAATCCTGCACGTTGTCCAGTCTGAGCATTTCGTCCATAAGCAGTTCTGTTTCCATAAGCTATTCTGTTTTCGCAATGCAAAAATACTCAAATATTTGAAATGTTCAAACCGCATGGCCGTTAATCCGTAATTGTGGTTATACAATCAGTAAATCAGTAAATCAGTAATTCAAGTTTCGCGAGTTAAAAATCCCGGTTTGTATGTGAGATTTTAGATTTTAGGCTTTAGGTTTTAGAATTCCGGTTTATCGGTCTCTATGATAACCGAGATTTATTATTGATTGAAGGCATCGCGGATTCGGCTCTAACGCTACGCTATGCCTCAAGACGCGGATGTGGCGGATTTTACGCGGATTTTTCCTTCGCTGACTTTGTCAAGGGACGCGGTGGCATACGTTTGCGTTGCAAACATTGCCGTCACGGATTGGAGCGGGTGTCTGCGGATCTGTCGCGTGGGTGCATCCGCGCCAATCATGGCTGATCCGTGTCAAGGCAGGCGACATTTCAATGTCGCAGCTTTCAGCGATTCAAAACTCTGTCTATCATATTAAAAATCCGCGAAAATCCGCCCCATCCGCGTACTTAGGCCATATTTTGCAAAGCAAAATACGCCGGATCCGCGATGCCTTTCAATCAATAATAATCATAACAAGGTTTCTAATGGCATCATAACATCTGTCAGATAAACAGGGACTTTTTTAACTTGCGAAACTTGAATCAGTAACCTCATGGAGTGAAAAGGATAATGACTTTAGAGGATGCGCGAATTGATTGTGCTTAACCTGGTGATGCGGGGTAGGGGATAGACAAATGATCTGTGGTATTTTAAGTAATTGAAAATCAGTTGTAATGAAATTTATGGTAAAAAATTGGTTCTGAAATTTGGTCAATTACGGAAATTTTTGTAATTTTGCAGAGTCAAACGAAAAATGACAGCCAAAAGCCGTGGTTCAGTAGTGAATCTAAGGCGAAAATGCTTCAGTAGCTCAGTTGGTTAGAGCACCTGACTGTTAATCAGGGGGTCGTTGGTTCAAGCCCATCCTGAAGCGCGATTAACTTGGAACAGCCGAGTTGAATAATTTTTTTATATTTTTAGATGCTTCAGTAGCTCAGTTGGTTAGAGCACCTGACTGTTAATCAGGGGGTCGTTGGTTCAAGCCCATCCTGAAGCGCGAAAAACCGTCGAAGTGATTTCGGCGGTTTTTTGTTTTTATCCCTGTCTTGTTTTTGTATGGACGAAAAAAAGACGCCGCCCCTGGTGGGGTGGCGTCTGATGCTTGTGAAAATCGCGGATTACTTGCGGATACCGAGTTCCTTCTTGGCGATGATCGCGCGGTAACGGTTGATGTCCTTGCGGATCAGGTAGTCGAGAAGGCTGCGGCGCTGACCTACAAGCGCTTTCAGTGCGCGTGCTGTAGTGTAGTCCTTGTGGTTCTCCTTCAGGTGCTCTGTAAGGTGCTTGATGCGGATGGAGAAGAGAGCGATCTGGCTCTCGGGGCTACCGGTGTCGCCGGGGCCGCTTCCGTAAGTCTCGAAGATTTTCTTCTTTTCGTCTGATGAAAGATGCATTTTGAGAGAAATTTAAGTGTTTGTTAATAAAACCTTTCGTGGAAAAGCCGCATGCCGTGACCTGAGTCACGGCTCTCCGGCTCTCTCCGCCGGGGCACTTTTCCGTGAAAAGCGATGCAAAATTACTAATATATTTGGAATTTACAAAATTTTACGCTAATTTTGCACCGCAATTATGCCGCGAAGGCCGATTAAGTGCTCCGACGGACGGAGTCGCCTCACGGTTCGATTAAAACATAACAAACGAAAATGTACGCAATCGTAGAAATCAAAGGACAGCAGTTCAAGGCCGAAGAGGGCAAGTTCCTGTATGTTCACCACCTCGGCGAGGAAGTTAAGGAAGGCGACGCTGTGTCGTTCGACAAAGTGCTTCTTCTCGATGCCGACGGCGACGTCAAGGTCGGTGCACCTGCCGTTGAAGGTGCCAAAGTTGAATGTGAAGTGCTCCTCCCGCTCGTAAAGGGTGACAAGGTGCTTGTCTTCAAGAAGAAGCGCCGCAAAGGTTACCGTCGTCTGAACGGTCACCGTCAGCAGTTCACAAAAGTGATGATCAAGAAAATCGTAACCGCATAAACCAAAGATAGAAAATGGCACATAAAAAAGGTGTCGGTAGTTCTAAGAACGGCCGCGAATCAGAAAGCAAACGACTTGGAGTGAAAATTTTTGGTGGTGCGAACTGCAAAGCCGGTAACATCATCAAGCGTCAGCGCGGTACTGTGCACCATCCCGGTCTCAACGTGGGTATGGGCAAGGACCACACGCTCTTCGCTCTCATCGACGGAACAGTGGTGTTCACCACAGGCAAGGAAGGCCGCAAGTTCATCAACGTGCAGCCCCACGCAGCGAAGTAAGTAACACTTTCGCAACATACATCCGGCGGAATCCTCAACAGAAGATTCCGCCGGATCTGTTTTGTATCCATGCTAATTACGGATAGTCTAAACTTATTGTTTGGTGAATGTCATGGAGTAACCGTAGCGTTCGTTTTTAATTGTCATTACAGAACCTTTTACTGATACGAGCCATGGACAATCTCCCAGCACATTGGCGAGAGCGGATCCGCTTTTAAAATCCCACGATGTTATCTTTCCATTCGCGCATGTGTATGTCCCTTTCTTGTATTCTGTATCATAACCGTCTGACCAAACCTCGGTTGCAGCTCCTGTGCCTGTGAAAGTTATTGTGTATGTATCTCCTCCATCGCGTCCTGTCCACGTTCCAAGCACCAGATAAGGAGTGTCGTCAATATCTGAACCTCCACCCTGATTCTGGTCTTCCCATGAGAATTTTGATACCTTGCGGTATGTGAAGTTGTCTCCATCTGTGTCAGTCAGCAGTAGAGAACTGTCTGATACATATGTGATGATATATCGATAGTCATGAGGCCCGTCAAGGTCTGTAATAGTCAGGATACCTCCGGAGAAAGTCCATCTGATTGGCCAAGTCTCAAGGTATCCACCATTTTCCCATTCCATTCCGGTTCCGTCCGCTTTGAGTTCCATGCCGTAGGATGATGCCTCCCATTTTCCTACGAGTTGAGATTTGCTTGTTTCGGAGTCATTGTTTCCGGAATTTCCGTTTGCAATCCGCTTGAATACGTATACATCATCACCTTCGAGTTCTTCCAGTATCATCCGGTCGCCGCTTATGGTGCACTTGAAGAGTAATATTTCTTCTTCTTCGTCATCATATTTCATGGTGAGGATTGACCCTGAATAAGTGTAGCTTCCGTAATCTGTATAAGTGCCGTATCCATACTCCTCTTCTACACTTGTAAAGCGCCCGGAGCTTGTAAATGTGATTTTCTGTGAGAATGCGGCTTCCGTATATAACCAAGTTCCTAATATGCCGTTGCTCTCGGTGTTGTTATTGTTGGAGCCGCCGGGATTTACGGGGTAGTCCGGTTCGTCGTTCTTGTCATTGTCGGAGTCACAGGCCGTGAATCCTATCGTGAGTGCGGTCATTAAAACCGCTAAAACGAATTTGAAATTTTTCATATTGGTCTGTTTTGAACCATATCGGTCTTTTTGAATATGGAAAAAGTCATCCTTAGGCATAGGATGACTTTTTGTGAGCCGTGTTATTTTATTCTTTTGAACACGAATGTTCCGTAGCTGCCGTTGGTGTACCCGATGAGGGTGAGCGTGTTAGGGGTTATTTTTACTTCGTAATTCCCTGTGAGCTGGCAGTCATCCGATGTGATATAGACATACTGGTCATTGTCGCTGTCAACCTTTGTTGTATATTCGAAAAATTCTGTCTGTGTCGAACCACTTACGAATGTGTAGAATACACTTCCCGTGCCGTTACGGCTGAATGTTACATCAATCACCGTTCCGGCACTGTTTGTCTGTTCCCATGTTCCTACAAGACTGGCGGTGGCAGGTTCATCTTTGTCTTTGTCGTCGCTGCATGATGCGAGGCTCAGCGGAGCGAGCATGAGCAGCATCAGCATGAGATACTGAGTAAATTTTTTCATAAACGTTCAGTTTTAAGTTATTGAATAAATTGTCGCCGCAAAGTTAGTGGCTTTGAACGATATGTGCATTATGCGGACGTAGTGCATTGTGATACAGTTGTGTATCGCAATGCGCTACGCTTCTTCCTCGAAATTTTTTGAAAGCAGGTCGTAGAAGTTGTGTCCGAGCGCACGGCCGATACGGTCGAGAAGCTGGACATCGATATTTTCATTGGCAAAAATTTTGTAGACATGGGTGCGTGAGCAATGTATCTTGTTTGCAAACCATGTCACGCTGTGACCATCCTCGCGAAGTATGCGCCTGATTTCCTCTCCTATGTGTATTGCCATGTCGCATCTGGGCGGCACTGCCTCTGTGCCGGTTGGTGGATAGTTGCAAAAACGTGAGACAACGTCCTGTCTATCTGAATTGAGGCATCGCCAAACGCCTGAAGAACGATAAACAGTCCCCGCCTCACGCTGGCCTATATTTGTCTCTCCTCGCGGGGAGTGAGCATATGGCAAACATGAGCACGTCTTGACCGCTCTATCCTGTTCTTCTGAAATTTTGGCGATTTTCAATTCATGGATATAGCACAAAACACGCTTTGTGAATTTATAGGATTCTCTAATCCTTTTGCAAATTTACAAAAAATTAAGGTTTCTACAAACCTTTTACGGCCAACGCATGTTATAGAGATAAAGTCGCTGAAAGGCACACAAAAATCAAAGGTTATGGATACAAAGGATACAAAAGAAGAGAAAACTCGTAGAAATTACGAACTCGAAAACGAAGCAGCCCAGAGACTCCGGGCTGAAGGTAAAGTAAGAAAAAACAATGGCACCCGCAAGGTGAACAAACTCTGGCTCTGGCTCGGAGTGCTCATCCTCATCTTCATCTTGCTCTGGTGGCTCTATTCAATCGGAACGTTTGAGGCTCTCTCGGGCGTGACGAACGGATAACAAGACATATTCCCGATGCGGTCTATATGAAAAACACACATATCGAAGAACACACACAATACTCTGTTGCTGCAACCTGATTGAAAAACACACATCTGAATAATGCTCATTTGTTGCAGATAATTATGAAAAACACACAACCGCATCCAGAAGATCCAACCGGCCGTTCAAGGTCCTTATAAAGGGTCAAAATTTCATTCTGAAGACCGGGAAACGACCTCAGGCGTAAGCCTGAGGTTTTTTCGTGTGTGTACACAGTCGGTCGAGCCCGGATGGTATCCGTGCGGCAGGACAGAGCCGGTGCTCAGCATCAATTATCTGATCAGCGAGGATGAGTCGCGGTAGGAGTAGTATCCTTCGGTCGTGACTATTATATGGTCGAGAAAGGTAAGGTCCAGAGTCTTGCATGCCTCTGCAAAACGTCTGGTTATGTTGTCGTCTGGCCCTGATGGTCGCGTCTGGCCCGAGGGGTGGTTGTGGCACAGCACTATGCCTTCGGCATGAGCCAGCAGCGCGTTCTTGATTACTTTCTTCAGGTCGAATACGGTAGAGGTCGAGCCTCCTTGACTCACACGCAGTTTGCCGATTATCTGGTTGCGCCTGTTGAGCAGCAGGGCCCACATCTCCTCATAGGGCAGATTGGCAATCTCGTGGCGCATCACTCTGTAGACTGTGGCGGAATCCTTTATCTGCACGCGGTCGCCCACCTGTTCGCGGCTGTAACGGCGCACAATCTCCATGACGGCCTCAATCTGCATGGCTTTCAGTTCACCGATGCCGTTGATTTCCATTATCTGCTCGCGTGTGAGACGTTCCAGATTCAGAATCAGGTTCTGGTTCATCTTCATCAGGTCGCGGCAGAGGTCGGTGATCGGGTACCCGCGTGTGCCTGTACGGAGTATTATTGCGAACAGATCAGCGTTGCTCAGAGAGGCGATTCCGAACCGCCTGGCACGTTCCCGAGGCTGGTCATCGGTCGGAAGATCCTTGACTGTCACTGTTGGCGCAGCAGGAACTTCACCGCTTGTCGTTTCGGTGTAGTCGGGTATTCCCTCGAAACATCTGTCCTGCTCTTCAGCCATATCTAAAGTTTCTCGTTTTTCCCTTTGCGGATTTCGATTTCTTCGTTTATGTCGCGGCCACGTTTCATGATTATCTTCGTGGTATAAGCCTTGATGAAGCCTGTGCCGTAACCTAACAGCTGTACCATCGAGGCTGCCACTGCAAGCATGGAAATTCTAAGGTTTCTTTCGGCAATCAAAGCTCCAACCCACAAGGCAACGATGTACACTGCCAACGGAATCAGCAGCCACGGCCAGAAGAAGGATCCGATTATAAGTGCAGCCGCACCTATCGTGAACACAGCCGGAAGCCAATGCACCAGCTTCATGGAGCCGGGGTAGAGGAGTTCGAGGGTTATGCGCGACATTCCGAACACGTGGACCTGTTTCCAGAACTTTCGCAGATTTCCGCGACGCTTGTGATAGACATGGACATCGGGGAAAAGCGTGATTTTGAAACCTGCCAGACGTATGCGGGTTGACATGTCTATGTCCTCGCTGAACATCTCGCGGAATCCCCCTACACGTTCATAGACCTCACGCGAGAAACCCATGTTGAATGTGCGCGGCGTGAATTTCTCCATTGATACCTTGCCGCCACGTATTCCACCCGTGGTCAGGAACGAGGTCATGGCGTAGTTTATAGCCTTCTGTGTCGGCGTGAATGAGTCGTGGGCGGCATCAGGCCCTCCGAAGCAATCCACCGGATTCTCCGACAGGCTTTTCCTGAGTGCGGCTATGTAGCCGGGGGGTAAAATACAGTCAGAGTCGACGAAGATAAAGAAATCTCCGCCGGCTCTGTCCATACCGTAATTGCGGGCGATGCTTCGCCCTTCGTTTGATTTTCTGAAGTAGAGGAGCCGGAGTGAGTCATGACCCGACACGCTCAGCGTGCCATCGGCCAAAGGTTCCGCCTCCAGACATGGAATCGTGGAGCCATCCTCCACGATAACCGTCTCGAATCCGCGGTCCGTCTGCGCCTCAAGGCTTTTCAACAGGTCGGCGACCTCGTCAGGCCGGTTGTAGACCGGCACTATGATTGAGAAGAGCATCGAATCCGGATTCTTCATGATTACTTGGTTTAAGCGGGGTTATGCCTTTACGCGGCCTACGTAGCTGCCGTCGCGGGTATCAACCTCGATGAGCTCGCCTTCGTTGATGAAGAGGGGCACCTTTACGGTAGCACCTGTCTCTACTGTAGCGGGCTTGAGAGTGTTGGTAGCGGTGTCACCCTTGAGACCCGGCTCAGTGTAAGTGATCTTGAGGACAGTCTTCATGGGCATCTCGGCGTAGAGCACAGTGTTGGTCGATGCGTCAGAAACAACCTCGACAGTGTCTCCCTCCTTCATATATGCTGCACCTGTTACGAGCTCCTTGCTGATAGGAATCTGCTCGAAAGTCTCGTTGTTCATGAAGATATCATCCTCGCCGTCAGCATAGAGATACTGATAGGGACGGCGCTCCACGCGTACATCCTCAAGTTTCTCGCCGATGTTGAAGCGGCGCTCGATCACGCGGCCGTCAACGACGTCTTTCAGTTTTGTGCGCATGAATGTGTTTCCCTTACCGGGCTTTACGTGGAGGAACTCCACGCAGAAGTAGAGACGGCCGTCCAGACGGATGCAGGAGCCGTTCTTGATGTCTTGAGCGTTCATCATTGCTGTGAAAGTCTTTATTGTGTTTTATTGTGTTGATATAAATTCACTGAAGTGTCGGAATCCGTGCCGGTTGCGGCGCGGTCTCCTTACAACTTGCAAATTTACAAAAAAAACTTCAAATTCTTTCACCACAAATAAAAATCAGCTAAAATTTTTCGTCGGATTTGCGTGATTCGGATTTTTTAGTTAATTTTGCAGCCGAATGCCGAATTGCGTCCATGCGCAGGTATTTAAATTTGCAAATTTAAATGATAAAATAAAATGAAAAGGACTTTTCAACCCTCAAGACGCAGAAGAATCAACAAGCACGGTTTTCGTTTGAGAATGGCCACTAAGAACGGCCGCAAAGTTCTCGCTCGCCGTCGCGCCAAAGGGCGTCTGAACCTTTCGGTTTCCGACCACATGTCGGGCAAGTAATCACCGGAAGCGTTGATTCGTGAAAAATAAACTCCGCAGGGCCCTGCGGAGTTATTTTTTTAACCTTTCCGATATGGAGTCTGCCCGCCAGGTGTTGAGCCGGAGGTGTATGTCGGACCGGGTGTCAGGCAGGTCCGACGGGTCAGACAGATCAGACCGGCTTCCTGCTCCTGACAGAAACTTGTAGAAAAGTATTTTTCTCACGCGGCGGTCTATCTCTTCCCGGCTGATCACCCCTTCTTCAACTGCCTTGACAACATCTGCCACTTCGCGGAATGTATCGTCAGGTGCGACAACAATGTCGGCTCCGGCCCATATGGCGTCGGTCGATCCGTAGCCTTCGGCACCTTTCATATTGAGTGCGTCGGTCAGTATGAGGCCGCTGAATCCGAGGTCATCGCGCAGCAGGTCTGTTATGACGGTACGCGATACAGCGGCGGGACGCATCTCGGAATCAATCGATGGCACGGCGAGGTGTCCGACCATGATTCCGGTCAGACGTTGCTCCACCCAGCGTCTAAACGGGTACAGGTCCACGGAGTCCATCTCGTTGAGGCTCCTCTCGATTACCCCTTTCCGCTTGTGTGAGTCGGACGACACCGATCCATGTCCGGGAAAATGCTTGGCCACGCTCACCACATCTCCATCCTCCAGCCCGCGTGCATATGCAAGCGCGAGATCGGCGACCCTTTGCGGATTCTCACCGAATGACCGCCGCCGCATGAAACTATTGGGCACACTCACGTCCACTACCGGACCGAGCACCATGTTTATTCCGATCAGCCGGCATTCGCGGGCAAGCTCGCGGCCATAGTCGTAGAGCAGTTGCTCGTCCGCTTTGTCGCTTATGGCGTTGTTTGCCGGAAATTCCGGTGCGTCGGCAAGCCGCATGGCGAGGCCCCATTCAGCATCGATGGCTATGAATGAATGCACTTTTCCCCGCGACTGTATGGTATCGGCTATTGCCGCCGCACTCCCGGAGTCACCCTTGAGCAGTACCACGCCCCCTATGCAACTGTCGGCATATTGACGGATCTGACGCAGGGTCCATATGTCGTCAGAGGCATATATGGCGGGCATAAAAAGTTGCGCCACCTTCTGACGCAAGGTCAGGGTGGCGCATACTGAATCGGCCCAGTGACGGGCTTCGTCTGTGAGGTCGGAAATCTCTACAGGCCTGGGTGCGGGTTCATGGGCGGGCGCACTTTTTCCCCCACGGCATCCTGCCGTGAGCAGCAGTGCTGAAAGCACCAGCCCGATCCACACCTTTGCCATCACATCATTTTTTAGAGTGTGCTTGAACTTCCTTATTTCATTTCATATTTGACATCGGGAGCGAAGCGAGGAGCCGGATCTGCCGAGATTGCCACACCGTTTGCGGTCTGTCCGTACAGGTATTCCAGTATTCTCACGCTGACCTCCTCATGGTCGCGCCACAGCTCGCGGTGACGCTTCATCGGTGTCATGTCGTCGTTGCCGTTGGCCACGTAGTCTATGGTGGAGACAACATATTTTTTCGCGGGGTCAACCTCCACACCATCTATCAGCATACGCTCGAAATTGCCGGCTGAGTCAGTTACCACGCGGACTTCCGCACTGACTGCCTCGCCACCCTTCGGAGCCACAATCTTCATGGTCTCTATCAGGTCTGCGCCGGAAAGTTCGATGAGTCTCATGCGGTTGGAGAAGGGGAACGTGGAGAGTATCTGTCCCTCTGTAACGGCTCCCTTTGTCATGGGCTGACGTATGCCACCCACGTTCATCATGCCGAATGCGACAGGAGGAACCTCGATACCGCTTGCGCGGAGGCTGTCGGCAATCTGGCGTCCGTACCATGCGCCGAAATCTCCGGCCCAGTTGGCGTATGCTCCGGTTGTCTTTCCGTTGGGCATATCCATTTCCGACCAGGCGATGACGTGAGAGTTGACAGAATCCACGACATGTTTGTATGGCGCGAGAAATGCCTGCATCTCCTTGGAATACGCCTCGGGCGAGAATCTGTCGGTAACGGGTATATACTCGTAGTCGATGTTGCCGCCCGAGAAGTTGTCAAGGTCGAGCTTTATGTAGCCCACATTCTTGCCGTACTTTCCGGTCTGTGCGACAAGCACCTCACGGCCATCGGCGTTCTTTATCCAATACGGAGTCTTGTCGGGAGTGGCCGGGTCAACGAAGGTGTGCGAGTGGCCACCGATTATTATGTCGATGTCCTTGCTCGCACGGGCCAGATCGAGGTCGTCGGTCTTTCCGTTTGATACCTCATAGCCGATGTGAGTCACGGCCACCACGAGGTCGCAGCCTTTCCTCTTAAGTTCTGCGGCGGTCTTGTTGGCTGTGCCGATTATCTCCTTGAACTTCATTCCCTCGTAGTTCTCTTCGGAGATAAGGCTGGCAGGATCGACGTTGATGCCTATGAAGCCGACTTTTTTCTTGCCGACTTTCTTTATGACATAGGGGGAGAAGATGCCGTCGGCCACTGTTCCGGAGAAGTCATAGTTGGCCGACAGACGCGAACCTTTTACGTTTTTCCAGTATTTGGCCAGGTCTTCCAGACCGTTGTCGAACTCATGGTTGCCGAGGATGCGGATGTCATAATCCATCATGTTGAAGAGCGGATACTCGACATCTCCCTTGAAGAACTTGAAATAGAGCGTTCCCTGCACCATGTCACCGGCATCGATGAGGATGACATTTTTCTCCGCCTTGCGCACGGAGTCGATTATCGCCTTGCGGGGCAGGATTCCCCCCACGCCCTTTGCATCGGAATCTATGTTGGAATGGGTGTCGTTAGTGTGCAGAAGCACAAGGCTCTGTGCCACTGCCGGAAGGCAGAGGAACAGAGCCATTGCAATAAGTATTTTTTTCATTTCTGTCTACATGCTTGAGTGTGTCCCTTCGGACTCTCAGGTGGAATGTATCACTCAGAACTTCACAAGGTCGTTGCCAGTCATGTCCTCAGGCTGGGGCAGTCCCATGAGGGCGAGCAGCGAGGGAGCCACGTCGGCAAGACGTCCGTTCTCTACCTTGGCTTCGGGGTGCGAGCCGATGTAGATGAAGGGCACGGGGTTGAGCGAGTGGGCGGTGTTGGGTGTGCCGTCCTCGTTGAGGGCATGGTCGGCGTTACCGTGGTCGGCGATGATGATTGTCTCATAACCGTGAGCCTTGGCAGCCTCAACCACTTTCTCGACACATGTGTCGAGAGTCTCGACAGCCTTCTGGATAGCGGGATATACACCGGTGTGACCCACCATGTCACCGTTGGCGAAGTTGACCACGATGAAGTCGAATTTGTCAGAGTCAATTGCGGCTACAAGTTTCTCAGTAACCTCGGGTGCGCTCATCTCGGGCTGAAGGTCGTATGTCGCAACCTTGGGAGAGGGTACGAGTATGCGCTCCTCACCGGGGAATGCGGCTTCGCGGCCACCGTTGAAGAAGAATGTCACATGCGCGTATTTCTCAGTCTCGGCTATGTGGAGCTGGGTCTTGCCGTTTGCCGACAGATACTCGGCGAGAGTGTTGGGAACGTCAGACTTGTTGAAGAGAATCTTCACACCCTTGAAAGAGTCGTCATACGGTGTCATGCAGTAGTACTGCAGGTCGGGAATCGGGTTCATGCCGTCTTCCGTATGCTGTGTGAGGACTGTTGTCAGCTCTTTTGCGCGGTCGTTGCGGTAGTTGAAGAAGATTACCACATGGCCGGCGCCGATGCGGCCGTCAACACGGTCGTTCACGATCGGCTTGATGAACTCGTCGGTCACGCCCTCGGCATATGACTCCTCGACAGCCTTCACCATGTCGTCGGCATGTTTGCCCTCGCCGTATACGAGCAGGTTGTAAGCCTCTTTCAGACGCTCCCAGCGTTTGTCGCGGTCCATTGCGTAATAGCGGCCGATTACCGAGGCAATCACGCCGGCGCTCTTCTCGCAGTGCTCCTGCACCTCGCGGAGGAAGCCCGCGCCGCTCTTCGGGTCGGTGTCGCGGCCATCCATGAACGCATGGAGATAAACCTTGTCGAGACCGTACTCCTTGGCTGTGTCGCAGAGTGCGTAGAGATGGTCGAGCGACGAGTGGACACCGCCGCTTGAGGTCAGACCCATGAAGTGGATGGGCACATTGTGGTCGCGGGCATAAGAGAATGCCTCGACGATTTCGGGGTTCTTCGAGAAAGAACCGTCGGCGATGGCGCGGTTGATTTTCACGAGGTCCTGATAAACCACGCGGCCTGCGCCGATGTTGAGGTGACCGACCTCGGAGTTGCCCATCTGGCCGTCAGGCAGACCGACATCCTCGCCCGAAGCCTGAAGCTCCGAATGAGGGTACTCGCTCACCAGCTTGTCCATGTAGGGCGTAGGTGTATTGAAAATTGCATCGTCTTTCTTGTGGTCGCCGATGCCATATCCGTCCAGGATAATAAGTAATGCTTTCTTTGACATTTCTATCTGTGTTTTCTAATTTCCAAACTTTAAGTCGCGGTTCCCTGCTGATTGGCACCACAGCTTTACCGGCTGTTGCGCTGGTGCAGAGAACGTGTTCTGATTGTCTAAACAATTGGCAATAGGCTAAATATTGCCTATGGAACAACTTTTTACCTTTACAATGCAAAATTAACAAAAAATCCCGACCCTACCAAGCCCCGTTTCATCAAACATCTCAAATATAATGCCTGTCAAAGGAGCTGAAGCTCCGCGCAACGACAAATAACTACGCTTTGAAACAGATGCCTTTGCGCAGCTGGTGGCGGTCGGGGTTATTTTAGCTGAGGTGCTGGCGGTGGTTATGGACTATTTTAGCTGGGGGTTGGTAGCGATGGCGGCTGCGAGGGCGTTTAGGTCGAGGCAGTCGCGGCGGGAGAGGCGCTGGTCGCGGGTACGTCCGGAGTAGTCGGCGGGGGCTATCATGAGCATGCGGCCTTCGGCGCAGAGGTTGAACTCCCGGCGGCTTGGCTTCTCTTTGGCTTCGAAGGGATGGTCGTGCAGCAGGATGAATCGACCTCCGACGAGTTCCGCCTCATCGCGGATTGCTTTTTCGGCTTCGGAAATGAATGGTGATACCAGTATGCCGCCGTTAGCGGCTGTGTGAATCCATTGGTCATGGTTCATTCTGCGTGTGTCGGTATTATCCGCCCGGTGAACCACCACCTGCTCTTTGAATGGATTCCTGAGAAGAAAAGGATTTCCGTATGCGTGGCACATCCGGCCGTTGATTGACAGGTTTCTGATTCTTTGGAAAAATTCGGGATGCTGTTGCCTCACTGCAAGCCGATATGGATTCTGCTTGATATATTGATATATATCGTCAAGTTTTCTATTCGGTTTCAGAATCTGGTCATTGAAACCTTTCTCAAAGATGCCTGTTGCGCCGCAGCGGTTGTTGACCTCATTTTTGAAGCGGGCCATATAGTAGCCAAAGGGATCAGCCGTTGGTTGAGTGACAAACAGCAGTGCGTGAAGATGGTCGGGCATGACGATATATTGGAGCAGCTTTATCTTATCGCATATTTTGTGGATATTGAAAATCGTGTCTGCCACAATGCTCCCGATTTCGGACCATTTTACATAGGGATGCCCCTGTTGGCCCTGGGGAATCCGGCAGTCGCCGGCAATCTTTCCGAAGAGGGGTGTACCGTGGCTCTTGGTCATGGTGACCATGTAGATTGCCCTTGACCGGTAGTTGTGCCAATATGCCCGTTTATCCTGCTTCCCCATCTCGGTTTGTCAGTTTTTTATTAGTTTCTGTGAGTCTCCCTATTAGTTTCTATGAGTCTCATTTATTTGTTTCTGTGAGTCTCTCTATTAGTTTTTATGAGTCTCATTTATTTGTTTCTGTGTGGAACTTTAGTTCAGGGTTGGTTAAATAACAATCCTGCTGTTATATAACAGCCCGGCTGCGTGGGGCAGTCGGGCTGTGTGGGGGTTTCGGAAGGGCGGTGATTATTTGTCGCCTTTCTTGACGTAACGCTCTTTGATGCGGGCTTTCTTACCTGTGAGGTTGCGCAGGTAGTAGAGTTTCGCACGACGAACCTTACCGTACTTGTTGACTGTGATTGATTCGATGAAGGGTGACTCCATGGGGAAGATACGCTCTACGCCGATTCCGTCTGAAATCTTGCGGACAGTGAAACGCTTCTTGTCGCCTGCGCCGTTGATCTTGATCACAACGCCACGGTACTGCTGGATACGCTCCTTGTTACCCTCTTTGATACGGTAAGCGACTGTGATTGTGTCGCCGGGGCCGAATGCATCGAAATTCTTTTTGGGGGTGGCAAATGCCTCCTCTGCAATTTTAATTAAGTCCATTTGGTTTATATCTTTTTAATTATTTGCAATTTAATAAGCTACCTTGTCTTACCAGAGATTGCTAAATCGACTGCAAAGTTACGTAAAATATTTCATATAAGCAAAATTTGTGCTAAATTCGCGATAGAAACTGTCGCCGAAGCCCTTTCGGCGGCAATTCAGGGTCTCCTGAGCAAGTGCCGGAGACGGATCATAAAACCTATTTCAGCAAAAATGACTATCAATATAAGGGGAAATCTGGTGGAGCTGTCGGCTCCTGTCGTGATGGGAATCGTGAATGTCACTCCCGACAGCTTCTATGCGGGCAGCCGTGTTGACGGTGACCATCTTTTGGCCCGTGTGGAAAGTATGCTCGCAGCCGGTGCCGGCATGATCGACCTCGGCGGATACTCTTCGCGTCCGGGTGCCGACGAGGTGAGTGCCGATGAGGAGATGTCGCGTCTCGCCCCCGCCATACGTGCCATCCGGAACCACTTTCCTGATGTAATCCTTTCGGTCGATACTTTCCGCGCCTCGGTGGCCGAGGAATCTGTAAGCCTCGGTGCCGATATAATCAACGACATCGGTGGGGGAGACCTCGACCCGGAGATGTTCAGTACGGTGGCGCGTCTCAAGGTGCCATATATACTGATGCACATGCGTGGCACACCTGCCACCATGCAGTCGCTCACGGAATATGATGATGTCACGGCCGATGTAATCCGGGATCTCGCTTTCAAGATTGATTCGCTGCGTCAGCTCGGCGTGAGCGATGTGATTGTTGACCCCGGATTCGGATTCGCCAAGACCGTTGACCAGAATTTCAGCATCCTGGCCAATCTCCGCGCCTTCAGGGAACTCGGCTGCCCGGTGCTTGCCGGTCTCTCGCGCAAGACCATGATCTGGAAGGAACTCGGAATACGACCCGACGAAGCCCTCAACGGCACCACGGCTCTCAATATGGTAGCCTTGCAGAACGGAGCCGACATTCTCCGTGTCCATGATGTCCGCGAGGCTGCCGAGACTGTGAGACTATACATGGCCCTGCGCCGCAATATGCCTGAGGGAGCAAACGTAATCAACCTGTCAGACCGCAACGGAGAGACTTTCCCTCCCGTCATTTACTGACCTCACTAACCGTTCTTCCATGATACATTTCGGAATAAAAGATATAATCGACATACTGATAGTGGCCGTGATGCTCTACTATCTGTACCGCCTGATGAAGAGCAGCGGCACCCTGTCGCTGTTTTACGGAGTACTCGCGTTCATAGTGGTGTGGGTGGTTGCCTATGAAGTGTTCGACATGCGACTTACCGGTACGATTGTCGACAAATTCATGAGCATCGGCCTGATTGTGCTCGTAATCCTCTTTCAGGACCAGATCAAGCGCGTGCTCATTGATATCGGTGCGCACGGCAACCTGCGCAACATGATAAGGATATTCAAGCATGAGAAGAACAACGACCGCGACCATGCCGAGATAATGAGTGTGGTCTATGCCTGCATGTCGATGTCGAAGTCAAAGACCGGAGCATTGATAGTTTTCCAGAGGAAAGTGCCGCTGACCGATTATGAAAAGACCGGAGATATGATCGATGCCGATATAAATGTGCGCCTTATCGAGAATATATTTTTCAAGAACTCCCCGCTTCACGACGGCGCGATGATCATAGCCGGACACCGCATAAAGGCGGCAGGATGTATTTTGCCTGTTAGTCACGATATGAATATTCCGAAGAATCTCGGTCTGCGACACCGGGCGGCTTTGGGAATGAGCCAGGTCACAGATGCTGTCTGCGTGATAGTCAGTGAGGAAACCGGCGGCATTTCGGTTGCTCAGGGTGGTAAGCTGACAATCAAGGTGTCGGCTCCCGATCTTGAGCATATACTCAGTGCGGCAGTCGATTGAGGCTGTGATTCAGAGCCGGTTTGAGGCTGTGGTTTGGAGCCGGTTTGATAAAAGGGAGGTCAGGGGGAATCAGTGCATCAGCTCGCCGACGTTGCAGCTGAGGTTTATCATGAGAGATGAAGCCGATTTGTGGGGCATGGCATAGGCTGCGCTGACCGAGAAAGTGCGCGTCTTGAAACCGGCACCGAGCGAGAATCCGGAAAGAAAGGAGTTATTGAACGATGACATGTCGCTCTTGGTGCGGTAATTGTAGGCCAGGCAGGCGTAAAACTTGTCGGAGGGCTGGTACTGCACACCGAAAATAAGATGACGGAATAGGTTGGAGATGAAGCCGCGTTTCTCTTTTACGAGTTCGCCGTCACCCGAATTGTCATATTTGTAATAGGGGATGTTCCAGCGGGTAAGGTTGTCGGCTGTGATGCTTATCTGGAACGGTGATGACCCTATGCCCTGCATGTAGCCGAGCTGAATGTCAAACGGCATCTTTATGTAACGCGAGTCGAAACGCTTGAACTGTCCGCCCATGTTCTTGAGTACCGCCGAGAAAGAGAGGTCATGCTCGTCGTCATAATAATTCACGCCGAGGTCGGCAGCCATGGCAAAAGCCTCGTAATTGGCGTAACCGCTGTATATGACTTTCAGGTTGGCACCTCCGCGCCAACGGTCGGTGATGTCGCGCGAATAAGTACCCTCAAGTATAACCTCCGAAGGGGTGAAACTGCCGGTCGGCGTGCCGAACTCATCGTAACCGTCAAACTTTCCGTAATTCAGATAGCGGAGTCCCAGAGCCCAGCCGCTGTGTTCACCTGCGCCTGTGCCGAAACGGACGCTCGCGAAATTTCCCGAACTCATGTAGAGCATGTAGCTCACGGCGACCTGCATGTCAAGCTCCGGGCCGATAAGCGCGGGATTCTGGTCGGCGAGAGTCACGTCTTCGTCGATTATGGCGATGTTGTTTCCACCCAGTCCGAACACGTGCGACGATGTCGGGATGTTGAGGAAACTATAGCCGTCGGTGACATTCTGCGCCGATACAGATGCTATGGCGACCGCCGGTGCAAACAAACCGGATATGAGTCTTTTCGGGATTTTCATCTCTAAAATAACGTGTCATTGCCGCTTCTATTATATGCGGCCTGAAATGAAAGAAGTGAGTGTGTTAAGTTCATAAAGAGGTAGCAGGGGTGGAAAAACAGTGGTGAAAAGCAATTTGTGACAATATCTCAACAATAATTAACTATTATTAAACATTCAACAGTTGTATATGTGCGATTAACCTTATAATTTTGCAGTGAAGTCATCGCCACATGGCTCCGCGTGAGAAGATACGGCGGAAGTGAGGGCGATACAGCTTTAAAACGACAATGGCAAGAATATTCCACTACATCCTCCTCTCCGTAGGTCTCGGTGTCATGCTGGCTCCGGGTCGGGCATCGGCCCAGACATGCCGTGTGAATGTTGGCACGAGTCCCGCAGGCTGCGTGAGCTACATGGAGGTTTATGAATATGACTATGTGAGCGAGAAACCATCCTTTCCCGGAGGCGACTCGCAGCTCATGAAATTCATCAACAGCACCCGTGAGTATCCCAAGGCGGCATACGACAAGGGGGTGCAGGGGCGTGTCACATGTTCATTTGTCGTCAACGCCGACGGCACCATCAGTCACATCTCCGTGATCAGGGGCGTGGAACCCTCTCTCAACAAAGAGGCAATCCGGATCCTGAGCAAGATGCCCGAATGGAAGCCCGGCAAACTCAACGGCCAGTCAGTGCCGACGCGCGTGGTCTGGTCCGTACCGTTCAGAAAATAAAAGTAAGATTATCTCATAAAACAGCCTTTAAAAAATTAAACTATTAAACTGAGTCATAGCAATATGACGATAGCAATTAGATGACAAATTATTTTGGAATTGAAAAGGACTGACCGCGAGGCCAGTCCTTTTTTTTGATGTTCGCCCGTGCGGGCAATTTCTTTCAGACAAGCTCCTGCGGATTAAGAAAGCAGGAGTGAATGTTTCTCAGACGAGAGCTACGACGAGTTCCTCGTCATTCTCCGTAAGGACAATCTTGCCCTCGCGGCCCAGCCAGCCGAGAGCTGCCATGGTCTCATCCTTTTTCAGCTTTGTGGCCTTTTTAAGACCCTTCATACCGAGCATTCGTGTGTCAGAGTTTTCAAGAGCTTTGTAGACCTCACCGGCCCATGTGCCAATTGATTCAATGTTCATTCTTTTTGAATTTTAGTTAAACTTATCGCATTTCGGATGCAAAGTTGCGAAAAATTTGACATCTTTCAAAATTTTTCGCCAAAAATTTGCATCTTTGGGTATAAAGAATACAACTTGTGGGCAATATATTGCCTAAATACTGTTATTTCTTTATAGTCAAAGCGTATTTGCTTGTTGCCTTGATTATAGAGTCCGTCTCATAAAAAATTTACCCATAGGGGTCGCTGGATTGAGTCATATCAGGTGCTTGGCTGAAAGGAGCAACCTTTCGGTTGTGACTGGAAGTCAAGTGCCTGAGATGGCTTAAGCCAGCGAGTCTTTGGTAATTTTTATCAAAACGGACATGTTAAAAATATATTTCATATACTTTTCAATTTAACTTTACACAACAGAATCCGTTAAAATTTACTCCGTCCGGCTTCTTTTTGACTGCTTCGCTCCAAGCCCTCCGGTCACAGCCATCAGGCTGCTCCCTGCGGTCTTGAACCGAATCAGTGCAAAAATAAGCCGCCCCTATGGGTAAATTTTTTATGAGACGGACTCTAAGGTGCGGTGAATGGGCGTCCGCGAGGTGAATCGTTAAATAAATTAACTATCAACATTGCTACTTTTCAAACACTTACACAGATTTTCAACAACAGTTACCTGCAAAAAGTTTTGATAAAGAGCCAAAAATTTCCTATATTCGCAATTGAATAGAGAAAACCGATGAAAAGAATAGGAAAACTGTACTTCAGATACGGCACGATGGGTTCGGCCAAGACAGCCATGCTGCTCACTACCGCTTATAATTTTGAGGAGCGCGGCATGGCCTACCGCTGTTTCAAGCCTGTGGTCGATACGCGCGACAACAAGAACGTGATCCGATCGCGCATCGGCATAGAGCGTGAATGCGGGTGGATATACCCCGAATCGAATCTGTATGAGGAGATAACGGCCATACAGTATGCCGACGGCTCTCATCCTGACTGGATTCTCGTTGACGAGGCCCAGTTTCTCTCGACCGACCAGGTTGACCAGCTGGCAAAGATTGTAGATGACTACGGCATAAACGTGGTGTGCTACGGTCTGCGTACAGATTTCCGCACGCATCTTTTCGAAGGATCCAAGCGTCTGCTTGAGGTGGCCGACTCGATCGACGAGGTCAAATCGACCTGCTCATGTGGCCGCAAGACGATAGTGAACGCCCGTGTCAATTCTCAGGGCGAGATAATAACCGAAGGAGAAGTGGTCGAAATCGGCGGCAACGAACGCTACATAGCCGTCTGCCGCAACTGCTGGCGCAACAAGCGTATAGAGCAGAGCCGCAAAGGCCAGCTCCCCATCTGAGAGGCTTTAGGTATTAGGCGTTAGGCTTTAGAGCTGCCTGTACCTAAAAACCTAAAACCTAAAATCTAAAACCTAAAATCTAAAACCTAAAATCTAAAATCTAACACCTAAAACCTAACATCTAAAACCTAACATGACCGAAGCACAAATTGAGAAGATAATATGCCTGATCAAGCGGGAAGTCGTTCCCGCAATAGGCTGTACGGAGCCGGCTGCCGTGTCGCTCTGCGTCGCCAAAGCCACCGAACTGCTCGGCTGCCTGCCCGAATCGGTGTCGCTGTCACTCAGCGGCAATATAATAAAGAATGCCATGGGTGTCGGCATACCGGGCACCGGCATGATTGGACTGCCTATCGCCGTGGCCCTCGGTGCCCTGGTCGGCAAGTCCGAGTATGGCCTCGAAGTGCTGCGCGATGTCACTCCCGAGGCTCTGGAGCAGGGACGCCGCTACATTGACGAAGGTCACATCTCGATCGGTCATCATAAGAACCCGCCGTCAAACCTGCACATCGAGGTGGAGGTCAAAGCCGGCGACGACACCGCGCGTGCCGTCATATCGGGTTCGCATACCAATTTCATATACCTCTCGCACAACGGCGAGGTGCTTCTCGAACGCAACTGCTGCGAGGCATGCTGTGACAACAGCGATGACATATGTCTAAACGAGGCTATAGTCTACGACTTCGCCATGAACGCCCCGCTCGACAAGATACGCTTCATTCTTGAGGCCGGATGGATGAACCGCGACGCCGCACGTCTCGCCCTGCGCGAGGATTACGGCCATGGCCTGGGCCAGGTGATACGCAAGCAGGGTCTCCGTCTTTTCGGCGACACACCCATACGCCATATCCTCTCCATGACCTCGGCTGCGTGCGATGCCCGCATGGGCGGTGCCCAGATTCCGGTCATGTCAAACTCCGGCAGCGGCAACCAGGGCATAACGGCCACACTTCCGGTGGTGTGCTATGCCGAAGATATCAATGCCTCGGAAGAAGACCTTGCACGCGCCCTGACTCTCAGCAGCCTTACCAGTATTTACATCAAGCAGAGCCTCGGCCGTCTGTCAGCCCTCTGCGGCTGTGTGGTGGCCTCGACGGGAGCTTCGGCGGGTCTCGTTCACCTCATGGGTGGTGGCTACGAAGAGGTCTGCGCCGCCATCAAGAATATGGTAGCCAACATCACCGGCATGATGTGCGACGGCGCGAAACCGGCCTGTGCCATGAAGATAACATCGGGCGTGTCGGCCGCTCTCATGTCGGCCATGCTCGCCATGAACGGCAAGTGCGTCACTTCGCAGGAGGGCATCGTGTGCGACGACATAGACCGCACCGTGCACAACCTGACCAGCATCGGACGCGAGGCCATGACCGAGACGGACCACCTCGTGCTCGACATCATGGTCAGCAAGTAATGCCGGAGTGGGGGAGGGGCGCTCGCAGGCATTGCCTGTGCAGACAAAACGGCAGCAAACAAAACGGGTGAATCTCCGTTTTCTAAATATGACCTGAGAACGCGCGGTGGCCTCGTGTGCCGTGCCTTCCCGCAAAACCGATGAGTCATGAAGAAACTGAAAATATATCTGTTGTCGTTGCTGCTCGCCACCTCTGTGGCTGCTCCGGTAGCCGAAGCCCAGGACTGGGGCCGTCTGCTCCAGGGTGGTTTGGAACTCTTCCAGTCGTTCACCGTATCGGATGACCAGATCAAGGGCTACGTCAGCCAGTTTGTCTCGCAGTCAGACAAGACCAACAGTCTTGCTCCGGCCAACAGCAAGTACACCACCCGTCTCAACCGCATAGTGAGCGGTATAACCTCGGTCGACGGGCAGCCTCTGAATTTCAAGGTGTACATCACCAAGGACATCAACGCCTTCGCATGTGCCGACGGCAGTGTTCGCGTATATTCCGGCCTGATGGATGCCATGACCGACGACGAGGTGCTCGGAGTAATCGGTCATGAAATAGGCCACGTGGCTCATAAGGATACAAAGAACGCCATGAAGAATGCCCTGCGTACAGCTGCCCTGAAAGATGCAGTCGCTTCGGCGGGCGGAACCATAGCCGCGCTGACCGACTCGCAGCTCGGAGTGCTTGGCGAGGCTATCGTGAATGCCAAATATTCTCAGAAGCAGGAATCGAACGCCGATGCCTACGGCTACGACTTCCTCAAGGCACATGGCCGAAATCCGCTGGTGCTCTGTATGTCGTTCAAGAAACTCCAGGCACTGGAAAATTCGTCGGGTACGGCGTCGCTCGTATCTTCCCTCTTCTCCAGTCACCCCGACACCGAAAAACGAATCAAGGACATCGAGAAGAAGGCCTTCAAGGAGGGGTACAAGTATCCCACCACCGCGACGGCCACCTCAAAGTCCTCAACCAAAAAGTAAGAATACAATATTAACCAGAATTAACCAGACTTGATGAGAACAAAATCATTCGCCATATCGCTCTGTGCGCTCATGCTCGCCATGGGTGCCTGCCGCAAGCAGGAGAGCCGTCTTGAGATTCAGTTTCCGGAACGCTTCGAGGGCAAGACCGTCGAGCTTATGAACTATAAGGATTCCGCACTTGTGGCCAGTGCCGTAATTACCGATGGCCGGGCGCACTTCGTGACTCAGGAATCGGACTCCCTGCGTTTCCCCGCGTTCATGCAGGTCAGCGTGGATGGTCGCATACAGGCGTTCTACGTTGCTGAGGATGGCGACGCTCTCGTCACCGACTCCACGAGCATAGCTACCGGCACGCCGCTCAACGACCGTTTCTCCGGCCTGATGGCCACACTCGATTCCATAGAGAATCTCGATGACATGGGCAAATATGTCGAATTTGTCGAGCAGCAATACAATGCCAACCGCGACAATCCTCTTGGCGACTACTTCGGCATAGAATGGCTGAAATATGCCGAGCCGGAGCGGGTTGACAGCATGCTTTCCAAAGCCGTCCCCGGGTTCCGCGATGCCAAGCGTGTGAAGTACTATGAGAATTTCGCCAAATTACGTCTCGCCACATCCCCCGGCCGCAAATATGTTGATTTCGCGGGCGAGGATGCGTCAGGACGTGCTCAGAAGCTCTCCGCACTCGTGCCGCAGGGCAAATACACCATCATCGACTTCTGGGCGAGCTGGTGTCCATACTGCATCCGCGAATTGCCCGAGCTGAAAGCGTTGCGTGCAGACTTCGGCGACAACCTGGAGATAGTAGGAGTGGCCGTGCGCGACCTGCCCGACGACACCAAAGCCATGGTCAACAAACAGGGCATCGAATGGCCCGTGCTTTACAACACGGCCCGCACCCCCTACGACATCTACGGCTTCTCCGGAATACCCCACCACATTCTGCTCGCCCCCGACGGCACCATCATCAGCCGTGGCGAGAACCCCGCCCAGCTCCGCGCCCGCCTCACCACCCTCACCAAGTAAGGTCCCAGGCGTTAGGCTTCAGGTTATTGCACATGACATTTTTGTGTAGCTGCAGCGGCCACATAAAATGTTATGTGCCATATATAATCCTGATGGCGTTGTTGGATGGAATAAGAGAAGTAATGAAAGAGCCGCCTGCAAAGGATGGCTCTTTTGAATTATGTTATGTATTCTCGTCTGAGTGAGTCAGTAATGATGCAGCATCAGTTATGGCCTGTTGTAGAGGTGGTATGTCGTTTTTGACAGCTTCAAATACTACCTCTGCGTCTAATTCAAAATATCCGTGTGCTATATGATTCCTCATTCCAACTATTGAACGCCATGGGATTTGCGGAAAGTTGGAAGATAAGAAGCCGGGTATTACTCTTTCAATACGATTGATACCTTCGCCAATTGCGGTGATTAAGGTACAATTGGCTGCGAGCAATTGCATACCTCTTTCTGAACTGTAGTAAAAATCAACAGATGTAATATCCCTATTCCAATCGGTAAGTTGTGTGATTGTACGTAGAATATCTTGGAGAGTGTCAATCGCCCTATGGGTGTCGGTGTCAGAGAATTGTGATGGAGTCATGTGAGATTCGGTCTATGAATTTCTGTGACAGATGGGAGTGTTTTCTTATCAAATCTACTGATGCCTTGAGAATTGATTCGAGGAATTCCTTAAGTGCGCACATCATGAATATTTTCGGAGGCATTTCCACAAGAATGTCTATGTCGCTGTCAGGACGGTTGTCTCCACGTGCCACCGACCCGAACAATGATAACCCCGTTACTCCAAACTCTTGTTGAATTCTTGGAAGATAACGTGTTATGATTTTTACACATTCTTTTGAATCGTACATAACTTCTGTAATGAATTATGATAGCTGCACCCGATGCGTCGCGTCCTTTTTTTGCAGACGGTTGCGTGTCGGAGTACTTGCCAACAAAAATAACAAAAATAATTCTTTTTGCAAAGTAATTTTGAGATAAGTATGGCGGGGATGTTGCACAGCAGGTGGGGCGGGAAAACTTTTGGGGCGCGGGTATGTTTCTAATTGTAGAGTGTATTACTCTTGATTAGTATCTAACTAACCCACTGACTATGGAAAATAAATCGCTTAACGCGCTGATTCGTGAGTCGGTTGTCCAAAATTGGGACAGCATGGCTCTCTCTGATATGGGCGGCATTAATTACCAGTATAAGGATGCCGCGCTACTTATCGCCAAACTGCATATCATCTTCGAAGCCGCCGGTGTACGCCCCGGCGACAAGGTGGCCATCTGCGGCAAGAACTCATCCAACTGGGCCGTGATATTCCTTTCATGCCTCACGGCGGGTGTCGTGGCAGTGCCTATCCTCCACGAATTCAAGGCCGACATGGTGCACCATCTCGTCAACCACAGCGGTTCGAAGCTGCTCTTCGTCGATGCCGCCATCTGGGAAAACCTCGACGAGAAGGTCATGCCCGACCTCGTCGGTGCAATCTATATCTCCGAACTCGGTATGCCGCTGTCGCGCAGCGAGGCCCTGACCGATGCCCGAAATAACCTCAACGAGTATTTCGGCCGTAAATACCCCTACAGTTTCGATAAGAAAGATGTGGTGTATTACGATGACAAACCCGACGAACTGGCTGTGATCAGCTACACCTCGGGCAGCACCGGAATGTCGAAGGGCGTAATGCTTCCCTACGTCAGCTTCTGGAGCAATGTGCGCTTCTGCCTTGACAACCTCGGGTTCCTCAAGCCGGGTCAGGGGGTGGTCAACATGCTTCCGCTCGCGCATCTCTACGGACTCACCACCGACATGCTGCACCCCTTCTGCAAGGGTTGCCACCTGCACTTCCTGACGCGTCTGCCGTCGCCCAAGGTTATACTGAAGGCGTTTGCCGACGTGCGCCCGACGCTCATCATCACCGTGCCGCTGATTCTTGAGAAGATTATCCGTAACAATGTCTTCCCCATGCTTGAGAAGCCGGTCATGAAGCTGCTGCTCAAGGTGCCGTTCCTCGATGACCGTCTCCTTGCCAAGATAAAGGAGAAGCTCATGGAGGCGTTCGGCGGCAACCTGTGCGAGATTATCGTGGGCGGTGCGCCGCTCAACCCCGATGTCGAGAAGTTCCTCTACCGTATCGGCTTCCCCGTGACGGTCGGTTACGGCATGACCGAGTGCGGCCCGTTGATTTCCTATGCTCCCTCAACCGAGTCGAAGCCGCGATCTGTCGGCAAGGTCGTTGACCGTATGGAGGTGAGGATTGACTCGCCCGATCCGGCAACTGTACCGGGCAACATACTCGTCAAGGGTGAGAACGTGATGAAAGGATACTACAAGAACGACAAGGCCACGCGCGAGGTCTTCCCCGACGATTCCGGCTGGATGAACACGGGCGACATGGGAGTGATCGATGCCGACGGGCACATCTTCATTTCCGGACGCTCCAAGACTATGATACTCGGTCCGTCGGGACAGAACATATATCCCGAGGAGATAGAGCAGAAGCTCAACATACTTCCCTATGTGAATGAATCGCTGATCATCGACGAGGGTGGACACCTGGTGGCGCTGATACATCCCGACTTCGAGGCGGCCAACAGCCAGCACCTCTCGGAAGAGGCCATAGAGAAAGTGATGGACGACAACCTTGTGGCCCTGAACGCGATGCTTCCGGCCTACAGCAAAGTGAAGCGCTATAAGATAATGGATGTCGAATTCGAGAAGACCCCGAAACGCTCCATCAAACGCTTCCTCTATCAACCCTGACCGCGCTCAGATCACATGCTTATCGTAGGGATGCACGTGTTCCGTGCATCCCTACAGTATTCGTAAACCGGCAGATAATCTTATCTGTAATCGGTTTCGAGGAAGTCGAGGGATTTGTCGACTTTTATTCCACCCTGCACGGAGAGCTTTATGCCTAATGCCGCTCCAAGTCCGGCCTCAGGGTTTTCTTCAAATTTGCGGAGTGCCTTGAGCATTGTGATGCGGTCGGCTTTCTCATAATGGTCGCGGCCCGCGACGGGGGTCATCGCCCGTCGCGAAGCCTGGATTCCAGTTGCCGTGAAGTGATGCTGGCCGGTACTTTCAGAAGCTTCCAGAATAAGTCCTGGAAGTCCCGACAGTTTCCATGGGCCATCCTGTATAGGAATATCCACGGCAAACCATGCCGTCCACTCCCGTCCCCGGTAGCTGCATGTCGCCATGCCGCAGTCGTAATCGAGGATGTTTCTTGTCGAATCGGCTATTTCCCAAGTCTGGGCTTCATAGGGTTCGGTGTATGTGAACATCATCGCGATCTGGCCGTCATAAACCTCGGTTTCCCCCTTGGCTTTTGATTTGAATATATACATCGGAATCTTGCGCGAGGGCACAGATTTCAGGTCGCCCGATGTGAAAGCGGCCATCTTCATCTGATTGTAGATTTCCCGGCCTTCAGGCGTGTACTCCAGAGAATCGACAAACTCCGTCTCCGGGCTGAAAAACTTCGATTCCGTCGCGTTTGCAAGCAATGTCAGCTGATGGTTCTGCTCCTTGCCCGAACGGTGGAAATGCCTGTAATTATAGCTGACCTCTATGTCGGCTTTCTCCTGTGCCGACGCAGTCAGAGCCGCAAGACACATAACGGTTAAGGTGAGTGACTTTTTCATTTTCGCAGGGAGATTGTGAACAGCAGCTCGCGGCCCCGGAGCCATCGCTGCGACTCGAACGAGGAGAGCTGGCTGTAGGTTGTGTAATTGTATGAGCGTTGGTTGAATATGTTGTTGAGCGTCGCTGAGAGCTCTATGCGCTTGCTGAGCTTATAGACCAACTTGGTGTCGAGCAGCAACACGTTTTTATATTTTCCGGATGTAAGTTCATTGCGGTAATGCTCACCGATTATGCGCCATTCCCACTTTGCGTGCGGCATGATGTTGATGAGCAATGAGTTCTCCATGCCGCTCAACCATGAGTTCCTGACACTGTTCATTTTCAGACGGATCTCGGAGAAGTCGATTGAGTAATCGAAACTCAGCCAGCGTAGCGGGGTACCGTTGATTTTTGCGCCGATGCTCCAGCCGGTGCTTACAGAATTGACCGCCTCGTTATCGGAGAACAGATGCGATTCATTGCTGCTGAATGAGCCGTTCACATTGACGCTTCCGCGCATGAAGTCGAGCGTCTTGCCCACATTTCCCATCGCCATGAGGTTCTGCCCGTCGCTCGCGGCATCAGCATAGGAATACACAATGTAGTCGCCATACAGCCGCTGCACCATGGTGTAGGGCAGGTGAGACCATGACTGCATGACCATCGCGTTTGCAAACAGGCCGTGGCGGGTATGCTTGTAAGAGAGGCTTGCCGACACGCGTTGCGATGTCGAATTGTAGAAATTGTCCACACCCTGCCGGAATGTACGGTAGTCGGTCATCGTGAGGCCCGGCTGAATCATGTTCAGATCCATAGGCGTGCGGCCCGCTCCGCCACGCAGCGTTGCCGAGAAGCGGTTGTCGGGTTTCCAGTTCACGCTAAGCGACGGAGAGAAATATACTTCGGAACGGTTGGCGAGAGCCTTGTCAAAAGTGTAATGTGAGAAACTTACGGGAGCATTGAGTGTGAAGTTCACGCGCTTCACCCAATATTCGAACTTAGGTGTGGCATACAGGGTGAAATAGTTTGTGTTCAACACATTTCGTGTCGTTCCCGCAATTTCGGCGGGTATGTCGGGCAACTCGCTGTTCAGTGAGCGCAGGTACCCCTTCACACCTCCTTCAAGACTTATCGTCAGGCCTTTCACAGAAAATGCGTATGCCGCGCTCTCATGTGTGTAAAAAGCATGGTTGCCTAAAGACTGGTTAAAACGCTGTTCGCCGCTGTGTACACCCGCTGTATATACGTTGAGTGTCTGCGGCAGCGATTCCCATTCGTTATTGCTCTGGAATGTCACGAGATGCTTGCCGTTGAACCGCTTTATCATCTTGAACCTGTTGCTGACATAGTAGTCAGGCAGATATGCCGACTGGCTGTTGGGCAAAGAGCCGGTCATCGTGAGCCTTATATTGTCCCAGTCTATGTTGGTCGAGAGGGTATTGTTGATGAACATGGTCTTTTTATTGACCTCATATATGAACTTGCCCGATAGTGAATGGGTGCGGTCAAGTCCGTCGCGGTTCTCGGTCACAACGCGGTCACCGCTTTCAAGAAAGTAGGTGGTTGTGTTGGTGGCCCGGGCGGTGACGCGGTTGAACGAGTAATCGACCTGCGCCTTGAACTCTCCATTCTTCAGCTTCCAAAGACTGTTGGTCGATACCAGTGCGGAGCGGTTGAACAGTGTGCGCTTGCGGCTCAGCGAGGGAACGCCCGGCAACGAGACGCTTACATATCGGCTCAGTCCTGTTTCGCGCCGCGACGCGAAGAAATCCGTGGCGTTGGCCGACAGGTCTTCGCCGGTGTTGTTTGTCTTGACGGTCGTTATATTCTGGAACCCCGACATGACGGCCATTGCAAACAGCTCGGCGTCCCATGCCGCTCCCGACGGTTGCCATGACCAGCCACCTCCCGCATCGCCATGGAAAGTCCATGTTGCCTTGGCCTTGTTTTTGAGTTTCAGGTTGATTGCAGCCTTGTCGGAGAAACTTATGCCCGACAGCACCTGCATGGGCTGATGGTTCTCCATCACCTCCACGGCTCCGACATCATCATGGCTTATGCCGTTGGTGGCGATTCCATATTTGCCGCCCAACAGGTCAGCTCCCTCGATATAGAATTTGTTGATGTCCTCGCCCTGATATTGTATCTTGCCGGTGTTCGACACGTCTATGCCCGGCATACGTTTCAGCACATCGCCTATGCTGCGGTCCTGAGCCTGTGCGAAACTCCCTACATTGTAGGTGATTGTGTCACCTTGCTCACGTATGCGGTCGGCCTTCACGGCAACCTCTTTGAGCATTGTGGCCGAAGCCTCCATGACCACAGTCACCGGGAGCTCAACGCTGTCAAGAACGACTGTCTGCTTGGCGAAACCCATCATCGAAACGTCGAGTGTGTGGCCTTTGGTCTCGGCGGCTTGTATGGAGAACCGGCCGTTGTTGTCGGAAGTGGCATACTTCCGTATCTTACCGGCAGGATTGCGCAGGATGACCGATGCTCCGGTCAGCGGCTCGTTCGAGCCTTCCTCCACGACAATTCCCGAAACATCGGTCTGAGCCACGCCCGCGAGCGCGACCAGCATAAATGCCAATATGCACGTCAGCCGGATCATTCGTGGTAATCGGTTTCAAGGAAGTCGACATGCAGGTCTGCCTGCGAGCTGTCGTTGTTATTTTTCATTTCAATCCTCTCGCCGCCAGGGGTGTTGCTTATAAGCGCGTTAACCATAGTTGCGCCATTGGTCAGGTAGCTCCGGCCAATTTTAAGCATGTCCCGACGCTTCATCCTGTCATATTTCTTCGGATTGTAGATTGGCATTATCGGGTTATCGCAGGCTTCGATGCCGGTTGCAATGAAGTGATGTTGACCGGAGCTGTCGCTTGCTTCAAGAATCAGCCCCGGCAGTCCGCATAACTTCCATGGGCCGTCTTGCAGGGGGATGTCGGTCGTGAACCATACTGTCCAATGCCGCCCGTGATAGTCTGTCGCGGCCATCACGCATTCATAGTTGAGTACGTTTTTTATCGAGTCGCCGATTTCCCATCGCATTTCGGCGAGAGGTTCCGTATAGTACCCGAACTCCGACATCCCCGCCTGGTCATATACGGTTACGGTCGAATCATCAAGTGATTTGAACACATACATTGATCCGTTTTTGGCAGGAATCGCAGACTCATCTTTTGTTTCGATATATTTTTTGATACCCTCATGCAGGAGCCGGTCACTCAGGGCCCTGCCCGACGGAGTGGAATCGAGCGAGTCGAGATATTCGGTGTGCGGGCTGAAAAACTTTGAGTACCTGCTGTTGGCGAGAAGCAGCATGACATACTCGTCATCGTATGCTTTCGCATCGGTTTTAAGACGCTTATGGGCATACGAGTAACTGACCTTCACCTCGGCGTGTGGGAAGTCTTTACTCTTTGCGTAAGCACCCGGAGCATAGAGTAGGGTCAATAAGGCAAATATCAGACAAAAATGCTTCATGATCACAGCTTTTATTCACAGAGAACATCTCCTATGGCAAAATTACAAAATAAATGCCATTCCCCCAAGCCTGACCGAAGCAAAAAATATGGAGACTAACGCATTGCAGATTGCATGAACGTAGGTACAAACTGTATGCCAAGAACAGCAGCTATGCGGAAGAAACTGGATAGATGTATATCCGCTTTACCATTCTCGACACGTGCTATATAGCTCTGCTCCCGTCCAAGTTGTTCTGCAACCTGCTTTTGGGTCAGATTCAGTTCTTTACGACGTTCACGCAGCATATTGCCATAGAACCATGCGAGAGATTCTTCATCAAATTTCTCACGTTCAGCCGAGCCTTGCTTGCCATAACGTCTGTCAAGGTCATCATTTACTGTTGAGAGCTTGATTAATTTGTCTACATTTATCTTTCTCATAATTCCAAATTATTTAATATCGTTTCTGCTTTTTCGATTTGTTTACGGTAATCTTTGTTATCTTTCTTCAGGAAACCATTTAGCAATATTACGTTCTTAGACTCAATCATATTATCATGGTCTATGGCGAATAAAATATTTCGGTATTCATTGGTACCAACGGAAACTCTCATCTCATACAGATTTGTATTATCAAGATGTTTTACAAACTTTGTGGATACATTATAGACGGTGGCTATCACATTCATCACATAGTCCATCTTGGTTTGCACCTTTGGCGGCAATGAATCGAAGAACGTTTCAAATTCTGGTGTTTTGAAAATCGTTCTCACATATTGAGAATTGGTTTCATCCTGATTCATGTTGCAAAGATAACTAATTAGTAATATTTTAACAAATAAAATCTAAAGAAAGTTGTTAGATTTATAAATTGTAATCAATAGTAGGCCGGCTGAATTTGTTGCAGCTGACGGGTGGACGGATAAACGAAAAACCGCCGGATCCGAAGAACCGACGGTTTGACAGAATTTGTGCGCACGATAGGACTCGAACCTACACGTCGCAAGACACCAGATCCTAAGTCTGGCGCGGCTACCAATTACGCCACGTGCGCCTTTCCACCTGCAAAGTTACAAAAAAATCCCGTCCCACCAAAATATCTTTCCCTATTTCGAAAATTTCAGAAACAACAAATTATTACTTAGATATTCCGGTTATTGATTTTATCAAATCTTCGTCAATACCGGCCTCACGAAGTTTCTGGGCAGTCTCTATGCGAATACGTTTTTCTCCGATGGCTATTCCCCGTTCTTCTCCGATGGCTATTTACATTGACACTACTTATTTAATTAGAGCGCGACATCCGGATGAATGTCGCGCTCTTTAAAGGATCATTGAGGCGGGGGTGGGTCAGATGGTGCGGGTGATGGGCCAGACGAAGGCGCGGAGGCCCAGCTTGGGCTTCTCTTCGTCGATGGCGCGGAGACGGTCGAGAACCGCGTCTACACGGTCGTCCTCGACAAAGGTCAGCATCGCCGATGCCAGCGAGGGCCATGCGTGCGTGCCGAAGTGAGGCTCGCCGGTTTTTGTGCCCCGCCCCTGCACCGTGCCGAAGGATGTGAATCCACGGCACGATGAGGCGTTGAGTACTTCTATGACCTTCTCGTGGTGGGCAAGGTCGTAGGCTATGAATATTGCTTGCATTGTAGTTCTTTTAGTTGTTTGTATTCTTGGCTTCGAGGCGCGCGCGGTGCTTCTTGCGCTGGTTCTTGATGCCGTTGCCCGCGAACACGCAGTAGAGCACCGGAACGAAGAGCAGCGTCAGGATGGTCGAGAAGGTAAGACCGCCGATCACGGCCACACCCATGGGTCGCCACATCTCGGCACCCTCGCCCGATCCGACTGCCATCGGAACCATACCGAGGATGGTGGTCAGCGTGGTCATCACCACCGGACGCAGACGCGAGCGTCCTCCGTCGATCACCGCACGGCGTATTGACATGCCGCGCTCTCGGTTGAGCGTGATGTAGTCAATGAGCACGATACCGTTCTTCACCACAATACCGATAAGCATGATGGCTCCAATCATTGACATGACGTTGAGCGTATGTCCAGTCAGCCAAAGAATCAGGAACACACCGGAGAACGCGAACAGAAGCGAGGTCATGATGATGCCCGGATATGTGAACGACTCGAACTGGGCGGCCATCACGATATATACCAGGATGATGATCAGCACTCCGAGCAGCAACAGGTCGGAGAATGAATCCTGCTGGTCCTCATAAGTACCCGCAAGGCTGATGGAGATTCCCGTGGGTATGTGCATGTTGTCAATCTGTGCCTGGGCATCGGCCACAACCTGGCTCATCGGCACGCCGTCGACAACGGCCTTGACCGTGATGATACGCTCGCGGTCCTTACGCTCTATGGTGGGCGGTGTGAAACGCTCCACAACCGTGCCGAGTTCCTTGAGGCGTATGCCCTGGCCCGACGGGGTGTAGATGAGTATGTTCTCGATGTCGGAAATCTGGGTACGGTTCTCCGGTGCATACATCACCTTGATGTCATACTCCTCACCATCCTCGCGGAACTGCGACGCCGTGGCACCGTTGATGCGGTTGCGCAGGTACATAGCGGCGGTCTGGAGGTTGATGCCGTACATGGAGAGCTTCTCGCGGTCGAAGTCAACCTGATACTCCGGCTGGTAGTCAGAGCGTGAGATTGTTATGTCGGCCGTGCCGTTTATGCCGGCGAGAATCTGCTTGAGGTCGCGGGCCACGCTGTCGGTTTCCTCGAAGTCGTAACCGTAGATCTCGAAGTCAACGGTGGCCTGGCCACCCATGCCGCCGCTCATGCCGCCGCCGACCATGACCTGAGCCTTCTTGAAGTCGGGGAACATCGTGTCGATGTCCTTACGCATCTCGTTGGCTATCTCTACGATGCCACGGTCACGCTCGGTCGAGCTGGTCAGACTGATGTTCATCGAGATGATGTGGGCACCGTTGTCGGAGAGCGAGGCGAACGTGTTGTCGGAGCTTGCGGGGCCGACAGTGTAGTTCGACACCTTGATTTCCGGATATTTATTGCGCCAGAGCGAGTCGAGGCGTGCGGTGACCTCCTCGGCATACTCCACGCGTGAACCGATAGGCAGCTCAAGGTTGACACCGATACGGGCGTTGTCCTGCGTCGGGATGAACTCTGTGCCGACACCCTTCATGAGGAACAACGAGCCGACGAAGATGCCGAGACAGATCAGGATTGTCACGCCACGGTGTCCTACCACCTTGTGCAACAGTCCGGCATAGGCGTTGTCGAACTTGTCGAGAGCGTGCTCGATGGGTGTGTACCAGTTCTTCTTCTTACCCTTGCCCTGGTCCTGCTTGCGCAGACGGAGCCACTGGCTGCAGAGCATTGGGGTGAGCGAGAGGGCGCAGGTGGTGGAGATGATCATCATGATTGTGACCATCCATCCGAGCTGGCGGAAGAGCACACCGGTCATACCGGTGACGAGAGTCAGCGGGAAGAACACCGCGATAAGGGTCAGCGTCGAGGCGATTACCGAGATGGCCACCTCATTGGTGCCATGCACGGCGGCTTGACGCGGGTCGGCACCACGTTCTATGTGGGTTGTGACATTCTCCAGGACCACAATCGCGTCATCGACCACCATACCGATTGAAATCGATAGCGCCGAGAGCGAGATGATGTTGAGCGTGTTGCCCGTGGCGTAGAGATACACGAACGAGGCAATGAGCGATACCGGGATCGTGATGACGATAATCATCGTGGCGCGCCAGCGTCCGAGGAAGAGGAACACCACAATCATGACGAACAGAAGGGCGTAGAGCACCGTCTCGACAAGCGAGGCGATCGTGTTGCGGATATTGTCGGAGGTATCGACAATCACACCGATCTTAACGTCAGAGGGGAGGCTCTTCTGGAGCTTCGGCAGCATCTCCATAACCTTGTTGGAGATCTCCACCGAGTTCGCGCCCGACTGCTTCTGGATGACAATCATCGCGCCCTCGGTGCCGTTGTTGTATGTCTGCTGGGTGCGCTCCTCAAGAGTGTCCTCGATGCGTGCCACATCCTTCAGATAAACAATCTTGCCGTTGAAGCTGCCCACAGGAATATCCTTGAGCTGCGATGTAGACTCGAACTCTCCCTGCACGCGGAGCGCATAGGTGTTTGAACCGATGTCGAACGATCCGCCCGGCACGTTCTTGTTCTCCGCGCCGATAATTCCGGCCACCGTCTCGACCGAGAGGTTGTATGCCTCCAGACGGTTCGGGTCGATGTACACGTGGACCTCACGTTTCGGCGCACCCGAGATCGACACCGTACCGACACCGTCGACGCGGGCAAGCGGGTTGGCCACGTTCTCGTCGAGAATCTTGTAGAGACCCGGCATACTCTCGCTCGCCTCGACCGACAGCAGACAGATAGGAATCATGTCGGTCGAGAACTTGAAGATGATCGGGTTCTCCGAATCGTCGGGGAGCTGCGATTCGACCATGTCGAGTTTGTCGCGCACGTCGTTGGTGAGCACGTCGATGTCATAGCCATATTCGAACTCGAGGGTTATGACCGAGGTGTTCTCGCGCGAAGTCGAGGTGATGTGCTTGAGGTGCTCCACGGAGTTGAGCGTGTTCTCAAGAGGCTTTGTCACATTCTGCTCTATATCCTTCGCGCTCGCGCCCGGATACATCGTGATCACCATGATGGTGTTCGTATCGATGTCGGGATAGAGGTCGATAGGGAGCTTGGCCAGGGAGAAAAGTCCCAGGATGATCACCGTCACGAAGCATAACAACGTGGTGATCGGCCGTTTTACTGCTGATCCGTAGAGACTCATTTCGCTATATTGACTTTAATACCGTTTGCAAGTTTGGCCTGTCCGCTCACAACGACCTTCGAACCCGGTTCCACACCCGACAGCAGCTCATACTCGCTGCCGAGACGCTGGCCGAGCTGCACCTGGTTGAACGATACGGTGCCGTCGGAGTTGTAGACATATATGTACTGGTTGCCTGAGCCCTGCTGTTTCACCACGGCCTTGTCGGGAACGACCACGCGCTCAGCCTTGCCGAGGTTGAGGGTCACGCGGCCGAACATTCCGGGGAGCACGCGGCCATCGGCGTTGGCGAGTGTGATCTCCACGCCGAACGTGCGGCTCGCCGGGTCAACCGTAGGCATGACGGTTGTGACGGTGCCTTGGAAACTCTCGTCGCCATAAGTGTCGAACTTTATGGCCGCCGGCATACCCTTGTGTACACGCGGAAGCTCGCTCTCGGTCACGTTGATTACAATCTTGACCGGCTGTATGCGGGCCACTGTCACGATAGGCAGGTTGCCGGTCATGTCGCCCGGGTCATAGTTGCGTGCCGTCACCACGCCCGATATGGGGGAGGTGAGCACCGTGTTCTCCTGAGCGTTGCGCAGCGTACGCTGTGCCTGGGCCAGGGAGTTCTTCGCGTTGATGAGCTGTATCTCCATGGCATCGACCTGCTGCTTGGTGCCTCCTCCGATCTTGAAGAGTTCGACGGCGCGGTTGTAATTCACCTGCACGTTCTCAAGGTTGGCCTTGGCGTTGTTGACCTGGGTCTCGTAGCTGAAAGTGTTGACATCGTCGAGCACGGCTACACGCTGGCCGGCCGACACGCGCTGACCCTCGTCAACGAGAATTTGCTTGATGCGGTTGGGCATGCTCGAAGAGATGTTGTTGATGATCTGGGCCTCCACGCTTGCGGTGTAGGTGCCGAGCTGGTCAACCACGCGTGAGTCTACGGTCTCGACCTTCACTACGGGCACTGCCTCCTCCTTGGCAGCGGCGGCAGTTTTCTCATCCTTGCCGGAGCAGGCGGTCAGCGCGAGCGCGGCAAGACAAAGCGGATATGCAAAATATTTGTTCATGACGTTTGATTATTTTCCTGTTGTGGTTGTTTCTGCCGGAATGCCGAGGGCTTCCTCCTTGCCGAGCAGTGTGTCAAGCTCGCTTGTGCTGACAAGATAATTATAGATTGACTGGAGATAGGCGAGCTGTGCCGATGTGTTGGCAATCTCGCTGTCGCGCAGGTCGAGGTAGGTGGCCGCACCGATCTCGAAACTCTTCTGCATGATTTCAAGTGCCTTCGATGCCTGGCGCACGCCGTTCTCGCTTGAACTTATCTGGCGCACCTGACGGTCTATGTTGTCGAGGGCGAGGTCAACCTGCATGTTGAGCGAGTTGACAAGGTTCTCGCGCTGCAGGTCGAGCTCCTTGACCTGCACCTCGGCCTGACGGAGCTTCTGGAGCTTGCTGCCCCCCGAGAAGATCGGCACCTGAAGGGCGAGACCTACGGTGGAGTAGGGGTTGAAGCTCTGGTTCTTGAACGCGTTGCCGTTGCTCATGGCGTTCCAGTTGATGTTGAACGTTGCCGACAGCGACGGCACCCATGCCATCTTCTGGAGAGTTACGTTCTGGGCGGCCAGCTTGCAGTTCAGGTCCATGGAGCGCAACGAGGTGTTGCGGCTCAGGTTGCGGTCTCCTTCGAGCTGGTATCCGTACATCTCCCGCTTCATGTCCTTGAGGTCTATCGTGGGCATGACGGCCACCTCGTGGTCAATGCCCATCAGCACCTTGAGCTGTAGCTGGCACTGCTTCACTGCTATGTCGGCCTGAAGAAGTTCGGGTTCGACGTTTGTGACCTGCACCGAGCTGCGGAGCACATCATATTCCGATGCTGTTCCGGCCTCGAACTGCTTCTTGTAGACTCCGGCATTGAAGACGGCCAGGTCGTAGTTGGCGCGTATCACCTCGCGCGAGTCGATGGCGAGCATCAGTGCGTAATAAGCCTGATTGATGTTGTTCACGAGGTCAAGACGCGATGCGCGGGCCGACTCCAGGCTCTGGAGAATCTGCGTGTCGCTCAGACTGATCGACTTCCAGAGCGAGGCGTTTACAAGCGGCATGGCGGCCGAGAAGCCGAAGTTCCACACATTGTCGGTACCCATCTTGAACTGCTGCGACTGTCCGCCCATGTCCATGCTGACGGTCTGCAGCTCGATGCTACGCTGATAAGCTCCTGAAAAATCTATGGTGGGGAACAGGCTGGCAAGAATCTCCTTCTTGCTGTAGTCCATGCGTTTCACTTCAAGGTTGGCGACTTTGACAGTCTGGCTTTCCTGAAGCGCGATGGCCACGCATTCCTCCCGTGACAGTCTCAATGTGTCCACCGTGGTCTGCGCAGCCGCGGCGGATGCTCCTGCCCACAGCAGCGCGGCCGGCAGGAGATGTCTGAAGAATCTCATTCTTTTGTGACTTTGTCGTTTATGTTGTTATTGATGTTATCTTTGTAGGTAGGGCAGTCTGTGGCCTTCATACCGAATTTACCGGCGAGACGGTCGAGTGTGTCCATTCCGGACGGCGTGGCGATGCTTCGCAGAAAACCGAGTGCTATGGCGTTGTAAGCCTCGACCATCGTTATGCCCGGGGGGAAGAACTCCTCTATGCGTTTCAGCGACTCCATCTGCACCCTTATGAGCGGTATGATCACGTTGTAGTTGCTATCTTTGCGGAACACTCCCTGGCGTACGCCCATGTCGATGGCCTCGCGTATGTAACCTACCCACTTCATCGAGTTTGACTCGTAATCGCCGCGCAGGTGATTGCAACGCTCGTCCATGTCGCGGAAGAAGTTCGCGCTCAGTTTGCTCATGGTCTGCTGGTGGTAGATCATGACGTTGGCCATAATCTCCATCATGTTGTCCGAACGCTTGTAGATTTCCTGAAGATGGCGGAGATATTCGTTATGAAGATGCTCCATGACAGTGCGTATCATGTCATCCTTGCTGCCGAAAATCTCGTAGAGCGTACGCTTTGACATCGAGAGCCGCTTTGCCAGCAGGTCCATGGTGGTATGGGCCGGCCCTTTTTCCGCCAGTACGGGGAAAATGCGGTCAACGAGTTCGCCGAGTTGTTCAGATGTGATTTCTATTTTCTCCATTGCGGCGCAAAATTAATTAAAAAACTGAAAACTGCAAAATAGTTTTCAGTTTTTTAATACTTTTACGCACGCTTTTCGGTGGTCAACGCCTGATTTGTCTCTTTCAGAGGCGTGTGATGTCGGTCACGAGGCCTTCGCGGTTCAGGATTACGTGGGGGAAGATTGTCATGGCCTCGCGGCGGAACGCATCCTCATCTTTGTAGCGCGAGGAGTAATGTCCGGTCAGCAGAGCCTTGGCTCCCGCGTCGCGGGCTACCATGGCCGCCTGGCACGCCGTGCTGTGGAAACGCGCCTTGGCCTCGGCGGCATGTTGCTCAAGATAGGTCGTCTCGTGGAACATCAGGTCAACCGGCCCGATCCTTTCCGCAAGCCCGGGCATATATATGGTGTCGCTGATGTGGGCGTAGCTGAGAGGCTTGTCGGCCTCGGTTGTGAGCAGTGCGTTCGGCACGACGGTTCCGTCGGGCTTCACGAAGTCAGCCCCCTCCTTTATATCACGTATCCGCGCCACCGGAACCTGATGGAAGTCTATCATGTCGCGGCGAATGTGACGCAGCCCCGGCTTCTCCTCGAATATATAACCTACGGCCGGAACGCGGTGATGCAGCTTGACGGTGCGCACCGTGAGCGACGGAGTTTCGAGAATCAGCGCGTCTTTCGGCTCGATGATGTCGAACTCCAGGTTGAACGACAGGTCTTTTGCAAAGAAATCGAGAATCTGGCGCAGTATCCTCTCGCCGTCGGCAAATGTATGGACTGTGATTTTACCGCCCGTCCCACCCAGAGCGAGCGTTGACAGCAGCCCCGGCAGTCCGAGCACATGGTCGCCGTGCAGATGGGTCAGGAAGATGTGGCTCAGTCGTGAGAATTTCAGGCGTGCGAACTGGAAGGAACGCTGCGCCCCTTCACCGCAATCTACCATGAACAGGTTGTCGCGATGGTTCACGACTGTACACGACGGCTGATGCTTGACGGTCGGCTTGGCCGAGCCGCATCCCAATGTATGAATGCTGAATTTCGACATATCGCTCTGTTTTTGGCCTACAAATATAATCAATATTTGGCGGATGTTAAAATTATAATTAATTTTGTGGTGTGAAAAGGCTTTTGGCAAAATACGTGTTTTTGGTGGCGATGGCTCTCGCTGCCTTCAATGTCATGGCTTCTCCTGCCGGTGGCGGGGAGTATGTCGACTCGGTGCGTGTGCTCGGCGAGCTGAATGTGGTGGCTCTCAAGCAGGCGCAGATGGTGCGCGACGACGCCATGGCCTCGACCGTGATAGGACGCGCCGAGCTCGAACAGCTCAATGCCGTGGCCATAAAGGGAATATCTGACGTGGTGCCGAATTTCTATATCCCCGATTACGGCTCGCGTATCACCTCGTCGATGTATGTCCGCGGCATTGGCGCGCGCATGGACCAGCCTGCGGTCGGACTCAGCATCGACAATGTGCCCTTCCTTAATAAGAACGCTTATGACTTCGATTTGGCCGACATCGCTTCGGTCGAGATGTTGCGCGGCCCCCAGTCAACCCTCTATGGCCGCAACACTATCGGCGGACTTATAAACATCACCACGCTCTCGCCGCTCCGTTACCAGGGGTGGCGGTTCATGGTGCAGGGTGCCCGTGGCAACGAGTGGAAAGCCTCGGCCGGATGGTATCATAAGTTCGGTCCGCGCGCCGGAACGGCGATAATCGCCTCATTCTCGCACCTCGGCGGTTTCTTCCGCAATAATTACAACGGCAAGCTGCTCGACAGGGAGACTTCCGGATCGCTCCGCTGGAAGCTGGAGATGCCGCTCTCTTCAAGTGTCATGCTGCGCAACGCAGCCTCGGCCTCGCTGCTCCGTCAGGGTGGCTATCCTTATGAATATGTCGCGACCGGGGAGATAAATTACAACGACACATGTTTCTACCGCCGCTTCATATTCAACGACGGTCTCACGCTCGGCTGGCGTGCCCCCGGCTTCTCGATGACCTCGATAACCAGCGTGCAGTATCTTGACGACAACATGACGCTCGACCAGGATTTCCTCCCCCTGCCATATTTCACTCTCACGCAGCGGCAGAAGGAGACCGGTGTGACAGAGGACCTCGTGTTCCGTGGTGACCGGCTCGACGGGCGTTACGAGTGGGTGGCGGGTGCGTTCGCCTTCTACAAGCATACCGACATGAAGGCTCCGGTGACTTTTAAGGATACCGGAATAGCGACATTGATAGAGAGTCACCGCAACGAGGCCAATCCCGACTATCCCATAGCATGGAACAGCCGTGAGTTCACGCTCGGGAGCGCGTTCACGATTCCCACTTACGGTGCCGCGCTTTACCATGAGTCCACATTCCGGCTCGGACGTTGGAAGCTCTCGGCCGGTCTCCGGCTCGACTGGGAGGAGTCGCGTCTCCGTTACCACAGCGAGTGCCATACAGGCTACGAGGTTATGCGCCTCAATGCCGACGGATCGCTGTCGCACAGCCGCGACGTGGTGATCGACATTGATGACCGTGGCAGCCTGCGCCGCAGCTATTTCAACTGGCTCCCGAAAATCAGCGCTCTCTACGAACTGCCCATGGATGGAGAGAATAATGTCTATGCCAATGTGTCGAAGGGTTACAAGTCGGGAGGTTTCAACACACAGATGTTTTCCGACGTGCTCCAGCAGCGGCTCATGGGCATAATGGGAATAGGCGCGAAATATGACGTTGACGATGTGGTCGGGTACCGCCCCGAGTACTCATGGAACTATGAAATCGGTGCGCATCTCACATTTCCCGCCGCCAGGCTGTCGCTCGACTTGTCGGCATTCTGGATAGACTGCCGCGACCAGCAGCTCACCATGTTCCCCTCCGGTTCGACCACCGGCCGCATCATGACCAACGCCGGACGCACCCGCAGCGTCGGTGCCGAGCTGGCGGCACGCTGGAATCCGGTATCGACCCTGGAGCTGGCGGCGAGCTACGGTTTCACCGACGCGCGTTTCCGCGAGTTCTTCAACGGAATAACCGATTACGCGGGCCGAGTCATACCGTACGCCCCGCGCAACACCTTGTTTATATCTGCCGGATACACGTTCCGGTTCCGAAACAGTGTGGTGCGCGGTCTGGAACTTGGAGCCGACCTGCGCGGCACGGGCAAGATATACTGGAACGAGGCCAACACCCTGTCGCAGCACTTCTATACGCTTCTCGGCGCATCGGTAGCCGTGAGAGGGGAGTGGTGGAGCCTTCAGCTCTGGGGAAAGAACCTGACCGGCACGCGCTACTCCACATTCTACTTCATGTCGATGGGCAACGAGTTCCTGCAGCGCGGCCGCCCCATGCAGCTCGGAGCCACCCTCCGCCTCAACTTCTGAACCGGACAGGCCCGGTGCCCCGCCCCGCCCCGCGCTGCCCCGCGATAACTCGAGATAAACCGAGATAACCCGAGCTGCCTCGAGATAACCTGGATTACCCCGAGATACCCCGAGTTGCCCCGCCGTGCTACAATAACAGAACGCATATCGCGTTCTGATAAAGGTAATAAAAACTACATAGATTTTCAATCAATATGAAACATTCACTCGTTTTCGGAACTGCCCTGGCTGCAGCCCTTGTCTTTTCCTCATGTCTTAAGGATAACGACGTCAATTCAGCAACAAATACGGTGACCATACCGGCATTCAACCTCTACACGCCCATATCGGGCATGGCTGTTCCTTCTACCGGTCTCGCATATTACAGTTTCTCAACCGCGTTTCCTGAGCAGACCATCACAATCGATGTCGATAATATGTCCTTGCCCGGCGGTGGCACAGGTGGTTTCAAGACAGCCGCCATGCCTTTCGCGCAGGGACAGATGTCTGTTGACGGAATGAACTGCCTTACCCTGGCGTTCTCAAGCGAGAACGCCGGTGTTTCAGGAAACCGGGTCACTGACCTTAACGCTCTTGTCACCCAGGCTGTCTACGCTCCAGGCGACCAGGAGATTCCCGGCTACAAACGGCTCATCCCCGGCACTACGCTCCAGTATGTAGTCATGCAGTACAATCTCAACGACACGTGGCGCGTGCGCACTTTCTGGCCCGACATGACATTCCGCGGCTCGACCACCACAACCTATCCGGAGGATATGACTGATCCGTCGGGCTCGAAACTGACTTTCCAGAACGACGACATAGCCTACCGCGTCGTGATGGAGCTGACCAAGGAGTATGCTCTCACCGGCAAGGCGGATATAATTTTCTACAATGCCAAGTTCGCTCCAAAGGCTCCGGAGATTACCGTCGTGCTCAAGAATCTCGACGTGAAGTTCTCCAGTGCCGGCTACACCCTCAGCGGCAAGGATCTCATCCCCTACATGGTCGAGTCGGGTGCGCTTCAGGAGACGCCTCGCTTCAAGTTCAACTCAATCTCCGTCGACTGCACCAGCGACCTCACCACATCCATCATCACCTACCAGGTAGCCGGTGTCTACAATGGCCGCTTCCAGGGCCAGAGTGTCGCCCGGTCATCGAAATGACAAGAAAGTGCCGCTTTATAATTGCAAATAACCTCTGACTGATAGTATGATGTCATTATGACGCGTCTTCCTCAGGAAAGGCGCGTCTTTCATTTTTCCACATTCGGGAGTCTGCTACCGCACGTGTCGCGAGTGTTTCTCTTACAAATAAAAAAATATTTGGATTTTTATTTGTTCATTAACTAAAATTTAAGTATTTTTGCCGATAATTGACGGGGTATAGAATGCCCCTGATACCGTTGAAATTCGATAACTAACTTAACATTAACACGATATGAATCTATTGTGCGAAATAGGCAACGGCGCGTTGTCGATCACGGCCACCCTTACGGGCATTGGTCTCGTGTTCGCCGCACTGCTTATTGCAAAATTGATTTCACCGAAATCCTATTCGGTAAAGAAGGCCGAGCCTTATGAATGTGGTATCCCTACGCGTGGCGCGTCAATGATCCAGTTCAAGGCCGGCTATTATATTTTCGCCATCCTCTTCCTCCTGTTCGATGTCGAGGTGGTTTTCCTTTACCCGTGGGCTACAGTGATGCGCAGTCTCGGACCGCAGGGCATCCTCTGTATCGGAATCTTTATGTTTGTCCTCATAATGGGCCTGGCTTATGCCTGGCGGAAAGGAGCGCTTAAATGGGAGTAAGTATAAAGAGCATGTCGCGCGACGACTTCAAGAACAATGACTACATTGACAAGCTTGTAGAGGAACTCAACGCGACCGGTGCCAATGTGATGGTTGGCAAATTCGACGATCTTATCAACTGGGGTGTGGCAAACTCGCTCTGGCCCCTCTGTTTCGGAACGAGCTGCTGCGCTATCGAGTTCATGAGCCTCGGTGCCGCACGCTACGATATGGCGCGCTTCGGTTTCGAGGTGGCGCGTAACTCGCCCCGTCAGGCCGACTACGTGATGGTGCAGGGTACTATAGTGCACCGCATGGCTCCTGTCATGCGCCGTCTTTATGAGCAGCTTGCCGAGCCCAAATATGTGATTGCCTGCGGCGGTTGCGCCGTTTCGGGCGGCCCGTTCAAGAACTCCTATTGCGTGGTTCCGGGTGTTGACCAGATTCTTCCGGTCGATGTCTACATCCCCGGTTGCCCTCCGCGTCCGGAGGCAATGTTCTACGGCCTGATGCAGCTCCAGCGTAAAATCAAGGTCCAGAAATTCTTCGGCGGCGTGAACCGCAAGGAGAAAATCGAGGAGTTCTTCGCGGAGCACCCCGAGGAGAGAGGCCAGATTGGATAACAACACCGAACTATACTGACAGACATGAGCGATTTAAAAGATAAAATCCTTAAGATATATCCCGCAGCGACTTTCGAGGAGGGCGACACCCTTCAGGTGAACGTTGTGGAGAAAGACTGGCTCGGCGTGGCTGCCAAGCTCAAGAATGACCTCGGCTTCGATGTCCTCACCGCCCTCGTCGGCATGGACTGGAAGGAGAGCGTGGGCGTGATGTATTATCTCACCGCCACCGGTCGCGACTGGGAGGTCATAACCGTCAAGGTTGTTGCCGAAGACCGCGACAACGCATATATCCACTCGGTGACTTCTCTCTGGAAGGTAGCCAATTTCCAGGAGCGCGAGGTTTACGACATGTTCGGCATCAAGTTTATCGGACATCCCGACATGCGCCGCTTTTTCCTGCGCAACGACTGGGTCGGTCATCCGCTCCGCAAGGATTACGACACCAACCCCGAACTCAACCCCATCCGTCTTGAGGATGAGCAGAACGAGGATGATACCCGTTCTTACTCGCTCGACGACAAGGGTAACGTCGTAGAGACCCCGGGAAAGGTTTTCGAGGAGAATGAATATGTTGTCAACATCGGTCCCCAGCACCCCTCCACCCACGGTGTGATGCGCTTCCGCGCTTCGCTCGACGGTGAGGTTGTAAAGAAGGTCGATGTTGTCTCAGGTTATATACACCGTGGCATCGAGAAGCTGTCGGAAGGTCTGACTTATCCTCAGATTCTCCACTTCACCGACCGTATGGACTACATGTCGGCTCACCAGAACCGCCATTGTCTCTGCATGTGTATCGAGAAGGCCCTCGGCATCGAGGTGCCCCGCCGCGCCCAGGTCATCCGCACCATGATGGATGAGCTGATGCGTATCTCTTCGCACCTGCTCTCTTTCGGCTGTACGGCGATGGACCTCGGAGCCACCACAGCGTTCTTCTACGGTTTCCGCGAGCGCGAGATGGTGCTCGACATCTTCGAGAAGACCTGCGGCGCACGCATGTCGATGAACTACAACGTGATCGGTGGTGTGATCGCAGACCTTCACGCCGATTTCCAGAAAGATGTCAAGGAGCTTATCCGCATCATGCCGGAACGTCTCAAGGAGTACCACACAGTATTCTCGGGCAACATCATCGCCAAGAACCGTCTTGTAGGTGTCGGACATCTCTCGAAAGAAGACGCCATCAACTACGATATCACCGGTCCCAGCGGACGTGGCTCGAACTGGAGCTGCGACTGCCGCAAGAAGCATCCGTATGCAGTCTACAACGAGGTGCAGTTTGACGAGGTGCTCATGGATGGCTGCGACTCATATTCGCGCTACATGGTGCGCATGAAGGAAATCGAGCAGAGCTGCCGCATTCTTGAGCAGCTGGTTGACAACATTCCCGAAGGCGACATCCGCGCACAGGTTCCGAAGATTATCAAGCTTCCCGCCGGCCACTGGTACCAGCAGGTCGAGGCCAGCCGCGGAACGTTCGGTGTCTATATCGAATCGACGGGCGAGAAGAACCCCTTCCGTGTCCACTTCCAGAGTCCCTGCTTCAACCTTGTCGGTGTGATGGACCTCACCTGCTCGGGCTACATGATTGCCGACCTCATCACAATCGGCGCCGCGCTCGACTTCGTGATCCCCGACATCGACCGTTGATACGGACCTTTCAAAAAACAGCTTTTTCAGAACACAAGTATAATCCAAAGCAATAGAACATCATGTTTGATTTCGGAAAATGGACGTCGGCTTTCAATGAGCTGCTTCTCGGATCAGGAATGGCAGAATGGCTCGCCGTGCTGATCGAGTGCGTCATCATCGCCGTGCTGATCCTGGCCGTCTATACCGTACTGGCACTTTTCTACATTCTTTACGAACGCAAGCTCTGCGCATGGTTCCAGTGCCGTCTCGGTCCCATGCGTGTCGGCAAGTGGGGTCTTCTCCAGGTCTTCGCCGATATGTTCAAGATTCTCATCAAGGAGCTTATCTGCCTGAAAGGCACCGACCGTTTCCTCTTCAAATTGGCGCCATATCTTGTCATTACCTCTTCGGTGGTGATGCTTGCCTGCCTTCCCTGGGGTAACGGCCTCCAGATAATCGACTGGAACATAGGTATATTCTTCATCCTGGCTGTTTCGTCGGTCGGTGTGCTCGGTATCCTTTTGGCGGGTTGGTCGTCAAACAACAAGTACACCCTCATCGGCGCGATGCGAAGCGGCGCGCAGATGATCAGTTATGAGATTTCTCTCGGTCTGGCGCTGATGACAATCGTAGTCATGGCCGGCACAATGGACATCTCGCAGCTCGTGGCCCAGCAGGAAGATGCATGGTTCATCTTCAAGGGTCATATCCCGGCCATCATAGCTTTCATCATCTATGTGATTGCCGCCACAGCCGAGACCAACCGTGGTCCCTTCGACCTTCCTGAGGCCGAGCATGAGCTTACAGCCGGTTATCACACCGAGTATTCAGGTATCCATTTCGGCTTCTTCTACCTGGCCGAGTACCTCAACCTCTTCATCGTGTCGGGTATCGCCACAATGATGTTCCTCGGTGGCTGGATGCCCCTGCATGTTCCCGGATGGGATGGCTTCAATGCCGTGATGAACTGGATTCCCTCGCCCGTATGGTTCCTTGCCAAGGCGTTCTTCATCTCGTTCATCATCATTTGGTTCAAGTGGACATTCCCCCGTGTGCGTATCGACCAGATGCTCGCTTTCGAGTGGAAATATCTCATGCCTTTCTCTCTCGCCAACCTGCTGCTCATGACAGTGTTCGTGGCATTCGGATGGCACTTCTGATACCATAAACCGGCTACCTGTATAATTTCAGGATGCCAGAATGCCGGGTTTCCGGCGAAAAACAAGAATTAAACAAAACAAAATAAATCGGCGGAAGAAGGCCACGGGCCGCTCCGCGACAAACAGGATTTAACGTTATGAGCGAAATTTTAGGTACGGTGACCCAGGTGATTGGTCCGGTGATCGACGTCTCGTTTGAGGGTGGAAAAGAGAATATTCCCCCTATCTATGCTGCTCTGAAGGTTGAGCGCGACAATGGCGAGGAGCTGATCCTCGAAGTGGAGCAGCACATCGGCGAGGATATCGTGAGATGTGTCGCCATGGAGAGCACCGACGGTGTGCGCCGTGGAGTTAAGGTCCGCAACCTCGGACATCCTATTTCCGTGCCTACGGGCGATCAGGTGAAGGGCCGTCTGCTCAATGTGGTCGGCGACAGCATCGACCTGCTCGGCGAACTCAAGCGCGAGGATCTGCGTCCGATCCACCAGCCGGCTCCGGCGTTCGATGAGCTGGCCATGTCTCAGGAGATTCTTACAACCGGTATCAAGGTGATTGACCTTCTCGAACCTTACTCGAAGGGTGGTAAGATCGGTCTGTTCGGTGGTGCCGGTGTGGGTAAGACCGTGCTCATCATGGAGCTTATCAACAATATCGCGAAGGGTCACAACGGATACTCGGTGTTCACCGGTGTCGGCGAGCGTACCCGCGAGGGTAACGACCTTCTCCGCGAGATGATCGAGAGCGGCGTCATCAAGTATGGCGAGAAGTTCGAGAAAGGAATGGAGAAAGGGGAGTGGAACCTCGACGACGTTGACCATGCTCAGCTCGCAAATTCGCAGGGCACGCTCGTGTTCGGTCAGATGAACGAGCCGCCGGGTGCGCGTCTCCGTGTCGCCCTGTCGGGTCTGACAGTGGCAGAGCAGTTCCGCGACCAGGATGGCGGAGGTAAGGACATTCTTCTCTTTATCGACAACATCTTCCGTTTCACCCAGGCAGGTTCTGAGGTATCGGCGCTTCTTGGCCGTATGCCTTCGGCTGTGGGTTACCAGCCTACTCTTTCTTCGGAGATGGGTGCGCTCCAGGAGCGAATCACTTCTACCAAGAATGGTTCAATCACCTCGGTTCAGGCTATCTATGTGCCTGCCGACGACCTTACCGACCCTGCTCCGGCAACTACATTCTCGTTCCTCGATGCCACCACCGTGCTCTCGCGTAAGATTTCAGAGCTTGGTATCTATCCTGCGGTTGACCCGCTCGACTCGACATCGCGTATCCTCGACCCCAATATCGTGGGAGAGGAGCACTACGAGACTGCCGAGGCTGTAAAGCAGCTTCTCCAGAAATACAACGAGCTTCAGGATATCATCGCCATCCTCGGTGTCGATGAGCTTTCCGACGAAGACAAGCAGGTTGTGGCACGTGCCCGCCGCGCACAGCGTTACCTGTCGCAGCCGTTCCACGTTGCCGAGCAGTTCACAGGTCTTCCCGGTGTGCTCGTTCCCCTCTCGGAGACTATCCGTGGCTTCAAGATGATTCTCTCAGGCGACCTCGACTATCTGCCCGAGCAGGCGTTCCTCAATGTCGGCACAATCGACGAGGCTATCGCCAAGGGTGAGGCAATGCTCAAGGATGTCAAATAAGAGATTGATAACCGACCCGACAGTCCTTTCACATCAATAACTATCCGGCAATGACACTCGAAATCATATCGGCGCATGAGGTGACGTTCAGGGGAGAGGTGACTTCGGTCACCATGCCCGGACAACTCGGCTCGTTCACGGTGCTCCGCGACCACGCCCCGCTCATTTCTGTTCTCGTCAAGGGTAACATGAAATACACTGACACCAAGGGGGAAGTACACACCCTTGAGATTGCGGGAGGTCTCGCAGACGTAAACGATAATGTAGTCTCGGTCTGTGTCTATTGATTCCGGGCGCGTTGCCCGGGTCTGACGGATGGCCTGAACTGAATTGACGCATCAATACTTATAACGAATACTGAAGATGTCAAACTTAGATATACAATCGCTCAGGGCACATCGCTGCTCTCCGCTCCGTCTGCTGACGGCGCTCTTCATGGTTGTCGCCATGATGCTCCCGTCGTCGGCTTTCGCTTCCGAAGGGGGTGAAAAGGAGAAGAGTCTCGATGTGAAAGGCATAATGTTCGAGCATCTCGGCGACGCTTATGGATGGGAGGTGCCTTTCTCGCACACAAGCAGGATTCCTCTTCCCGTCATCGTTCGCGCTGAGGACCACAGCTGGCATTCTTTCTCGTCGGCCGACCTGACCGAGCTTACAGAGCATGACGGTCACAAGGCTCTCGAACCTGTGGTGAAGACCATAGACCGCGACGGAAAGACCTACAGCTTCCTCATCGCCCATGTCAGCACACATAAGGACAAGGTCGTTCAGATTTTCCCTCTTTCGGAGGCTGACCAGAAAGACCTTGACGCCAAGTTGGCGGAGGTCCGCAAGACCGGTGCCGAGGATCTCGGTGCGCAGGTAATTGACGGTTACGTCTATTACGACGGTCAATATTACCGCGAATACCGTCCGCTCGACCTCTCTATCACCAAGAATGTAGCGGCTCTCTTCATAGCGGTTGTGCTCGTGCTCCTGATGGTGTTCGGTCTTGTCCGCTACTACCGTCGCAACGGTCTCCGCGCTCCCCGCAAGGGTATGGGCTTCTTCGAGATGCTTGTCGGTTTCGTATATTACGACACCATCAAGGCGGCTCTCGGAGCGAAGACCCCGAAGTTCGCGCCCTATCTGCTCACGGTGTTCTTCTTCATCCTTGTGATGAACCTTGTAGGTCTGATCGTGATATTCCCCGGTGGCGCCAACCTTACAGGCAACATCGCGGTGACTCTCGTTCTCGCTCTCTGCACGTTTGTCGTGACAAACATATTCGGAACGAAACACTATTGGAAAGAGATTTTCTGGCCCGATGTGCCGATGTTCCTCAAGTGTCCGCTGCCTATCATGCAGCTCATCGAGGTGTTCGGTATCTTCACCAAGCCCGCCGCGCTCTGCGTGCGTCTCTTCGCCAACATGATGGGTGGCCACATGATTGTGATTACGCTGACCATGCTCATCTTCATCCTCGGTGCTTTCGGAGCGGCAGTTGTCGGCACGACCACTGTGGTCTCGGTGCTCTTCACAATCTTCATGCTTCTGCTCGATGTGCTTGTCAGCTTCATCCAGGCTTACGTGTTCACCCTGCTCTCAGCCCTGTTCATCAGCATGGCTCAGGTGAGCGAGGAGGAGCACCACGCCAAGGAAGACAAGGGTGACGCCGCTCTTGAGAAGCGTGACCTCGAACAGCTCCATGCACAGAAGGAGGTTCTCGCCAAGGAGGCGGCAAGTGTAGACTTCAAGTAAAACCATCACATCTCTCCGATACGATACAGGTTTCTTATCTCGCTCTCTCCAGATCAACTCTCACTCTCTCCTCATAAAATCCAACTCTCTCCACACAGACAAGTAATTAAAATAAATTTCATAAACTTTTAAAAACTCTGAACTATGTTATCTACAATTTTGAACGAGGTTATGTCTCTCCAGCCCCTGGCAGCTGTAGGCGCTGCAATCGGTGCATCTCTCGCAGCAATCGGTGCCGGTTTCGGTATCGGCAAGATCGGCTCTTCAGCAATGGAGGCAATCGCACGTCAGCCCGAGGCAGCAGGTGACATCCGAAGCAACATGATCGTGATCGCCGCTCTCATCGAGGGTGTGGCCCTCTTCGCAGTGATTGTTTCAGCACTCGCTATCTTCATCAAGTAAGAAGGGAGACATCGTTTATCCTCAAAACAAATAGATAATGGAATTATTCACGCCCGATTTTGGCTTGGTGTTCTGGATGTTCGTCGCGTTCATCCTGCTTTTCCTCGTCCTTGCGAAATGGGGATGGCCTGTGATCGTCAAAATGATGGACCAGCGCGCCAATACCATCGACCAGGGTGTGGAAGACGCCCGGAAGGCTAAGGAACAGCTTGACAACGCCCGCGCCGAAGCACAGAAATATGTGAAAGAGGCGCAGGCGCGTCAGGCCGACATGCTCCGTGAGGCTGCTAAAATGAAGACCGACATCATCGAGGAGGCACGCCGTGAGGCTCAGAACGCCGCCAAGAAGGAGATGGACAACGCGAAGGTCGCTATCGAGCAGGCACGCAAGGAAGCCGAGCTCCAGTTCCGCAACGAGGTGGGACGCTTCTCTATCGACATCGCCGAGAAGATGATGCGTGAGCGCATGAGCAGTGACAAGGCGCAGACCGAGTTGGTTAACAAACTGTTGGACGAAATAGAGAAAAACTGATAGACCATGATTTCCGGACTGATTCCCCACCGCTACGCGCGGGCTTTGTACAAGTTCGCCGGCGAATCCAACAACTGCCAGACCGTATATGCAGAGATGAAGAATGTAATCGATGCTTTCCGGTCGAACAGTCAACTTGAGAAAGTGCTGTCGAACCCGTTCGTTGACCGCGAGGACAAGAAGACTCTTCTTCTGTCGGCCGCAGGGAAGACGCCCGGAGAGGACTACAAGCGGTTTGTCTCTCTGATTCTCGACCACCGCCGCGAGGAGTTTGCCTATCTGATGGCTCTCGCTTACCGCGACATATACCGCAAGGAGAATAATATCTCGCAGGTGACAGTCACCACCGCGGCTGAACTTCCCCAGTCTGAGATATCCAAGCTCAAGGCTTTAGTCGAACGCTCTTTTCCGCAACGCACTTTCGAGTATCAGTATGCCGTTAACCCGGACCTGATCGGTGGTTTCGTGATCGACGTCGACTCAACCCGAATGGATGCCTCGATAAGCAGTGAACTCGAACAATTACGTCAAAATCTAAGTAGCAATTAAGAAGATGCTTAATCCCAGCGAAATATCAGATGTTTTAAAGCAGGAGCTCGAAAATATCAATTCGAAAGTCAAGTTTGAAGAGGTCGGTACGGTGCTCAGCGTCGGCGACGGCGTGGCTCACGTCTACGGCCTTGAGAACGTGCGAAGCAACGAGCTCGTTGAGTTTGAGAACGGCGCCAAGGGTGTCGCCCTCAACCTCGAAGAGAGCAACGTCGGTGTGGTGTTGCTCGATAAGGTAAATACAATCACAGAAAACATGTCGGTGAAGCGCACGGGTGAAGTTGCTTCTATTCCGGTGGGCGAGGGCATGTTGGGTCGCGTGATCAACATGCTCGGCGAGCCTATCGACGGTCGCGGACCGATCGAGGGGAAATGTATCCGTCTCCCGCTCGAACGCAAAGCACCGGGCGTAATTTTCCGTCAGCCTGTGAACCAGCCTCTCCAGACAGGTATAAAGGCTGTCGATGCCATGATTCCTATCGGTCGTGGCCAGCGTGAGCTTATCATCGGCGACCGTCAGGTCGGCAAGACTGCAATCGCTATCGACACCATAATCAACCAGAAGGAGAACTACGATAACGGCAAACCCGTATATTGTATCTACGTTGCAATCGGCCAGAAGGCTTCGACCGTGGCGTCGATTGTCAACACTCTCAACAAATATGGCGCGATGGCCTATACGGTGGTTGTCGCAGCCAACGCCTCCGACTCTGCCTCGATGCGTTACTACGCACCGTTCGCAGGTGTTGCGATCGGCGAGTACTTCCGCGATACCGGCCGCGACGCGCTCATCATCTACGATGACCTCTCGAAGCAGGCTGTCGCTTATCGTGAGATCTCGCTCGTGCTCAAGCGTCCTTCGGGCCGCGAGGCATACCCCGGTGATATCTTCTACCTGCATTCACGTCTTCTCGAACGTGCCGCGAAGATCATCTCCGACCAGAAGGTTGCTGAGAACATGAACGACCTTCCCGAGGCTCTCAAGCCGATAGTGAAGGGTGGAGGTTCTCTCACCGCACTCCCCATCATCGAGACTCAGGCCGGTGACGTATCGGCCTATATCCCGACCAACGTGATTTCTATTACCGACGGTCAGATCTTCCTTGAGACCGCGCTCTTCAACCAGGGTATCCGTCCCGCCATCAACGTGGGTATCTCCGTGTCGCGTGTAGGTGGTAACGCCCAGATCAAGTGTATGAAGAAGGTGGCCGGTACGCTCAAGATCGCACAGGCTCAGTTCCGCGAGCTTGAGTCGTTCACCAAGTTCGGCGGTGACATCGACCCCGTTACGGCGGGAGTCATCGACCGAGGCCGCAAGAACCAGCAGATTCTCGTGCAGCCCCAGTATCATCCCTGGCCTGTAGAGAATGAGGTCGCGGTTATATACTGCGGTGTGAACGGTCTGCTTGAGAACGTGCCCATAGAGAAGGTGAAGGAATTCGAGGACCAGCTCATACAGACGCTCAAGATGCGTCACCAGCAGGACGTTCTCGACGTGCTCCGTTCGGGCAAGCTCACCCCCGAGGCAGAGGAGGCTCTGACAGCTGTCGCACGTGAGGTTGCGGCAGGTCTGAGCGCTGAGTAAAACACATTAGGACTGACAGAATACAATGGCAACCCTTAGAGAATTAAAGACACGAATCGGGTCGGTGGCCTCGACCGAGAAGATTACCGGCGCGATGAAGATGATTTCGTCGGCGAAGGTGCATCAGAATGAGCAGGCACTCCGCAAGCTCCAGCCTTTCAAGGATAAGATCAAGTCTATCATGGGTCATATTCTCGCCACTGACGAGAATTTCGACTCTCCGCTGATCCGTCAGCGCGAGGTGAAACGCGCCGGAATAGTCGTTTACGGCTCGGACGACGGACTTTGCGGTGCCTACAACATCAATATACTGAAGGGCTTCCTGATCCGTGTGGATGCAATCCGCAACGAATGCGGCCAGGATGTCGAGATTGATGTGTATCCTGTCGGAAAGAAGATGGAAAAGGCTGTGCGTCGTCTTCGTGACCCGAGACTCAATGTCATGGGTTACGAAGGTGTCGACAGCAAGATGCAGGGCGAGAAGGTGACAGAGTTCACCCATTCGCTCCGCGACCGCTTCTCGAACGGTGAGCTTGACCGCATCGATGTCGTGTACATGAAGTACAAGTCGATGAGCCGTCAGATTCTGACCGACGAGATTCTTTTCCCGGTGTCGGAGCAGGCCATAGCCGGCGAGGCGACAGGTGAGTCGGACAACCAGCTCTACATCTTCGAACCCGATGCCAACAGCATCTTCAACGAGGTTCTCCCCATGTTCGTCCTCTCGACCATGCAGGAGATCACTATCGAGAACCGCAGTTCGGAGCAGGCGGCACGCGTCATGGCCATGCAGAGTGCCAACGACAACGCCCGCAAGCTGCTTGAGGAGCTTCAGCTCGAATACAACAAGCTCCGTCAGCAAAGCATCACCACTGAGCTCCTTGACATTCTCGGAGGTCAGGTGGAAAGATAACAAGATAACAATCTTCAGAACATATATATTAATTAATGAGCAGTATATCAGAATATTTCAAATCTGTGGGGGAGGGCGTCAAAAGCCTTCTCGTGGGTATGGGTGTGACCGGCAAGGAGCTGGTGACCCCCAAGATCACCGAGCAGTATCCTGAAAACAGGGCGACTCTTCAGATTGCAGACCGTTTCCGCGCGGAACTTACGCTCAAATACGACGCGGAGGGACGCCACAAGTGTATCGCCTGCGGAATCTGCCAGATGAACTGTCCGAACGGCACCATCAAGCTTGAGACAAAGATGGTGGAGTTGCCCGACGGTAAGAAGAAACGCAAACTCGACAAGTATCTCTATGACCTCGGAAGCTGTACCTTCTGTATGCTCTGTGTCACTACTTGTCCGCAGGATGCGCTTGAGTTCTCAAACGATTTCGAGCAGGCCGTTTTCGAGCGCGACAAACTCGTGAAGCAGCTTAACTATCGCCCCGAGCCCGAGGGTGAGCCGGCGGCTCCCGCCAAACCGGCCATGGATCCCGAGAAGCTCGCCGCCATCAAGGCTGAGGCCCTGAAGAAGGCAGCCGCCATCAAGGCGCAGAAAGAGGCCGCAGCCAAAGCCGCAGCCGAGGCTGCCGGCAACGCTCCCGAAGCTCTCAAGGCACCGGAGGCTCCCAAGGCTCCCGAAGCCCCCAAGGCACCGGAAGCTCCCAAGGCTGACGAGGCTACCAAGGCGTAAATCAATCAGAATTAAAACAACAACTACACACTATAATGGATTCAGTAGCGAATATTATTCTCTATTTTGTGGTGGCGCTCTGCATAGCCGTCTTCTCGGTTATGACCGTGACGTCACGCAAGATTCTCCGCGCAGCCACATATCTGCTGTTCGTGCTGATCGGAACCGCCGTGTTCTATTTCCAGCTCGGCTACCAGTTCCTCGGCGCGGTCCAGATTGCTGTCTACGCCGGCGGCATCATGGTGCTGTTCGTCTTCGCGATTCTTCTCACGCGTCGCCCCGACGACAAGGCTCCGCTCCTCGACTCGCACCGTCGTTTCCTCGGGGTATCGGTCTCTGCGCTCGGCACCGTGCTTCTGCTTCTCGCCCTCTTCAACATGCCGCTGCTCGACGGTCTCTCGCTGTCGCAGTGCATCGAGGCCGGCAAGCAGATTGACATGCACACTATCGGTAATGCGTTTGTAGGAACCGGAAGATTCGAGTACCTGCTTCCCTTCGAGGCGGTTAGTATCCTTCTTCTGGCATGTATAATCGGCGGCGTCACAGTTGCCCGTAAAAGATAATCCCCACAGACTATGGACTTAACAATGTTATGGTATCTCGTTCCGAGCGTAATTATGTTCGCGGCCGGTGTCTACGGGTTCTGTACCCGCAAGAACATGATCGCGTTGCTGATCTCGCTCGAACTGATGTTGAACGCGGCCGACCTGAATTTCGTCGTGTTCAACCGTTTCCTGTTCCCCGGGTCTATGGAGGGAATGGTTTTCACTTTGTTCGCCATCGCCATCGCGGCTGCTGAGACGGCTATCGCCATAGCGATAATCATCAACATCTACCGTGAGGTCGGCAACACCGATATTAACTCCGTAAAACAAATGAAATTCTAAATATGGGCACAACTCTTCCAATTTTGATCCTTGCGATTCCCTTCACGATGTTCCTCATCCTGGGAATCGGCGGTGTGAAGATGAGCCGCAAGTTAGCAGGTACGCTCGGCATCCTCGCCAACGGTACCCTTGCTGTGCTCGCCTATATTGTGGCCTTCACATATTTCTTCTCGGGCGACGCGGCTTTCATCGTCGACGGAGTGCGCCAGCAGGTGCAGGTCTTCGATGTGACCTGGCTCGCGTTCACCGAACGTATGGTTGTGAACATCGGCTTCCTTCTCGACCCCATCTGCGCCATGATGCTCGTGGTCATCACCACAATTTCTTTCATGGTGCATCTCTACAGCTGGGGCTACATGGAGCATGAGCCGGGTTTCCAGCGTTACTACGCGTTCCTCGCGCTCTTCACATTCTCGATGCTCGGTCTCGTGGTTGCAACCAACATCTTCCAGATGTATATCTTCTGGGAGCTCGTGGGTGTATCCTCTTACCTGCTCATCGGTTTCTTCTATAAGCTCCCTTCGGCTGTATCGGCTTCGAAGAAGGCGTTTATCGTTACCCGTTTCGCCGACCTTTTCATGCTGATCGGTATCCTGGTGCTCTCTTACTACGTGTCGAACACTCCGGCCGACGGTCCTCTCGGCGGCGCATCGGCGTTCAACTTCCTCATGCTGAACTCTCAGCCCACAAATGTTCTCGCCTCCACACTCGGCGCGACATTCATGAGCGGTTCTGTTCTCACTTGGGCGATGATCTTCATCTTCGTCGGTGGTATGGGTAAGTCGGCCATGATGCCTCTCCACATCTGGCTTCCCGACGCAATGGAAGGCCCGACACCCGTGTCGGCCCTCATCCATGCGGCTACCATGGTCGTTGCCGGTGTCTATCTCGTGGCACGTTTCTTCCCCCTCTTCTGCATCGTACCCGATTCGCTGACGTTCATCACCGTTGTCGGTGCGATCACAGCGTTCTATGCTGCGGTGGTTGCCTGCGCGCAGATCGACATCAAGCGTATCCTCGCTTTCTCTACAATCTCTCAGATTGCATTCATGATGGTTTCACTCGGCTGCGCATACAACGAGCCGATCGAGGGTGTGCACTACTCGGGACTCGGCTACATGGCCGGTATGTTCCATCTCTTCACCCATGCCATGTTCAAGGCTCTCCTCTTCCTCGGTGCCGGTTGTCTTATCCATGCTGTCCACAGCAACAACTACACTGAGATGGGTGGTCTCCGCAAATACATGCCTATCTGCCACTGGACATTCCTTTTCGGCTGTCTCGCAATCGCAGGTATCTGGCCCTTCTCCGGCTTCTTCTCGAAAGACGAGATGCTTGCCGCCATGTTCAACCGTCATTGGTTCTGGGGCGCATGGATGACAATGGTTGCAGGTCTTACGGCCTTCTACATGTTCCGCATGTACTTCATGGTGTTCTGGTGGGAGGAGAATCCCAAATACAAGCAGAGCGGCCACAAGCCCCATGATGCTCCCTGGCAGATGTCTCTCCCGCTGATTATCCTCGCTGCCGTGAGCTTGGTGGCCGGATTCATCCCCTTCGGTGAGTTCGTGACCTTCAACGGTGAACCCTACCACATCCACATCGAGCCTCAGGTTGCTGCGACTTCACTTACTGTCGCAGTTCTCGCCATCGCGCTCGCGACATTCATGTATGCAAAGAAGAATCCCCTTCCCTCGAAGGTCAAGAACATGTGGCCCGGTCTCTGGACTGCCGCCAACCGTCGCTTCTACTGGGATGAGATTTATATGTTCATTACCCACAACATCATCTTCAACATCATCTGCAAGAGCATAGCATGGTTCGACCGTCACATCATCGACGGCACAATGGACGGCATGGCTGCGGTGACCCAGTGGGCTTCTGTCAAGATCAAGGGCATGCAGAGCGGAAGCGTTCAGACCTACGTCATGTGGTTCTTCTTCGGAGCCGTGCTTCTGGCAGCTGTAACCTGGATCTGCATCCTGTAAATTGTAATTGTCGCAAAATATTTTAGATTATGTTTTCAAATTTCTTAATCTGGTTTGTAATAGTTCCCATCATCATGATGGCAGGGCTTGCATGTTGCGGCAACAGCAATATGAAGGCTATCCGCACGGTGATGGTGTCATGCTCGACCGTACTGCTCGGCATGGCCATATGGCTCGTATGCGAGTTCCTGCGCCTGCGTGGCGCGGGCGACACGTCCGAGATGCTCTTCACAGGCTCATGGATGTGGTACGAACCCCTCAACATCCACCTCGCTGTCGGTGTTGACGGCATCTCTGTACTCATGCTTCTTCTCTCGGCCATAATCGTTTTCGCCGGAACATTCGCTTCCTGGAAAATCGACCCGCTGCCGAAGAACTTCTTCCTCTGGTTCGCGCTCCTCTCGACAGGTGTGTTCGGCTTCTTCATCTCGATCGACATGTTCACCATGTTCATGTTCTACGAGGTGGCTCTTATCCCGATGTACCTTCTGATCGGTGTCTGGGGAACCGGACGCAAGGAGTACTCGGCCATGAAGCTCACGCTGATGCTCATGGGTGGCTCGGCATTCCTCATGCTCGGTCTGCTCGGTATCTACTGGCACAGCGCACCCGAGGGTGGTCAGGTAACATGGAATATCCTTGAGATCGCCCACAACAACGCCGTTGACCCCTCTTGGCAGAATCTTCTCTTCTGCTGCACATTCGTCGGTTTCGGTGTGCTCGGCGCGATGTTCCCGTTCCACACCTGGAGTCCTGACGGTCACGCATGTGCGCCGACCGCAGTGTCAATGCTCCACGCCGGTGTGCTCATGAAGCTCGGTGGTTACGGTTGCTTCCGTATCGCCATCTACCTTCTTCCCTCGGCAGCCCAGGAGCTGGCATGGATTTTCATCATCCTGACAGGTATCTCGATTGTGTACGGTGCGTTCTCCGCATGTGTGCAGACCGACCTCAAGTACATCAACGCCTATTCTTCGGTGTCGCACTGCGGCATGGTGCTCTTCGCGATCCTCATGCTCAACAAGACAGCGATGACCGGAGGTATCCTCCAGATGCTCAGCCACGGTCTGATGACAGCTCTCTTCTTCGCCCTCATCGGTATGATTTACGGACGTACCCATACACGTGACATCCGCCAGATGGGTGGTCTGATGAAGATCATGCCTTACCTCGGTGTCTGCTACATGATTGCAGGTTTCGCATCGCTCGGTCTGCCGGGTATGTCAGGTTTCGTAGCCGAGATGACAATCTTCTTCGGTGCGTTCGAGAACGCTGACATGTTCCACCGCATCTTCGTGATTGCAGCCACCTGCTCGATCGTCATCACCGCAGTCTACATCCTCCGCGTTGTCGGCAAGCTGATTCTCGGTCCGGTTCAGGACGAGCATCACCTCCAGCTCACCGACGCGTCATGGTGGGAGCGTCTTTCAACCGTGACCCTGATTCTCTGTCTGGCCGGCATCGGTTTCTTCCCCAACTGGATCAACGAGACCATCCAGCAGAGCTTCACTCCGATCATCAATGCGCTCAACGCCGCGATCTGAGAATCTTAAGTATTAACAACAAGAACAACTGCATAAAATGGATTATTCACAATTTGGGGCGATGGTGCCCGAACTTATAATTCTGGGACTGTTCTTCATTGTGTTCCTCTGGGACACATTCACAGGCGACGGAGGCAAGCGTGCGCTGACTCCTCTCACAACGGTTCTGTTCGGCCTCGCCACTGTGGCAATCTGGCTGATTCCCTCGGGCAGCGAGACAGTGTTCGGAGGTATGTACGCCAGCGATGCTGCCTGCAAGGCAATGAAGGCCATTCTCAACGTCGGTGTCTTCATCGTCCTTCTCCAGTCGGCCAAATGGGTCGAGAGCGACGAGGTGGCTATCCGCAAAGGTGAGTTCTATGAGCTGCTGCTCGTGACACTCTTCGGCATGTACCTCATGATTTCCGCACGCCACTTCCTCATCTTCATAATCGGTCTTGAGTCCGCCTCGCTGCCTCTCGCAGCCATGGTGGCATTCAACAAGCGTCACTACGAGAGCCACGAGGCCGCTGTCAAGTACATTCTTACAGCTGTCTTCTCTTCGGCTATTCTGCTGATGGGTCTCTCGTTCGTATATGCCTTCTCGGGCGGTTCGCTCTACTTCAACGACATTCGCGCAGCCGTGTCGGAAGGCCCCGCATCGGGTCTTCTCATCTGCGCCCTCGCGTTCATGATTGCCGGAATCGGTTTCAAGCTCTCGCTTGTTCCCTTCCACCTTTGGACTGCCGACGTATATCAGGGTGCGCCCACAGCCATCACAGCCTACCTCTCGGTAATCTCGAAAGGTGCTGCGGCTTTCGCGTTCTTCGTGATTTTCGTCCAGGCATTCGGCACGCTCTACAGCGGAATCTGGGAATGGATGATGTATGCCGTGATTATCGTCACAATCACCGTCGGTAACCTCTTCGCCATCCGCCAGAAGAACATGAAGCGCTTCATGGCCTTCTCTTCTATCTCGCAGGCAGGTTACATCATGCTCGGAGTCATGACAGAGTCGGCCCTCGGTCTCGGCTCGATGATGTTCTACATCTTCGTCTACGTGGTCAGCAACCTCGCTGTCTTCTCAGTTATCTCGGCTATCGAGAACAAGACCGGCAAGCTCGGCATGGACGACTACGACGGACTCCACAAGACCAACCCCTGGCTTTCATTCGCCATGACACTGGCTATGTTCTCGCTGGCAGGTATCCCCCCCTTCGCAGGATTCTTCAGCAAGATTCTCATCTTCACCTCTGTCACGGCATCTGACAGCATGGCACTCTACATGCTTGTCCTCATCGCCCTCATCAACACGATTATCTCCCTCTACTACTACCTCCTCGTAGTTAAGGCAATCTGGATCAATCCGGGTGAGGCCAAGGTAGAGTCCTTCAGAAGCGCATGCAGCGAGCGCGTTGCCCTCTGGCTCTGCGTTGCCGGCATCATCTTCTTCGGACTTGTGCCCTGCATCTACCAGTTCTGCGTAGACTCAGCAGTGAGACTTCAGCTGTTCTGAACAGCATAGGCCCCGTGCTTCGTGAAGAAGCATAAGCCTGCACGAAAATACAGCTAAACTATATCTGACGCTCCCGGCCGTGACCCACGGTCGGGAGCAACTTTTGTATCGTGACATACGTAACTGATACATTTCCACACATATGACTTTTATCTGGGCGACATGCCGGCGTGCGGGCAGTATAGAGCAACTTCCTGCACATTGTAGCGGGTAAAACCCGGCGGCGGCATTGCATCATAAAAATCTTCATATAATTATAAATCTATTTAAAAATTTTTTTGTAAATTCGCGTTATAAACGAAGAACAACAGGCGTGCGTCCGGCGACGCACGAGCCAAATAAAGAAGCAACCGCCGGCAACGGCGGCTTGTGATGAACCGAACCTTTATCTTAATGGTCGGCGTGCCGGGGCCGACCGCGCTGGGAACGCCCCGGCACGTTTCGGTTCATCATCGCACAGAGGGTTCCGAAGCACCGCTCCGGAACCCTTGCCGCATAATCATCGATGTTGATGGTCCGGATGGTGTGGGTTTGCAGAAAATTTGTTATCTTTGTGTTTGGAAGATGTATGGGGTACAGCCTATGCTTTTCCGGATTATTCAGATTATTTATAGTTATAATAATGGAGTCAGCTATGGAGAAAATGGTGCGGTATCCCGTCGGACAGCAGTCGTTCGAGATGTTAAGGTCGGAAGGCTATCTTTATGTTGACAAGACCCGCTTTATAGAGCTTCTGCTTAATGGCAGCCGGTTCAATTTTCTGGGACGTCCGCGACGTTTCGGAAAGAGCCTTTTTCTCTCTATGCTCAAATGCTTCTTCCAAGGTAAGCGGGAGTTGTTCAAGGGGCTGTATGCCGATTCAATGGATTGGAATTGGCAACCGCACCCCGTGCTTCATCTTGACTTGAATATCGAGACATATAAGTCGGAGGGAAATCTCGAAGAGGTCCTGTCGCACCAATTGCGGATATGGGAGGATGAATTCGGGCTCGAAAAGCATACCGATAATCTTTCACTCCGGTTCAACGATGTGATACGCGGTGCTTATCAAAGAACGGGTAGGGGAGTTGTGATTCTTGTTGACGAGTATGACAAGCCTCTTGTGAATAATCTGCATGACAATTCCTCTTTCGAATCTTATCGCGAGCAATTGGGCAGTTTTTATTCGAACCTGAAAAGTTGTGCCGAGTACATCAAGCTCGTCTTCCTTACCGGTGTGAGCCGATTCGCCAAGTTGAGTGTGTTCTCCGGTCTGAACAATCTGAGAGACATATCGTTTGATAACCAGTTTTCCGACATTTGCGGAATAACAGGTCAGGAACTGCTCGATAATTTCGGTCAGGGCATATCAAGACTGTCCGAATTTTATGGCACAGATAAAGATGAGACCTGCAACACGTTGAAGCGTTACTATGATGGCTACCGTTTTTCGACCCGTGGTAAAGAGATTTACAATCCCTTTTCCATACTGATAGCCATGCAGCGTGAGGAATATGGTAATTACTGGATACAGTCAGGCAATCCGACATTGTTGCTTGAACAGTTGAAAAAGTATGACGTAAACCTTGAGGATGTATTGAATGCCGAATGTACGGCACAGGAACTCTCGGGGCTTGATTTGTCTGCACCCAGTCCGGTGGCATTGCTGTATCAGACAGGATATCTGACAATCAAAGACACATCAGGAATATCGATGCTGAAACTCGGAATACCGAATCAGGAAGTAAAAGAGGGTTTCCTGTCATTCCTGCTGCCATACTACGCCAATCTCCACGGTGAACAAAGCCAGTTCTGCGTCAGCAAATTTGTACGTGAGTTCCGCAACGGGGATGTGGAAGACTTTATGAAGAGACTACAGGCAATGTTTGCCTCGGTTCCTTATGATATGGCAATGGAAAAGGAGCAGAATATCCACAGCGCGCTGTTGATACTCATGATGCTTGTCGGTCTTGAGGTCGAGACCGAATACCGTACCGCCAACGGTAGAATAGACTTGTTCGTAAAAACAGAAAGTTATTACTACATCATAGAGTTGAAACTCAAAGGCACGGCAGAAGAGGCTCTCGAACAGATAGAGCGGAAGAACTACGCGCTTCCCTTCAGCCTCGACTCACGCAAACAAATTCTCATCGGTGCCAACTTCTCTACCGCCACACGCACAATCGACAACTGGATAACAAAATCTTAATCCCCTAAGTATATGCCGGGATCCGCACATCGCGAATCCCGGCTTATATTATGGGTTGTCGGGTCAAGAGGTTGGTCAGAACTGGAAGGTTTCCAGTTTCATTTCGGCGTTGGCGCGCATTATGCCTACGTATTCCACGAATTCGGGCGATGCGCTGTGGGCGTCGAGCGCGGCCTGGTCGCGCCATGTTTCGCAGATGAGCAGCACGTCGGGACGTGTGCCGGATCTGAATACGTCGTAGGCCACGCAGCCATCCTGAAGCAATGATGCTTCGGTGAGCTTGCGTGCAGCATCGAGTACAATCTCGTATTTGTCATCCTCTACACGGATGAAACAGTTAAGTCTAAGCATTTTATTCTTCTTTTTTAGTTTGTATATGTGAAAGCCGGAATGAATCCGGCTTTCAAGGTTTTTACCGGATTAACCGGCTTATTTCTCTGTTTTCTTCGTGGTCTTGCGGGGTGCACGCTTTTTAGGCGCCGGTTTGTCGGCTGCCGGGGCTTTCACCTCCTCGGCACCGACCACGGGAAGTGTGTCGTCGTTGAGGATATTGGCCCGGAGTGTCTTCACCTCCTTGTTAAGCTCGTTGATTTCCGATGCCTGGTTGCGGATGGTGAGCAGCAGCGAGTTCAGCTCCTCGTTGTCAATGCTCTCCGGATACTGTTCCTCTACACGCACCAGGAAGTCGGCAAGCACATTCATGTAGTTGGTGAAGGCTGCGAACGGCGAGTCATACGGGCTGAAAGCCGCGTGCGACGCTCCGTCGGCAAGGTTCTTCGTGCTCATGTAGTAGAAGTGGTCGCTGCTCTGGAGATATTCCCAGTCCTGTTTCAGACGGCGGTCATCGCAGAGGCTCACGCGCTCTGCCACACCGTAGAGCTTGCGCAACGCCTCGTTCTGAAGGTCGTTGCCCTTCCATGCCGACACGTCGCGGGCCTCGTCGATGTCCGACATCGGATAAGGCACCGAAAGCTCGCTGACAGCCTTCAGCTTGGCCGTTACCTCCGAGGGAGTGGCGAACGCAATGCCTCGTTCGGCGGCGAAGCGGGGGAGTGCCTTCATGAACTGGAAGATTCCCGTAGAGGCCGGCAGGAACGATCCGAAAGTATCCATGCTGAAATAGAGGTTTACCACCTGCTCCTCCTGAGGAAGGGCGGCAATCCAGTCCATGTACTTGTCGGCGTTGAGGGGATATTCGGGCCACTCCGGATTGTTGAAATTGCGGGCGATGTCGTCGCTCAGCTTGTCGTTGGTGAGAAGCAGCTTCAGCTTCGGGGCCGAAGCGGCGCAATACACATAGTTGGGAGACTTCCAGCCCAAGACATGCTTCGCGCCGGCGGTAAGACATGCCTTGAAGCCCATGTGGCTCACCATCGTGGCGATGTCGTCGTCGTAGATAAGCTCGGTGTTGGCGAAAGTCTTCGGCTTGATGCCGAGTGTGCGCGTTATAAGGTCTGATTCGAGCTTAACCTCGCGCATGAACTCTTCGGGATCCTCAAGCGAGGCGAGTGAGTGGGCGTAGGTTCCGGCAAGGAACTCCACGCATCCGGTCTCAGCCAAGTGTTTCAGACGGTCAATGACCTCAGGCACATAGAGCTGGAGCTGTTCCAAAGCTGTTCCCGACACAGATATGGCACACTTGAATGCCCCGTTCGACTCGCGGATCATTTCGAGCAACGTGTCGCACATCGGGATGTACGAATGCTCGGCCAGACGGCTGATAATCTCGTCGTTGGCGAAATCATCATAATAGTAGTGATCGTTGCCGATGTCGAAAAAGCGGTATCTTTTCAGTCTGTACGGCTGGTGTATCTTGAAATAAAAACAAACGTTCTTCATATTTTTATCATTTTGCGGAACCGGCGACCGTCTCAGGGCTTGTATCCCGGGGCGGCGCGGCAGCTCCGGTTCCTTACTTGTTGATGACTTTATTGTAGATGTCGATTACCTTTTGGCCGGCCTTCTCCCAGGTTATGCCATGTATCTCCTCGATGCCACGGTCGCGGAGCTCCTTGTGTAGCGCGGGATATGTGGTCAGTGCGTGCATGGCGTCGGCCATAGCGTCGATGTCCCAGTAGTCGGTCTTGATGACATTATTCAGAATCTCGGCGCATCCGCTCTGCTTCGATATGATGGAGGGAACGCCCATCTCCATGGCCTCAAGAGGGGAGATGCCGAAGGGTTCCGACACCGAAGGCATGACATACACGTCGGAATCGGCGAGCATCTCATACACCTCCTTGCCGCGCAGGAAGCCGGTGAAGTGGAAGCGGTCGGCGATATTGCGGCGTGCTGCCAGACGGATCATCGCGTCCATCATGTCGCCCGAACCGGCCATCACGAACCGCACGTTCTTGTTCTTCTGGAGAACCTTGGCGGCAGCCTCCACAAAATACTCCGGACCTTTCTGCATGGTGATACGTCCGAGGAAGGTGATCACCTTGTCCTTGCGCTCGCGGCGCGGCAGGTTGAGCAGGTCATCGCTCAGCGGAATCACGGCGTTGTGTACGGTAGTCACCTTGTCGGGGCTGATGCCGTACTTGTCAATCACGGTGCGGCGCGTAAGTTCCGACACGGTTATGATATGGTCGGCATTCTCCATGCCATCTTTCTCGATGGCGAATACGGTCGGGTTCACGTTGCCGCGCGAACGGTCGAAGTCGGTCGCGTGGACATGAATCACGAGCGGCTTGCCCGTAACGTTCTTGGCATGGATACCGGCCGGATAAGTCAGCCAGTCGTGCGAGTGGATCACATCGCAGGGTATGGTGCGCGCAATCACGCCGGCCACAATCGAGTAGTTGTTTATCTCCTCTATGAGGTTGTCAGGATACTTGCCCGAGAAGTCGATGCAACCCAGGTCGTTGAGCCTCATATAATTGAAATCGGCGTATATATGGTCGCGCAGGTCGAAATACAGCTGGGGATCCATCACCTTTCCGATGCGTCCCTCCACATACTCGCGGCTCACGTCGCGCCACGCCACCGGGGTGCAGTTCGCGCCGACGATGTTGGCGAAACCCTTCTCCTCGTCGCCCCACGGTTTGGGGATGACGAACGTGATCTCCATGTCGCCGCAGTTGTGCATGCCCTTGGTGAGTCCGTAGCTCGCCGTTCCGAGACCGCCGAGGATGTGGGGAGGGAACTCCCAGCCGAACATTAATGCTTTCATAATCTTATTTTTGCTCTTCAGTTTGCGAAAGAAGTTTGCTCATACGTTTCACGGTGCGCAGCGAGCCGAGTATCGCGCCGACATTCTTGGCGGTGCTGACAGCTCCGCGTCCGGCATAGGGGGGATTGCCGTCGTACATCTCCGACAGCGAGCCGATGCACCCTTCGGCCATCTCCTCCTCGTAGCCTATGAGCATACGCTCTATGAACGAGAGGCCGCTCATGCCGAACACCTTGAAGTATGCGTCGGCATAGAAGCCGAACAGCCACGGGCGTGCCGGTCCCTGATGCACGGCATATTCGCGCTCCGTGGGATTGCCGACATACATCGGGCGGTAATTGTGGCTCTTAGGGCTGAGCGAACGGAGACCCTTGGGAGTAAGCAGCTCGCGGGTGCAGAAGTCGAGAACCTTCTTGCGCTGGCGACGGTCGAGAGGGGAGTACTCCAGGCCGATTGCGATCGCCATGTTCGGGCGCACCTCAAGGTCGGTGTATGTGCCGTCCACATAATCGTAGAGATAACCGAAGTCGTTGAGGAACGTGGCGACAAACGACTCCTTGCAGAGGTCGGCCAGTGCCTTGAGCCCGTCGGCATATTCGCCGGTCTCGCCCCGCTCATCAAGCATGGCGAGCAGGAACATCAGGGCGTTGTACCAGAGAGCGTTGAATTCCAGAATGTATCCCGTGCGGGGTATGATGGGCTTGCCGTCGATCGATGCCGACAGCCATGTTATCGGCTTCTCGGTGCCGACTGCGCTCACGAGACCGTTCTCCTCGACACGCAGGTTGCTTATGCGGCCGTCGCGGATGCGGTCCACGAGATATTTCACCGTGTCAAGGTAACGCTCCGCGCAGCGCGACATGTCGGCATAGCGGCAGTAACGCTGTATGGTCCAGATTGTCCAGAGCGGTATGTCGGGCAGGTCAATCTCGCGGATCACGCGGTCTTTCTCGCCCGTCTCTATATTGTGGCGCAATGCTTTGATGAACGTTTCGAGAATCTCATGATAGTCCTCCTCATGGTCAATGGCCATCGTGCAGCCGGGGAGAGCTATCAGCTCGTCGCGGCCTCGGACATTGTACCACGGATAACCGGCCATGATATACATGCCGTGCTCATTCTTGAGATAGAACTGCTTGGCGGCGTTTTTCAGGCAGTTGAAGAAGCTCGTGCGGCGGGTGCGGGTTTTCAGCTCCGCCTCGTAGGTCTCCTCAAACGTAGAAGGCTCGGCCTCGAACGTCGAGGCTGAGAATATGATTGACTCACCTTTCCTGATGGGCAGCTCGAAATAACCGGGCACCCAGAGGTCCTCCTTATAAGGTATGCCACGGTCGCGGTCCTTGTAGTATTCGATGCCCTTGTACCAGTTCGGCTCGTCAACCCAGCGAGCCTCCTTGCTGAACTGCATGTAGAGCGACGGATAACCCTCGTAGAGGCAGCTTGCTATTCCGTGAGGCACGTGGCGGATCTCACGGTTTATGCCGGGATTCTCCACCACGAGGTCGTTCGCATTGCGGAACGCTAAGAACGGGCGGAACCTCAGCGAAGTGGGGGAGTGGGCCTCCAATAGAGTGTATTTTATAAGGATGCGGTTCTCGTGCGAGATAAACACTTTCTCCTTGGTCATGATCACGCCGCCGACGCGGAATGTGACCTTAGGAACTGACTCGCAGGTGAACTCGCGGATGTACTTGTGACCGTTAGGGCTGAACACATTGTCACCATATTGATGCAGCCCGAGATTGAACGAGGCGCCATGCTGGATAACCGATTCGTCGAGCGACGACAGGAGCACGTGCGCCTTGTCGTCCATCTCTGGAATAGGTATGACCAGAAGACCATGCTGCTTGCGTGTGTTGCAGCCCACGATGGTCGTGCAGTGATAGGCCCCCGACATATTCGTGCGGAGCATCTCCTTGGGAAGTGACTGCTCCAGATTGATCATAAGGTTCTTGTCAAACTTAAGATAGCTCATGATATTCCGGGAATATTGGGTTATAATTTTGTTTTGGTTTTTTTCTCATCTGATGGGGGAACAGTGCGTGATGCCTTCTCATTTCAGGCTGCCCGGGGCAGTGTATGTGTCGTACGTTGCGTATGCTCCCTTATATGATAACACAAAAATACACAATTTTTATTGTCCTTACAAGATGTTTTTCAGCATATTCGGGTCAGGAGGCCAATTATTGACAGACTTTGCTCAATTTTTAATATCTTTTTTATCTTCCGGGCCGCTTTGTTCTCCGTCGGTTATCATGATCTGTGTGATTTCCTCGCGGGTGGGGAGGGGCAGGTCTTTTATCAGCAGCCCGGAGAACTGTTCGTACGACCTAACGCGCATCGGATGCAGCTTGGCGAGCATATCCTCATAGATTTTCCGGAAGTCGGCTATGAAGTCGGTCACGCCGACGTTGTCGAACGCCTTGAGAAACTCTGCCACCGTGAGCTTGTCGGGCTCCACGGCGGGTGATATGCCGGAGGTGTCGCCCGTGATTTTCACATCATATATCAGTCCGGCAGTACGGAGCTTCCCCACAATCCTGCCCACTATGCGGATCGGCAGATAATACTGCACGGCAATCTCCTGCTGCGAGAGGGGCTTCTCCTTGCTGACGAAACGCTGCGTGGCCACAGTCATGACAATCAGAGCCACATTGTGCCAGCCATGGTTGGAGATGGTGTCCTCGTCGCCCATGAGGTTGAAGGTGAACACATTCTGCATGGAGTACGCTATCATGCACCCGGTTAGCAGCACGAGCCATGACAGCTGGAGCCATATCAGCATCAGCGGCAGGAAGGCGAAGGATCCGTATATCGCGTTGTATTTCGACACATATATCTGTCCGTTGAGGAAGAGCATCTGTAGAATCTGGAACGATATGGCGGCCATCACTCCGGCAATCGCCGCATATTTGAACCCGACCTTTGTGTTGGGTATCAGGTAGTAGGAGAGTGTGAAAGCGAGCCAGCAGAGAACCACCGGCACCATTTCGAGACCGATGTTGACAAACGGTGTGAGAAACGGCAGGTTCAGTTTGTCCTGCACCACTCCCGACAGGAAGATTGACACTCCCGACGAGCATATCATCAGCACCGGTATAATGAGGCATATCGAGATGTAGTCGGTAATCTTCTGGTAGATGGTGCGCGACACCTTCACACCCCATATCGAATTGAAAGTGTCCTCAATCGACGACAGCAGCGATATGACCGTCCAGAGCAACACCACGATGCCGACGCCCACAAACACACCCTGCGTGGCCGAGTTGAGATATGAATCGACAAACTTCAGAGCGGTAGATATTCCCTGGCTCTGGCTCGGGAAGAAGTTGTATAGCTGGCTCTGGAGCATGTCCTGGAGACCGAATCCTCGGCCTATCGCCACGAGTAGCGCGAATGCCGGCACAATCGAGAGCACTGTGGAATAAGTCAGCGACATCGAGCGGGTCTGCAATGTCGAGTTGAAGAACGCGCTCAGAGTCAGGTTGACGGTCTTGACCACGCGTGTGCCGAGATTGTTGCGCGGGTCGCTCCACACTCCGTCGGTGCAATATGTGTAGATTGCCTTCGCACGTGTTATGATGCGGTCAACGAATCCGGGTGATTTTGATGTGGTGTCTTTCTCTTTCATAGCCTTGGTGTTTGATGGGTGCGAAGTTTTCGGGGAGTTTTTTCCCGGGTGATGGGTATTTTAGTTTATACAGCAAAGGTGTGTCATTCCCGGGCCGCTCGGAGCGGCGGGTGGTGACACACCTTGTGATGATTGGCAGAGATGCTGTAAGCCGGGTTATGTACTCCGCCCGTGGCGGAGCGTCTGTCATTTATCTTTGCGGCCGCTTGCACGGCGCGCTATAGCGGTCTACCCCCCGGCAATGGGCGAGCAACCCTTGACTGCCGGTATATTTGACCTTGCAACCCGCAGGATGTGCGGCTCCTCATGTCGCCATGCGGACCGGTGGGCTCTTACCCCGCCTTTTCACCCTTACCACTGCCGCGGGGACGGTGGCGGTTGTTTTCTGTCACATTGATCCCCGGCGTCGCCGCCGGCTTTCCGTTAAAAAATGCGGTGCTCTCCGTTGCCCGGACTTTCCTCTACATGCCGCGTGAACGACATGGAGCGACAGACCACATTTCTGCCTTTTCTGCAAAATTACAACTTTATTTCCTTTTATGCAAGTGTGTCATTCTTTGTCACCCTCTTCATCGGGCTTGTCAGCTGCTGCTCCGGATACCTTTTCCTGAGCGATTTCGACTGTTTTGTCGGCGGCCTTCGGCTCGGTCAGGGCATTGGGCTTGGCAGCTTCGGCGCGTGCTTTCTCGGCATCGCGCAGGGCTTTCGCCTCAGCCTTGGCGTGGGCCTTGCGGATATTCTTCAGGCTCACGAATCCGTTGACTGCGTAGCAGAGGAGAAGTATACCCGACACGACGCATGCTGTCGCGCTGCTCCGGTCGATGTTGTCGAAGTCGTTGACCAGGGTTATGTCAACTATTCCGGCGCAGAGCACGGCGAAAGGTACGACAAACCACCAGCCCGAAACGCCCGATGTCCTTGAGGTGCTTGCAATCCAGATAATCTGAGCGATGGCGGCGAGAATTAGCGAGACGCCAAGAGTCACGGCGAGAGTCGTGGTGAATGCCCGCGACATGACAATCATCAGCACGCCCCAGAAGAGGGCGGCGATTGCCATCGCTGTCACATACCATGGACGCGTCTTGACCACGCCATATTTTGTGGCTTTCTTACGGAGTGAGAAAATGAAATTGATGATGCCGATCACGATGAACACGATACCTGAAGCCACGACAATGCTCCGCAGCGAGGTGGGGTCGGGGGTTGTGAGCGGTTCGCGGCTGAAAACCAGGAGCAGCACGCCGATTATCAGCGTGGCCGCGTATACTATTGAATAAGTAGCTTTCTTCATGATTACATAAAGTTAAATATGGTTACGTAGTGTGTTTGAACTATAAACAACAAAACCGGATTTCAGGTTTGGATCAGGCATAAATGAAAGGCCGGGTCGCATGTGGCGATCCGGCCTTAGATCCGTGTTATAAATTTTTGCCCATAGGGCTAAGATGTCAATGTGTCAGCACGGGGCGAACTGCGGCGGGTGCGCTGAAAGCGCGGCGTGTGTTTTTCTGCACGCGGGCGCGGACGGTGTCGCTCTTGCCGAACGACTTCGCCGGTGCGCCGCTCACAGCTGCCGGGGTGGTGTAGGGAAGCACGGTCACCTCTCCCCACTCTCCATCAGCATTCTTGCCGACAGCCATGGCATATACCTTTGTGTTGGGATTGATCTGGTAGTCGGTCTCTAAAGTTTCGTATTGGAACCAGTAGGCGGTAGGCTGTTCGGGATCGCTCTTGAGGTATGCGAAGATCTCATCTTTCTGTGATTCATACTGCTCCTCGGTGTAGACTCCGATGCGGTAGCACCACGTCTGGTCATTGGGTGTGAAAGTGAAGAACTGCGACGGAAGTTTCTCATCACCCCAGTAGTTTAGAATGTAATCGCCGGGTGTGATTGTGATGACCGATGCGCCTGAGCCACCCTGCTTCTCGGTGTGGCAGTCCAGTATGTAGAGCGGTCCATACTGACCCAGGAGGTCGAGGGGCTGGATATACAGCTCATATTCCGTGTTGGGGTCGAGGTTGGAGAATGTATAGTTTTCGGTTGAGTCGCCCGGTCTCGGAATCTGTCCCCACATCTCGACCATCTGGCCGATGTTGGAGAATCCGAACATCGGAGCGAACATCTCGTACTGCTGCTGGAGTGTGCCCTTCTCGCCGATTATCGTGTAGAACTCGCTGACATCAGCGTTTGCTGAAATCTTGACAGTGATGTCGGTCTTGGTGCAGCTCACGAATTCCGCCGTGACGCGGGGGGCGCCTTCAAGTTCAGGGTCGGCTGTCTTGAAATATGCGGCGCGTACCGAGCAGTCCACGCCATAGCGGTCAGCTCCAACAGTAATTACCGCATATTCTGTTGCGGCCTCAAGGTCTTCGATTCCTGTCAGAGAGCCACCCGCGAAATCCTCGTAGTAGGTTTTGGCACCCATGGAGCGCATGTAGGTCGCTGCACCGGCGGGATTGGATTCCAGCTGATGCGCCATCACACCGGGAATGACATCGAACAGGTAGCTCTGGCAGTCGGCCGTGCGTGTCACATCTACTTTAAGTTCGGTCTCGGATGTGGAGAGTATCTTGACATCGGCGGCAACCTCGCCTTCTACAGTAGCGAATTCTATGCGGTCCACTCGCTCGATCATGAATGCTCCCGACTGCGGTCCGTCGGCGGGATAGACAATCATTCGGTTGGGTTCGCCGGCCTGTGCGGTCATGGCACCCAGGGCGAGGGCTATGGTCAATATGTATTTGTGTTTCATGATTTGATGAATTTGATTGTTTTACCTTCGATTGTGAATAGATAAGTTCCCGGTGTGAGAGCGGAGACATCGACCGGTTCGCCGTTCCAGCCCTTTGCCCTGATTACTGTCGCTCCGTCGAGCGAGTGGATTGCCATGTCGGCGGGTGCTTCGGGCATTCCCGTAAACTCCAGGCGGTCTTTAACCGGATTGCGCAGCAGGCGGAAACTGCCGGGTCCGTCAGTGACCAGACTTACTTCGGCACCGTCGGTCTTGAAGTGCAGCATGTCTCCCTCGGCAAGCGTGAATTTGCCCACGGAGCTGCCACCTTCCTTCACATCGAGTGTGCCGTCGGCGAACACCAGCACCGTGTTGTCAGTGACCGTGTACTCCTTCGGGTCGGGAGATCCCGACACCGTCATCGTCACCTTGGCCGACAGCGACAACGGTACGGCTGCGAGACCGATGAGGATGGCTTTGGTTTTGTAGTTTTGTTTCATTCGTGCTTATTATTTATAAAGTCATACATATTTTTGACAGCACGGGCAGTGCGTTGCACTTCTGTGATTGCGTAATCGCGCTGTCCGTGCACAAAGGTAAGAATAATTTCTGATACCGTAAAATATTGAATGCGCTTTAAAATGGACTGTTAAAAATAATTAATAATCTGAATATCAATCGATTCTGAAAATACTAAATTTGTATGTCATTGATTTATAGTCGATTAATATTTTTATAAAAAATTTTAAAAATTTCTTGAAAAATTTTTTTATTTCAAAAAATAGGTATATCTTTGCGGTGTGACAATGCGACATGCTTCAACAGGTGAATAATGGCAGTGTTATTTGTTAAATTTTATCTGTACTCGGAGTGTTAGGGCAACGATTGACAATTTGACATTCATATGCATTGCGGGCCGGATGGCAGCCGGTTTCCCGTATTATACTCGAGATTGAAGTATATCAGACTGACTCATAGCAACAACTTAATTATAAATTAGACTGTATGAAGAAATTTTTACGTGGATGCAGTAATGACACCGAGATTCAACCATGGCGTAGCTTTGCCTGGTGTCTTATGTTTTTTGTCATGGCCATAGGAATGGTTTTCCCGGCCTCGGCCTCGGAGCTTGTCTGGGGCAATTGCGATGATGGTCCGATTGCTTCGGTCGGTGCGAATACCGCCGGATGTAACTACAGCGCGGCCATTGAGATTCCCGCCACGGTGGCTTCATCGATGGTCGGGAGCAAGGTCACGAAGGTAAGCGTGGGTTTCTCGCAGGGTGGCAACAAGATTGCCTATGTATATCTCACTTATGATTTGCAGGGAGAGCCTTTCTACGAGGAGGAAGTGCGTGTCAAGGTCAACCGTTTCAATGATTTCGAGCTTGCCACCCCATATGTGATAGAGGGGAAAGCTTTCTATGTCGGCTACCGTTACCGCGCCAACACTTCGTCAAACAATCCGCTCGGATTTGATGGTAAGGATAATCAGGGTTCACCTCTTTTCTCGCATGTCGGACTCTGGCTCGACGGCAATGAACCTGAATGGGGTACATTCGGCCAGTTCGGGAATCTAATGCTCCGCGCTGTGATAGAGGGTGATAACCTGCCGGCAGAGGCCCTGTTGCCCGGTGCCGTCGAGCTTCCGAAGAGTTCCGGCATATCTGAGCCTTTCAAATTTAAATTCAATTTCCGCAATCTCGCCGTGGAGCCTGTCAGCTCCATGAAAGTTTGCGTGAATGTGGGTGGAACCGAGACAACCCGTACGGTCACACTCGCCGCGCCGGTAGAGTCTGGTGCGTTGGGCGAAGTGGAGCTTGAGGGTGTGTCGGGTACGGAAAACATGGAGACCGAGGTATCGGTTTCCGTGCCCGAGGTCAACGGGGTCGCCAATCCTTTTGCCGACCAGACTTGCGGCGGTGTGCTCGCAATCTCCGATTACATCTTCCCGCGTGTGGTGGTGATTGAGAAGCTGACAGGCGTGGGCTGCGGATGGTGTCCGCGCGGTATCGTATCGTTTGAGAGACTTGAGGAGAAATACCCCGACACATTCCTCGGTATAGAGGTTCACAACTACAGCTCAACTCATCCGCTCTCATGTGCTTCATATACCCAGTGGGAAGCGGCATATGTCGGAGGCAACGGTGCGCCGGCGGGAGTGATGAACCGCAACAAAAATATTGGCGTGCTCTCCCTTCTGCCCGATGCGACTGAGGTGAAGTTCCTGGAGGAGTCGGGCATGGTCAATGTCAGGTTCGAGACCGAGGCCCATTACCCCAACGAGTCTCATAATGTGATACAGACCACCACCCGCGCCGCGTTCGGAATGCCCGACCCCGATGCCGATTATGCCATATCGCTCGTGGTGACCGAGGATGAACTTGGCCCCTACCGCCAGATGAACAATTATGCAAACGGTTCGGAGTCTATGGGTGGTTTCGAGAACCTTCCGAGTTCTACGGAGCTGATGTACAGCCATGTGGCGCGTGAGATATTCGACTGGAAGGGTGCCGACAACAGTGTGCCGTCATCAATCGGCGAGCGCGAGACAGTTGTCTATAAGCGCGAGCTTCCGCTCCCGGCATCGGTCAAGAACACCAATCACCTCAATGTTCACGCTCTGCTCATAGACCGCAACACGGGTGAGATTGTGACCGCAGCTTCTTCAAAGGTGAGTGACTGGACCGGTGTGTCGGGTTCATTGGCCGACGATGTCCGTCCGGTTGTAAAAGTGGCGGCAGGTGCGATAACCGTGACCGGTGCCGACAATGTGACGGTATATTCTGTAGATGGCCGCATGGTGGCAGCTTTCACCGACGGTGAGTGCGCCGTAGCCCCCGGTGTATATGTGGTCTGTGCCGAATCGGCCGGCAAGACATCTGTCAGCAAAGTGGCAGTGCGTTAATTCCCGATGCGTTAATCTGAAAATCGACTGACTGTCCGGGCGGCAGGTTCATTGCCGCCCGGGGTCAGTATCATACAAGACAACACATACAATTACAAATGAAAAATTTTACAAAGATTCTGATGCTGGCGGCAGCATCGGTCGGTGTGTCGTTAGGTGCATCGGCCGACGATGAGACCTGGACCTCCATCGGTTCCGGCTCATACCGCGACAATTTCGTGCATACCTATTACTTCATCGAGAATTATCCGGAAGTGGAGGTGGAGATTCAGGAGAGCGAGCAGACTCCGGGACGTTACCGCGTGGTGAATCCCTATGTCAACTATCCCGATGCCATCGGCGGCGGAGTGCTTGAAGGTGACCATTATATCGTGATCGATGCCTCGGATCCCGACCATGTCTATATCGAGGAGTCGAATACCGGCTACATCATCGGACGCGGGCAGGAGCTTGCCATCTGGTCGAAGGCCGATGACTATTACAATAACAAATATGGAAACTGGGAGCAGGCCGAGAAAGACAACATCTGCGGCACACTCCGTGACGGCCATATAACTTTCCCTAAGATGTCGTTGCTGACATATCTCCGCGAGTATGAAGAGCCGGATTATGAGGACAAGATCTATATGTCGAGCAATCCTGCGGGAATGTTCCGCGTGAAACTTCCGGGTGCTCCCGACCTTGACGTGTCGCTTGAGTGCGTCGGCGTGGATGAACCGCATGAGAATGTGATTTACTCTGTCACCTTGGGTGAGTCGCTCGAGAAAGCTCTTCTGGCTGTGGCCGATGGCCAATGGTCGGAGTCTGTGGCGGCCGGTATCAAGGATGGCAGCGTGAAGTCTGTCGAGATTGACAAGTCAGGCCAGGTGAAATTCCCTTACACCGGCGACGGCATACGCACACTTTATGTTGTGACATACTATGACGGTAAGCCGAATGCTGATGAGTATCTGACTCATGAGATAAATGTTGACGAGAGTGAATGGCGCAAATGCGGCACAGCCACCTTCTTCGAGGGCATTTTCTCTTCCAACGAGGTGACGGCATGGGGATTCGATATCGATCCGGTCGAGATTACAGTCGAGGTCCAGGAAAGCACTGCTGAGCCCGGACGTATCCGTCTTGTCAATGCCTATGGCCCCGGCTATCGTTATTGCGGAGCCGATAACTGGGACAGCTCAAGCAACCATTACATCATCATCAACGGTACTGATCCGGATCGGGTGTACATAGAGTATTGTGAGTCAATCGGTCTGGACTACGGATATGGCGTGTGCGAAGTATGGTCGCGTGCAGGAAGAAGTATCGAGAATGGAGAGCCTATGGAGAAAATCGATGCTGACGGCACTTTCGGCAAGTACAGCGACAACACATTCACATTCCCGAGGGAGTCTTTGATGGTAAGATTCATTAATGTACGTCCCGACACATGGTACTGGGCAAACCTTGACGGTCGTACCACACTCAAGCTCGCGCCCGGTCAGATACAGGGTGGCACAGGTGTCGGCACAGTGGCAGCCGATGTTCAGGGCGAAAGACGCATCTTCTCGCTCGACGGCACCGAGGTGATGACCGACAGCCCCGCTCCCGGCATATACGTGGTGGTTGAGAATGGCCGCAGCCGCAAGGTTGTAGTCAGATAACCGGCCGGCATATCCAATCAGGCAAACAACAAACAACAAATAACTTATAACATGAAAAAAGACTTTTCCAAACTTTTCCTGCCGCTCGGTCTGGCGGCGGTGGCGTTGACAGCGTCTGGTGTCGATGTCAAGCATTTCCCGGGTCTTAGACCTCCGGGAGATAGAGAGGAGCAGGCTTCGGACCCGATGCGGGCGCCGCTCAACACATTCCGCGGAATGGGCACGCAGATATTCGGAGTCACGATGTATGACTACAACAACTACTCGAACTTCCTGAATTTCTGGTCAGAAGCTCCTTCAAGACTCAACAAGCTGGAGCCGGTCTACACCGTAGGCGACACCAAGGAGGAGGAATACCCCTATCTCTATGAGATGAATGCCGGAGCATGGGCGGGCGATGCCTATTACGGTTTCCGAGTGAACCGCTATTCGATGGGTATAACCAAGGTGAACGGCTGGATTAAGGTCGATACGGAGACCGGTAAGTGGCAGACTCTCAAACCTCTGCTTGACACCCCCGATGCCAGTGCCTGGAACTATATCTACGACATGGCATGGAATCCGGTTGACGACAAGCTCTATGCTCTCGCCGAGAATACAGACGGCACTGTCACTTCGCTTGTCGGCGTGCTCGACAGGGCTACAGGTGACTGGAAAGAGACGGTGACCGCTCTTCCGGAGTACTATTTCGCCATGGCTTTTGACTATGACGGCAAAGTCTATGCAATCAGATGGGACTACGACAACGACTTCTATGTGGTCGGTACAGTGCTCGATGTCTATGATGAGGATTGGGAGCTTGAGACCTCTACTCCCATCCGCGTTGATGGCCGCGACTTCAAGAGCTACTATCAGCATGGCCTTATCTTCGACTATTCGACCGGCGACCTCTGGTGGACAGCTACCAACATGGAGGGTAACCAGTATCTCGTCAATATCGATCCCGGTACAGGCAAGACTGTCAACAAGGGAACTATCGGTTTAAACGAGACAATCATCGGTCTGCACATACCTTATGTCACAGCCGACGCACGCACGGCTCCTGCCCGTGTGGAGAACCTGAACTACAGCGTTGACCACAATGGCGAGAACAAGGTTACTCTCACATGGACCAACCCCTCGAAGCAGTGGAACCGCTTCACGCTCAAGAATCTCGCGGAAGTGCGCGTGTACCGTGATTCTTATGATGGTGAACCTGTGGCGATTCTGCCTGCCGACGCTTCGCAGATCGGCAAGGAAATGACATGGACAGATGAAAATGCCACCCGCGGCAAGCATACATATTATGTGACGGCTTGCGCTGAGGCCGGAGTGAAAGGTATCGTTGACAGCATCGATGCATTTGCCGGCCGCGACCTTCCGGGTGTGGTACGCAACCTGACCGCCTCGACAACCGACGGCAAGAGCATTCACCTTACATGGGATGCGCCTGCGGTCGGTGACAGCGACGGCTGGTTCGACAGCTCCGCCCTGACATATAAGGTTACACGTATGCCCGACGGCAAGGATCTCGGAACAACTTCTGCAACCAGCTTGGACGACAGAGATATACCCGAGGCTCATGCATACTGCTATCTCGTGAGCGCTGTCAATTCCGACGGTACCGGCGAAGCTGTGCAGTCTAACGCTGTGATTGCAGGTGAGTGCGTGCTCGTTCCGTTCAAGACTGCGTTCGAGACCAAGATTGATGCCGACCGCTTCACAAGCATTGACAACAACATGGATGGCCGCACGTTCGATTATGATATCAACCTGAACCTACTGCGCAACACTATCCATATGGATGTCAGCAGCTATGGCAACGATGATTATCTCGTATCTCCGCCGCTGTCGCTTGAGAAGGGCAAGACTTACAAGGTGGTTTATCAGTTCGGTTTCGGTGCTTCCGCGTCGAGCGACGATATTCTTACACACCATTTCCGTTTCACCGGTGGCAACGCCGCAACAGCCGAGGGGCAGTCTGATGTTCTGGGAGATCTTCCGGCTTTCGAGACTCTTGGTCTGAGCGGCAGCTATGAGATTGTGAACTATTTCACAGCCAAGGAGACCGGTGAGTATTATGTAGGTTTCAATGTACTTACTGTTCCTGAGACAATAATGTGGTACTATATCGAGGGCTTCGAGATTTCTGAGGCTCCCGATGACGACCTCGCAGCCGAGGCGCTTGACACTTACCGTTATGTCAGCACGATTGCCGACAACAAGTTCAATGTGACTGTCTACAACAACGGTAACAATCCTCAGTCTGATTACAAGGTGCAGGTTGTTTCGACTACCTCTGCCGGTGCCCGTCAGGTTGTGGCCGAGACAACAGATGTTCCGGCTCTCCAGGCGCATGAGCGTGCTACCGTTTCGCTCGCCGGCCACGGTACGGTTCTTGGAAATATCAACTACTCAGCCGTAGTGGTTCTCGCCAACGATGGAAACGCGTCGAACGACGAGTCTCCCGCGGTCGAAGTGGTCGCCGAGGAAACAGATCCTTTCAACGTCACTGTTACCAATGGCCGCGAGGATCTCAGCACCCGCAACCCGATGTGCCATAACTATGCATGTTCAGGTGTGCAGACCATCTATACTCCGAAGATGACCGGAGTGCAAGCAGCTGACGGCTCAAAAGTTACTGTTACCCGTCTGGCATGGGAGTACGAGGGTAAGGACAGCTTTAACGGCACCAATGTCAAGGTTTGGCTCTCGACAACCGACAAGGAGGGATACGGCGAGGGTGATTCATTCATCGCGGTTTCCGGTGAACCTTACTATGACGGTACGGTACGTGTGGAGAAGGGCCAGAACAAGTACATGGTTCTCGACCTTGATGAGCCTTTCACTTTCAACCCGGCGCAGAACCTGGTTGTCACAGTAGCCAAGTCTGAATATAACCATGCTGATTGGCTGACAATATTCCGCGTGTTCGACAATGACTGGTATCTCGACAAGTTCCACAGCATTTTCAGCGGTGGTACAGAGGAGTTTGATGCTACTGCAGCCAATACCGGAATGTGTTACCCCGAGGCTGCCGTGCTCCACATGGCTATCGAGGGTCTCGGCTCATCGACCGAGATGGTATTTGCCGAGGGTGGCACTGTTTACTATGACGTAAACGCAGGTGTGCTGAGATGCAACGGTTGCACACTCGCAGGTGTGACAGTCTATGACTTCGCCGGCAACATGATTGACAACCTGAGATGCGCCGAAGGTCAGTCCGAGGCAGCTCTCGGTCTGCAGCAGGGCGCTTATATCATCAAGGCCAATCTTGCAACAGGCCGTCCGGTAGCGCTCAAGGTCCTCGTGGGCAGATAATCCCGATTTCAAGAAATATCCCCTGACAGGCCGGGGCGACGGGTCAGTTCGTGGCCCCGGCCATATTTTAATAATCATAAAGTTATAATCAGCAAAGTTTAGAAAATCATTTACATCACAGTTTTGATTATCCTTGCTTTGTAAAAACACATCAGACAATGAGAACAACTTTACTATCAATGGCACTTCTGGCGGCCGCCTCGACGGCGTTCGCGCAAGATGCCGAAATGAAAACCGGGGTCGTCGCTACCGACCCTACGTGGGGTTCTACGGACATCCCGCTTAAATTCAGTGCGCAATACTCATGCTCGCAGACTCTTTATACAGGTGCTGAGATGGATGCCGCAACCGGATCTCTCGATACCTATACGGTTAAACGGCTTTATTTTCCGTTCTACGGTTCTCTTTCAACTGACATACCGATGGATTTGAAGGTCTATATGACCAAAACCTCGGAAACTACGCTTGGCGCAGCCATGTCGATGGAAGATTTCACACTCGTCTTCCGTGGAGATCTTATGGTAACTCCCGCTGATCCCGGTGTGACCGTTGACCTCACGACTCCTTTCGTCATGAAGCAGGGTGAAGGTGTTGTGATTGCTCTTAATTGCGACCAGCCGGAATGGTCGTTGATTAAATTTGAGAATGCTGACATCAATAACCGTGTCTGGTATGCTTTCAGCGCAGATGCACCCTGTGACTTCACCGGTATGTCGAAGGGCTCAGGTTTGCCCGGTCTTACAATCGGTTACTATGAAGGTGAATGGTCGGGAGAAGTTATTCCGGAGACTGTTGACCTGAAAGCCGTGTCAATCTCAGGTCCCGCCAAGGTCGGTTTAGGCTATTTGGTAAGCGTCAGTGTCACTGTCGAGAATCTCGGCACGGCTGTCGCTTCGGGCTACAAGGTCAACATCCTTGATGCCGCCACAAAGGCTGTTGTGGCTACAATCGAGAACGGAGATGACATCAACGCCGGACTTGTGAAGACTCTGACCACTGACCTCGAACTGAATGAGACGGGTACATATTCTTACCTTGCCGAGGTCGTATGCGAAGGTGATACCGACGATACCAACAACGTTACCGCCGACACTTATACCGTCGAGGTGGTCGACAAGGGCTTCTTGCCCGACCCGATGAGCATGAATGTGCCTTCTACTGCCGGAACCGTAGACTTTTCCTGGTTCGACCCGAATGTGAATTGCAGCGGTTCGCAGTCTATCTATCCCGCTACATATTTCGGTGACCTGACCTGTGATGTCCAGCTCCAGAAAGTAGGATTCAATATTCTCGCCCAGGGCTATCCATACGCTGAAAGACCGGTCAAGATCTATATGGCTTCCACTGACCGCACTTCCGGTTATTCATCGGAGGTTTCCGGTTACCCCGGCGATCTCAGCGAGCTTATTCCGGAAGAGGATTTCACTCTCGTATATGACGGTTATTTCAGTGCGCCTGCCGGTGCATCAGGTACCGATACTTTCGTTGATCTCGAACTCGACGCACCGTTTGTTCTTGAGAAGGGTAAAGGTCTGGCCATAAATGTAATCTGTAATTCCGAGGATGGAAATCCGATGGTTTTCTTCAGGTGTGCCAAAGACCCTGACGCGTATTGGCAGACTTATTTCACAAGCTCAGTGCATTATGAGGACTTCTATGAGGCTGTCGCCGCTACCGGTACAAAGACAAGACCCAACACCAATCTTGTTCAGCTCGCGCTTACATATGCGCTGGTTCCTGCCGAGGCTGCCGTTGACCTCGCTGTCGAGAGCCTGACTGTTCCCGAGGCCGTTACTCTCAATGAGGCGGCTACCTTCAAGGTGGCTGTCAAGAATGTCGGCACCGTCGAGGTGGAGGGCATGACTGTCGAACTTCTCGATATGTCGGGCGACGAGCCGGTTGTGCTTGTATCCAACGAGGTGCAGCGCATGCTTGCTGCCGAAGGTTCCACCAATGTCAATGTGAAGTACACGTTCACTGAGGCCGGTGAGTATATGATTGCCGCACGTGTGGTGGCTGATGATGACGTTGATGCCGACAATGACATGTCCGAACCTGTCAAGGTCGTTATCGAGGGCAGCGGTGACAAGTATGCCATTGACCTTGAGCTGGTAGGCGTTGAGGTTCCCGAAAGTGTGGGACTTGGCGACACCGTGACGTTCCCCGTGACCGTGCTCAACAATGGTACAGAGTCGATTCCCGATCTGACTGTATATATGTTCGAAGGCGATGCCGAGAGCGTGACTCAGGTAGGTTTCGGCTTCTCGATGAGTGCTCTTGCTCCGGGTGAAGAGAGGGTTGTCAACGTTAAGGTTGCGATGCCCGATACAGAGTGTGACTATATGCTGACTGTAAGAGCACAGGCTCAGGGTGACGAGAATCCTGACAACAATATCGAGACATTCACGGTGAAAGTATCTGACGATACAGCTGTAGACTCTGTCGCAGGCGACGCAGCGTTCAGCTTTGCCGACGGCATGCTTCTGATCGGTGAGGGTGTGACCGGTGTGTCGGTTGCCGATATGTCAGGCCGCGTGATTCTCTCGCGCGATGTCAAGGCTGGCGAGTCCGTTCAGCTTAATGCAGCGTCGGGTGTGTATGTGGTGACTCTCTACACTGCCGATGGAGTGAAGGTCTGCAAACTCAAAATGTGATATTAATTTATCAGAACAATTATAACAATTATAACAATGAATCAGAAACTAATCTTTTGCGCGATGCTTGCGGCCGGTCTTACGGTCGCAGGCAGCGCTGCTGCAAGCAATCCGCAGTTCAGCCCGCGCACAGGCTCAGGTGAGCAGGTGATGCGCGCACGTGGTCAGAAAGCTGTGTCGCCCATGAGAATCTCTGCCAAGACTCCGGCAAAGACTCCGGCTGCGAGAACCATGTGGGCTTATGGCAACGACATCGTGTATTTCGATCAGTACGGCACTCTTGAGTGCATTCTCGAAGAGGATTTCTCCAAGCTGACCATGGGTACGGAAGAACAGCCTGACCTGAAGACAAAACTGGAGATTTCGGCTGACTCTCCCGAGTACACTTATCCTTGGTGGAACTTCAATCCGGAGTACACGCATGAACCCCATTGGGGTGTCGGCTGTGCCTATGGTGCCGGTGGAACTCTCTACTGGAAACTCGACTACCGCACGATGCAGGCGCATTTCAATACATGTCTGGTGGATCTCAGCGGTGACGACGGCATAGGTGTCCTTGAGTTCCGTGCCCGCAAGTCGGCCGATTCAACCGAGGATTATATCCATATCGAGGCCGGCGAGACCCACAATATGGGACCGTCGTGGGATGTCTGTGATGACGCGGTTGTTATTTCTAATCTTTCTACGGAGTGGACAACCTATCGTGTGATGTTCCGTGGCTGCGGCCCGACAACACTTCTCAACGTCGTGGGTATATTCACAGCCGGACCCTATGCGGAGCCTGAGGAGAATCAGACCATGTGGTTCGACGATGTGAAGGTCTACAAGCTCACCCCCTTCGTCAACATGCCTGTGGGTCGTCCGGTATCCGACTATAAGGGTACGTCATTCGTGGCCAACTGGAATCCGGTGGAGGGTGCCGAGAAGTATATCCTTACAGTCTATACTGTGAATGCCGGTACCGGTGAGCGCGTGGTTCATGAGGAGGCTGATGTGACCGGTACATCCTACAAGGTCGAGAATACAATCTCGGGCGAGACCTACTATTATGAGGTCAAGGCTGTCAAGGGAGGCAAGGAGTCGTTCCCGAGCTATGCGCAGCGTGTGTATTGTCTGGAGGCTCCGGTCATGAAGGCCGCCGAGGTGACAGGCGACTGGACATATGTGGCTTCATGGGACGAAGTGCAGGGCGCCGATGTCTATAACTACATGGCATATGATGAGCGTGAGGCTTCGGCCGACGGCGAGTTTGTGGTTACCGCCGAGGATTTCACAGGCGTTCTTGACGCAGACGGTTATCCGACCGGCAATACCAAGGAAGACCCCTGGGATCAGTGCTATGAAGAATACTATTGCGAGCAGCTCAAGCAGCAGGGCTGGGTAGGCAAGAACTGTTGCCCGTATGATGACTATCTTGCGTTCGACGCATTCTTCTATACAACGGGTCAGGGTGACTCAGGCTTCATTTCTCCCGAGATGGACCTCAGCAAGGATGGCGGCAAGTTCACCGTGACCGGCGATTTCGCGGGTGACGAGGAGCAACTTGAGGATCAAGCCGGACGCCCCGTAATCGTATATACCCAGACTTGTGTCGCACTCTTCAACTGGAATGACGCCCGTGGTGATTACGATCAGGTAGAGCTGGTTTATCCGGAGGTTGACGTTGTGGATGACTGGCAGACCCTCTCGTTCGAATTCACCAAGGGTTCGGAGCGTTCCATCATCGGTATCTACGCTATCGGTTCTTACGCCAACCTCTATCTTGACAATCTGAAGATAACCCAGAATTACAAGAAAGGAGACAAGCTCATGGAGCCTTTCCTCTACAAGCGTTTCTACGGTTCGAAAGAGGGTCAGGATCCGAAGAACAGGATTGAGGTCGAGGTGCCCGGACACGCAACAGGTTACAATGTATATCACAAGGTGAGCGCGTTCTCACGCCAGGCTGACAAATATGGCCAGTCTTATGATGACCGCGAGAGTGAATATTCGGAGCTGATGTTTGTCACCCGCACCATCAGCGGTGTCGATAATGTGGTTGAGGTAGGCGAGGCCACCGTCTCGCTCGCAGGCAGCACACTGACCGTGGTTAACCCCAACGGCGAGAAGGTACGCGTGTTCGGACTCAACGGCATGTTGCTCAATGAGTCGTCCGAGGCCGTGGTTACAACAGAACTTCAGGACGCAGGTGTTTACGTTGCCAAGGTCGGCAACAAGGCCGTCAAAGTTGTGAAATAATGTTAAATGGTTAGTATATGACCGACGGCACACCAGTGTCTGACACGAAGCCCGGAGCTCCCCAGCCCCGGGCTTCTTATTCACCCCTCCTCCTGATTAATCTTGATTATTCCCGATTAATCCCGATTAGTCTCAATGGTCCCGGGGCAGCTGCAGCTGCCCCGGGACCAAATAAAAAGGCATCGCGATTGCGATGCCTTCGTTATCAGGGTGAAATGTGGGGATCGAACCCACGACCTTCGGAACCACAATCCGACGCTCTAACCAACTGAGCTAATTTCACCATGTCGCTCTTCGTCTCTCCCGAAAAGCGATGCAAAGTTACGGCTTTTTTTTGAATCTTGCAAATTTTTTGCCGATTATTTCATCAATTCATCCAAAATTTCGAAGAAAGCCGGGTTCTCACCGGTGGTGATGTTCACGATTTTTCCTTCGGGATTGATGATTGCCTTGGTCGGAAATCCCTCTACTGCATAGTCTTCGAGCAACTTGCCGCCACCTTTCTCGGGGTTGTAGAGGTTCACCCAGGGAAGCTCATATTTCTTGAGCGCTTTTTCCCATGCCTCGCGGCTGTCGTTGCAGGCCACGCCCACGATTTCCAGCTTTGGCTGATATTTGGCATATGCCTCCTTGAGCTTCGGGAAACCCTTGATGCACCAGGGACACCAGCTGCCCCAGAAGTCGATGATGACCCATTTGCCACGGAAGTCCTGAAGGCTTACGGCTTTCCCTTCGAGGTTGTCGAATGTGAAGGCCGGTGCCTCGACATTGCCGCTCTGAAGCTCGACCTTGCGACGCTCGGCTGCTATCACGCGCTCGGCATACTCTTTCTGCGGTTCGAGGAAGAGCGCGATCGGACTCGCCTTCGCGGCCGGTGTCATGGCGTTGTAGTAGTCGAGAAATTTCTGGCCTTCGAGGTGCATGATTGCATAGGGCACCGCCTCGGCATCAGGATTGGCGGCTACGTAGTCGGTGAAGAGCTTGTCGTAGTCGTTGCTGATTTTCTCGACAACTGCAGGGTCGGGAGAACCTGCCGCACTCAGCTCGCGGTATTGCTGGAGGAGTTTCGATGACTCCATGTCGAGCGACGATATGTCTTCCATCAGTTTGCTGCCGGTCACGCTGTAGGCGAGGGGTGATATGCCGTCGATGTTGACTGTCATGTTGTCGCCGGGCTTGGAGTATATCACGATATACTCGCGCTCTCCGGTCGGGATGACATACTGGGCGGCACCTTCGTTCATGGCGGGCAGTGTGAACTTGCCGTCTATGACAGTGGCCTTGGCCTTGTTTGCCTCCGGGCGGTCGGCACGCGGCTTGACCATATCGGAGAGGTAGCCGTATTCGATGTCAAACTCTTTCGTGGTCACGGCGGGATTCACGTTGACCGTGATGTCGGCCATGGCCGGAACGGCAACGGCTATCGTGGCCAGTGCCGATGTGATTATTCTATTCATGTTCTTTCAGTTTGTTTATCAAAAGGTTGGTAAATTCATAATTTTTCAGTCCCCATTTCGGAGCGACAACAAGTGCGGGCGGTGCCGAGGCGAGAAAACGCTCTATGGCAATGTGTCGCGGAACGGTCTTGACTATCCGTCGGCATAGCTCCAGATAGCGCTCCGGGTCGTATGGGGTGATGTTCACGCTCTTTTCCACCCACATGTGGTGGAGCGGTGTGTCGCGCAGCACCTGCAGGTGATGCAGTTTGATCGACTCCACAGGCAGTGAGCAGATCTCGCTCACGGTCTGCATGACGCGTTCCTCATCCTCGCCGGGGAGTCCGGCTATCAAATGCACGCCGACATGCAGCCCGGCAGCAGCTAATGTGCGTATTGCCTCGCGGCTCCTGTCGGAATCATGCCCACGGTTTATCAGTCTCAGCGTCTCGTCGCAGAGTGTCTCCACACCAAGTTCAACAAAGACAGGACGTTCTTGGTTGAGCCGCGACAGCATCTCAACCACTTCTGGCGGTATGCAGTCGGGGCGGGTGCCGATTATCAATCCGACAACGCCTTTGGTGCTCAGTGCCTCCCGGTAGATACGTTCCAGCTCTGCGGCATCCATCCGGTAGGTGTTGGTGTACGACTGGAAATATGCAAGATATTGCATGGCGGGATATTTCCGTGCGAAGAAACGTTTCCCGGCCTCCAGTTGCTCACTGACTCCTTTCACGTCGAAGCAATAGGAGGGAGTGAAGGAGGTGTTGTTGCAGTATATGCAGCCGCCATGCCCGATGGTGCCGTCACGGTTGGGGCATCCCGCTCCGATGTTGACCGAGATTTTCTGTACCTTCACGCCCGGAAAGAAGCGTTGCAGGTATTCGGCATAGTCGGTGTACCATTGATTCATAGCCCGGTGCAGCTTTGGCGGATAAGGTCGCCGATCACAAGCGCGGCCATCGACTCCACGATCGGAACGGCGCGTATTGCCACGCAGGGGTCATGACGTCCGGCAGGTTCGAGAATCACAGAGTTGCCGTCGGTATCAATAGTCTCAAGCGGGCGCATTATTGTCGGTGTCGGCTTGAAATAGACGGCAAATTCCACCGGCATTCCGTTGGAAATGCCCCCTTGTATTCCTCCCGAATGGTTGGAGCGGCATGTGGGGGTGGCCTTCTCTGTATTTCCCTCGCATCCGGCCACAGGACAGAATATGTCAACGCTTTCCGAGCCCTTCATCGAGGCACTTCTGAAACCATCGCCATATTCGAAGCCTTTTGCGGCGTTGATGCCCATCATGGCTGCGGCGAGGCGGCTGTGCAGCTTGTCGAACACGGGTTCACCTATGCCGGCCGGAATTCCGGTTACACGGCATCTGACTATTCCTCCCGTCGAGTCACCCTGCCGGGCTGTCGCAGCCACGTCGTTTGTGGCTATGAATTCCGCTTCGATCTCAATGCCATAGCGTTGCGAAAGCCATTGACGCACTATCGAGCCGGCCACGGTCCACGAGACTGTCTCGCGTGCGCTCGCGCGGCCTCCGCCACGGAAATCATGTATGCCATACTTGGTGTGATAGGTATAGTCGGCATGGTTCGGGCGGAATTTGCCGCTGTATCCGTCGTAGTCCTTGCTGCGTGCGTCGCGGTTGCGCACCACGAAACCTATCGGCGATCCGAGTGTGATGCCGTCGGGAGTGAGTCCTGACAGAATCTCCGGTTCGTCGCTCTCTCGGCGTTGCGATATGTCGGGGCGGCTCCCCGGACGGCGGCGGTCGAGGTGACGGCGCACTTCGCCGAGGTCGATATGCACCAAGGGAGGCATACCGTCGAGTATGCCTCCCATGGCCGGACCATGGCTCTCACCGAAGGTGGTGAGCCGCAGTAATGTTCCGAATGTATTGCCCATTGCGGTGCTTTTTGTTCCGGGCCGGAAAGGACCCGTGTGAACGTGGTTGGATTATTTGTCCATCGTGACAAGAAGCTCCTCGTTCGAGCGGGTGAGCTCCATGCGCTTCTTGATGAACTCCATGGCCTCGATCGAGTTCATGTCGCTCAGGTAGTTGCGCAGGATCCACATGCGGTTGAGCGTCTCCTGCGGAAGGAGCAGGTCATCACGGCGGGTCGATGAGGAGATGATGTCAACGGCGGGGAAGATACGCTTGTTGGAGAGCTTGCGGTCGAGCTGGAGCTCCATGTTGCCGGTGCCTTTGAATTCCTCGAAAATAACCTCGTCCATCTTTGATGAGGTCTCGGTCAGGGCTGTGGCGATGATGGTCAGCGATCCGCCGTTCTCGATGTTACGTGCCGCTCCGAAGAAACGCTTCGGACGCTGGAGTGCGTTGGCATCGACACCACCCGACAGGATTTTACCCGATGCGGGCGATACGGTGTTGTATGCGCGGGCCAGACGTGTGATCGAGTCGAGCATGATGACCACGTCGTGGCCGCTCTCCACAAGCCGTTTCGCTTTTTCGAGCACGAGACCGGCAATCTTGACATGACGTTCGGCCGGCTCGTCGAATGTCGAGGCGATTACCTCGGCGTTGACGCTGCGGCTCATGTCGGTGACCTCCTCGGGTCGCTCGTCGATGAGCAGCATTATGATGTATGTCTCGGGGTGGTTCTCCGAAATGGCGTTTGCAATATCTTTGAGCAGGATTGTCTTACCGGTCTTGGGCGGTGCCACGATGAGCGCGCGCTGTCCCTTGCCGATGGGCGCGAACATATCGACGATACGGGTGGATATGTTGTTGCTGCGTCCGCGTGTCAGGTCAAACTTCTCGTCGGGGAAGAGGGGTACAAGGTGCTCGAAAGGCACACGATCGCGTATCACTTCGGGCGAGAGTCCGTTGATTGATATGACGTTGCAGAGCGGGAAGTATTTCTCTCCGGGATGCGGGGGACGGATGCCGCCCTCAACCATGTCGCCGGTCTTCAGACCGAACTCGCGGATCTGCTGCTGGGTGACATATACGTCGTCGGGGCTGGAGAGATAGTTGTAGTCGCTCGAGCGGAGGAAACCGAAACCTTCGGGCATTACCTCAAGCACGCCGTAGGTGGTGAGAATTCCCTGGAGGTCGTAGCTTGTCTCGGGCTGGCGGTTGTTGTTTGCCTGACGCTGCATCATGCGTTCCTGCTGACGCTGCTTCTTGGTGAGACGTTTCTGCTGCTTGGGGTTCTGGTTCTGTGCCGGTGCGACGGGCATTCCCGGTTCGGCGATTATAATCGGTGCTGTTGCCACGGCTTTCTCCTCCTCCTGGATCTGCTGCTGGGAGCGCGGGGTGAATGTGCGGCCCTTTGCATTGGAGAAGAAGGCACCGAGTGAGGGCTGTCCTTTCGGCTTGAGATCTTTCTGGTTGCCGCGCTGTGCCCCCTGCTGTGCGGGCTGAACGCCATCCTGCACCTCGGGCTGTTCCTCTTTGGGAGTGGGGGTGAACTGTTTGCGTCGTTGTGCGGGACGTATCACCTCAGCCGGCTCGTCGGTGAGCACCATGGGGAGTGTGTCTGTAATCTCCGGTACGGGTATCGGTGCGATGCTGTCGGCTGCAGCGAGAGCCTCCTCGGCGGCGCGTGCGGCGGCCTCGGCTTCGAGCAGCGCCTTCGGCTTGCGGCCCCGACGTTTGGGAGCGGGAGCGGCGTTGGCGTCGGCCTGGGCGGGAGCGGGGTTGGCCGTCACATCACCGGCAGGAGTATTTTCAGGGTTCATCCCCTCGGTGGGCGTTGCTTCCTCAGCTGCGCGTGCAGCGGCCTCGGCTTCGAGCAATGCTTTCGGTTTGCGGCCGCGACGCTTCGGTGCCTGTGCTCCCTGAGCCTCGGGGGCAACTTCAGCGGGAGCGGCGGCATCTGCGGCAGTCGCTGTGCGCTTGGCGCGCGGTTTACGTTCTTTCTGGGCGCGTGGCTTGAGCTTGGCGGCCTCTTCGCGGGCCACTTGTGCGGAGGCGTTGTCGATGACGTAATATGCCATCTCCTCCTTGTTCTCAGTGCTGTTCTTTTTCATGCCCATCGATTCGGCGAGACTGCGCAGGGCAGTCAGCTCCATCGACATCAATTCTTCGAAACTGTGCATAATGTGCGTATGGTTCTATCTGCATGGACCGGACTCATGGTGGGACGCGGGTCTTTTCTATCGCTCACGGCGCGGGTTATGGCCGTGGCGTATGCAGGATTTTGCTTTTGATTTTGGTGAGCCGGACGGCTCGGGAAGATTTGTGTGATTCTGACAATTCAGGTGGTTCTGACAATTCAACGGAATAATATCCATAAAAGTTTGCAGTCGGGCAATCTTGGTGACGGAGAGCCGGAATCTGTATGTCAGGGTGGATGGAAACATCAACAGAACCGCCTGCGGCGGAATTATCCTCCATTTCCGTATGCAAAGATACAAAATCAAATTGAAACTACCAAACAAAAAAATCCGTTATATCATAAATTATTGTTTTTTATCGGAAGTTGAATTCTGTTCCCTCTTGATTGAAGAGCAGGGTGGCATGGGCGCAAGAGATATTTATCAAAATGCACATAAACTTCCTGCTTTGACTATAAACAATCTTTAATTATGAAGAAAACTACATTATTGCTCGTCGCGGTGTTTGCGGCCGGTTCGGCATGGTGCTGGAATATAAACGAGAAGTATACCGGGCCGAAGACTCCGGTTACCGATACTTCGTGGCATGAGGATATTCTCCCGGGCTACGAGGCCCGTTATGTGAATCAGGGTGAAGCGTTCGACGGTCCCTGCCGCTCCACTATAGTAAGGCTGCTGTCGGATAAGCCGACGCGTAAGGCTTACCTCTATATTCATGGCTTCAACGATTATTTCTTCCAGTCGGAGATGGGCCGGATATTTGTCGATTCGGGCTATAATTTCTATGCCGTTGACCTGCGCCGTTATGGGCGCAGCAAGGAGCCGTGGCAGTATCCGTTCAATGTGCGCGACATGAAGGAGTATTTCGCCGACATCGATTCGGCTCTTGTGCAGATCCGTCGTGACGGCAATACCGACATCACTCTGTCGGGCCATTCCACAGGTGGGCTGACCGTGCTCTATTTCGCGGCTGAGAAGGGGGAGGAGTGCGGTGTGGACCGCGTGGTCACGGATTCTCCGTTCCTCGAATGGAACTACAACGCTTTCATGCGCGATGTCGGTGCGCCGGTTGTAGGTTTCCTCGGCAAGATTTTCAAGAATGCGAAGGTGAAGCAGGCGGAGTGCGACGGCTATGCCTACAGTCTGCTGAAACAGTACCACGGCCAGTGGAAATACAACACTGATTGGAAGATGGTGTATTCGCCGCCGGTCACATACAGCTGGGTCGGTGCCATCAATTCCGCGCAGGGGCGTCTCATGAAGAAGCGGGAGAGAATAAGCGTGCCGATTCTTGTCATGCACAGCTCGCGCAAGATAGAGGGTTGCGGCTGGACTCCGGAGTTCCAGACGGGCGATGCGGTGCTCGACCCGGCCATGATTCAGGCACGCGGCGAGCGTCTGGGTCATGAGCGCATGGTCTGCACCATCGACTCCGGCATACACGACCTGATCCTCTCCGAACCCGTCCCGCGCCGGGCCGCCTACGACACAATCTTCCACTTCCTGAGGGTCTACCGGTGACGGCCGCCCCGAGTTTTATTTTTTAGTTGCAGGAACGGTTTCTTTTTGTTAACTTTGTAACTTACCTGTTGCTTTATTACTTAATTTTGCAGCTTATGGAAGCAAATTCAGTTGACACTCTCTCGCTCGCCGAACGGCGGGAGCTTTGCGCTCTCGCCGGGAATCTGAAAACTGTGTTGGACACACGCCTCGATGACAATGAACGCAAACGTCTCACAGCCACTCTCCGTGAACTTATACGCCGCCCGGTGGCGGCTCACGACGAGAAGTCGCTGCCGAACGCGGTGATGACCCTGCGCACGGCCTACGCGTTTGCCGAAATGGTTGACCCTGACCACAACATCCTTATCGCTATTCTGCTTCACCCGCTCGTGAAGCATGGCCTGATGTCGGTGGCCGACGTAGAGCGTGAATGGGGTGCCGACATCGCCGGTCTGCATCGCGGTCTCGACGAGGTGGCGAAGTTCAGCACACGCAATTCCGCTACAAATCAGGAGAATTTCCGTGGTCTGATTATTTCTCTCGCTCACGACATACGCGTGATCATCATAATGATTGTGCGCTGTCTGGTGCTTATGCGCAGCATCAATCTGCATCCTGACGACACGTGGGTGCGCAATGTGGCTTTCGAGGCAAACTGCCTCTACGCGCAGCTCGCTCACCGTCTCGGTCTCTACAAGATAAAGGGTGAACTCGAAGACCTGTCGCTCAAGTACACCAACCGGGAGATTTACACCCAGATTGCCCACAAGCTCAATGCCACAAAGCGTTCACGCGACGCGTATATCAAGGCGTTTATCGACCCGGTGAAGCGGGAGCTTGAGAAGGCCGGTCTCAAATTCGAGATCAAAGGTCGCACAAAGTCCATTTCTTCGATATGGAACAAGATGCGCAAGCAGAAGGTGGATCTCCCCGGCATCTACGACCTCTTCGCCATCCGCGTGATACTCGACTCCGAACCCGCGCGCGAGAAGAGTGAGTGCTGGCTGGCATATTCTATTCTTGCCGATATGTACACCGCGAATCCTGCCCGTATGCGCGACTGGATCTCGATACCTAAGAGCAACGGTTACGAGTCGCTTCATGCCACGGTGATGGGACCGGAGAACAAATGGGTGGAGGTGCAGTTCCGCACGCGCCGCATGGACCTCGTGGCGGAGAAGGGTCTTGCCGCGCATTGGCGTTACAAGGGTGGTAAGGCCGACGGTACCGACCAGTGGATGAACAATATACGCGACATTCTCGAAAGTGCCGATGCAGGTCCGATGCAGCTCATGAAGAACATCCATATGGATCCGTTCGGCAAGGAGGTGTTCGCGTTCACTCCCAAAGGGGACCTGTTCCGCCTGTCGGGCGGAGCGACGGTGCTCGACTTCGCGTTCCATATCCATTCGAACGTCGGCGCGAAATGTACCGGCGCGAAAGTCAACGGTCAGCATAAGAAACTGAATTACAAGATACAGAACGGCGATACTGTGGAGATTCTGACAGCCGCGAACCAGACCCCGCGCCAGGAGTGGCTCAATATCGTCACCTCTTCGAAGGCCCGCAACAAGATCAAGCAGTGTCTCAACGAGGAGAAGCAGCGTCTTGCCGACATAGGCAAGGAGGCTCTGATGCGCCGTGCGAAGAACCGCAAGGTTGAGCTTGACGAGGCACACGTCATGCGCCTTATCAAGAAGATGGGCTATAAGTTCGCTCTTGAGTTCTATGCCGACATGGGAGCCGACAAGGTTGACCCGGGTCGTTTCCTGAACAGTTATATCGAGAGTACGACTCATACGGGCGAGGCCGAGCATGTGTCGGCCGAGGAGTTCGAGATACGCCGCGACGATGATGAGAAGAAGTCGCAGAACGATGTCCTTGTCATCGGCGAGAAGTCAATCAATGGCCTGAGCTATCGGTTCGCCCGGTGCTGCAACCCGATTTACGGCGACGACGTGTTCGGCTTCATTTCGAGCGACGGCATGGTGAAGATCCACAAGAACAGCTGTCCGAACGCCGCGCATATCAAGGAGCGTTATCCATACCGTGTGATCCGTGCCGACTGGAGCGGAAAGTCGGGTTCGATGCTTCCGGCCACATTGCGCGTTGTGGGCAACGATGACATCGGTATCGTGACTAACATCACCTCCATCATATCGCATGAGCAGGGGGCGGCGTTGCGCAACATATCGATTGACTCGCACGACGGCATGTTCCAGGGCTATCTCGTAATCGGTGTTTCTGACAACCGTCAGCTCACCACGCTTGTTAAGAAGATAAAGACTGTAAAAGGGGTCAAGGATGTAGTTCGTGTCTGACCGCAACGGTAAGGCACGTGCCGCATCTGCCTCGTAAAAATCAAGGCTATGAAAAAAGGAAAATTAATTATCGCGGCTGCGGCTGTGGCAATATCGCCGTTGTTGGGTGCCTGCGTGGGCCGCACCAATGATGGCGAGAAGGTGCGTGCCGACTATGACCGTTCGTTGTCGGACTCAATCGCGGTTGTCGAGCAGGAGATTGACTCCTGCAACACGCAGATCGGCCTGTTGCGCGATCAGGTAAACGGCTGGGTGCGCGATTTCACCACTGTCTCAAATCCGCGCGAGGCGGGGTCGTACATGATTCTCACGTCGTTCAAGGACCGTTATCCGCTCTCATCGACAGGACTCGTGGCGCGTATCAACGACAATAATCAGTTCGAGCTTGTGGCGGCCCTCTCGGGCAAGGCTTTCGACCGCATAGAGGTGCAGGGTCCCACGGCGACGGCCACTTCTGACGTGGTGCCCAACGACCAGGCTCTCAATTACCGTACCGCCGCGCTCACCACTGTGATGTTCACCGGCAATGCGGCAGACTCTATCGGTGCCCTTGTAGCCGACAATCAGCTGAATCCGATTACGGTAACATTTATGGGCAACAGCCCTGTGCAGTCGTGGAAACTGCCCGAGGCTAATGCCAAGATGATTTCCTACACCTATATGCTCTATAAAAGCAACAAGGAACTCAACCGTCTTGAACGGCGAGTTCCAATGCTGCATGAGAAGATCAATCTTCTCCGTATTCATAAAGACCGTACGGCTCCGGCTGCTGACTCTGCGAAATGAGTCGGCAGCCGGTGTCAGCCGGTTATGCTTCAACCATCTCAGCCTCCACGAGGAGTTTCTTGCGCAGGTTGACGAGCATGTCCTGGGTCATGGCGTCGAGGTCGAACTCCGGCTTCCAGTCCCATTCGTTGCGTGCGCATGAGTCGTCGAGAGAGTCGGGCCATGAATCGGCGATTTTCTGACGGAGCGGGTCAAGCTCATACTCCATTTCGAATCCGGGAACATATTCCCGGATTTTGTTGTATATGATCTCCGGGTCGAAGCTCATCGAGGCGATGTTGAACGAGTTGCGGTGTACGAGACGTGTCGGGTCGGCCTCCATGATCTCGATGGCGGCGCGGAGTGCGTCGGGCATGTACATCATGTCCATGAATGTGCCGGGCTTGAGGGGGCATTTGAATTTCTCACCCTTCACGGCGGAGTAGTAGATGTCTACTGCATAGTCGGTGGTGCCGCCGCCGGGAGGTGTCGTGTAGGAGATGAGTCCGGGGAAGCGCACCGAGCGGGTGTCAACGCCGAAGCGGCGCGCGTAGTAGTCGCTAAGAAGTTCGCCGCTCACCTTGGTCACACCATATATTGTGGCCGGACGCTGTATTGTGTCCTGCGGAGTCTTGACATGCGGGGTTGTCGGGCCGAAAGAACCGATGGAGCTGGGGGTGAAGACCGCGCAGCCATGTTCGCGGGCCACTTCGAGCGTGTTGAAAAGGCCGCCGACACCGATGTGCCATGCCAACTGGGGCTTTGCCTCGGCCACAGCCGAGAGAAGAGCCGCGAGGTTGTAGATTGTGTCGATGTTGTATTTCTTCACCACGTCGGCGATCTGCTGCGGGTTGGTGATGTCGACCACCTCGGCCGGACCGCTCTCAAGCAGGATGCCTTTCGGGGGTGCGGCGGGAATGTATCCGCAAACCACGTTCTCGTTGCCGTAGATGCCGCGCAACTTCATAATCAGCTCGGAACCGATCTGGCCGGTGCCACCGATAACAAGTATATTCTTCATTGTCAGGTATAAATTTAAGGGCGATGCTCCGCGTTTCAGCCTTTCGCGGGCCGTCGGCGGGGAACCGTTTCATGTTTACGCTGCAAAAATAAAAAAAATTAGTGAAAAATTTACAAAAAATAGCGACTCTTTTATTAACTTTGTGAAAACAAATGTGGCCTGCGGTTGATTGCCCCTCTGTTTGCGGTGTGATTCCGGGGTCCGAAAACACTAATATCATGTACCAGAATTTCAAAACACATCTTGAGAAGGAGCTTCAGGACATCAAGGATGCCGGTCTCTACAAGAACGAACGCATCATCACAACACCCCAGAGCAGCGACATCAAGGTCGCCGGCACAGAGGGTGAGGTTCTCAATTTCTGCGCGAATAACTATCTCGGTCTGGCCGACAATTCCCGTCTGGTCGAGGCTGCGAAGGCTGCCATGGACAACCGTGGCTACGGTATGTCGTCGGTTCGCTTTATCTGCGGTACCCAGGACCTGCACAAGGAGCTTGAGAAATCGATCAGCGACTATTTCAAGACTGAGGATACAATACTCTATGCCGCTTGCTTCGATGCCAACGGCGGCCTGTTCGAGCCTCTTTTCACCGAGGAGGATGCGATTATCAGCGACTCGCTCAACCATGCCTCGATCATCGACGGCGTGCGTCTTTGCAAGGCTAAGCGCTTCCGTTACAAGAATGCCGACATGGCAGATCTGGAGCGTTGCCTGCAGGAGGCAAAGGACTGCCGTTTCCGCATAATCGCTACCGACGGTGTGTTCTCGATGGACGGCAACGTTGCTCCGATGGACAAGATCTGTGAACTGGCAGAGAAATATGACGCTCTTGTCATGGTAGACGAGAGCCACTCCGCAGGTGTTGTCGGCAAGACCGGCCACGGTGTGGCGGAGCAGTACGACTGCTACGGCAAGATTGACATCTTCACCGGCACGCTCGGCAAGTCGTTCGGCGGTGCGATGGGTGGTTTCACCACAGGCCGCAAGGAGATAATCGACATGCTCCGTCAGCGTTCGCGTCCTTACCTGTTCTCCAACTCGGTAGCCCCCTCAATTGTGGGTGCCAGCATCGAGATGTTCCGCATGTTGGGCGAGAGTGACGACCTCCACACCAAGCTGATGGACAATGTGGAATACTTCCGCACCCGTATGCTTGAGGCCGGATTCGACATCAAGCCGACACAGAGTGCCATCTGCGCCGTGATGCTCTACGACGCAAAGCTCTCGCAGGACTTCGCCGCAGAGATGCAGAAAGAGGGCATCTACGTTACAGGTTTCTACTACCCGGTAGTACCGAAAGACCAGGCCCGCATCCGCGTACAGCTTTCAGCGGCCCACACCCGCGAGCAGCTCGACAAGGCAATCGCCGCCTTCATCGCCGTCGGCAAACGCCTCAACGTCCTGAAGTAACCACCCGTCCCTACAATACCCCCATAAAAATGGCGCACGAACGTGCGCCATTTTTTTATGTCCGGACTTCCCCGTGCCACATCCCCCCATCACCCACCAAATAAATTCCGGTTTATCTGTATTGACACTGTAGGGACATCGCTTTGCGATGTTTGGGTTGCACACGCGTAATTTACTGAAAAACATGATTGTTTCCATTCTACATGCCAAAGGCATGTCCCTACAATTGACGCGGGTTCAATATCGATAAACCGGGATTTTTATTGATTGAAAGGCATCGCGGATCCGGCTCTAACGCTTCGCGTTAAACCGGAATTCTAAAACCTAAAACCTAAATTTAGTATTTGAAAAAAATATTTGGTAATTTGGAAAAAACTTATTAGTTTTGCAACGCATCTTGGCTACGGAGCCTCCGAGTGGGCGAAGTGGCGGGTGCGGACATAATTTATAAGCGTTTATCGACGCTTGTTCTTGACGGATCGAAATCTGGCAGTTTCATAATCTGAGTCAAGGATGAGTCAACGGTAGGCGTCTTTCGGGTATGATACCTTCGTGTGAGTGTGTAGAGACTACATGCTCATGCTCGCACTATCATACGGCGTGAGGCTCCGCGTTGCTCGTTCTACTCAGATGGGCACATGCCAGAGCCTCGATTCGTGGGACGAGTAACAGATACAGACTCTCACGCTTTTTTTTGTATCCTTAACTGCCGATGAGAAGGGTCCTGAGGCAGATTGTAACCGATCATGAATAATGTGTTTTTCAAACCACGTGTCGGCAGTGAATACGACAGCGGTGGAATGTTCGGCAAAAAGATTTTGGTAGTGGGCGAGAGCCACTACTGTGGTAATGAGGTTTGTGGCGAATGTGGCAACCCTGAAAACGCCGGGGAATGTGCTGACTTTACCACCGACACAGTCAATTCCTATCTTGCCGGAAACGATACGTGCGGTCGATGGACATCGACATTCCGCAAGTTCGAGCGTTCTATGGTGGGACATGAGACATCACCCGGTGAATCTGCAAGGATATGGGATTCCATTGCGTTCTACAATTATCTCCAGAGAGCGATGGATGCACCCCGACAGGTTTGCAGTGCTGAAGAGTTTGCAGATGCTGAACAGGCATTTTGGGAAGTGATGGAAGCGCTCCAGCCCGACGTGATGATTGCGTGGGGAGTCACGCGCATGTATGACAATATGCCCGGAGGAGACGCTTGGCAGCGGGCTGAGGACATTGTAGTTGACGGTTACCATGTGCGTAACGGATGGTACACCCTCAGGAGCGGAAAGAGAGTGCGTGCGATATGGGTATACCATCCCTCGTCTGGTTACTCATGGTCATGGTGGAACAAAGTAATCGAGAAAGTGCTATGAAGAATCTGAAACAACTGATGCTCGTCATCATATCCCTCATCTCCTTCTCGTTACATGTCTCCGCTGACGTGTACACAGGCGAATTTGGTACAAAATACGAATACCGTATCATTAACGGCAACGAGGTTGAGATAACGAAGGCTTATGACTTACTAAGAGTAGCATGGCTTCCAGATTCTATTTCCGGATTGCCTGTGACATCAATAGGAAACTCAGTTTTTGCGAATTCGCAATTGGAGATTGTCACATTGCCTCTTGGTTTGAAGTCAATAGGAGATTTTGCTTTTGCTCATACCAGTTTAGAATCTGTCAAATTACCGGATTCTTTGGTTTCAATAGGTGAATCAGCTTTTGAAAGCTCAAGATTGACATCAATTGAATTTCCACAGTCATTGGAGTCAATAGGTGCTTCAGCGTTCAAGAATACAGCGTTGACTGCGGTTGAGTGGCCCGATAAGCTGACAGAGATTCCTGCAAATTGCTTCGAGAAGTGTCGATATTTGACTTCAGTGAAAATACCGGCAACAGTCATCTCAATAGGTGCGTATGCGTTTTATGATGAACTATTTGGGAATGGCGGACCGTTAACATCGATTGACTTGTCTTCTTCTTTAATTTCGATAGGAGAATATGCGTTTACAGGTCAGAGTTTTACTTCAGTTGATTTTCCTGCCTCTTTGGTCTCTATAGGTGAATACGCTTTTGCGCACGTTCCTTTGACTTCTGTTGAATTACCCCCACAATTGACAGAGATTCCAGAGGGTTGTTTTAGTCGATGTTATCACCTTACTTCCGCAAAAATACCCGAGTCGGTTAAAACAATAGGAGACTTTGCTTTTGAAGCCTGTAGAAGCTTGGTGTCAGTAAATTTTCCAGAAGCACTTACTTTAATTGGTGAGAATGCTTTCGATGAAACAAGTTTAACTTCTGTGTCTTTTGGAAAAAATCTTGTTACCATAGGTCATGCTGCGTTTCGCGTAGGAAATCTTCAATCAGTTGAGATTCCTAATTCAGTCATATATATTGGTGCTGGTGCGTTTTATGCGCATCCACTTAAATCAGTGATTATAGGAAGTTCTGTCAAAGGAATGGGAGAGTATGCTTTTGGCGAGTGTTACAAATTGACATCTGTTACTGTGTTGGCGGAAGATCCACCGTTGATTCATAGGAATACGTTCTCGGATAGAACTTATCTCACCGGCACTCTGACTGTGCTGGAAGATAGCGAGTCAGCCTATAAGGCTGACGATATATGGAAACTATTTACAAATGTAGACGTTACGACAGGTATTGAGGATATTCCCGTAGATATGGGTTCAGATGAAGGCCGCACTCCAATCGGTAGCTTCGGTCTTGATGGCCGTCCGGTCTATGACAGTTACCATGGAATCGTAATCACCCGCTATTCTGACGGCACCGTCTCCAAGCACTTTTGCTTCTGAATTTATTTATTAGACTAAACCGAGAGAGTGTTGCTGATTATGCAGCACTCTCCGGAATCTTAATATCATATCGATTGTTGTCGGGTATCGTGGGTACTAAGTGACAGCATTAACATTAATATAAACTGACAAAATTTTTAATATGAATATATTCCAAGCGACGTCCGTCAATAAAATACGGGCGACAGAGTCTCTTGAATATCGGAAGTATCCGTTGCTGTTTTTTGCAATGTTTCTGTCGGTCATTGTCAGCTTTGCTAACGACAATGTTTACGTTGACAAAACCGGAGTGAAGTACGCATATGAAGTTATGGATAATGACGAGATAAAGATAACCCGAATCGTACCTGTTGAATATTCCACCGCTGATATTGTTATACCGGATTCGATATCGGGATATTCAGTGACAGAGATTGGAAATAACCCCTTCGTATATAGTTTTAACTACGAGTTTTGTTCCATAACGCTCCCAAACACTGTAAAGGTAATTGGTGATTATGCGTTTAGAAACCTGCCGATAACTTCAATTGAGTTAGGGTCTTCGCTCGAACGCATGGGAGTCAATGCTTTTGGTGGATCTTCACTTATTTCAGTAGAGTTGCCAAACTCTTTGACCTCAATAGAAAAGTATGCTTTCTATAACTGTAAGAAACTTAAAAATGTAACAATACCGGAATCTGTCACATCAATCCGAGAGTCAGCCTTTATGGGATGTTCGGAACTCGAATCAGTTTCAATACCCAGTTCATGCACATCAATAGAAACAAATGCTTTCTCTGGATGCGGTCTTAGATCTGTAATAATACCCGGGGACATTGATGAGATTGAATTCGGGACATTCGGTGGATGTACAGAACTTTCTTCTGTGACATTTTTAGGTTCTGTCTCTAAAATCGGCGAGTTTGCATTCGCTGATTGTAAAAGTTTATCACACATTGAATTGCCTGAGTCTGTCACTTACATTGATGGTTGGGCATTTCGAAATACAGGTCTCACTTCAATAGGTTTGGGAAGTTCTCTTAAGTATATACTCGGCAATGTGTTTGAGGGAACAAAACTGACGACTTTTGTCGTACCTGAAAATGTCCAATTTATAGGATCTGCATGTTTCAAAAATTGTAAGAATCTCACTTCGATTACAATACCGGGAACTGTCACTACGATTTGGGATTCAACGTTTGCTGGCTGTGACAATCTTTCAAAAGTAAATTGGAATAAAACAGATACTTCAAGAATATATAGTAGGGCTTTTGCCGGAACAAAACTGACTTCGTTTGATTTAGAGCGTGTTAAACAAGTTGGTTCGGAGTGTTTTATCGACACTCCTTTGGAATCGGTTGAATGGTCAAGTCGGATGGAGGGTATCGGAGACCGGGCATTCTTCGGTACACATATAAAAAACGTTGAACTTGGTAATGCCAAAAGTCTGGGTGAGGAGGCATTCGGCAGTTGCAATGAGTTGGAGGCAGTTTCTATATCGACAGTTGTACCACCGTCGTTACATATGAGTACATTCCCGGAAGAGGTTTATAAAAATGTCACATTGGTTGTGCCTGACCACAGTCTATACAATTATCGTGCTTCTGCCGTATGGGAGTGTTTTGATAAGATTATAAATACCTCTGGGCTGGAAGATGTCGAGGAAGATAGATATGAGTTTGGAAAACCCAAAGATACAGGAGGTGGAGTGGAGATAACGAAAGTCCACTCATTGCCGCATTCCGGAGAACTTGTGATTCCGGAATCGCTTTCGGGAAAGACGGTTGTGAAAATAGGAGACAATGTTTTTAAAGGCTTGACGGATTTAGTCTCGGTTGTTCTTCCCAATACTGTCAGGGTAATCGGAGAGTCTGCTTTTAAAAATTCCGGCCTGGAGTCAATACAGTTTGGATTATGGCTCTCCCAGATAAAAAAAGAGGCTTTCGCTGGATGTGCTGCCTTGACCTCTGTAAAGTTGCCGGACAATTTGAAATATATCCATGAATCCGCATTTAAAAATGCAGGTCTGACATCAATAGATTTTGGCACATCGGTTGAGCAAATTTACCAGACAGCGTTTCAAGGAACAAAACTGACATCAATCATTCTCCCCAACTCCTTGACTTATCTTGGTTCTGGAGCTTTTGCAGATACTGAACTGAATTCGATTGTGTTATCTGACGGTCTGTTGGAAATAAAAAGTTCATGTTTTGCACGGTGCAAGAAACTTACATCTCTGGTAATACCGAATTCTGTAAAATGGATTGGGACTAAGGCGTTTTCTGGAACTGGCTTGTCAACACTCTCATTGGGTAATTCTCTTCTTGAGATAGGCGATTCTGCTTTTGAGGAAGCGGAACTCACGTCTGTGATAATTCCAGAGTCAGTGACAGATATCGGTGATGAAGTTTTTCTTGATAATCCTCTGAAGTCTGTGGTAATTGGAAGTTCTGTTGTCAATATTGGTCAGTATGCTTTTAATAGTAATGGTTTTGAGTTGACATCAGTCACAGTATTGGCTGAGACACCGCCCTCGGTCTATCGTTATTCCTTCCCTGAGGCAACATACTTCATTGGAACGCTGTCTGTGCCCGAAGGATGCGAATCTATTTACAAGTCGGCAGATGTCTGGAAATTATTCAGTAATGTTGACGTTACGACAGGTATTAGGGATATTCCTGTAGATATGGGTTCAGATGAAGGCCGCACTCCAATCGGTAGCTTTGGTCTTGATGGCCGTCCGGTCGATGACAGTTACCGTGGAATCGTAATCACCCGCTATTCTGACGGCACAACAACCAAGGGCCTTCGTCGTTGACAACAACATAGTCACGGTGCACCGCGCTTGTCGCTGAACACTTTGATTGTCGCAGCTGCATAACCGGACAGACCGCTAATTTATAATATCACATGCGCCGCGCCGCAAAGCTCCTGCTTGCGGCGCGGTTTTATTAAGATTTCATAATGCTGGAGAATATCGATTCTTGTCAGGCAATGTTGATAATATTCCCTTGCCACACCGTGAAGCCGAGTTTGTTAAGTGAGGGTATTTTATACTCACAAGGGTTCGGAATAATTTTGTAAGGTCGGCTAAATCCTGCTGCAATTCCACGAGGAGATGGCTTTATATCGTCACATCCCCGGGCAGAGACGATACATTTCTTTGTCGTGCATCCATATATATATTCTTTTATCTCCGGGATTTTCATCAAGAAATTAAGTGTGCCTATAAATTGACTCTTTGCGTCGTGTCCCTTACTTTTGATATTCCCGACAGAAAGCTCATGTATAATGAAATAATCATTATTATCCGATACACAGACTATATAATCTGCACGTTTTAAATCTTTAGACCAATCCTCATTCGGACTCTTCCTGAATTGATTGATAAATTCATCATACTTTATGAACAGGAGATTATATGGAGCCGAGGATGTACCGTTGATATATGTGGCAGCTCGGTCAGCCGAGTTTCTATCGCATACGATAGAGCCATCAGACTTGCAGTCGTGAATATCAAATATATGTTGTGATATTACTTCATAATCAACTACAACGTCATCGGGGAACGCGCCTAATTTCCCTTCTTTGCGTTTAACTACCGCAGGAGCAACATTGTCTTTCAATATTTTAATGAGCCGCATATCCGTCTGTTTATCGTGAAAACTTATCGTATTCATCATAAATGCCCGATATGGGATCAGACAATCTTGTAGCATCGATAACAGGCATACCGTTGTCATCTTTTACTTTTAGATCAATCAGAGTTCCTTCCTCGATCAGATAAACACCGACCATATCCGGATTAATGGAGGTCTCTTTGTCCTTGCCTATATAACGGGCTATCAGGAGGTTCAAATAGTTGACAATGTATGGGCTGTGAGTTGCCAACATTAGAGTCATGTCATACTGATGCATGTTTGAGAAGCATCGGTTTACCAGAAAGTCAACCAATTCAAGTTGGTTGTCCGGGTATAGGCTAAGTTCAGGTTCTTCTATAAATATATTTACACGGCGGTTGGGGAACTCCCCGACGTTCATGCCGGCGCGGAAATTCTTCAAGTTGTCATTGTCGGCAAAGTAACTGAACAAGGCTCTGTTGAGTGAATCTTCGAGATTATACCGTGTGGCATAATAGTCCACTATCAGTCCTACGGATGTTGCAGTCTGAATTCCGGATGACGCATCAGATAATTTTATGGAATAGTCACCATTTGCTCCGTTTCCGGAAATTCTGAAATCATTAATGCCATTTTTCTGTTTCTGCACACTGAATTTGACACCTAAAAAGTCAAGGCTCAGTTCAGAGATATACTTATAGGCTGTACGGAAATTTTCGAGCGTATCTTGCAGATAGTAGTTATCTTTATGGCGGTCCACAGAACTGCCCAGAAGATCAGGGATTATAGAACGTTTGTCACTTATGAACACAACCTTTTCAAGACTTAAGTCTTCACGTGCTACCACGAATTTAGCACTCGTGGCTCCGTTTTTCATAATGATTTCATAGGGGCCGTTTCTATAAATTATTTGAGAAGTGGGGGTGAGGTATTCAAGTAGTCCTGATGTACGGAGCAGAGGTTTGGTTTTAAATCCTATCTTAGTATTTTTGATTTTTGAATGTTTTATAAATGAACGCAAATTCACGCGTTTATACATCCATCTGAACAAGGATAGTACTTTCATAATGGTACTTTTACCACTGCCCGATTTGCCTATAAACACAGTTAAAGGGGATATATTCTTGAGTTCAATCTCAGAAATCGGTCCAAAATCAATTATTTTGAGGTATTCTTCCATATTGTTGAGAGTCCGTAAGTCTGTCTTGTCTTAGTTTGATTATTTCCGTTAGAAACACAAAGTTAAACAATATTGTTTGAATATCCAAGTGATTCTACAGTTCTTATTTTATGGATCTGCAGTAGCCAGTTGTAAAGAGGTGTCTAAAGACCGCTCTTTTTTTAATGTCGAATCACGTTCTGTCCAAGCAAAAGACCTTCCCATTGTCAGTTGGCGAAGTCGATGGAGAGGCCGAGGCGGAACTGGCGCGGGTCTACGGGGTAGTGGGGGAGGGCGAAGTAGTTCTTCGAGAACCAGCCCTGGTTCAGGTGGCTGCACATCAGGAAGAAACGCACTTTGTACAGACGGCACGTCAGGTAGACGTTGGAGTTTATGAAGTTGCCGACTTTCACCGCGTCCGCTCCCTGTGAGTGGAATGTCATCGTGGCCGGCTGGTAATCATAGCCCCGGTAGGCGGAATACCAGTTGCAATCCACACCGATCTGTACCGTCAGTGCGCGGAATGCGTGGAAATAGAGGAACATGTTGCTGTACACGCTAAGCTCCGGCAACGGCATGATGTCGGCGTTCGATGTCTTCTGATAGGTCACGGTGTTGTTCCAGTTCCAGATGCCGAAGCGCAGTTTCTGCTCTATCGCCGCCGAGAATACCTGCACGCTGCCACCATACTGCCGGGGAAGGCTTTCGGAATTGAAATAAACCTGATTCTGCACATTCTCAAACCCTACATGTAGCTGTGTGCGCGTCCAGGGTATGTCGAGTCTCCCTTCGGCCCGGAAACTGCGTATCTTGCCGAAGTTGTTATCCCACACGAAGTGGTTGCTCACATACTTGTTGAGCATGTAGTTCGGTTCAAGGTTGCGGAAGAAGCCGTTTACGCCGATTCGCACCGTATCCTTGCCGAGACGGAAACGGGTCTCCATCTCGCCGCGCACGTCAATCTCGCCGATCGCGTCGCCCAGCAGGCCGAACTTAGCATCGGCAGCATAACGGATTATTGAGCCTTTGGTTTTCTCTATGCGGCCGCCGACCCAGAGGCGGTTGCGCGTGCGCCGCATGTAGTTCTCATAACCTTCCGGGAGAGGAGTGAGACCCTCGGGAGCCTCATCTGTATCTGAAGCGGTGGGGGGTGTCTCGGCCGACTGCTGCACCTCATACCGGTACTTGTCAATCTCATATGTGGCATAGGCCATCAGGCCGAACTTGGCCCACTTCTGGAAACCCTCCACCATCTCCACGCCGACAGAGTTAGAGACCGACCACCAGTAGGCATCGTCGCGTGTGCCGGTGCGGTCGAAATAGGTGTTCTGCCAGAATTTCTCCGCCTCCTGAGCGTTGTCGTTGAGGAAGATGTGGTGATTTGTCTTCCAGTCGAACGAATAGACGAATTTTGTTACCGGCACATATTCCTCACGCTGCACGGTGTCTTCCGGCTGCGTGATGTCGCGCCAGAAGCCGACCTTGTAGGCGTGGCTCATATAAAACTCGGAGCCGATCAGACGGCTGTGCGCATTGTTCAGCCGCACCGGGATACTCTTCGGCTCGATGGTGTTCACACCACCCTGAAGCTCTGCGGGGTTAGTTATGTAAAGGTCATCGGTTATGCCTCCGTTCTCCTTGTTGAGATGGTTGTAATGGTTGTAAAATGCCTGCATCTCGTAGCGCGCTCCTGTATAATAGCCTGAGAAACCGAATCCGAGACCCTTGGCTGCCTGCTGTGCATAGGAACCTTTGGTGTAAGGGTAGTCGACCCATGCGCCGATGCCTATCTTCCGGTTCACGTTGCCCGCGAAGGTCGCGTTGAGATGGTCGGTGCGGTTCTCCGTGCCATATCCCCAGCCGTAGCCCAACTGGGTGAAGGGGATATAGACGTTATAGAACTTCTGTTTGGAGAATGTCGGAATCCAATAGGATAGGGCATTGTCGAAATAGAACGGGGTCTGTGCCGGACGCTGGAAATAGATCATGTTTATTGCCGGACCGGTGAACTGTCCTGTCGAGGCCCATGCGTCGGAAGTGAATGAGGTTACGAACTGACGCTGATAGTTGTAGAGGAGCGTATCGAGCGTAGACTCGATATGGGTGCCGAGCGGATCGGAGAGAGTCCATGCCGAACCCGGGGGATAAGCCTTGGTTGTATCCTTGGGAGCCGAGGGTAGCTTCTGGGCAGCAGAGGGCAATGCCATCATGAACAGCACAACGGCAAGCAGCAGACAGCGCACCGCGGCGCCTCCGCAATCACCCGGTTTGATAACTGACGATATATAATTAAGAAGTCTCTTCAAGATGAAATCCTTTTGCAATTGCATTCCAAATTGCAAATTTACAAAATTTCCGCGACATAACCCCACCTGCAAGACTTTTTATGACTTCTGAAAAGTGTGCTTGTGCCGTACTATAAGCTAAATTACATTTCAAATTTAACAAAATATCAGACAAATTTCTTAGATATTTTACGTTCGTTGAAAAATTACTCTGTCAAATTCCCGATTAAGATACAAGTCAATAGAATGTCGTGTGAGATTTTCAAAAATAGCAGTGATTATTTTGTCGGTTAAAACAATTATTAGTAATTTTGCCATTGGTATTGATATGTTGAAAACATAGCTTGCCTTGAACTTGTCTGAACTGTGCGCTGTTGCGCTGATAGCCATTCATAGATTTTCAATATGTATCCATATCGTCAGGAAGTATGCCCGGTTAATATGGTTGCAAAAGAATGTTCTATAACAATGTAATGCCTCAAACAATAACAATTATGAAAACAAATCTTGGTGTAGCCACTTTATTTCTTATTTCTTCCGGTTTCGTGACTGATGTATCAGCGGAAAGCGTGAAGTTGTCCACTGCTGTACGGAGTGTCGGCGAGCCTCTGCAAGTTGAAAGAATCGCGATATTGAATGATGGATTGTTTCAGGCTGACGAAGAGTCGGCAGCAGATATCGCGTCGCTGCCGACGGAACGTGAGATACATGGAGGTTCCAGCCTGTTGGTGACTTACGAGGGGGAATGGCCTCTCCCGATGAAAGGAGCTTTTGAATATGCCGTGAAAATATGGGAGGAGAACCTGCCGATGACTTTACCGATAAGGATAAATGCGCGTATGGATAATCTCACGGGCAGCAATGAAACACGTCTTTCGGTAACGGAAGTTCATTCAATGCGTCACAAAGATGTTTCCGGAGAGACAGATAATTTCTGCGCCTATCCTATTTCTGCCGTAAAAAGCTCATTGCTTCAAGACTATACGCACAATGCCAATCATATTCTCTTCGGAGATGTGGATGAAGCGTCGGTAATGGCAGCTTATGACATGACAATCACATATAACAGGAGCATGGTTGAAGAATTCTCATTCGATCTTGATGGTGATTGCGGCGATAAGTATGATTTTGTCACGCTTGCGCTGAGGGATATCGCAACAGGATTTGGTATCGGTTGCTCTTTCAAGGCAGATAACGAAAGGGGTACTATCATATTCCCGGACTGCCTTACACCTTTTGAACAGGAAATAGTCAAGGTAATCGGTACTGATCCGTCGCAGGCATATCTCAATGCTACCGGCGGGAATGTGACCGTGGCAGGATTCGAACTCTATGCCCCTAAGGAATTTGAAGAGGGCAAGTCTTTGAGCCTCATGATTCCACGCGAAGGAGACGCTTTGTCAAACTTGTTCAGGTATGATTTCGACAAGGGGACTGTGGTAAGAAATATATATGTCTCCGCTTCAGAAAATGTTTCATATTCATATTGGTCTGACTTCCTCGCCCGGTATGCCGGTTGGCAATATTACAAAGGGAAAGGGCTGGGACAAGACTTTGCCGAAGATTGCCGCACGGTTTCTACAGAAGTGCTTCCATACAAGGGCGCATTCACATTCAATCTGGCGGAATTGGCCTCATTTCCGCCTGAAGAACTGAGTCTGGCTGTCAGGAATGAGCTTGTATTGGGATTTGACAAAGTTAATAATGGCCTGCCTGAGTCCTGGCATTATGACAAGGTTGAATGTGATAATTGCGAACCCTACAGTCCCCGGCAATTCGCTGAATTGCCCAATAACAGTGTGCCATGTTATTCAATCGCCGTACAGCTGAAAGAGGGATCATGGGAAGTGCTGGATATGGATTATATCCGGGTGCCACATTTGACAATTGATATGCAGGAGCTTAAGCTGTCTAAACCTGACTCAGAATATGCAAGGTCGGTATCAGGAGGTCTGAAATACAGGCTTGTGCGAAGAGACGGTAGTAAAAGAATCGGTTATACGTTCAAGGTTAAATACTTCACCCGTTCCTATAAGCCGCAAGTACCGGAGATTGAGTTCTGTGACTTTGCATATAAATATGGCTTGGAGACAGAATTGACAAATGAATATTATATTGATGCCATTATCGGGATAAATAATCTTGAAGGTGTGACAGATGTTTGGGTAGATCATTATGAAGATGAGTTCGATGGAGACTTTGAATATTCATTCAGTTATGTGCCTGAGGAATTCAGAAAGGGATATTTTATTGCAAGTCTTGACCGTGAATTGACCACAAAGCTAATTGTAACGAGCTATAATAAATATGGACAAAAGGACAGCCAGACTCTTGTCATTCCGCCGATGGGCTATCCCGATATGGATGTCACATTCAAAGTCCGATGCAACTCGGTCATGGTTGAGGGTGTTACTTCGCGGCAGATTGAGCAGAAGCGTGTGTCGTATATGCTTGCCACTCCTATGAATACCGGAGTGCCCGTTACGGAGGCCATGCTTGGTGCTGACCGATGCGTTGACACCTCGTCGCTGCCCAAAGGTATATACGTTCTGACGGTCATACGCGACGGAGAAGCTGTCGGAACCACAAAATTTGTCAAGTAGGATATTTTCTGACATAGAAATCAAAAAACGGGAATGCGTCCGATAAGGGCGCATTCCCTTCTTTATTATATTCGCGCACAAAGTGTGTATACAATTGTTGCATCATACCGGTGTTGCATCATACCGGGCATTGCGCCGGCGGCTTTCTGACGCCGTTGTGATGCTGTCTAAAATTTGATTTGCTTCTTTATTGGATTTTTCGTAAATTTGCAGTTCAACTAAGACAAAGACTATATCTTAACACCATGATACTATCCATGACCGGCTTCGGCCGCGGAATTGCCTCATCCTCCTCAAAGAAAATTACTGTTGATATCAAGTCGCTCAATTCCAAACAGCTCGACTTGATGGTCCGGGTACCCTCTTTTTTCAAGGAGGTCGAGCTGGATGCCCGCAATATTGTCGCCGCTCGTCTGGAACGTGGCAAGGCGGAACTCAACGCCATCTGCGAATATACCGGCGCGGATTCCGCCATGCGTATCAACACTGAAGTGCTCGGCGCATACAAGGCCCAGATTGAGAATATGGCCAAGGAACTTGGCCTTCCTGAACCCGCCGACTGGTATTCGACCCTGCTCCGTCTGCCCGATGCCCTACGCTCGGACAACTCCGAACTCGACAAGGAAGATGTCGTAGCTTTTCTTGAAGCTGTCGGAAAAGCAGCCGACGCGCTGGTGGAGTTCCGCGTGGCAGAAGGCCGAAAGCTCTATGATTTCTTTGTCAAGAAAATAGCCAATATCTCTGCTCTTCTCGAAGAGGTGGAACCCTTCGAGGTGGAGCGTGTGCCTAAAGTCAAGGCGCGTCTCGAAGAACAGCTCGAACGTCTCTCTTCGATTGAATATGACCGTGGCCGTCTGGAGCAGGAGCTTATCTTCTATATCGAGAAACTCGATGTGACCGAAGAGAAAACCCGCCTCCGCTCGCATCTGAACTACTTCATCGAGACAATGGGTGCCCCCGAAGGTGACATGCCTGCTCAGGGCCAGGGCAAGAAACTCGGTTTCATCGCCCAGGAGATGGGCCGCGAGATCAACACGCTCGGCTCAAAGTCGAACAACGCCGGCATGCAGAAGATCGTGGTGAGGATGAAAGATGAACTCGAACAGATAAAGGAGCAGGTGCTCAACGTTCTGTAAACCGCAAAACGCAAAACGACGAAGGGAAACTTATGGAAAAAGGTAAGATAATCATTCTCTCCGCCCCGTCGGGCACCGGCAAGTCAACCATAATCGGCCGGCTCATGCAGTGCGCCGACCTCAATCTCGGATTCTCGATATCGGCCACAAGCCGCAGCCCGCGTGGAGCGGAACAGCATGGCCGCGAATACTATTTCCTCTCGGCCGAGGAATTCGACACCAAGATTGCCGGTGGCGAATTTGTGGAGTGGGAGGAGGTCTATGCCGGTACAAAATATGGCACGCTCCGCCAGGAGGTGGAACGGGTGACCGGTGGCGGACGCAACCTCATAATGGACATCGACGTGAAGGGTGCGCTCAACGTCAAGAAACAGTTTGGCGCCGAGGCGCTTTCTCTCTTCATACTGCCCCCCGACCTCAAGGTGCTCGAAGCCCGTCTGCGCGGACGCAACACCGACTCGGAGGAGTCACTCCGCAAGCGTATCGAAAAAGCTGAATATGAAATCAGTTTTGCCGACAACTTTGACCGCAAGATTGTGAACGACGACCTCGACCATGCCGTGGCCGAGACCGAACAGGCCATACGTGAATTTATAGCCGGATAAGCCAAGGCAAACGGCAAAACGATAAAAACTGAACTGAAAACAGATGATACGCACGGCAATATTCTGCGGCAGCTTCGATCCGGTTCATACCGGGCACGCAATCCTGGCCAACCATGTGGCGCAGTCAGGACTTGTCGATGAACTGTGGCTGATGCCGAGCCGTGTCAATCCGCTCAAGACATCGGCGCCCCCTGTGGCCGACAGTCACCGCCTGGAGATGTGCAGCCTGGTGGCCGGTAAATGCAGCGGTGTAGTGGCCAGCGACTTTGAGCAGGGACTGCCGGTTCCGTCATACACCTACCGCACTCTCAGCTGCCTGAAGGAGGCGTATCCCGACCGCAAGTTTATATTGCTGATAGGTTCGGACAACTGGCTCTGCTTCTCGCAATGGCGCGACCACGACAGGATTATCTCCGAGTTCGGGCTGCTGATTTATCCGCGTCCCGGATATGAGATAGATTCCGTGACATTGCCGCCTACGGTCACACTTCTGGAGGATGTGCCTCAGACACTCGTTTCATCGACATTCATACGCAACGGTCTTGCCGCTGGGCGCAACATGAACTTTTTGCTCCCCTCCGGCGTACTTGACTACATAAAAAAAGAACGACTCTATGAATAATGCAGAACTGCGCTCGGCGCTTCTCTCGATTACCGCGCTTTCGTCCGACTATTGCGCCATGCTCGAAAACGCCCGCGAGATGGAGAAGGATGAATTCGTGGCCGGCGTGCTCGGACTTCTTCCGAGAATCTATTTTGAATTCTCCGACCTGTCGGCCGACGAACACATGTCTGAGCCGGGTTACGGCTACTTCCAGTCGTATGTCGATGAGGATTTCTACGAGAGCGTGCGACGCAACGTGGAGATGGTTCTCGGTCCCGACGACGTGTTTCTCGAAACCTTCGAGGAAGACATGAAATACAGCGACACGCCGATTGCCGCGAGCATATCGGAATGTCTGGCCGACATCTTCCAGCCGCTCTATAACTTCATCTGCGTTGTCAAGGAGAGCGAGGGAGAGCAGTCGCTTGAGGCATATGCCGAATGCCGCGAGAATTTCGTGGCCTACTGGTCGCAGACTCTATGCAACGTGATGCGTGCGTTGAATCACCTGCGCTTCAACCCGACAACCGAATAACAATAACCGGGCCTCTGCGAAAGCCGGGGCCGACCTAAGAGTCCGTCTCATAAAAAATTTACCCATAGGGGCGGCTTGTTTTTGAACTGATTCGGTTCAAGGCCGCAGGGAGCAGCCTGATGGCTGTGACCGGAGGGGTTGGAGCGAAGCAGTCAAAAAGAAGCCGGACGGAGTAAATTTTAACGGATTCTCATGCTTAAAGTTAAATTGAAAAGTGTTTGAAATAAATTTCTAACATGTCCGTTTTGATAAAAATTACCAAAGACCCGCTGGCTTAAGCCATCTCAGGCACTTGACTTCCAGTCACAACCGAAAGGTTGCTCCTTTCAGCCAAGCACCTGATATGACTCAATCCAGCGACCCCTATGGGTAAATTTTTTATGAGACGGACTCTAAAACGAATACACATGACACGAATTGAAGAACCGCTCGAAAACCCGATGGTGGAACGCCTGTTCCGTTACCTGAATACATCCACATGCAATTTCCTTGCCGTCGATACAGTGCGCGACGTGCTCGACAACAACGGATTCCGAGAGCTCCGCGAGGAGGATTACTGGGACATCAAACCGGGTGACCGCTGCTATGTCACCAAGAACGGCAGCGCGATTTTCGCCTTTGTGGCCGGCATGAAGCCTGTGTCGGAAACTGGTGTGCGCGTCATATCGGCACATACCGACAGCCCCTGCTTCAAGATCAAGCCCAACTGCGAGATCTACGGCGACGGGGGAGTGGTGTCGCTCAACGTGGAGAAATATGGTGGTGGAATACTCTACACATGGTTTGACCGCCCACTTTCTATCTCCGGTCGTGTCATGCTCGCCGGAACTGACCCGATGCACCCGGTCGAGTTCCACATAGACCTCGCCGAGCCTATCGCGACAATACCGCATCTGGCCATCCATTTCAACCGCGCGGTCAACGAGGGCAACCCGCTTTCCGTACAGAAGGACATGAAGCCGGTGGTGGGTTACTATTCTCCCGAGGAGATTGAGGAGTTCCGCGCCAAGGGTGGTGTGATACGCAGCATCATAGCCGATGAGCTCCGCGACATGTACGACGGGCTCCCCGAGGATTTCGACGGCAACGACATAATCGACTATGAACTCTGCCTCTATCCGCTTGAGGAGGCCGAACTTGTCGGTGCGAATCTCGAATACTTCCAGTCGGCACGCATCGACGACCTCTCTATGGCATTCGCCGGTCTTGAGGCTCTCGTGGCCGAATGCGACTCCGATTGCGAGGCCACCCGGATACTCGCCCTCTTCGACAACGAGGAGACCGGCTCCGGTACAAAGCAGGGTGCGGCTTCGCCCGTGCTCCGTCATCTTGTGGAGCGTCTGGCCCTCGCACAGACACAGAACCCGCAGGCTGCCTATATGGCACTCGCACGGTCGTTCATGATCTCGGCCGACGACGCCCATGGATGGCATCCCAACTACAACGAGAAATATGACCCGACCAACCACCCTGTGCTCGGCGGCGGTCCCGTGGTCAAGATCAATGCCAACTGCAAATACATGACCGACGCCAAGGGAGCGGCAGTGTTCCACACTCTCTGCGAGGAGGCCGGAGTGCAGATGCAGTACTTTGTGAACCATGCCGACGTGGCCGGAGGCAGTACCCTCGGAAACATCTCCTCGTCACAGCTTGACATAGAGGGAGTTGACGTAGGCTGCGCTATCTGGGCGATGCACTCCGCACGCGAGACCGCCGCAGTTTCAGACCACCTCGACATGATAAAAGTTTTTCGTCAATTCTTGAAATAAACTAAATTTTTGTTAATTTTGCATTTCGTTTGCAAAACTCACGGAATATCCGCCCCGGAATTCTGTTATAAAACAGAGAAAAATATAAAAAATCATATCTAACAAATGAAAATAGATTATGCCAAGACCAACGACGTGCTCGGTGAGATCACAATGGTCGTTGAGGAAAGCGATTACGCGGACAGAGTAAAGAAACAGCTCAAGGAAATCGGCAAGAAACATGCCGAGCCCGGCTTCCGTCCCGGTCACGTGCCCGCAGGCCTGATTGCCAAGAAATATGGCAAGGCAGTGAAGTATGACGAGATCAACAAGCTCGTCGGCGAGGCTATATTCGACTATATCAAGGAAAATGACATCAACGTTCTCGGCAATCCCGTGCCCGACAAGGCCAACGCCATCAACGAGGACGCAACCGAGTTCACTCTCAAGTTCAAGGTTGGTGTAGCTCCCGAGTTCGAGGTGAAGATTGACAAGGACCTCCACATACCCTACTACAAGATTAACGTTACCGACGAGATGGTAGGCCGTCAGGATGAGGCTCTCCGCCGCCGCTTCGGCAAGCAGGAGCCGGGCGAGGAGGTTGATGCCACAGCCCTCGTGAAGGGTGTCATCACCGAGCTCAACGCCGACGGTACTGTAAAGGAAGATGGCATCGTTGTGGAGAACGGCATCGTCGCTCCCCAGTACTTCAAGTCTGACGACCAGCGTCAGCTCTTCCTCGGCAAGCATGTGGGTGATTCAATCGTGTTCAACCCCGCTGCAACTTGCGAGAGCAACCCCACAGAGCTTTCATCGATGCTCAACGTGTCGAAAGAGGAGGCTGAGAAACATCAGGGCGATTTCCGTTTCGATGTAAAGGAAATCATCGTGCTCAAGCCCGCTGAGCTCAACGAGGAGTTCTTCAAGGAGGCATTCGGCGACACTGTAAAGGATGAGGCCGGCTACCGCGAGGCTGTTAAGAAGATGATCGAGTCTTCACTCACAGGCGACCAGAACTACCGCTTCACCATCGATGCGGAGAAGGCTATCCGCAACGAGGTTGGCGAGATCGCTCTCCCCGACGAGGTGCTGAAGGAGTTCCTCATCGCACAGAACGAGGCTCTCAACGCCGACAACATCGACGCCGAGTATGGTCAGATCCGCGAGCAGCTCGTATGGGATCTTGAGAAAGACAAGATGATGCGCTCTCTCGACATCAAGGTTGAGGATGAGGACCTTCTCAACACATCACGTCTCATGGCCCGCAACCAGTTCGCCCAGTACGGCATGACCAACGTGCCCGAGGATGCTGTGGAGCACTACGCCAACGAGATTCTCAAGGATGAGAAGGCACGCAACACCATCTACCGTCAGACAAGCGACATGAAGCTCTTCAACGCTATCCGCGAGGCTGTGTCGCTCGACGAGAAAGAGGTTTCGGTCGACGAGTTCAACGAACTCTTCCGTGCCGAGGCTGAGGCTGCCAACGCCTGATAAACGCCCTGTTTAATATATGCCTTCATTTTTGGCATAATATTTGCAAAGATACTGTCAACTTCGCGGTGCCCATATGCCCGCGAAGTTGATTTATATCTGCAAAATCGATAAAATATTATGGAACAGCCACGGCGCACGGTGCATTTGCCGGTTTCTGTAAGCAGTGTTACAGCTTCTTAGCGTCGGAAGGCATAAATATCACTTATATGAAGAATGATTTCAGGAACTACGCCGTCAATCACCTCGGCATGAGTTCCAATACCCTCGATTCTTACGCCCGCGCAATGAACCGCGAGGGCGCCGTTTCAGCTCCGGTGGCCGACTATATGAACCCGTACATCCTGGAAGAACGTCAGCTGAATGTCACCCAGATGGACGTGTTCTCACGACTCATGATGGACCGCATCATCTTCCTCGGCACTCAGGTGACCGACCAGAGCGCGAACATCATCCAGGCTCAGCTGCTCTATCTTGACTCGGTTGATCCCGACAAGGATATCAGCCTCTACATCAACTCTCCCGGTGGTTCGGTCTACGCAGGCCTCGGCATTTACGACACAATGCAGTACATCAATTCCGATGTCTCCACCATATGCACCGGCATGGCCGCCTCGATGGCAGCAGTCCTTCTTGTGGCAGGTCAGAACGGCAAGCGTTTCGCTCTTCCGCATTCACGCGTTATGATTCACCAGCCTATGGGTGGCATTCAGGGTCAGGCATCGGATATCGAGATCACTGCCCGCGAGATTCTGAAACTGAAATCGGAACTCTACAACATCATTTCCACCCATTCCGGTCAGCCGTTTGACCGCGTCGAGGCCGATTCAGACCGTGACTACTGGATGACAGCCGCCGAGGCACGCGACTACGGCATGATTGACAAGGTTCTCGTTAACACACGTAAGGAGGATAAATAATGGCCAAGAAGATGAGCCAGAGCAAAAGATGTGTGATGTGCGGTCGTGAGGAAACGGCCGCAAATCATGTTGTCACGGTCTATGACCAGCTGACCATATGCGAGGAGTGCATCGACTTCATCAACCAGATGCGCGACTCGGAGCGCACCGACCGCCAGAATGCGGCCAACAAAGACAAGGGTGGCAAGTCAATTCCCACGCCCAAGAAGATTCATGAGTTTCTTGACCAGTACGTTATCGGACAGGAGGAAGCCAAGAAATATCTGTCGGTGGCCGTGTACAACCACTACAAGCGCATAAACCAGCAGCATGACGATGATGATGTCGATATCGAGAAATCGAACATAATCCTCGTCGGTCCGACCGGTACCGGAAAGACTCTTCTCGCCAAGTCGATAGCACGCTTGCTCGACGTGCCTTTCACCATCGTAGATGCCACGGTTCTCACCGAGGCCGGTTATGTGGGTGAGGATATCGAGTCGCTCCTCACGCGTCTTCTCCAGGCGTGTGATTACGACGTTGAGCGTGCCGAGCGTGGTATAGTCTTCATCGACGAGATTGACAAGATTGCCCGCAAGAGCGACAACCCGTCGATTACCCGCGATGTCAGCGGCGAAGGCGTTCAGCAGGGTCTGCTCAAACTTCTGGAGGGCAGCACGGTGCTCGTGCCGCCGAACGGTGGCCGCAAGCATCCCGACCAGAAGATGATTGCTGTCAACACGAAGAATATCCTCTTCATCTGCGGCGGTGCTTTCGACGGCATCGAGCGCAAGATTGCCTCGCGCCTCAATACCCACATGGTCGGTTACGGCCATGATGAGAAGAGCCGCAAGCGTCAGCGCGAAAATCTCATGCGTTACGTTCTTCCCCAGGACCTCAAGTCGTTTGGTTTGATTCCCGAGATTATCGGCCGTCTGCCGGTGCTTACGAGTCTTGACCCGCTCGACCGTGCCGCATTGCGCCGGATTCTCACCGAGCCCAAGAACGCCATAACCCGCCAGTATGAGAAGATGCTCAAGCTCGACGGCATAGAACTGAAATTCACAGAGGCTGCGCTCGACATGATAGTCGACAAGGCCATAGAATACAAGCTCGGTGCCCGCGGTCTCCGTTCGATTGTAGAGACCGTCATGGTCGATGCGATGTACGAGGCGCCATCATCTGATGAGAAGACCCTCACCATCGACGACAACTACGTGCGGACTCAGCTTGAGAAGGCTCACTTCGAGAAGACACAGATTACCGAATGATAGCCTGTTCCCGCCCGGAAAACAGGATTGCATACAGACATCGGCGGCTCCCGTAAGACAGAAATGTCGGACGGGAGCCGCCCGCGTTTTATGAGACGGACTCTAAAAACTCTAAAAAATAGTGCTGTTTCTTGCATATCTCGCAAATTTCATTTAATTTTGTTACAGAGCAGACCGCATTGCGGCTTGCAGACGCATAGAAGTGGAACCTCAAACAAACCTCACTCCCATGTCTGATACCGAAAGCATCCGAAAGGCATTGAAAAAACATTTTGGCTTTGAATCCTTCAAGGGGAACCAGCTTGAGATAATCAAGACACTCCTTGACGGAAAGGATGTGTTCGTGCTCATGCCCACGGGTGGAGGAAAGTCTCTCTGCTATCAGCTGCCGGCTCTTATGTCGGAGGGTACGGCAATTGTCGTTTCACCTCTGATTGCGCTGATGAAGAACCAGGTCGATGCCGTGAGGCATTTTGAGGAGGAGGAACATGTGGCGCATTTTCTCAACTCGTCACTTTCCCGCTCTGCCGCCAACAAGGTCCGCCGCGATGTGACCGAGGGCCGTACCAAGCTTCTGTATGTGGCTCCCGAATCGCTTGCCAAGGCCGACAACATAGCCTTCTTCAAGTCAATCAACATATCATTTTTCGCAATCGACGAGGCTCATTGCATTTCGGAGTGGGGGCATGACTTCCGTCCCGAATACCGCAAGATCCGCCCCATGATTTCACTGATCGGGGATTTTCCGGTAATCGCTCTGACGGCTACTGCGACACCTAAGGTGCAGCATGACATACAGAAGAACCTCGGCATCCTCGATGCGCGTGTCTTCAAGTCGAGCTTCAACCGCAAGAACCTCTATTACGAGGTGCGCCCTAAGACAAAAGATGTGGAGCGTGACCTTATCCGCTACGTCAAGAACAATGCCGGAAGTTCCGGTATCGTCTACTGCCTGAGCCGCCGCCGTGTGGAAAAGATTGCCGAGCTTCTGAAACTCAACGGTATTCCCGCGCTTCCTTACCACGCGGGAATGGATGGCCCGACGCGTTCGGCCAATCAGGATGCTTTCCTCAATGAGGAGGTCGATGTGATTGTAGCCACAATCGCGTTCGGCATGGGCATAGACAAGCCCGATGTGCGTTACGTGATCCACTACGACATTCCCAAGAGCCTCGAAGGATATTATCAGGAGACAGGCCGTGCAGGCCGTGACGGCGGCGAGGGACGTTGCGTGACTTTCTATACCCGCAAGGATCTCGTAAAGCTGGAGAAGCTGATCCAGACCAAGGCTGTGAGCGAGCAGGACATTGCCCGCCAGCTGCTGGCCGAGACAGCCGAATATGCGGAGTCGTCGGTATGCCGCCGCAAGATTCTGATGCACTACTTCGGCGAGGACTACGAGGAGGAAAACTGCGGCAATTGCGACAACTGCCTCAATCCGCGCCGCCGCATAGAGGCGACAGAGGAGGCCCAGGCCGTGATCGAGACAGTCGATGCGGTCGGGGAGCGCTTCCGGTCGGAATACATTGTCAACATGCTTGTGGGGCGTGCCACCGACGAGGTGCGCGCCAACGGTCATGAGCAGCTGTCGTGCTTCGGAGTGCTGCGCGATATGGAGGAACGTCTTGTCGTCACGCTTGTACGCCAGACCATAATAGCCGGATTCCTCGCCAAGGACCTCGACAACTACGGTATTCTCAAGCTCACACAGCGCGGCTTTGATTTTGCGGTCGAGCCGACACCCTTCTTCATGGTCGAGGACATCGATTATACCGATACTTCGGCCGATTCGCAGACACGCGGCGCGGCTGCCGGGGCTCTTGACCAGGAACTGTATGCCATTCTCAAAGGTCTGCGCAAGGATGTGGCGCGCAGGTCAGGAATACCACCTTATCTTGTATTCCTTGACCCGACGCTCGAAGCCATGTCAACGCTCTATCCCGTCAATAACGAGGAACTTCTTACCGTGCCGGGTGTCGGAGCCGGAAAGGCCGCGAGATACGGTAAGGAATTTACTGAAGTCATTGCACGCTATGTCGAGGATAACGAGATAGACCGCCCGACTGACGTACGCGTGAAGTTCATAGCAAACAAGAGCAACCGTAAGGTAGCCATAATACAGGCCATCGACCGCAAGGTTGACCTCGACCAGATGTGCGAGAGTCTCGGGCTGGAATTTCCTGAATTTCTCGATGAGCTTGAGGCCATAGTGGAGGCCGGCACAAAGATTGACATCGATTACTACATGAACGATGTCTTCGAGGAGGATCAGCTTGAGGAGATGACGGCATACTTCGAGGAGAGCGAGGATGGAGATGTCGAGACTGCGATACAGGAACTTGGCGGTGAATTCGACGAGGATGACATACGTCTCGTCAGGGTGAAATTCATTTCAGACCGTGGTAACTGATGCCACAGGCGTGGTCGCGCTGATAGATGGATACCCATCTTACTGCACTTCTGACCCAATCGCACCCCAAGAGTCACAATTTTTTATACATTGGCTCGTTAACTGAATTGAAGCGGGATATATCCGCTCTAACCATGGCCCGGTCAGTTGGATTGACATGGCCTAATTGCAGAAAAAATCAATATCCGTAATAAAGGAATGAAGAAAACAGTAGCAGCCGGACTTGGTGCTTGCGCGGTGGCGCTTGCGTTTGCCGCGAAAGATCCGGTAATTATGACAGTCAACGGTGTTGACGTCCCGAAATCGGAGTTTGAATATCTCTACAACAAGAACAGTCAGCAGCAGATTAATCCGCAGACGCTCGACGAGTATGTCGAGATGTTCAAGCTCTACAAGATGAAAGTCGCCGATGCTCGTGCCGAAGGTATCGACACCACAACAGCCTTTCTGAAAGAAACCGAACAGTACAGACATGACCTGGCTGCTCCCTACCTTGCAGACTCACTCTACATCAACCAGCTTGTAAAAGAGGCTTATGACCGCACCAAGGAGGAGGTCGAGGCTTATCATATCATGCTCTTCAAGACCCGCGACGCAGCTGCCAACGTGGCTCTCCGTAACCGTGCCGACAGTCTTGCAGGCGTGCTCCGCGCCGGTGGCGACTTCGCCGACCTCGCAGCCCGCTTCTCACAGGACCGCGGCAGCAACGCCAAGGGTGGACGTATGGGATGGATTGTATCGAATACATATCCCGCCGCATTCGAGATTGCAGCATACAGCCTTCCCGAGGGTGCCATTTCTGAAGTTGTCGAGTCACCCGTAGGATACCACATCCTGAAAGGTGGCAAGCATCGTCCGGCGCGCGGCAAGGTCAAGGTATCGCATATCCTGAAGCTCACCCAGGGCAAGGATGCTGCCGGACAGGCTCAGGCCAAGGCAGAGATTGACAGTCTTTATGCTGTTGTGATGGCGAATCCCAACGATTTCAACAATGTTGCGACAGCCAACTCAGAGGACCGCGGTTCTGCCCGTCAGGGTGGTACGCTGCCCGCTTTCGGAGCAGGTGAGATGGTGGCCGAGTTTGACTCAGTGGCTTTCTCTCTTGCCGACGGCGAGATAAGCAAGCCGGTAGAGACAGCTTACGGCTATCATATCATACGCCGCTACTCACACGAGGATGTCCCCGCTCTCGATAAGATGAAGCCGCAGCTCGTGGCAAAGATAACCAGCCCGCAGGATCCGCGCTATAAACTTATCCGCGACCATCAGACCGAGACTTTTGCAAAGAAACATAAAGGTTCGCTCAACAGCAAGACTCTTTCACAGCTCCGTGGCGATGTGACGCGTCAGGGACTTGATTCGGCACTCTTCGTGACCTGGACCACAGCACCCGCCGGTGAGATGCCCCTCGCTTCTGTCAACGGTAAGCAGCATAAGGTTTCCGAGTTCATGCAGACTGTTAGCATGCTCCGTGTTCCCGCCTCGGCTAACGCTCAGGAACTCTTCGAGAATACCCTCATGGAGTATTACAACAACCTCCTTGTAGAGGCTGAGGAAGCATCGCTTGAGCAGACCGAGCCTGACTACCGCAATCTTCTTAAAGAGTATGTTGACGGAAGCCTCCTTTACGAGGTCAGCGTCCGCAAGGTTTGGGACAAGGCTGCCAAGGATACGGAAGGACTTGAGAAATACTTCGAGGCTAACCGTGCAAACTACAAATGGACAGAGCCCCATGTGAAGGGTTATCTCGTGCAGACTACCAACGACTCGGTTGCTTCGCTCATCCGCGAGCGTGCGGCGGCTCTCGCTCCCGACACACTTGTGCAGACACTCCGCAAGGAATTCAAGGGCAGCATAGGCATTGACCGTGTCCTTGTATCTAAAGGAACGAATGCGATGGTCGACAATATCATGTTCGGCGGTCCTGAGGTACAGCCTTCCAACTCGAAGTATCAGGTTTACTTCATGATCGATCCCCGCGTGCTCACTGAACCCGAGGAGGCAGCCGATGTGAAAGGTCTTGTTACCAGCGACTACCAGAACGAATTCCAGACCGCATGGGAGAATGAGCTGCGACGCAAGTACCCCGTCAAGGTCAACGAGAAGGTGCTCCGTCAGGTCAAGAGCAACAGCAAGTGAAACGCCGGTTTCAAGGCCGGATTTCATAACGTTTGAAAGCAAGCAGACACAAGTAAAAATAATTTTCCCGGTGCGGGTCATGGAAAATCCATGGCCCGCACTTCAAATTTTTAGGCTGTTATCGCCGATATTCGGAGAAAAATCACTATTTTTGTAGTTAAATGTGTTCTTTCCGTTACATATTGATGGCCATTCTTTCGGTCGCCCTGATGCAATTGACTTCGTGCGGATCAAAAGAGGCTGATGCTCAGCAGGATGACGAAGTGCTCGTGTCGGTTGGAGACTCTGTGCTCACTGTCTCGGCAGTGGTGCGCCAGATTCCGCGCGGACTCGATCCGGCCGACAGTGCCGCCATGTTCCGGCGCATAACCGACGCGTGGGTCATGGATCTGGTGCTCATCGATGTTGCGGAGAAAAACATACCTGACCTTGACAAAATTGAGCGTATGGTCGAGGCATACCGCAATGACCTGATTGTGAACCGCTATCTGTCGACTATGGCCGAACAGGCAGGAAGTGATGTGCCTGAATCGAGGGTTAAGGAGTATTATGAGGCGAACCGTCAGGAATTTGTGCTCACTCAGCCGCTGGTAAAGGGTGTGCTTGTCAAAGTCTCCGAAACCGACGAGTCTCTCGACAATCTGCGCATGTGGATGACTGACCTCAATGACGCGACGGTCGACAAGATTGAGAAGACAGGATTGCGTCAGGCGTCGGCTTACCGTTATTTCCGCGATGAATGGACTGAGTGGAGTGCGGTGGCCGAGCAGATACCCTACCGTTTCTTCGATGCCGACGCGTTTGTCAGGTCATCAAGGAACTTCGAGACAACGGCCGAAGGCTCCGTCTATCTGCTGCATATCTCCGAGTATCTGCTGTCAGGAACCGAGATGCCTTACGAGTACGCGCGTGTCAAGATAAAAGAGATTCTCCGTGCGTCGGACATCTCTGCTTTCCGCCGCAAGCTCACTGAGGAAATCTATGGAGATAAAATACGTCAGGGCATACTCAAACCGGGTATATATGACCCTGTGAAAAGAGAAATTAAAACTACAAACAAACATAATTGAACCGCAACGTGAAACTACGTAATCTCATACTTCCCGCCATCGGACTGGCGGCAGTCTGCGCGATAGCCGCGCCAATCAAGAAGAATGTCATCGACGAGGTGGCATGGGTGGTGGGAGACGAGCCGATCTTCCGTTCAGACATCGAGGACCAGTATATGCAGGCCCGTCAGGAGGGCACATCCATCCCCGGTGACCCTTATTGTGTCATCCCGGAGCAGATTGCTGTCGAGAAGCTGTTCCTCCATCAGGCAAAGATTGACACCATCGAGGCCCCGGAATCGCAGGTTGCAGCGGGTGTTGACAAACGTCTGAATTTCTTTATCGCCAATCTCGGCTCGCGTGAGAAGGTCGAGGAATATTTCCGCAAGCCACTCCCTGCGCTTCGCGAACAGCTCATGGACCTTATGCGCAACAACTATATCGTGGAGCAGGTGCAGAGCACTCTCACCAAGGATGTGAAGGCAACACCAAACGACGTGCGCAAGTATTATTCGTCTCTGCCGGAAGACAGCATACCATATGTTCCCATGCAGGTGGAGGCTCAGGTAATAATGATTAATCCACGCATCCCGGAGCAGGAGATAGAGGATGTCAAGGCACGCTTGCGCGACTATGCCGACCGTGTGAACCGTGGCGAATCGCAGTTCTCGACACTCGCCATCATGTACAGCGAGGATGGTTCCGGGCCGATGGGTGGTGAGCTTGGCTTCCATGGCCGCGCCGACTGGGTGCCGGAGTTCTCGCAGGTGGCGTTCAACCTCAGCGACCCGAAGCGTGTGTCGCGCATTGTCGAGACTGAGTATGGCTATCACATCATCCAGCTTATCGAGAAGAGGGGAGAGCAGGTCAACGTGCGTCACATCCTCCTTACACCTAAGGTCAACAACAAGGATCTCGCCGACGGTGTCGTGAAGCTCGACTCGCTCCGCAAGGAGATTGTGGCCGGCAAGATTCCATTTGAGGAAGCTGCCCGCTGGGTATCGCAGGATAAAGATACCAAGAACAACAACGGTGTGATGATGAACATGAAGACCGGCTCGAACCGTTTCGAGATGCAGGATCTTCCTCCTGAAATCTCACGCAAGATCGAGCTGATGCAGCCCGGCGACATCTCAGAGGCCTTCATCATGAAAGACCAGCGTAAGAACCGCGATGTCATCGCTATTGTCAAGCTGACCCAGAGAATACCGGGGCACAAGGCTACATTGACCGATGACTACAGCATGATCAAGCAGATGTACGAGGCTGACGCCAAGAACAAGATAATCAAGGAATGGATTGAGAACAAGATTGGTGACACCTATACCCGTATATCAGAGGGTTGGGATGGTTGCGAGTTTCAGTACAAGGGCTGGAATTCGGGTGCCAAGTGATTTGACTCACTCATAATCTATGCAAAACAAAGGTTTAAGTAAACCGGGACATATATCTGGAGGGTTCGGTAAACCGAGGTATATATTGTTTGTGCTCGCTGCCATAGTGGTGGCGGGCGCACTCTCTTTGCTGCAAGGTGCATGGGCTCAGAATCGTAATGTCAAAGCCGCGCAGCAGAAGGAATCTTATACCCGCCCGGCTCCTACCAAACCGCTGAAACCTACGATTCCTGAGGCGAACCGCTATCAGGATGACAAGGTCTTTCTCGAATATGCCGACTCTCTTTTCCGTCCGGCCAACGAATATGAGGAGTATCAGATTGTAAAGGGCTCGGTCAAGTTCCGTCAGGGGGGCATGTGGATGTTCTGCGACTCGGCATATTATTATCCGGAGAAGAACTCGATGGATGCCTACGGTCATGTCGAGATGCGTCAGGGCGATACTCTGTTTGTCTATGCCGACAAACTTTTCTACGACGGCATGTCGAAACATGCAACTCTTACTCATGGACCCTCCCGCGGCAATGTCGAGCTGAAAAACCGTGAGGTGACACTTACTACCGACAGCCTCGACTATGACCTCAACACCGAACTCGGCTGGTATTCCACCGGCGGCCGTCTTCAGGATGATGTCAACACGCTGACTTCCGGGTATGGCGAGTATTCACCTTCTACGAAAATCGCTAAGTTCCGCGATGATGTGGTGCTTGTCAATAACAAGGATGGCTACCGGATGCTGACCGAGGATCTGGAATATAGCACCTCCTCTCACATAGCGACAATCAGCACCCCTACCCGCATAGAGGGTGAGAACGACACGATCATAACGTCGCGCGGCTGGTATAATACACAGACTGACCGGGCGGAGCTTACCTCGCGTTCCACGATATTGCACCGCGACTCGTCGAGCAATGTCACCACCCTCGAAGGCGACTCTATAGTCTATGACAAGGTGTCGCGCACAAGCCGCGCCTACATGTTCCGTGACCCGTCGCGCCACCGTCAGCCGATGGTGATAACCGACACCGCACGCAAGGTGATGCTTGTCGGGGGCTATGGAGAGTACAACGACTCCACTCAGTTCGCATACTCTACGGACTATCCGCTGCTTATGGAGTTCTCGCGTCCGGATACACTCTTTCTGCGTGCCGACACGATTCTCTCATTCATAGAGACGGTAGTGGAGAAACGGGATTCCATGACGGCCGACTCGGTAAAAATCGAATTGCCCGGCATAGCGAAGGAATTTCATGTGGCGCGTGCCATAGGTTGCGCCCGTTTCTTCAACCAGGACTTGCAGGGTATAGCCGACACTTTGCTTTTCAAGGAACAGGACTCGATTATGTATATGTTCCGCAAGCCGGTTGTCTGGACGGGAGAACGTCAGGTTTACGGCAACCGGATAGACGTGCATTTCAACGATTCGACTCCCGACTGGGCCGAACTGCCGGAGTGGGGAATGGTGGCCGAGCATATAGCCGAGGATTTCTATGACCAGATGACCGGTGCGCATATGAAGGCATTCCTTGAGAACAAGGGGTTGAAACGCCTTGAAGTCGAGGGTAACGTAATTGCCATAATGCTGCCCCAGGAGAATGATTCATCCTACAACAAACTTGTTCATGCCGAGAGCTCATACCTTACGCTCGATATGGACAGCAACAAGGTGAAGCATCTCAAGATGTGGCCGGAGGTGTCAGGTACTGTCACACCTCTCTTCGAGGTGCGTAACTCCATGCAGTTTATCGAGGGGTTCCGCTGGCTGGAGGCATTGCGTCCGGTACGCGAGTGGTATGGCGACAGACTTCGCTGGGCTGATGAACTTGGCGATGTTTCCGAGGAGCTTGAACAATATTTCAATGAGCCTCCGTTGTTCAAGGCTATTCCTAAGGTTGCGGGACGGTCTCTCCCCATGGGTTCCGGCCTGTCGGGTGCATTGCCTACCGCTCTCCCTGTCATGGATGAGAAGGGTGGAACCCCCGTCTCTACCGGAGACAACGATGTCTCAGAACCGCAGGAAGAGGCAGTCGTGACAGAGGAGATGACAGTCGAAACAGAAAAACAGGAGCCGCAGGAAGAAGAGAATCAATCAGAGGAGAATACTGAGGAGAACAAGGAATGAGCGATATAATAAGACTTTTGCCCGATTCGGTTGCAAACCAGATTGCAGCCGGTGAGGTTATCCAGCGTCCGGCTTCGGTAATCAAGGAACTTGTAGAAAATGCTGTCGATGCCGGAGCTACCGACATCCGGTTGGTTGTAAAGGATGCCGGCAAGACTCTTATCCAGGTAATTGACAACGGTGCCGGCATGTCGGAGACGGACGTACGCATGGCTTTCGAGCGTCATGCCACATCGAAGATCAAGAATGCCGACGATCTTTTCACCCTACGCACCATGGGTTTCCGTGGCGAGGCATTGCCCTCGATTTGCGCAATCTCCGAGGTAGAGGTCCGGACTCGTCCGGAGGGTGAGCAGATGGGAACCCGTCTTGTTATAGTCGGTTCGAAGGTCACCGAACAGGAACCTTGCGTGTGTGAGAAAGGAACGGTGATATCCGTCCGCAAAATCTTCTTCAATGTTCCGGCACGACGTAAGTTCCTCAAGAGCGACAATGTGGAACTGTCGAATATAATGCGGGAGTTCGAGCGTCTGGCACTGGTCAACAACAATATACGTATGCACATCGACAACGGCACGAAGAACATCGAGCTGCGTGCCGCCAGCCTGCGTATACGTATCGAGGACATATGGCGCAACAGTCTGAAGTCCGACCATATGATTCCGGTAGACGTGGATACCTCTCTTGTAAAGATAGAAGGCTTCATATCGCGGCCTGAGTTCGCACGTCGCCGCAATCCTCTGCAATACCTTATTGTGAATGGCCGCAACATGCGCCATCCATATTTCCACAAGGCTATCATGAGTTGCTATGACTCGCTCATAGCTCCCGACACGATGCCCTGCTACTTCATCAAGTTTACGGTTGATCCCTCGACAATCGATGTCAACATACATCCCACGAAGAACGAGATTAAGTTCGAGTACGAGCAGCAGATATGGCCGATTCTTGTCTCGGCAATAAAGACCGCCCTCGGCAAGTTTGCGGCTGTACCGAGCATCGACTTCTCGATTGATGCCATTCCTCTCAATCCGTTGCGCAATGGTGATCATGCCGAGGCTCCGCATATTGATTACCGCAACGATTACAATCCATTTGCTTCGGAACGTCGGAGTTCAGCTCCTAAAATCGGCTCTGACTGGGAGAAGCTGTATGAGAATTTCTCGGGTGCGCGTGACCGTTCCCCCATATTTCAGGAAGAGATGCCGGTCGAGGTTATGGCCGATACGGCACCGTCAGAGCTTCCTTTCGGAGACGGTGAACGGGAATCTGCCGGCGATACCCCGCAGGTCTGCATTCAGTACGCTGCCAAGTATATCATCACGACCATGCGTGAAGGTCTGGTGGTGATTGATCAGCATCGTGCACATGTCAAGATTCTGTTTGAGGAGTATCTTGCGCGTGCGGAGAAGCAGGAGGTTGTGTCGCAGCATGTCATGTTCCCGGAGGTAATCAGCCTCGACGCCGGGCAGCAGGCTGTTCTGACAGGCGTGATGGATGAGTTGCAGAAACTTGGCTTCTGTCTTGAATATGAGTCTGACACATCATGGCGAATAACAGCGGTTCCGCAATTGCCCAACGGAACGTTGGCGCGTGATGTTATCCTCCGCGTGCTTGACTCGGTGGCGGATGATTCAGCGAATTACGGCAAGGAGGGGGATGTCGAGGCGTCGCTTACACGTCGGGTGGCATTGGTAATGGCCCGTTCAGCTGCCATACGCCGTGGCCAGCGTCTGTCGGTGACGGAGATGGAGAGCATAATCAGCTCACTTTTCGCATTGCCCGACCCTTCGCTCACTCCCGGAGGCAACCCGGTTTTCACCATACTTGACGACACCCGCATAGCGCGCCTTCTGTCGTAAGGTGTAGAGAGTATCTGGAAATAAAAAGACCTGTGTCTGGGCGGATGCCCTTACACAGGTCTTTATGATTTTTTACACTGTAAGGTTATTCCGGAAGTGCGTTCGGAAGCGGCTGGTGGGCCGGGCGGAGAAGGTCGTTGACGGTCTTGACCGGGTTGAACGTCTGGGCCGGAACCTCGACGAAGATGGTGTTCCAGTCGCTCATGGCACCGTTCCAGAGACCGGGAAGTTCCAGTGCCTTGATTTCGACACCCTCGCGGCTTTTCTGCGATATGAAACCTGTCTCTTTGTCTACGTAGTAGGGCAGATTGAACTTGTTGCCGCGGTAATCGCGGACAGAAACCGCAAGGTCAACCGGATTGAAGTGTGTGGCCTCCTTCATCATCTTCATGGCCTCTTTGTTGTCGGGATCAATCTGGGAGGATTCGAGAATCTGAGGCGATACAGTGCCGTCGGAATTATAGACAAGGAACGGACCTCCGCCGGGTTCCCCTTCATTGCGGACCATACCGCATACGCGCATCGGGCGGTTCAGTTTCTTGAAAATATACTCAGCTTTCTCGGCATCGGACATTTCGGCGGCGCGGTCGTGGGTGATGCTCAGCACGTTGTGCATGAACTCGAGCATTTCCGCCAGTTTCTCGCTGTCAGCTTTATTCTCCTCGATCAGGCGGCAGTATGAATCCATCTTCTGCTTGACAGCCACAAGTGTACCGCCGATTACCTTCTTATATTGGATGGTAGCGCCACGGTGAGTGTCGGGCACAACATTGTCGATGTTCTTGATGAAGATTACATCCGCGTCGAGGTCGTTGAGGTTCTCGATAAGTGCTCCGTGACCACCGGGCCGGAAGAACAGCTTTCCTTCCTCACGGTAGGGTGTGCCGTCGAGATTCGCGGCAACTGTGTCTGTAGAGGGTTTCTGCACGCTGTATGTCACGTCGAACTTCACTCCATATTCCTTGCCTAAGAATCCGGCTGCCTCCTCAACCTTCATGCGGACAAGTGGAAGATGGTCTTCCGACACGGTGAAGTGTATGTGTACCTTGCCATCCTTGCCGGCTGCATATTGAGCGCCTTCGGCCAGATGTTCCTCAAGTGCGGTGCGGGATGTGCCCATGACCTTGTGGAACTGGAGAAGAGCTTTAGGCAGCTGTCCGTAGTTCAGTCCGCTCTTCTCTATGAGGGCGCGGGCAATATCTTTGTATCTTTTCTCTTTCAGCAGAGAGTCGATGCTTTCCTGATAATTGAGAATTGTAATGAAGTTCAGGAAGTGGAAGAAAGCGAAGTCTTCTATGCGGTCGAAGAATTTCTTCATGAATTCCGTGTCAGGTTTGTCAGACTTGCCGTTGACAAACGAGAATACATCCTTGAACATACGTGAGGCGGCACCGCTGGCAGGCACCATCTTCATAACGCGTCCACCTTTGTGCAGGAATTCCTCCCAGCATGTGATGGCTCCGATTTCCATCTCGGGTGTGAGACGCGAAATGCCGTTGCCAACTGTTGCCGGAGCCTCGATGCGCAGGTATGGGAAACCTGTGCGCAGCATCTCAAGCTGTTCATTAAGTTTTTCCTCGGACAATCCTTTCTCTTGAAGGAATTCGAGGTCTTCTTTTGTTGTTTTCATAATTCATTTTGGGTTATTATCCTTCCGGTGTCGTGATGTATCATGAGTCATGATGCCTACACGATATCGGACCGGTTTTCAAAATTAGGAAATTTTACTGACTTTTTAATTCCGATGGACGAAAAGTGTAAGAGAATGCACGATGAGTGTCATTCTTTCCGAAGGAATCAATGTCAGTATTTGGTTTTGTTGTCGGTCGCAGCCCATTTCTCGAAAGCCTTGATGGTATCTTCCGAGGCCACGTGTATTCCGGGCATATGCCGGTTGTGCGGTTCACGCTCTATTTCCTCATATATGAACTTGTCGGAGAAGTCTATCGCGTCTGCATCCTCTTTCGTATTGCCGTAGTAGACTTTCTTCACCCCGGCCCAGTAAAGCGCGCTGAGGCACATCGGGCATGGCTCGCAGCTCGAATAGACGGTGCAGCCCTCCAGCTGGAAACTGTTGAGGTGGCGGCAGGCGGCACGAATGGCATTGACCTCGGCATGTGCGGTGGGGTCGTTGTCTATTGTCACGCTGTTCACGCCGGTAGCTACAATTTCGTTATCCTTTACGACGACCGCGCCGAAAGGACCGCCCCCACGGTCAATGTTGTCAATCGACAGCCGGGCGGCAAGTTTCATGTATTCAGGATTATAATCTTCGTGTTTTGTTTTCATGGGTATACTATTATGAGTGTGATGTAAGGAGAGAAAGTCTATGTAAGACTTTATATAAGGTTAACAAGATTTTTTTAACATTTGTTCCGGAAACGACCGTTTATTTCGTACTTCTTGCGATACGATATCGGTATACGGTTTCTGACTTATCGTCGGCAAGGAGATGCCGGGACCGTTTCAGTCCCTCCACCCATAGAATCCTGCCGCTTTCCCGGTCTTCGGCGACGACGACTGATTCCTTCTCTTGCCGGGTGCATTTTGCATCTTTCAGCACTTTGCTGACCAATTGTGAACCTGCCAATCCCAATGGCTCTATGCGGTCTCCAGTGGCAGGATGACGGAAAACTATACTGTCAGGAGCTGCCGATGTCCATAGATAATTGTTCGAAGACTGACGGATCTCTTCCGAAAGCCCGTGTGTCGTAGGGTAGGTATCTGTCTCGACGCGGAAATCATTGCCGGTATCTGGAATATAGTCGAGAGACTGACGTTCGAGAACGAACCGTCCACCAGTGACGTGCCATATCTTGCCAGTCTGAAAAGACTCAGCATCTATTGCCCGCATTATTTCGTTGGCTTGTGCCGATGTGCCGCCATAACGTGATATAAATCTGTTTACTATCCATAAAGGTTCAGGAAAATCTTTCAAAGTATCATAACGGAGCGACGTGATGTCTGTCTCCATTATCCTTTCCTCAACCAAGTTCAGCACACGTTCCTCCTGCCGCATGTTGGCGGCTGTGCGGTTGATTGAATGGACGGCTTCCGGCCATCTTGTCTCAAGCAGGGGAATTACCTCGTTGCGAAGAAAATTGCGTCTGAAGTCGCTTGACAGATTTGTCGAGTCGGTCATGTATTCAAGTCCGCGCTCACGGAGGTAATCGGTTATCTCTTTTCTGGATGTGTTTAGAAGGGGACGGATAATGGTTCCTGTGTCCGGAAGCATTCCGCGCAGGCCTGACACACCACCGCCACGCATCAGGTTCATCAACACTGTCTCGGCATTGTCTCCGGCGTTGTGTGCTACAGCAATCCGGTCGGCGTTATAGCTCGTCCGCAGACGGTGAAACTCGGCATATCGCAATTCACGGCATGCCATCTCGACCGAGACATTATGCTGTGACATATAGGAATGCACATCGAAGTCTATAATCTCCAGTTTGACGCCGAGCTTCTCGCACAACCGTTGGCAATAGTCGCGGTCGCGGTCGCTTTCCTCACCGCGAAGGTGGAAATTGCAGTGTACAGCAAGTATCTCATAGTCACCGGCTGAAAGGGCGGCTGACAACGCGGTGCTGTCCGCACCGCCGCTTATCCCCACAACCAGGCTTCGTACTCCGGCGATGTCAAGGTTTCTGCATACTCTTTTCTCAAGTACATGCTTCGGAGCAGGCCGGGCAGCGCGATTTATGACTTCATTTTGTTTCATGACGCAAATATAACCTTTTTTGTAATTCATTAGTAAAATTTTTGTTGGATAATCATTAAAAAAGAATTAAATTTGCACTACCGTTCCGGGAGAGAATAGAACCTTTCCCTGATGCGGAATCAATTTACGAGTATATAACCAATTTAATTTACAGATATTATGGCAAAGAAATGGATCTGCACCGTATGTGGTTACATTGCAGAAGGTGAGACTGCCCCCGAGAAGTGCCCGATGTGCAAGGCTCCTGCATCAAAGTTCAAAGAGCTCAACGAGGAGGAACTTCTCAATTTCGTTACTGAGCATGAGATTGGCGTAGCCAAAGGCACAGGCGAGGAGATGATTAAGGATCTCAACGCACACTTCATGGGTGAATGTACAGAGGTAGGTATGTACCTCGCAATGTCACGTCAGGCAGACCGTGAGGGTTATCCCGAAATCGCCGAGGCTTTCAAGCGTTATGCTTGGGAGGAGGCTGAGCACGCTTCGAAGTTCGCTGAACTTCTCGGTGACATGGTATGGGATACCAAGACCAACCTTGAGAAGCGTATGCACGCAGAGGCTGGCGCAAACGAGGACAAGATGCGTATCGCACGTAACGCCAAGGAACAGGGTCTCGACGCTATCCACGACACTGTTCATGAGATGGCAAAGGACGAGGCTCGTCACGGACGCGGCTTCTATGGTCTCTACAAGCGCTATTTCGGCAAGTAATATTGCACAGCTTGAACCAAAATATAAAAAGGGTGGGTCACGCAACCGCGCGACTCACCCTTTTCTAAAAATATGAGAATAATTGCAATTGACTATGGTCGCCGTCGCTGCGGTGTCGCTGTGACCGACCCTTTGAAAATATCTGCAAATCCGTTGCCTGTGGTTCGCACATGCGACCTTCTGGCATTTCTTACAGAGTATTGTTCGCGCGAGCAGGTGGAGCGTATTATCGTCGGTGAGCCGCGACAGATGAACGGCGAACCATCCGAGTCCATGCGCTACATACGTCCTTTTCTCGGCCAGTTGAAAAAGGTGCTCCCCGATATTCCCGTCGAGATGGTCGATGAACGCTTTACTTCAGTTATGGCTCACCGGGATATGCTGACAGCAGGCTTCAAGAAAACCGACCGCCAGCGCAAAGGTCTTGCCGACGAAATGTCCGCCACCATCATCCTCACCACCTGGCTCGAATCTCACTGAGGTGGTAATAACGGCGAATTGACAGAAAATACACCAACCCCAAGTCTGCATTCTTAAGAAAAGGTAAGAACTCAATCGATTTGACGAATCCGTGCAATTCTCTTATTTGTTAATTGGGAATAAATTGTTATTTTTGCAAAAAGATTAGAAGACATGGAGAAGACCGGAAATTACATACGATT
>OFGZ01000028.1_pt1 | contig 122327 bp, 95 predicted proteins | sample 1521871 | NCBI WGS metagenome assembly OFGZ01 (sample SAMEA3504091, study PRJEB24116) | mouse gut metagenome | biome: mouse gut; feature: mouse-associated habitat; material: faeces | place: Denmark | collected 2011
AGTCAATCAGTTTGACTGGAGACACCGCCTTTAGTCTCTGATAGAAAGCATATCCGAGGTCATCATTCTTCAAGTCATTGCGCATGTCCTGAAGCATCTGAGAGGATGAAACCGGAGATTTGGGATTCAGTTTGTCAAATTGTTTTTGGAAAACCTCGATAAGAATATTGGTAGCAGGGTCATAAACCGTTCCTGCATCTTCCTCGGATATTTTTCCGAAATATGTATATCCTAAACGGGTAAGATGCACCATTGCCGGCATCTGCACGCGGGTTGCTTCATTGAACTTGCTCATATTGTGCCATCTTTCTTCCATAACAGACAGAACGCAAGGAAAATATATCAAATATAAAAATTGATATATTTTCCCATTTTCTGAGATTGGTTATACCATTTGCGTATTTTGCAAATATAGTGATTAATTTTGATATAGCAAAAGAATCTGCCGAGAAACACATATGAGAAATACATGAATATAAGGCTTCCAACATTATGCTCCTTCCTGCGGATGGTGTGGTAGTGGTCGGATGGTAAGCACATCCCAGTTTATTGGTATCGACTTTGTAGGGACATGCCTTTGGCATGTAGAATGGGAACAATCATGTTTTCAGTAAATTAAACGTGTGCAACCCAAACATCGCAAAGCGATGTCCCTACAGCGTCGATACCGACAAACCGGTTTTTTATTGATTGAAGGCATCGCGGATTCGGCTATAACGCTTCGCGTTATGCCTTGGGGCGCGGATGGGGTGGATTTTAGCGCGGATTTCTTTCGTTGACTTTGTCAGAGGGACGCGGTGGCGTACGTTTGCCTTGCAAACATCGCCATCACGGATCGGAGCCGATGGCAGCGGATCTGCCGCGTGGGTGCATCCGCGCCGATCATGGCCGACCCGCGTCAAGGCTGGCGGCGTTTCAACGTCGCAGCCCTCAGCGATTCAAAACGTTGTCTCTCAGATTAAAGATCCGCGCCAATCCGCCGCACCCGCGTTCCGAGGATATATTTTGCAAAGCAAAATACGCCGAATCCGCGATGCCCTTCAATCAAAAAATAAAGAATACCGCCCCATGCCTAAAATCTTACGCCTAAAACCTAAAACCTAAAATCTAAAACCTCACATACAGACGGGGTTTGAGCGCATAAACCGTAGCTGTTACACCGGTGCGGTGCGTTTGGCGACGTAGAGGGTGGGGTGGTAGCTCAGCTTGCTCTGGCGGAGGTGCTCGTAGCCCATGTCGTCCTCGCGGTTGAGGTAGCGCACGTCGGGGTACACCTCAGTCACTGCCCGCGCCAACCGCGATGCCACCGCCTGATAAACCCCACGGTACTCTATGTTCCCTTTCTCGGCGTGGATGATGAAGGTGTCGCCCACACACTCGCCAAATGAATACCCTACTATCTCACCATTGTGACGGATAGCAATCCCGAAGAAGGGATATTCCGAGAAGTTGCGCAGAACATTTATGACCTGTGCCGATTCATATGTGGCCAACGGATCGTCACCATGCGCGTTGCTGAACGCCAGTGTGAACGAGATCAGCTCTGCCGCCATATCCTCGGTTATGACCTCGGTGGTGAAAGGGTAGTTGTTGACGAAGAAGTTCAGATGATTGCGCTTCTTCTCCATCTTGCGGCCGGAGAAACCGGTGAACCGCTCAATGTCATACAGATACTCCAGGCTCTCATCCACAAGACCCTCTCCGGTGGGTCGCCCGTCGCCCGAATCTATCGGTAGCCGCTCCTCGGGCGAGAGAATCATCCCCTTCAGACCGTGACGGCGGCAATAATCGCTTACAAGCGCGCCGAACCTCTCACGCGACATCGGGCCGCAGGGTGCGTAGAAAACAGTCTCGCCGGTCTCGGGCCATATACCTTTTATAAGGAGTGTCCCTTCGAGTTCGGCAATCTCATATTCGTAGTAGTCGGCCCACATCAGCACGCCGCCTACCGTGAAGTCGCAAGAACGCGACGGATATTTCTGAAAATAATATTCGAGCAAATCAACGTCATCGTTTGTGACGGCGCGGAACCGCAGCGAGGAAGCCTCGTCGCGGTCAGCGTCGGTACAGGGTGCGGATGACGCTCTTTCAAATAGTGTTGTAGAACATGTTTCCATAGTCCAATTCTGTAATTTCTATTAAAAAAACTGAAAATCGCCCTAAATAGTTTAATTATCCCGTGAAAAAAGCCACTCACTCTATTTCGTGTTATGTAAATTATTCGTACTTTTGTAAAAAGATGCCACCGGGTTGTCACAACCGGTCTTCCCGCAGCGTTTCCCTTTTGGAAACGCCGGGATGCAAGGACAACACCCCCGGCATCTGCTGTTCCACTAAGTATCAACCTCAAAACCAATATAGCTGAACAAAACGACAAGAATAACAACAAGATTATAACCCTAATCAAAGTTTTATGATTAAAAAAATCCTATCGATGGCAGTGCTGGCAGTGTCGGCGCTGTTCGCAGGCGCCCAGACTCCGCTGCCGCTCAACCCGGCGGTGAAGCATGGCACTCTGCCAAACGGGCTTAATTACTACATCCTCCATAATGAGGAGCCCAAGGAACGCGTGAATTTCTACATCGCGCAGAAAGTAGGTTCCACTCTGGAAACGCCCGAGCAGCTCGGTCTCGCTCACTTCCTGGAGCACATGGCCTTCAACGGAACGAAGAACTTCCCCGGCAAGACCATGCTCAACTATCTCCAGTCGAAGGGTATCCGTTTCGGCGCTGACATCAACGCCTATACCGCTTTTGACGAAACTGTCTACAACATCGACAATGTGCCCTCGACCGACAAGGCTCTTGTGGACAGTGTCCTGCTCGTTATACATGACTGGAGCGGCAGCCTTCTTCTCGAAGATGCCGAGATTGAGGCTGAGCGCGGTGTGATTGAAGAGGAATGGCGCTCGCGCAACGATGCCATGCAGCGTTGGAGAGAGGCTATCGCCCCCCATATCTATGAGGAGTACCAGTACCAGCAGTCGCCCATCGGCAAGATGGAGATTGTGCGTAACTTCCCCCCGCAGGTTCTCCGCGACTATTATCACAAGTGGTATCGTCCGGACCAGCAGGGTGTGATCATCGTCGGTGACATCGATGTCAACGAGATGGAGAAGAAGGTTATTGACCTATTCTCTACTATCCCCATGCCCGAGAATGCTGCCGAACGTACTTATCCCACTGTCTCTGACAACAAGGAGCCTATCTTCTATCGCTTCGCAGACAAGGAGTTCCCCTACTGCATGATGCTTGTCAGCTTCAAGTCGGAGAAGATTCCGTTTGAATTCAGAAGCACAGTCGAGGGTTACATGCAGGAGAACGTTGTCGAGCAGCTTATTTCGATGATGATCAACAACCGTCTCGCCGATTATGCCAAGGATCCCCAGTGCAAGTATATCCAGGCCGGTGTTTATTTCGGTGACTACTACTTCTCGAAGACCAAGGCTGCGTTCAACATCCAGATTATCGCTAAGGATGACAACAAGGCGGCTTATGAGGAGGCTCTCGCTATCGTGGCTCGCGCTTGCAAGACCGGTTTCATGGAGTCTGAGCTTGTCCGCGCACGCGACGAACTTCTTGCAAACTACGAGAAACTCTACAATGAGCGCAACAACACCAAGACCGAGACTCTCGCACGTGAGCTTTGCCGCTACTTCATCGACAATGAGGCTGCTCCCGGCATCGAGACCGAGTACAATCTCATGAAGCAGATTCTCCCCATGCTCCCCGTTTCAGCGTTCAATGAGGAGGCAAAGAACATCCTCACCGCCGAAAACCAGGTTATCGTCATTGCAGAGCCTGACCGCGACGGTCTCACTGTCATTACCCGCGATGACATGCTCGCCAGCATGAACAACATCCTCAATGCCGAGTATGAGGCATATGTAGACGAGGTTATCACTGACCCGCTCATCGAGAAACTTCCCGCTCCCGGCAAGATTACCTCTACCGAGGCCGGCAAGTTCGGCACTACTGTATTCATGCTCTCCAACGGTGCTAAGGTTATCGTCAAGCCTACCGACTTCAAGCAGGATGAGATTCTCTTCACTGCATTCGCAGAAGGTGGCAAGCGTTCATACGCCGCCAAGGATGCCGTTAACGTTCTTCTCGCTTCTGACGCATACGACGTGAGCAAGATGGGTAACTTCGACCAGGTTAAGCTCGGCAAGTACCTCGCAGGCAAGAATGTTTCTCTCGGCTTCGACATCGGTAACACTGTCAGCTCACTCGACGGCAGCACTACCGTGAAGGATCTGCCCACTCTCATGGAGCTTATCTACGCTTCATTCACTGAGCTTAATCCCGACGAGGCTGCATATGCCGCCCAGATGGACCAGGCTGCTTCGATGATTGCCAACATGGAGAAGGACCCGATGTTTATCTTCCGTCAGAAAAACACCGAGACCACCTATGGCAACAACCCGATGTTCCAGGTTCCCACTTCGGCCCTCATCAAATCAGGTGACTATGCTGCTGAGCTCGCTCTCGTGAAGAATGCTCTTTCCAACGCGGCCGACTACACATTTATCTTTGCCGGTAACGTTGATATTGATACACTCAAGCCTCTGCTCGAACAGTACATCGCAACTCTTCCCTCGACCGGTAAGAAGAGCGCTGCTCCCGCGCAGCTTTCATCTATCGGTATTGTGGAAGGTGTGGTTGACAATTCGTTCGACCTCCCGATGAAGTCTCCCTATACCATCATCGCTATGTCGGCCAACGGCAGAAATGAGAAGTACAGCATCGAGAAGTCTGTAATGGTAGACCTTCTCGGCGACATCCTCTCTAACCGTTACACCGAGACTCTCCGCGAGGAGGAGGGTGGTACTTACAGCCCCTATGCTTACGGTACCTTCAATCCCTACACCAACACCTGGCAGATTATATCGGTCATACAGACAAACTCTGACGTGCGCGACAAGATGATCAGCCGTGCCAACGAGGAGTTTGCCAAGATCCTCAAGAACGGTGCCGCCGAGGCAGACTTCAATAAAGTTCGTGAGGCGGCTCTCAAGCAGTACGAGATTGCAGAGCGCACCAACAATTATTGGGGCAGCAATCTTATCGCTTATGAGCGTGGTATCGACGACATCACCAACCACCGTGCTGCCATCGAGAACCTGACTCTCGCTGACTTCAACAAGTTCATCTCGACTCTCTACGACGGCAAGAACAACATCAAGGTCGTAATGACCGGCGTTGAAGAAGCCAACTGATTTCCCCTCTGATATAACAAAAGGTCCGCGACGGCAACCGTCGCGGACCTTTATTTGTGTGTTGGCCGTAGGGACATGCCTTCGGCATGTAGAATCTGGTTGACTCACTTAGGGTTGACCCCGCACCATATTTAACATCGCAAAGCGATGTCCCTACAGGTGGCGGTGTAATTCCAAATACCCCGTTATTTCCGGGCCGGGTCGCAGGTCAGGCCTACGCCGAGTTTCTTGAATATCTTGTGGTCAACTTCGCCGAGCATCACGGTGCTGTGTACCTGACAGCCTTGCAGTTCGGGAAGTTTTTCGAGGGCGGTCTTGCAGAGGTCGTTGTACTGGCTGAGCACGGCGAGTGCCACAAGCACCTCGTCGGTGTGTAGACGCGGGTTCTTGCCGCGCAGACAGTTGAGCTTCATGTGCTGTATCGGCTCGATGAGCTGCTGGGGAATCAGCTTGATGCCATGGTCGATTCCCGCAAGATGCTTGGTCGCGTTCAGCAACAGAGCGGCACTCGGACCGAGCAGCTGTGTAGACTTCGCGGTGATGATTGTTCCGTCGGCAAGCTCGATTGCGGAGCAGGGTACACCGGTCTCCAAGGCGCGCGCGCGTGCGGCAGTCACCGTCTTGCGGTAGTTAACGTCAATCTTTGCCTGATTGAAGAGAAGGCGTATCTTGTTCACCTCGCTGTCGTCGGTCTCACCCTGAGCAAGACGGTTGAGAGCCGTGAAGTAGCGGCGAATTATCTCATCTTTCGATGCATCGCAGCACGCCTCGTCATCGCTGATGCAGAAGCCAACCATGTTCACGCCCATGTCGGTCGGTGATTTGTAGGGATTCTTGCCGTATATACCCTCGAACAGGGCGTTGAGCACCGGGAAAATCTCGATGTCGCGGTTGTAGTTGATGGCAGTCTTGCCATACGCCTCCAAGTGGAAGGGGTCGATCATGTTGACATCATTGAGGTCGGCGGTGGCAGCCTCATATGCGATGTTGACAGGATGCTTTAGCGGAAGACTCCACACCGGGAATGTCTCGAACTTGGCGTAACCCGCCTCGATGCCGCGCTTGTGCTCGTTGTAGAGCTGGCTGAGACATACGGCCATCTTGCCGCTGCCCGGACCGGGTGCTGTGACAATCACGAGAGGACGGCTCGTCTCTACATAGTCGTTCTTGCCGAAACCATCTTCCGAGTCAATGAGCGCGACGTTGGTGGGGTAGCCCTCAATGGTGTAGTGGTAATAGGCGGTGATGCCCATGCGCTCCAGCTTCTCGCGGAACGCGTCGGCGCTGCTCTGGCCGTTGTAGTGGGTAATGACAACCGAACCCACAAGGAAGCCCCGGTTCTGGAATTCCTCGCGCAGACGGAGCACATCCATGTCGTAGGTTATGCCGAGGTCATTGCGAACCTTGTTCTTCTCGATGTCCTTCGCGCTGATGACGATTACGATTTCCGCGCGGTCGCTGAGCTGACTGAGCATACGCAGCTTGCTGTCGGGCTCGAAGCCGGGCAGAACCCTGCTCGCGTGGTGGTCATCGAAGAGCTTGCCTCCAAGCTCAAGATACAGTTTATTACCGAAATGCGCTATGCGCTCCTTAATGTGTTCTGATTGTATCCGTAGATACTTATCGTTGTCAAATCCAATTTTCATGGGCACAAAATTACAAAATTCGGGGCGTTCGCGCAAATATCACGATAAATAATTGCCGACAGAAAACCTACGGCGGCTCGAGTGCGTTTATATTATGTAGCTCCTGCGGGAGCTGCGTGAATACTGTAAATCTTAATTATAAAAAACTATGAATCACGAAGAAAACTGCCGACATCTCGGCCTTCATCTTGGCTTCAAGATTGCCAAGCTCGCACTCGACGCAGCTATCGTAGCTGCCGCATTCTGTCTTACAAAGGAAGTACATAAGGTACACAAGGCAATCGAGAGACGGGAGAAGTAAAATCTTTTCTTATCAAAAGCACCGGGTGATACGCAAGCGCATCACCCGGCCTTTTTTATACCAACACCCAAAGCCTAACGCCTAAAATCTTACGCCTAAAACCTAACAAACCCTTTTCACCTCATCCACGCCCTCGATTGCCGAGATATGGTCGATGATGGTCTGGACTTCGCTGAAGGAATGAACGGCAAAAGATATTTTCAGTGTCACTATCGAGTCAACCGTCTCGGTGTTGATGCTGTCCATGGCGAGATGCAGCTTGTTGGAGATGCAGTCCACAAGGTCAACGAAGAGGTGATACCTGTCAACAGCCTTGATGATGATTGTAACCGGATACAGCGTGTCGTCGGGTTTGTAATCGACCGACACTATGCTGTCGCCGAACTGAGAGGCGAGTCTCACAGCGAGCGGACAGTCGCGCTTGTGGATTGTGATGGAACCGTCTGACTCGCGGAACCCGATTACCTCTTCGCCCGGCATCGGCATGCAGTGCGGGCACCGGTTGAACTCCGGTCGCGGACGCGATGCGATGTAATCTGCAATGGCTTTGCGAGCCTTGTATGTCACTGCGGCCTTCATCCAGTCGGGGTGGGGATGGCTCTCCGGGTCTGTGAATATCTCGACCACGTCGCCACGTCGCAGAGGTGCTTTGACCGATGACAGAAAGCCGTTGACGCGTGCATATTTGGCCTTCTCGCCGAGCTTCAGGTCAACCTCATATGCGAAGTCGAGAACGGTAGCCTTCTGAGGAAGGATTACTTCTTTTCCCTTCGGGGTGAAGGTCATGATGTCATCGTTGTAGAACGAAGTCACCACGCTGTCGATGAAACCGGTGCCGTTCTGAGTGTTGCGCGCTATGTCGCGCAGAATGTTCCGGAATTTCTCTATCCATCGTTTTATGCTGTCTTCCGAGCGGTCAGCCACGCATCCCAACTGTGAGTCGCGCACCATCCTGACACTGCTGATGTGTACCTCCTGCCAGCGTCCGAAGTCGGCGAGCAACTTCACGTGGAAACTCTGGTAGCCGTTCTCTTTCGGCGAGTCTATGTAGTTGGAAATGCCACCCGGTTTCTCCTTGAAGCGGCTTGTCAGCACTGAGTAGATATGGAGGGCCATGTCTTTTTCAGACATCCCCTCCGGAGTGCGGTACACAATCTCGGTGAAATGACGGTATTTCAAGTGGTTGAAGTCATCACCATACTTGTGCATCTTGCGCCATATGCTGTACGGGTGACGGTATTCTATCGATACTTCGACCGGAATCCCGGCGCGTTCGAGGGTGGCGCGTATCTCGTCGGCAAACACGCTCAGTCGTTTGCGCTGTGCTTCTTCGTCGCGGTGTATCAGCGCGGCGAGGTCTTCATACTCATGCGGGCAGCGGAACTTGAAACTCAGGTTTTCAAGTTCGGTCTTTACATTATACAGACCGAGGCGGTTGGCGAGAGGCGCATAGAAATAGTCGGTCTCGCCGGCAATCTTCATCTGCTTGTCATCGGGCATGGATGAAAGCGTGCGCATGTTGTGCAGACGGTCGGCCAATTTGACCAGAAGAGCGCGTATGTCCGATTGAACCGAGTCGAGCATCTGCTTGAAGTTGTCAACCTGCTTCGACTCTATATATTTATCTTTTTTCTGCTTTGTGACTACCTGGACCAGATACGCTACATCGTCACCGAATCGTTCGCGTATATCGTCGATGGTGTACTTTGTATCCTCGACCACATCATGAAGGAATGCGGCAATCACGGGGTTTGTCTCCAGCATCAGTTCCTCGGCCGCGATGGTTGCCACGGCAATAGGATGGAGTATGTACGGTTCGCCAGTCTTACGTTTCTGCGGCGCGTGCGCCATACGTGCGAACTCGAATGCCTCGCGGATGCGCTGCACGTCATCCGCCGGAACCCGCTGGGCCATCACGTCAAGGACGTGGGCTGCCTTCTCATCGATTATTTGGTCATAGTTAGTCTGCATAACTGCAAAATTGCAGATTTTTTTCGAATCCACCAAACAAACCACCCAAAACTTTGCAAACTTTTCGCATCCCTGTATCGGCGGTATTTGTACATCCTCGGGACAATCCTCAATGACTTTTTTCTTTTTTCGCAGCATGTGATTGTGGTTTCACCAAAATTTAGTAAATTTGAAAAATCAACGCATATGGCGTTGTTAAATATTCATTTGGCTCATGGCCATTAATGCTTGTTCATATGACTGAAGTGTCTTTGTTGGGTGAAGTCCGGATCATTATCGACTCCGCACGTGCGAATGCAGTCCGCACTGTGGATTTCTGCCGCGTGCAGATGTATTGGAAAATCGGACAGCGAATTGTTGAGGAGGAACAAAAAGGTGAGGCGCGTGCTGAATATGGTAAATTCTTACTTAAGAATCTTGCCAAGGCTCTCGAACCACTTTATGGTAGTGGTTTTTCATACAGACAGCTTAATTTCAGCCGTCAGTTTTACTTGGAATATCCAAAAGTGAACGCACTGCGTTCACAATTCAATTGGACTCAATATCGTGCTTTGATTCAGATACCTGACAAGGACAAGCGGGAGTATTATGAGCTTGAGGCGGCCAATAATAATTGGACGGCGCGAGAGCTTGAACGCCAGATTCATTCGCATCTTTACGAGAGGCTTCTGTTGAGCAACGACAAGGAGGCAGTTTTGGCTATGGCCCGGAAAGAACGTATACCGCAGACTGCCGTTGAGATTGTCAAGGATCCTATGGTGCTGGAGTTTCTTGGCCTTGAACGTCGTGCCCACTACTATGAGAGCGATCTTGAGACTGAAATCATGAACCATTTGCAGGAGTTCATTCTTGAACTTGGGAATGGATTCACTTTCGTGGCGCGTCAGAAACGCATACTTCTTGAGGATGATGAGTTTTTCGCTGACCTTGTTTTTTACAACCGTCTTGCGAAGTGCTTCGTTATCATTGAACTTAAAACAGGTAAAATAAGTCACAACGATCTGGGGCAGTTACAGATGTACGTCAATTATTATGACCGTTGCGAGAAACTTCCGGAAGAAAATCCTACAGTTGGTATACTTCTATGTGCCGAAAAGAATGACACACTTGTCAAGATGTCGCTGCCGGAAGACAACCGCACTATCGTTGCTGCCCACTATCTGGAGTATCTGCCTACCGAGGCACAGCTTGTCAGAGAGGTCGAGGCGGTAAGACGGATGGTCAATTCCAAGCCTCTTGCAGACGAGGCATAATTCTTTTTTCGGGGTTGGTGATTGTGGTTTCGCCAAAATTTATTAAATTTGAAAAATCAATGCAGTTCGCGTTGAGATTCTCTTCTCCTACGGACAGTATTTGTCCCGCTGTGCCGGGGCTTCAGTCCCGCAAATCGAAATTCAATCTTATATCTTAGATATCCATGGACACAAAAATCGCACTCAACGCCGAATGGCCTGAAATGCCCAATTTCCAGGAGGGTATCCGTCGCGCTCCAGACCGCGGCTACACCCTCAACGAACAGAAAACAATGACAGCGCTCAAGAACGCGCTCCGTTACCTCCCCGCCGAACTTCATGAGAAAGCTGCCCCGGAATTCCTTGAGGAACTCCGCACACGTGGCCGCATCTACGCCTACCGCTGGCGTCCGGAGGGTGATCTCAAGGCAAAACCCATCGACGAATACAAGGGAAAATGCCTCGCCGGTAAGGCTTTTCAGGTTATGATTGACAATAACCTGTCGTTCGACGTCGCGCTTTATCCTTATGAACTTGTAACTTATGGCGAGACCGGTCAGGTAGCCCAGAACTGGCTCCAGTATCGTCTCATCAAGAAATATCTTGAGGAAATGACCGACGAGCAGACTCTCGTTGTAGAGTCCGGTCATCCTCTCGGTCTTTTCCCCTCACGTCCCGACGCTCCCCGCGTGATCATCACCAACGCGATGATGGTCGGCATGTTCGACAATCTTGAGGACTGGCATGAGGCAATGCAGCTCGGCGTGGCAAACTATGGCCAGATGACCGCCGGCGGCTGGATGTATATCGGCCCGCAGGGAATCGTACACGGCACATTCAACACCATTCTCAACGCCGGACGCATGAAGCTCGGCGTGCCCGACGACGGTGACCTCCGCGGCCATATCTTCGTTTCTTCCGGTCTCGGCGGCATGAGTGGCGCTCAGCCCAAGGCTGCAGAAATCGCCGGCGCTGCCGCAATCATTGCCGAGGTTGACGATTCGCGCATCAAGACCCGCATGGACCAGGGCTGGGTGAGCGCCAAGACCGACAACATCGAGGAGGCTTTCCGTCTGGCCGAGGAGGCTATGGCCGAGAAACGCCCCATCTCTGTGGCTTATCTCGGAAATGTGGTTGACCTGCTTGAATATGCCGTTAAGAACGACAAGAAAATCGAACTTCTCAGCGACCAGACTTCCTGCCACGCTGTCTACGAAGGTGGTTACTGCCCCGTGGGACTCACTTTCGAGGAGCGTACCGAACTTCTCCACAAAGACCCCGCCAAGTTCCGCGAGCTGGTCGATGAATCGCTCCGCCGCCACTACGAGGCTATCAAGGCTCTCGTGGCCAAGGGAACATACTTCTTCGACTACGGCAACTCGTTCATGAAGGCAATCTACGATGCCGGAGTGAAAGAAATCTCCAAGAATGGAGTGGATGAGAAAGATGGCTTCATCTGGCCCTCTTATGTAGAGGACATCATGGGCCCGATGCTCTTCGACTACGGTTACGGTCCATTCCGCTGGGTGTGTCTCAGCGGCAAGCATGAGGATCTGGTCAAGACCGACCATGCCGCCATGGAGTGCATTGACCCGAACCGCCGTGGTCAGGACCGCGACAACTATAACTGGATCCGCGACGCTGAGAAGAACGCTCTCGTTGTAGGCACACAGGCGCGTATCCTTTATCAGGATGCCATGGGCCGTCTGAAAATCGCCCTCAAATTCAACGAGATGGTTCGCAACGGCGAGGTCGGCCCGATCATGCTCGGCCGTGACCACCACGACGTGAGCGGTACTGACTCACCCTTCCGCGAGACCTCGAACATCAAGGATGGTTCGAACGTGATGGCCGACATGGCAGTGCAGTGCTTCGCCGGCAACTGTGCGCGCGGCATGAGCCTTGTGGCTCTCCACAACGGTGGCGGTGTCGGTATCGGCAAGGCCATCAACGGTGGCTTCGGAATGGTCTGCGACGGCTCCGAGCGCGTTGACGAGATTCTGAAGAAAGCCATGCTCTGGGATGTCATGGGTGGTGTGGCACGCCGCAGCTGGGCCCGCAACGAGAACGCCATGAGCACCGTCCGCGAGTGGAACGACACCCAGATGGAGAACGGCTTCTACATCACTGAGCCTAACCTGGCCGATGAGTCTTTCCTCGCAGAAATCATTGCAAAATAACCTTTATCTAATCATACATGAGACAGATTATTGAATGCGTGCCCAATTTCAGCGAGGGCCGCGACCGCGCCGTTATCGACGCGATTACAGCCGAGATTGAGAAGGGTGGGGAAGTACGCCTGCTCGATGTCGATCCGGGCGAGGCTACTAACCGCACGGTTGTTACTTTCGTAGGTGAGCCCGAGGCGGTTCTTGATGCCGCTGTACGCGGCGTGCGCAAGGCAGCCGAGCTTATCGACATGCGCCAGCACCATGGCGCTCACCCCCGCATGGGTGCCACCGACGTTTGCCCCCTCATTCCTGTGAGCGGCATTACTCTTGAGGAGTGCGCCGAACTGGCCCGCAAGCTCGCGAAAAGAATTTCCGAAGAACTCAACATACCCACATACTGCTACGAGGCAGCCGCGTTCACACCCGAGCGCAAGAACCTTGCCGTTTGCCGTGCAGGTGAATACGAGGCTCTGCCCGAGAAGATGAACCACGAGGGAAAGGCCCCCGATTTCGGCGACCGTCCCTTTGACGAGGGAGTGGCCCGCACCGGCGCGACTGCTGTCGGCGCACGCGACTTCCTGATTGCCGTCAACTTCAACCTCAACACCACTTCTACACGTCGTGCCAACGCCATAGCGTTTGACGTCCGCGAGAAGGGTCGCCCCATGCGCGAGGGTGGAAAGGTCAACGGCAAGCCCATGAAGGATGAGAACGGAAACACCATCATGATTCCCGGCACACTCAAGGGAACAAAGGCCATCGGCTGGTTCATCGATGAGTATGGTGTGGCCCAGGTGTCGATGAACATCACCGACATGGGTGTTACACCGCTCCACAAGGCATTCGACGAGGTGAGCCGCGCGGCATCAGCACGCGGTATCCGTGTGACCGGTACCGAGATTGTCGGTCTCGTGCCGAAACGTGCCATCATCGAGGCCGGAAAGCATTACCTGCGTATGCAGCAGCGTTCTCTCGGTATCCCCGACGAGGAAATCATCAAGATTGCCGTGAAGTCTATGGGTCTCGACGAGCTCAAGGAGTTCCGTCCCGAAGAGAAGATCATCGAGTATATGCTCGATGCCGACGACAAGGCAAAGAAACTTGTAGACATGACCTGCCGCGAGTTTGCTGACGAGACAGCATCAGAGTCTCCCGCGCCCGGTGGCGGTTCAATCTCTGCATATATGGGCGCTCTCGCTGCCGCACTCGGTACAATGGTCGCCAATCTCTCCGCCCACAAGGCCGGATGGGATGACCGTTGGGAGGAGTTCTCCGACCATGCCGAGAAAGGCCGTCATATACTTGACCGTCTCATTGCTCTTGTCGATGAGGACACCGAGGCGTTCAACCGCATCATGGCCGTCTTCGGTATGCCTAAGAACACACCCGAGGAAAAGGCTGCCCGTGCCGCCGCAATGGAGGCCGCTACGCTCTACGCCACCGAGGTGCCCTTGCGTACCATGAAAGCGTCGTTCGAGACATTCGACCTTCTCGAAGCCATGGCAACATCGGGTAATCCCGCCTCTGTCAGCGATGCCGGTGTGGGTGCCCTCGCCGCACGCTCAGCCGTGCTCGGCGCCCAGCTCAATGTGCGCATCAACGCTGCCGGTCTGAAAGACCGCGTGGCCGCCGACAAGATTCTTGCCGAGGCTGCCGAGATTGCAGCTGCCGCTATCCGCCGCGAGTCGGAGATTCTTGATATCGTCAACAAGGTAATCGACAAGTAAGCATGTCGCAACTCAGAATAATCAACGCAAACATATCGACTCCCACGGGCACGACTGCCCGCAAGGGAGCCGATATGGCTGTTCTTTCACATATAGAGAACGGAGGAATCGTCATCGAAGACGGCATAATATCTTTTGTCGGCCCGATGAGCGATATGCCCGAGGCTCCTGCCGGTTGCGAGGTGATCGACGCGAAGGGTCATGCCGTCCTTCCCGGATTTGTGGATTCACATACACATCTCATTTTCGGCGGCTACCGTCCCGATGAGTTCGAATGGCGGCTCAAAGGTGACAGCTACATGAGCATCATGGAGCGTGGCGGTGGCATACAGTCCACTGTCAATGCCACCCGTGGCGAAACCACCGAGGCTCTTGTGGAGAAAGCGCAGTGGTTTATCGACCGCATGTCGGAGATGGGCGTGACTACGGTCGAGGCAAAGAGCGGCTATGGTCTGGAAACCGGGACCGAGCTCAAGATGCTCGATGCAATCGACACTCTCGCCGACCGTCCTGACCAGAAACTCCGTGTCGTGTCAACTTTCCTTGGCGCACATGCCGTGCCCAAGGAGTACAAAGGCCGCACGTCGGAATATGTTGACCTGATGATCCGCGAGATGATTCCCGCAGCGAAAGGGAAAGCCCGCTTCTTCGACATCTTCACCGAGAAGAATGTCTTTGAGATTGAGGATTCGCGCCGTCTGCTCAACGCCGCACGCGAGGCAGGTTTCGAGCTGAAGCTCCATGCCGATGAGATTGTCACTCTCGGTGGCGCCGAACTTGCCGCCGAGGTAGGTGCCGTATCGGCCGACCATCTGCTTCATGTGAGCGACGAGGGTGTGCGCCGCATGGCCGAGAGGGGAGTTGTCGCGACTCTTCTTCCTCTTACAGCATTCGCGCTCCGCGAGCCTTTCGCTCCGGCCCGCAAGTTCATCGATGCCAACGCAGCTGTGGCTCTTGCCACTGACCTCAACCCCGGCTCCTGCTTCTCCGGCTCGATACCTTTGACAATAGCTCTTGCTTGCATATATATGGGCATGACTATCGAGGAGACAATCACGGCTCTCACGCTCAACGGCGCGGCCGCCGTCGGACTCGCTGCCGAGACCGGCTCGATCGAGACCGGAAAGAGCGGTGATATCGTGATTCTTAATTTTGACACTTATCGTTCGCTTCCCTACTATGTGGGAATGAACTGTGTCCGCACCGTTATAAGCCGCGGACGCGTAGTAACCGAAAACAAGTAAAACCAATAACCATGAACGTTCTTGAAACATATGCAATCGGTTCCGGTCAGCTGACCTACGACCTGATTGAACAGATACTCAAAAGCAACGCGCGTCTCACCCTTTCGACCGAGGCACGCGAGAAAATACAGCATTGCCGCGACTTCCTCGACAAGAAGACCGACGAGGTTGCCGAGCCTATCTACGGTGTGACAACCGGTTTCGGCTCTCTCTGCAACAAGCACATCTCTCACGACGAGCTTTCCACTCTTCAGGAGAATCTCGTCAAGAGCCATTCATGCAGCGTCGGCACTCCGGTTGACCCTGTCATCGTGAAGCTCATGCTTCTCCTGAAGGCCCACGCCCTCTCCATGGGATTCAGCGGCGTCCAGGTGGAGACCGTGGAACGCATCCTCGACTTCTACAACAACGACGTTATTCCCGTAGTGAACGACCGTGGCTCGCTCGGAGCGTCGGGAGACCTCGCTCCGCTCGCGAATCTCTTCCTTCCTCTCATCGGCGAGGGTGAGGTGTTCTTCCAGGGCCGTCGCATAAAGAGCTGCGACATGCTCGCCCAGATGGGATGGCGTCCTATCAAGCTGAAATCCAAAGAGGGTCTTGCCCTGCTCAACGGTACCCAGTTCATGAGCGCCAACGGTATCAAGGCTCTTATCGACGGCTGGCACATGGTGAACTGCTTCGACCTCTTCGGTGCAATGTCGCTCGAGGCTTTTGATGGCCGCATCGAGCCGTTCCTCGACTGTATACAGCAGGTCCGCCCTCATCCCGGACAGATCGAGACCGGCAAGGTGTTCCGCAACCTTCTCGAAGGCAGTGAGATTATCAAGCGCCACAAGGACCATGTCCAGGATCCCTACTCGTTCCGCTGCATACCGCAGGTTCACGGTGCTGTCAAGGATGCAATGATTCATGTCACCAACGTTCTTCACACCGAGATCAACTCCGTTACCGATAACCCGACCGTGTTCCCTGACATGGATCTCGTGGTTTCGGGCGGTAACTTCCATGGCGAGCCGCTCGCACTCGCGTTCGACTACATGGGTGTCGCTCTCCATGAGCTCGGCAATATCTCCGAGCGTCGTGTGGCGCAGCTCATCCTCGGTCTCCGTGGCCTTCCCGAGTTCCTTGTGGCTCATCCGGGTCTCAACTCAGGCTTCATGATTCCGCAGTATGCAGCCGCCTCGATGGTTAGCCAGAACAAGATGTACTCATGGCCCGCATCGTGCGACTCAATCGTCAGCTCCAACGGGCAGGAAGACCTCGTGTCGATGGGTGCGAACGCCGCTACCAAGCTTCACAAGATTATCGACAATCTGCGCTACATCGCCGCAATCGAGCTGATGAACGCCGCACAGGGCATCGACTTCCGCCGTCCGCTGAAGTCCTCACCCTACATCGAGAAAGTGATGACAGAGTTCCGCAAGGAAGTTCCGTTCGTTGACGATGATGTTGTTATGGAAAACTACATTGCCAAGACAATGTCGTTCCTCGACAAGTTCGAGGTCAACCTTCAGGAAGTAGTTGAGTAACTGCAGCCTGAGTATACAGACATGAACACATAAAGATGTCGCGGGCACATTCAATCTGTGTCCGCGACAATCTGTTAAATCACGCTTAAAAAATTACCCTAAGATTCCTTTTCATGACCAATCTTGAATTGATACAGTCCCGGCACTCCGTCAGAAGCTATTCCGGCAAGGCAATTCCCGATGATGTGCGCAACCGGCTCAAAAGTGAGATTACATATATCAACACCCACGAGGCAGGACTGAACTTCCAGCTCTGTTTCGACGATGACGCACCGTTCCGTGGTGTAGGGCGCAGCTACGGAATGTTCCGTGGTGTGCGTAATTATCTTGTCGCCGTCATAGACCCGACTTTCCCAGATGCATACGAACGTGCAGGGTATTTCGCCGAGCAGTTTGTGATCGAGGCACTCAAACTCGGCATCGGGACATGCTTTGTAGGTGGAACCTTCTCACGTCAGAATGTAGGCGCGAGGGTAGAGGTCTACGAGAAAATACCGTTTGTCGTTTCGTTCGGCTATCCCGAAGATGACAAGACCCCCTTGCTTGCAAAGATGGCCATGAAATTCGCCCACCGCAAGAAGATGTCGCCCCGTGACTTTTTCGACGGCACAGACTCGGAATACGAAGCAGCCCGGCAAGAGTTCAAATGGCTCGACATTGCGCTTGAAGCAGTGGCCTGTGCACCCTCATCGCTCAACAAACGCCCCGTCCGCCTCAAGACAACTACGGTAGAGGGCAAACTCCAAATCGAAGCCACGACCAATGGTCAGGAAACCTCACCCGTTGACCTCGGCATAGCCAAATTCAACGTAGCCACAGCCGTCGCCGGCATCTTCGACTGGGGCAACCCCGGCACTTTCTACAAAGACTGAGTTTTCAGATTATTCGCCGTAGCGAACGCCGATTATGTCCCAGTCCACGATGTCCCACAGGCGGTGCAGGTATTCGGCGCGGCGGTTCTGGTAGTCGAGGTAGTAGGCGTGCTCCCACACGTCGAACACAAGTATCGGGCGGAGTCCGTCGGTCATCGGATTCTCCGCGTTCTTGCCCTGGGTTATGTAGAGCTTGCCGCTTTCGTCGGCCGAGAGCCATACCCAACCGGAACCGAACAGGCTTGCTCCTGCTTCCTCGAATTTCTTCTTGAATTCCTCGATGCTGCCGAATTGGTCGATAATCTGTGCCGAGAGTTTGCCGCTCGGTTCCTTCAGACCGTCGGGCGAGAACTGGAAGAAGTAGAAGATGTGGTTCCATGCCTGCGATGCGTTGTTGAACAACGGGCCTTCACTGTTGCGTATGATTGCCTCCAGTGCCATATCCTCGTACTCTGTCCCCTCGATCAGCTTGTTGAGATTGTCGATGTAGGCTTGCTCATGCTTGCCGTAGTGATAGTCGATGGTGGTTGTCGAGATTACAGGTTCGAGGTCTGACTGCATGTAGGGCAGACGCGGTTTTGTGAATTTCATAATATCTATAAGTTTTGGTTAAACATTTAGGGATAGACACAGACGTGCCTATCCCTAAAACGATTGTATGCGTCGGAGGGTTGACTCCGGTTTTGCAAATAAATCTGAAAATCAGTCGAACACCGAGTCCCAGTCTTTCCAGACCGGTTCGTAGCCCTGACGTCTGATGGCCTCGGCCACCTCCATGGGTGTGCGGTCGTCCGACACCTCGAACTGTTCGAGCGAGTCGGGTTCGGTGCAGTAACCTCCCGGATCCGTACGGCTGCCGGCGCTCATCGATGTGACACCGAGTTGCAGTATGTTGTCGCGGTATTCGGGTGCCTCGCGTGTCGAGAACGATATGTCGATGTCGTGGTCGAACAGACGGAACGCGAATGTGAGCCGCGCCAACTGGCGGTCTGATATGACGACCTTGGGCTGGTAGCCGCTTTCCGACGGACGCATACGGGGGAAGTTGACCGAATAGCGCGACCTCCAGTAGTGTTTCTGAAGATAACGCAGGTGCCGCGCCATCATGACAGTATCCGCCCGCCAGTCTTCAAGACCCAACAGTACGCCGAGACCGATTTTGTGTACTCCGGCCTCGCCCATACGGTCATAACCGTTGAGCCGCCATGCGTAGTGCGACTTCATGCCGCGTGGATGATACTTCTTGTATGCCTCGCGATGGTACGTCTCCTGAAAGCATACCACACCGTTGAGTCCGCTGTGGGTCAGACGTTCATACTCCACGGAGCGGAGAGGCTGTATCTCCAGTGTCAGGTTGTGAAAGTAGGGACGGCATGTGTGGAGCACGCGCTCCATGTACTCCACTCCGCACAGCGCGGGATACTCTCCCGAAACAAGCAGAAGATTCTCGAACGGAGCCAGACGCTTTATGGCCTTGCATTCCTCCTCGATCTGCTCCATTGTGAGAGTTGTGCGGTGGAAAGGATTGTCGTGGTTGAAGCCGCAATACACGCACTTGTTGGTGCAGGCGTTCGACACGTACATCGGTATGTACATCGATATCGTGTCGCCGAAACGTTCACGCGTGAAGTGGCGGCTGAGAGCGGCCATACGCTCCAGATGCGGGTCGGCGGCTTCGGATATGAGTATCGCGAACTCCTCGGGGGTGAGGGGCTTGCGGTTACGCTCGGCCTTGGCAAGCACACGTAGCACGTCGGCTTCGGTCGCCTCGGTCACAAGGCGCAGAGTCTCATCCCAGTCGTATTGGTCAATCACGTCGGCAAATCCGTGACCGAACACAGAGGTCCGGTCAGGATCCGACTTCTTTTTCTTTATCTCTTCTCTCTCCATGGCCGTCAGTCTTTGCACTCTTCGGCGATGTTCTGCGAGATTCTCATCGCGCAGAAGTTCGGGCCGCACATCGTGCAGAAGCGGTCGTCGGCATCGGGGGCGTTTCTTCTTGAATCGAGATAGTATTTCTTGGCTCTCTCCGGATCGAGCGACAGATTGAACTGGTCTTTCCAGCGGAACTCGTAGCGGGCTTTGCTGAGGGCGTCGTCGCGAACCTGCGCACCTGGGAATCCCTTGCAGAGGTCTGCGGCGTGTGCGGCGATCTTGTAGGCTATCACGCCGTCGCGGACATCGTTGAGGTCAGGCAGCGACAGGTGCTCTTTCGGGGTCACATAGCAGATCATGGCTGTGCCGAGCGAGGATATGATAGCCGCGCCGATTGCTGACGTGATATGGTCGTAGGCCGGAGCGATGTCGGTCGTGAGGGGGCCGAGCGTGTAGAAAGGTGCCTCGTGACATGCCACTTTCTGCTTCTCCATGTTGGCGGGAATCTTCTGCATGGGCACATGTCCCGGACCCTCGATGAGCACCTGCACGTCGTGTGCCCAGGCTTTCTCGGTAAGTTCACCGAGCACTTCAAGTTCAAGGAACTGTGCGCGGTCGTTGGCATCATGTATCGAACCGGGGCGCATACCGTCGCCGAGCGACACAGCTACGTCATACTTGTTGAGAATCTCGCAGATCTCGTCGAAGTGAGTGTAGAGGAAGCTCTCTTCGTTGTGAAGCACGCACCACTGTGTCATGATTGAACCGCCACGCGACACGCATCCTGTCAATCGTTCCTGAACGAGCTGGGCATGTTCGCGGAGCACTCCGGCATGGATTGTGAAGTAGTCCACACCCTGCTCGCACTGTTCGATAAGTGTGTCGCGGTAAATCTCCCAAGTGAGCTTGCGCACGTCGCCGTTGACCTTTTCAAGAGCCTGGTAGATAGGCACAGTTCCCATCGGCACTGGGCAGTTGCGGATAATCCATTCGCGGGTCTCGTGGATATTGTCGCCGGTAGATAGGTCCATGAGTGTGTCGCCACCCCAGTAGCAGCTCCATACGGCTTTGGCAACCTCCTCCTCTATGCCTGATGAAAGGGCGGAGTTACCGATGTTGGTGTTGAGCTTGCATGAGAACTTGGAGCCGATGATCATAGGCTCGGCCTCGGGGTGGTTGATGTTGGCGGCGATTATGGCACGGCCGGCCGCAATCTCGTCGCGCACGAACTCGGGAGTGATATAGGTTTCGATGCCTCGCGCCTTGTTGTCAAGGTTCTCGCGGATTGCCACGTACTCCATCTCGGGAGTTACGATGCCTTTGCGGGCGTAGTGCATCTGGGTCACACGGTGTCCCTCCTTAGCCTTGCGGGGACGGTGAGAGACAGGGAAGCGTATTTCATCGAGGGCGGGATTGTCGCGGCGTTCGCGGCCATACATGCTTGTGATGTCGGGAAGCACCTCGGTGTCGTCACGCTCCTCGACCCATGACTCGCGCATACGGGGCAGACCCTTGTTGATGTCGATTTCGATGGCGGGGTCGGTGTAGGGGCCTGAGGTGTCGTAGACGGTGATGTCCTCGTTGGGGTATTCCACGCGCTTGCCATCCTCGATTTTGACTGTGGGGTACTGGTGGATTTTTCTCATGGCCACACGTACACCCGGATGATTGCCCTGTACGTAAATTTTCTCTGAGTTGGGGTATGATGATACGTCGATATTTTCGATTTTCATTTCTGAAGTATATATGGAATGGTTATTTGTTAAGGAATGCTGTGAGTGGAGATGTGGCCTGGGCCGATTTAGACACGGCACCGAGACCGGCGTTGAAAGCCTTGCGGCCGGCAATCACTGCGTCGCGGAATGCCTCGGCCATCATCACCGGGTCGCCCGCGACGGCGATAGCGGTGTTGACGAGCACGGCATCCGCGCCGAGCTCCATCGCCTCGGCCGCGTGGGAGGGTGCGCCGAGACCTGCGTCAACAATCACGGGAACGTTCGACTGTTCGATTATAATCTCAAGCAGGTCGCGGGTTATAAGACCTTTGTTCGTTCCAATAGGGGCGGCGAGTGGCATTACCGCTGCCGTTCCTGCCTCTTCGAGAAGTTTGCAGAGCACAGGGTCGGCCTGGATGTAGGGCAACACCGTGAAGCCCTCTTTCGCCAGTTCCTCTGTGGCTCGCAGTGTCTCGATCGGATCGGGCATAAGATATTTCGGGTCTGGGTGTATCTCCAGCTTGATGAAGTCGGTCCCGAATATCTCGCGGCTCATCTGGGCTGCGAGGACAGCCTCTTTGGCTGTGCGCACGCCCGATGTGTTGGGCAGCAGCTGCACATGCTCGCGATTGATGTGGGTGAGCATCTCGTCGGTTGCCTCGTTCATCATGTTGACGCGCTTCATCGCCACGGTAATCATCTGCGAGTCAGATGCCTTTATGGCGGCAAGCATTGCGTCGGGCGACGAGAACTTGCCCGTGCCGACAAACAGACGCGAGGTGAACTCGCGGTTTCCAATTTTCAATATGTCGTTCATGTCTAAGTTGTTATCTGGTGGACACGCGGGTTAACTCCCGCGTGTCGTGTGGTTTTATGCTTTGTCAGCGCATGAAGGGTTTGAGCACTTCGAGAAACTCACGGGTAGCCTTCTCGATATCGTCTGCAAATGCTATCGCACCGCTGACAGCAACTCCGTTTGAACCCGCTTCCATCAACGGCACGACATCCTCTTTGCGGATACCGCCTACGGCCACATGGCTGATGTTGATCTCAAGCTGCTCCATCTCCATGCAGAGATTGCGTATTCCCTCCAGTCCGAGAATCGGGGCGAGGTTTTTCTTTGTACGTGTATCTGCGTAAGGCCCCATGCCTATATAGTCGATGTCAAGACTGCGTACTGCCTTGATGTCGTCGATCGTGTTGGCGGTCACACCTATCACGGCAGCAGGCCCTAACAGCATACGTGCCTTGGAGGGGAGCATGTCGGTCTTGCCGAGATGCACACCGCCCACGTCGAGCGTCTTTGCAAGTTCCACACGGTCGTTGAGTATGAGGAATGTCTCTGTCTCAAGGCAGAGAGGCTTTATCTCCTCCACAACTTTTGTCACCTCTTCGTCTGAGGCATCTTTCATGCGTATCTGTACCCAGCGGCATCCGCCGGCTATTACTCCTTTCACCTGCTCTGCGGGTGACACCTTGGAGTCGGTGTTGGTTATGTATTGCAACATGTCTCTTTCAGTTTTTTGCTGGCTTCCGCGAGCGTGCCGAGGGCATACCCGAAATCGCCGTTCCATATATATCCTAACAACGCAGCTCCCGAAAATCCCTTTTCCCTGAGCATAGGAAACGCTTCGGGTGTCACTCCTCCGAGGGCTATGACATGTCTGCCTGTTATCATATCTTTTATCTTATCGAGGTCGAACGCTGACCGGTAACCATGCTTTGAGATCGAGTCGAAGATGGGAGAAAGTGTCACGTAGCAACAGTCTCCGCTGCACAGTACTTCTTCAACCGAGTGGCATGACCGGCTGACCGAAACAACATCTGAGGGAGCCTCCGGATTGCGGGCGTTCAGGTGTACTCCTCCGAGTGAAAGCTCCTGTGCAAGACCGAAATGGTCATGAAGCCGCAGACGCGGGCGCAGATTCATCGGAATGTCTGCTATTAGTCGTCGGGTCTCATCTTCTGTCCATCCCGGCTTGCGTATGTGTACGTAGTCAACGCCGCTTTTCAAAAGAAGTGTGATTTTCTCCGGCTCATTCTCTACCGGTTCCGGCGATGTAATGACAACGATTAGAAATCTGTCAGTCATTGTCAACCCCCGAATGCAGCAGAGATGATTGTCAGGTTGTCATCCATGGAGATATAGGTGCTGTCCCATTTCGCACGTGGCACCAGCCGGTCGTTGAGGGCTACTGCCGTGCCTCCATCGGGCACGTGACGCCATTCGAGTACTTCACGGACCGTCATGCTTTCGGCCGGTGTCTTAACTGTCTCGTTGTTGATTCTTATTGTCATAGTCTTGTTCAAGGCACTTCCCTGCACGCATATTGATAATGTCGCGGGCGCGGGTGAGCCATTACAAAGTTAGTGTTATTCTTGTAAAAAAACAAAAAAATTTTTTGCGTTATGTTCCACGCTCCGCGAGGGTCCGCAGAACTTGCGTTATAATTAGGATTTCGGGCATACGGCGCTTTGTGGAACATTGGCCATAATTGTATGCTGAAATTCAGTGTGATACTGATGGTTCTCTTTGTAAGTATCAATCAATCAATATAATAACATTGATAATGGCCGATGGATATATGAATCTGTAACAGGAAAAATTCCAAATTATTGAAATTCAGAACACTATGAAGTTATTCAGAAAATCAAGAAAATAAGCATTTTTTTTTTAGAAAATTTTGTTATTATTTTGTAGTCGAAAAGAACGCATTAACGCCTTTAACGCAGTATCATGGACTATCAGATTAAGTGGAACAGATGTTTAGAGAAAATCCGCGCCAACATCGGCGAGGATCGTTTTAACGTATGGTTTTCCAAGGTACGGGCCCACGACTTCCGTGACAACAAGCTTGCCCTGCTGGTCCCCTCGCGCTTCTATATGGAGAAGTTCGAGGATGATTTCTATAATCTTCTGCGTGGAGCGATCAAGGCGGAGTTTGGCCCGGGCGTGCAGCTCGCCTACGATTATTATGTGATCAACGGCGACCGCGATTCGAAGGTGACTATCCAGAATCCGGAGCATTCGCACCTGCTGAAGAACAAGCTGGAGCAGACTTTCTCCAACAAACCGGTGGAGAGCCGAACACAGTGGACTGACTCTCAGCTCAACAGTGCTCTGAATTTCGAGAACTATTGCGTAGGCCGCAGCAACAAGCTCCCGTTCACAATCGCGGAGCATATCGCCAACCATCCGGAGAAGCCTGATTTCAACCCTTTCTTCCTTTATGGAAACGTAGGTGTTGGCAAGACTCACCTTATCCAGGCTATCGGTATCCGTATAAAGGAACGTAACCCGCGTGCGAAGGTGCTGTTTGTCACCATGCGCCAGTTCCAGAATCTCTATGCCAACGCTACTATCAAGAAGGAGATTCCCGACTTCATAAACTGGTTCCAGCAGATGGATGCCATCCTGTTTGACGACCTTCAGGAGCTGTCGAACAAGAGTGGTACGGCTGAGGCTCTCTTCCCGATTTTCAACCATCTGCACCAGAACAACAAGAAGCTCATCTTCACTTGCGACCGTCCTCCTATGGAACTTGACGGTATCGCTGACCGTCTTATCGACCGTTTCAAGTGGGGTATAACCGAGCCCCTTGAGAATCCGGACTATGAATTGCGTCGCAAGATTCTCTCTTTCAAGGCACGCAAGAATGGTCTTGACCTCTCCGACGAGATTATAGACATGATTGCCATGAGCTCCACAAATTCGGTGCGTGAGCTTGAAGGTATCGTGATGGGGCTTTATACGCGTTCCATTACTGACAACGAGCCGATTACCGCCGCACTCGCCGAGAAGGTCATCAGTCATCTTGTCAAGAAGGTCGAGAAGAAGAGCGTGAATTTCGACATGATTGTCGAGAACACCGCTGAGTTCTACCGTCTTAATCCTGATGCGATTTTCAGCAAGAGCCGTCTGCGCGACATAGCCGACGCGCGTCAGATGATCATGTATCTCTGCAAGAAGCATACCGGACTCTCATCTCCGGCTATTGGTGCCAAGCTCAACCGCAAGCATGCCACTGTGCTTCACGGCATCAATGCCGTAGCCGACCGTCTCGAAGTGTCGCGAGAACTCAGCGATGCTGTCGCAGCCATCGAGAAAGCCATGCTCGGCTAACCGGACTTCGGCTCAGGGACTGGCTAATCAGTCAAGGTGCCTTCCCTTATAAATTGTATGGGATAGCAGGACATTCCCAAAAAGATAGACTCTTAATTGCTGATATTTCAGTAAATTTTTGTAATTTTGTAAGATTGCATGGAGCTGCGTCTCTTTGCAGTCTTTCGTTTTTTTTGAATTATAGAGCATGAACAGATATATCAAATCATTTTTAGCTGTTGCGCTGCTGGCAGGTGCCGGTTTCTCTCTCCGTGCCGATAATGTGAAGTTGCCTGTTGTCGAACTTCTTGGTAATACCTACTATGTCTACAAGGCCAAGAAGGGTGATTCTCTTTTCGGAATCGCCCGCACATATGGCTGGGATGACAAGACTCTCCAGAAACTCAACCCGTCGGCTGTCTCTCCGTTACAGAAGGGAATGAAGATATATTATCCCGCTCCCGACCAGCGTGCCCAAGGTGCGGTGGCTCCTCCTGTGTCGGCCAATGATACCGAATTGCGCCACACCGTGAAGCGGGGCGAGACGGTATATGCCATCTCTAACATGTATGGCGTGCCTGTTGACCGAATATATGCCCTCAATCCCGACAGCAGGAACGGCATAAAAGCGGGGGAGACCCTTCTCGTGCGTAAGGCCGGGGCTGCTTCCAAAGCCAAGGATGGCTCGCAGTTCTATACGGTCCGCAAGGGTGACACGCTTTATGGCGTGGCACGTGAGTATGGTGTCTCGGTGGCCGCTCTGATGAAGAGCAATCCCGGTGTGGACGAGAATAATTTTCAGGAGGGTGCCAATATCCGTATTCCTGCGCGTGGTGCCGGAATCGAGAAAACGCGTCAGGTTGTGGAGGTGTCCGGTCTTGATTCCATGGATATACATAAAGTCTCGAAGAAGGAGACATGGGGTTCAATAGCTTCTGCCAACGGTGTCAGCGTAGAGACTCTCCGTGAGGCCAATCCGGATGTGGCGGAGCTGAAGAACAAGGAATATATTGCCGTGCCTCGTGTCGAGACCGTGAAGGAGGAGCAGGAGGTGGAGACAGTAGATCCGCGTGAGACTGCCCCCGGTGGCATCGCCGAAATCTACCAGGATGTGCATAAGGTCGCCGGTGATGAGGAGGAGTACACCGTCCGGGTGGCTGTTGTCACCGAGAATGCAGCCGCCAACCGCGACATTGAGTTTCTGCGAGGATTTCTTACCGGCATAGACCGGCAGAAAAACTCGGGACATCGTATAGCGTTCAAGGTCATAGATGGTTCAGCCTCTTCCGAGTCGGTTATAACGGCTCTCGATGAGTTCAAGCCCTCGGCAGTTTTCCTCACCGCCGATGGTGATATTCCTTCCTATATCGGTGAATACGCCATGGTGAGCCAGACTCCTGTAATCAATACTTTCGATGTGAAGAGCAGCCTTTATGAGACCAACCCTTACATAATACAGCTACTCACACCCTCGACTCTCTTCAATGAGAATATCGCCGCATATGTGCATGACCGCTATGCCAACCGCACGCTTATTTTTGTAGGCGAGGAAGACAAGAATGACCTTCTCGCCGAATCTCTCCGTAAGGTTTGGGACAGCAGCAAGGTCAAGACTTCTCCGGTAGCAGGTATCACACCCGACCATTTCGCTGAAGATGGCAAGTATCTCATTTACGGTTATCCTGTCAAGAAGGCTGAGGTAACGGAATTGCTCGACAATGTTATCGCTGTCCGTGAACAGCGTCCTATGGCTGACATCAGCTTCCTGGGACGCCCGAACCTGATTGTGTTTGAGGAATCGCTCGAAAGCAAATTCCATCATGCCGATGTCATGATTCCCTCGCGCTTCTATATAGACCGCGAATCGTCGGCCTATAAGACCTTCCTCCAGGATTTCAAGACACTCTTCAACCGCGCTCCGGTCAAGTCTCTGCCGCTTTACGCTGCGGTCGGTTATGACACCTCGACATATTTCATTCCAGCGCTCTCAGGCAGCCGTGGCGATGTCAACAAGCTGAATCCTTCGCGTGGAACTGTCCAGAGTGACTATGACCTTGTGCGCACGAGCAACTGGGGTGGTTTCCTGAATCCACCTGTATTCATGGTGCGTTTCACTCCGTTTGACACTATCGAGAAAAACGTTATTGATTATGTTGATTAAGCGTCTTTCCGCAGCGGGTCTGCTTGCAGTGTCGGCTCTGGCTTGTGTCGCGCCGTCGGCTTCGGCACAGTCGCACTATTCGTCGCGCGTCTATCTCGGTGCTCATGGAGGTATCGACCTGTCGCGTGTCACATTCACACCGGGTGTTAGCCAGAGCTTTCTTTTAGGGGGTAACGCGGGTCTTAATTTCCGTTACATCGAGGAGAAACATTTCGGTTTCATAGTCGAGGCCAACTGGGAACAACGTGGATGGAAAGAGGATTTCGAGGATTTGCCTTATAGCTACTCGCGAACGGTCAACTATATACAGATACCGTTCCTTGCTCACATCTACTTCGGCAACCGGGGCAAGTTCTTCATCAATGCAGGACCATCCATAAGTTTCGTGTTAAGTGAATCGACCTCGGCCAACTTTGACTACAACAATGTCGGCAACATCTCCGACTTGGATTCGCACATAACATATCAATACGCGCTGCCTGTACACCAGAAAGTCGATTACGGCATATCGGGGGGCATAGGAGGTGAGTTCAGCATCAATCCCCACAACTCCCTTTATCTCGATGCCCGCTTCTACTACGGGCTCGCCAACATCCTCAAGTCAGGCCGCACCGAACCCGTCCGCGGCTCCAACGGCATGACCATCTCCCTCTCCCTCGGCTACTGGTTCCGCCTGAAGTAATACAATTGACAAATCAAAATAATTTGAAATCATGACGCAATTGACAGTTTCAATAGAAAATCCGGATATGGTACGCGATATCAAGAAAGCCATCAAAATGATTCGTGGTGTAGTTTCGGTAAAGACAGAAAAAACAAAACCAAATGCTCGTACCCTTGCAGCAATAAAGGAGGTTCGTGACGGCAAAGCAATTCACTGCGGATCATTTGATGATTATAAAAAAATGGTAGCCAATCTTGACGATGTTTGATTTAAGTATCACGACCCAATACAAGAGGGATCTTAAACTGGCTCGAAAACGTGGCTTGGATGAAAATCTTCTTGACGATATCATCAAGCTTTTGATAAATGAGAAGCCGCTGCCGGCAAAGAACAAAGATCATATGCTCGTAGGTAACTACAGAGGGTGTCGGGAATGCCATATTACTCCCGACTGGCTTCTTATATATTCTGTTGATAATGGAATAAATCTACTTACGCTCGTACGAACGGGATCTCACTCAGATTTATTTTAAATATCGTCTGTACACCATTTTGTGATGACGGTGTTTTAGGTGTCTGTTACGCCCAGGCGAGGTAGATGATGAGGGCGAAGTAGACGGCGGTGGCGGGGAGCGCCATCAGTAGGGAGTCGATGCGGTCAAGAATGCCTCCGTGACCGGGCATGATGTTGCCGGAGTCTTTGATGCGCAGGTTGCGCTTTATCATCGATTCCACCAGATCGCCCCATGTGCCGAACACCGAGACTATCGCACCGAGTCCAAGCCAGATGCCTATGTCGGCACGCAGGGCATCCATACCGAAGAATTCGTTGCAGAAGCATGAGAACAGTGCGGAAGCACCGAGACAGAACAAAAGACCTCCTATAAACCCTTCCCATGTCTTCTTGGGAGATATGCGCTCGAAGAGCTTATGACGGCCAAGTGTGCAGCCCACAAGGAAGGCTCCCGTATCATTAATCCAGATCAGAATGAAGATTGCCAGTACAATCATCGGATTGAGCAACCATGCTATCGCCGCCATAATACCCATCGGAATGCCGATGTATATCTGACTCATGAACGAGTGGGCGAGGTCACGCAACGGTCGGTCAGAGTTGATGTAAATCTGTTCAACCATGCGGGCAATCATCACCGCGAGCCATATGACAAGAGGATAGCCTAAATATCCGAGACATAGACAGAAACATCCGGCAATGTCAAGAAGTAACACAGGGACGGTCTTGTTGGTCAGTTCATTGCTGATTTTGGCGAACTCCATACATGCCGCCACCGACAATATGGCGGAAAGCAGCAGCACACCCGGTGCGCTGAGAAGCACGCAGCCGACTATGATTCCGCAGTACACAAGCCCCGAAGCTGATCTTGTCAATATTTTCTTTAAGTCCATTGTCTGGAAGTGAAATCTTAATTTGTGTGCCCATGGCCGTCGGGCGGCAACCGGCCGCACTCAAGGCGCATCTGCAATCAAGTTACAAATTTAACAAAAAAAACAATGCGATTGTTAAAATCTGTTCAAAATAATGTTTTTCACTCGGTTTTCCATGTCAGGGTGTCTACCCAGTTGCGGAAGTCTGCGAAAGAACCCTTGAAACGGTTGATGTCTACGGTGCGGTTTATGCCCTGTATGTCACCATCTTCGGTGAACTGCCAGATTATCCAGTGACGCAGGTTGGGTAACTGCTTTACTCCATATCTCGCTATCCACAGCTCATACTCCTCGAATCCCTGATTCTTGAGGTAGTCATTGTAGAAACTTGTATAGGTGTATAGAATCGGCTTGACTCCGTAGTGCTCCTCCATAGCCTCAAGCCATTTGTGAGCGTCGGCAATGACCTGCTTGCCATTCTTGCGCATCACGCTGTTTGGCAATTCAATGTCGAGAATAGGGGGGAGGTCTCCCGATTTAAGCGGAGTGTTGTCGATGAAGTTCTTGATCTGTGTATCGACCGACGACATGTTGGTCAGGAAGTGGTAGGCACCTACATACAGGCCATGCGCCTTGGCTTCGGCAAAACGCCGGTTGAACAGCTTGTCCTGCACCGTCGTGCCCTCGGTTGACTTGCATACCACGAAATATATCGGCTGTAAATAGGGAGTCTTGCCCTGAACATACTGCCCCACACTGTCGCAATAGAGCGCGAGGTCATTCCAATCTATATCGGGTTGATGCACTGAGATGTCAAGACCATACACGCGGTTGCCGACAGTAAAACGCTGCCCGGCCGGTAAGTCAAGCTGTCCATCCTTCCATATGCCGAACGCTATCTTTCCATCTTCGTAGTCAAGACGGCCGAGTCCGGACTCCATACCCTCTTTCCACATGCCGTAATATTGGTCACCGTTAAGGTAATGACATGATCCATAGCCGTCGGGCTTGTTGTCGCGTATTCCGCCACGATAAACAAGTTGCGGTGTGGTTATGGTGCCTTCGGTTATTTGTCCATCAACCCATTCACCACTTATCACAATGCCATCCTTTTCAAGACTACCCTGGCCACCCGGCTCACCCCAGCGCCACTGACCGGTGTAATGACCACCCTCGTAACTCTTCTCAACGGTTATCTCACCGGTTTCCATGAGCACAATGTATATGCCGAGCACAATGAGTATGACCAGAACACACGCAAATATGGAGAGCTGCCATTTCTTGAACTTTCCGATGAATTTCTTTACTCCGCCAGGTGCCGGAGAGGGTGACGAGGGCTTGTTGCCATTAGCTTTATTATTCATAGCGCAGAGGGTTTTTATTCACTTTCTAACAACTGAGTCCCTACTTTGATTAAATAAATCACCTTTTTTACCACTATTTTGCCGTCAGTGACCTTGTCTCCCTCAATCCGATGCCGTGAAGGTAAAATAAAAACTTTTCACAGTCGTTAATTATTAGACGTTTCTACAGCTTATAAGAACGTGCTTACGGTATAGGACAATGAAAAAAGATAATGACAGTTTGCAGGATCTTCTCGGTGAGATTCCTATGGATGTACAGATGAGGACAAAGTTGTCGGTGGCCATAGCCAACCGCATCGAAGCCCTCATGCGTGCCGAGGGACTATCTAAGAAGCAGTTTGCCGACGCTCTCGGCCGTCGTCCGAGCGAGATTACTAAATGGCTCAGTGGCGAGCATAATTTCACAATAGCGACACTTGCCCGTCTCTCAGCGTTTTTCGGGGAGGCTATTATCTCTGTGGCAAAGTCTTGACGCGCTGACTGTCATATCTGAAGGCTCCGTGCAGTCTTATGGAATGACAAGGGATGGCAAGGCTGTCGGCCGCCGACATCAACCGCGTCTCGCGCACCTTACGCACCGACGGATGTATCACAATTCTGTCAGGGTGAATTCTCTCTAAGATTTCAGGTAATTCCTCTCGTATTCCCCCGGCTATGACAAGTATGTCGCATGTCATTGCCGGGTCAGTTGTCATATGCTCTACCGTGCAGTCGCCAATCACTATGTATTTGTGTGCTATTGTGCATCCGGTGACCTGTTGGCGGGGCATCTGCAGGATTGTGTCTTTTCTGTTCATGCGTGAAAGGACGGAAACACCTCCGTTACCTTTCCGGATTATGAACGCCTCCTCTTCCGCAGCGTTGACTGCAGGTGCGACCGATAGCAGGAAGGCGCATCCTGCCATCACACATAAAAGTTTCTTGATTCGGGTCTTTTTACTGTTGAGTAATATGGCTAACGAAGCCGCGAACAGAAGCCATAACCACACGGCTACCGGCGATGGCGAGAAATTCAATGCTGAACCCCCCTCTCCACTAAGCCATGTGAGCATGTTCTTCAAGCACACCGGACCGAGGTCAAGAAGTGTGGCAAGCCATGTCAGATGAATGCCACACATGGTTGCTGCGAGGTAAACTATGGCTGTAACGATGTAGGCCGGAAGCAGCGGTAGTGTGATCAGGTTGGCGGGGAGGAACGCAACCGGTACTATGCCGAAGTACCACGCAACGACACACCATGTTCCTAAAGTAGCGGTCAGAGTTGCTAATATTGCGCGGCAAACGTTGTAGAGACTTCTGTGCCCTTGTCCGGTAATCGGATTCAGTGGGTTGACAAAGAATATCAGCGAAGCCACGCACAGGAAACTCAGCTGTAGTCCCACGTCAAACAGTGCCGATGGTGAGAAAAGCAGAATGATGGCGGTGGCGAGAAGCAGCGCGTTCCATGCCGAGTTCTTGCGTTCGAGAAACAGGCAGATCATTATTGCCATGGCCATCAGAGTGGCACGCACCGTCGAAGGTGCCCAACCCGTCAGGAAAGCGTATCCCAACAACAGTAGTGTAGATATAAGCAACCGGTAACGGTACATACCGAAAAAGTTGATTGGAAAAAGCAGCCACATTATGATTCCGGCGATTATCGCGACGTGCATTCCGCTGAGTGCCAGAATGTGCGATATGCCGGCATCGGAAAATAAGTCGCGTGTCGAGGAATCAAGATATGCCCTGTCGCCCAACAGGATAGTTATAAGAAAGTTCTGCGTGTCTTTGTGTAGAGGTGTCTTCTCGATAAATGCCTCGATGTTGTCGCGTGCCAGCAATGCCGCTCCGTGTGGAGTCATTTTGTGGCCTGTCACTTTAATTTCAGAGCCTTCACATCTTGTGTTGTAATAAATACCTTTGCGGTTCATTGCGCTTGCATAGCCGCTTGTGAAGTAATTTTCTGAATCCACGATGGGTTGCATCTTCAGCGGAAGCTCGACTTCATCGTCAGGTCGGGCTGTCATGGCATCGCTCCGCACAAGAAGGGTCATGTTGTCAACGTTGACAGGCATTCCCTTATCGTCCCATAATGTAGATATGGCTATAGTGGCACGGTCACCGGTTGTAGATTGTGCAACATCAAGCACTTTTCCTCGTGCGTAAATGAATTTGTCCGGATGTTCTGTTTGCCAAGGACGGTTCAGGTCGTAGGTGATTGTACCGATTCCGGCAAATAGAATCATTATCCATGCATAGTGATACTTGTTGCGGGTGAAGCTCTTGACCGGATTCCGTGTAAGATGAATCAGCAGCAGGTATAGTCCGCAAGATGCTAAAATCAGAGACAGCCCCGTCCATAATCCGACTCCCGCAGTGCCTGCGAGTATTCCCGAAATCATTCCGGCGAGTGGAACAAGCATCGGGGCAAGCAAATCTGTTGTCTGTCGGTGTGGCATCAGCTTGATTATTGACTGTCAGATGTCATTCAGCTATTGAGTTTGTCTCGGTTCCATATCTCCCATGCTTTTTCCGCCTGGCGATAGAGCATTTCAAGACCATTTTTAACTGTGGCACCATGCTCGGCGCTTTTCTTCATGAAGAGTGTCAGTTCCGGATTATAGACCAGATCGTAGCATATATGTTTCCCGGTAATGAATTGGTAGGGGATGTCGGGCGCAACTTCTGTTTTCGGATACATGCCGAGCGGCGTTGTGTTGACTATCAGAAGGTTTTTGCTGATTACTTCTTCTGTAAGGTCTTCATAGCCGATCACGTTGATATCCTGCTGCTCCGGGTTGCGTGATACAAATGTCACTTCTATACCGAATCCTCGCAGAGAGTAGGAAACGGCCTTCGATGCTCCACCCGTACCGAGAACTAACGCGCTTTTGATGTCCGGTTTCAGCAATGGCGCGAGACTGTCGGAGAAGCCGGTCGTGTCACTGTTGTATCCTGTCAGACAAGGCATTCCATCCTCGCGCCGCCTGATTCTTACAACATTGACCGCTCCAATCTTCTGAGCATCCTCAGAAATCTCGTCAAGAAGAGACAATATCTGTTCCTTGTAGGGTATTGTGACGTTAAGTCCTGACAGCTCCGGATGCTGTGCGAGCAGCGACGGCAACACATTGATGCTTCTGATAGGGTATAGGTCATAATGACCGGATATGCCTTCACGCGCGAATTTCTCATTGAAATATCGCGCGGAGAAGGAATGTCCGAGTGGATAACCTATCAGTCCGAGGCTTATCATGGAGCTGTATTTTACCAGATTATGACTCTTTCCTCTACGGGTCTGAACATGGTGTTACCTTCCTTTATGCCGAAAGCGTCGAAGAAGGGTGCGAGGTTGCGCAAGGTGGCGTTAACACGGTTTACAGCTAATGAATGCGGGTCACTCTGTGTCCGGACAAGTATCTCTTCCGGGCGGATGTTGGAGGCCCATACCGAGGCGTAGGCGAGATAGAATCTCTGGAGTGCGCTGAAGCCATCTATCTCCGCTCCCTCTTTCTCTCCGAGGCTGTCATGATAAGCTGTCAGTGCCACACGCAAACCACCCTGATCGGCTATATTCTCTCCGAGTGTGAATCTACCGTTGGCATGGACACCGGGTGCTACCTCGATGTTGTTGAACTGTTCCACAAGACGGTCGGTGAGTTTCTTGAACTCCTCTTCATCTTGTTTGTCCCACCAGTTCACGAGGTTGCCGTTAAGGTCATATTTGCGTCCGCTGTCATCGAATCCATGGGTCATCTCGTGGCCTATCACCACTCCGATAGCTCCGTAGTTCTGGGCATCGTCGGCATTGATGTCGAAGAAGGGTGGCTGGAGTATTCCGGCCGGGAAGCAGATCTCGTTTGTGAGAGGGGAGTAGTAGGCATTGACTGTCTGCGGGGTCATGTACCATTCCTCCTTGTCTACCGGTTTGTCCATCTTCGAGTAGTTGTCGCGAGTGAACCACTCGGAGGCGGCGAGTACATTCTCCATGTATGTTCTCGACGGATCAATCTTTATCTCGGAGTAATCTTTCCATTTGTCGGGATAGCCGATCTTGACCTTCAGCGCGGCAAGTTTCTCAAGGGCTTTCTGCTTGGTCGCATCGCTCATCCAGCTCAGTCCGTTTATATGCTTGCCGAGTGCCGTGCGGAGGTTCTCGACAAGGTTGACCATGTATTCCTTGTTCTCTTTGGGGAAGTATTTCTTTACGTACAGCTGGCCTACGGCCTCGCCAAACATTGAGTTGGGAATGGACATGGCGCGTTTCCAGAGCGGTTTCTTCTCTTCGACACCAGACATGACGCGGCTGAACATCTCGAAGTCTGCATCGTAGAATTCGCTCCCCAATACTCCTGTCGATGACGATACCGAACCGAAGGCCATCAGGTCTTTGATCTGTCGGTCGGTGAGGGTAGGGAAGTATTCGTTGATGAATTTCATGTACTTGGGCGAAGCGACATTGACCCGTTTCACTTCCTCAAGTCCTGAGAGATCAAAGATTTTCCGCCAAGGGAAGACCGGATATTCCGCCTCCAGTTCCTCGATGCTGCGCACGTTGTAGCCGAGCAGCGGGTCGCGCCGTTCCTCGCGTGTTTTCTTGTGGCGTGCATATTCGGTTTCTATCTCAATGACGGTGTCGCTGACGCGTGACGCATCCTCTTCTGAGTAACCGGCAAGTCTCATGACTTTGGCTATGTACTCTCGATATGCGGCCATGATGCGGTCGTTGGTCTCATTCTTTTCGAGGTAATAGTCGCGGTCGCCGAGTCCGAGTCCCGCTTCCATCACATGAAGCATGTTTATGTCGGAATCGCCGGGGTCGGGGCCCACTCCGTAGCCGAAGAATGTGCTGTCAAGTCCGAACGATAGCCATGCTATTGTCTCGGCGAGATTGTCGCGTGAGTAGCTCTCAATGCGTTCGAGTACCGGTCGCAGAGGCTTGTTCCCCTCTTTGTCACGACGTGGCATATCCATTCCCATGGCGTAGAGGTCGCTGATTTTCTGGGCTATCGTTCCGGGAATTTTCGAGTCGTCATCTTCCGACAGCGTTTCTATCAGGCTGCGGACATTGTCGCGTGCCGCCTCGGCAAGAACGTTGAATGTCCCGAACTGAGAGTATTCCCCTTCGAGAGGATGACTTTTCTGCCAGCCTCCACATGCGTATCCATAAAAATCCTGACGCGGATCAACTGCCACATCCAAGTTTTCCCGGTTTATTCCTTTCTTCATGATGTTTTGCTTTCTGTTTATTTGAGGCTTTCGAACTGTTCGGTGGCTTCCTCCCAGCGGCTCATTGCTGTTTCAAGGTCATTCTGAATCTTGGCATAGCCTTCCAGGGTCTCGGTCGAAGCATCGCCGGCGGCAATCTTGTCTTCGTATTGTTTCTGCTTGTCTTCGAGGGCTGCAATCTCCTCTTCGGCAGCTTTCACCACTTTCTCGGCACGGCTTAACGCTTTTGCCCGCTCTTTCTGCTCGGCGTAGCTGAGCTTGCGGCTCTCTTTCTCCGACAGTGAATCGTCGGCTGCTGTCGTTTCCGCAGGGCCTGTCACCGCTCTTTTTTCCGAGCGGCTGAGCTCAAGTTGCTGAAGGTTGCTGAGGTTCTTTTTGCGGAGGAACTCGTAGATGCCTCCGAGGTTCTCGCGCACGGCTCCACCTCCGAATTCGTAGACTTTCTCGACCAATCCGTCCAGAAAGTAGCGGTCATGGCTCACGACAATCACTGTGCCGTTGAAGTCGCGGATGGCTTCTTTGAGTATGTCTTTGGTCTGTATGTCAAGGTGGTTGGTCGGCTCGTCGAGAATGAGGAAGTTCACCGGTTCGAGCAGCAGCTTGATCATGGCGAGTCGGGTCTTCTCACCCCCGGAGAGTACTTTTACTTTCTTGTCAGATGCCTCGCCGCCAAACATGAACGCTCCCAATATGTCGCGGACCTTTGTGCGCATGTCTCCGGTTGCCACGTTGTCGATTGTCTCGAAAACTGTCAGTTCACCGTCGAGCAGCTGGGCCTGGTTCTGGGCGAAGTATCCGATTTTGACGTTATGACCTACCTTCAGCGTACCGGTGTAAGGAATCTCGCCCATTATACATTTTACCATGGTCGATTTACCCTCGCCGTTCTTGCCGACAAAGGCAACCTTCTCTCCGCGTCTTATTGTGAATTCGGCATGGTCAAAGACCTGATGGTCGCCATATGCCTTGCCGACATTCTCTACTATAAGAGGAAAGTCGCCCGAGCGCATGGCCGGCGGGAATTTCAGTCGCAGACGCGTGTTGTCAACCTCATCGACTTCAACGGGTACAATCTTCTCAAGTTGCTTTATGCGGCTCTGGACCTGTATGGCTTTTGTGGCCTGGTATCGGAACCGCTCGATGAACGCCTCGATGTCGGCTATCTGTTTCTGCTGGTTCTCGTAGGCCCGCATCTGCTGTTCGACGCGCTCTTTTCTCAGCTCTACAAACTTCGAATAATTGACCTTGTAGTCGTAGGCTTTGCCGCATGAAATCTCGATGGTGCGCTTTGTCACGTTGTCGAGGAATGCGCGGTCATGGCTTACGAGCACCACTGCCTTGGCCTTGGTCTGCATGAACTGTTCGAGCCATTGTATCGACTCTATGTCAAGGTGGTTCGTCGGCTCGTCGAGTAGAAGCACGTCGGGACGACGCAGAAGTATCTTGGCCAGCTCGACACGCATACGCCAGCCGCCGGAAAACTCGCGCGTTGGCCGCTCGAAATCGTCACGGCTGAAACCGAGACCGGTGAGGGTTGTCTCTATCTCCGCATCCATGTTGGCCGCACCCTGCACCTCCAGACGCTCGTTGAGGAAAGTCAGACGGTCTATCAGCTTGTGATAGCCCTCCGACTCATAGTCAGTTGCATCGGCAAGCTGCTGTGTCACCCGTTCGATCTCCTCTTTAATTCCGATAAGATCGTTGAATGCCTTGCGCGTCTCGTTTATGAGGGTGGTGTCGTCCGCAAGGTTCATCTGCTGTGGCAGATAACCGATGGTCAGGTCGTTTGGACGACCTATGGAGCCGGATGTCGGCTGTTCTATCCCTGCCAGTATTTTGAGCAGTGTAGATTTTCCGGCACCGTTCTTACCGGTCAGCGCAATCTTGTCATTGTCGTTTATGACAAAGCTGATGTCGGTGAAGAGGGGACGGGCGGAAAATTCCACACCGAGATTGTTTACTGATACCATCTATGCTTAGAAGAGCTTGATTGAGATGTAGCGTTTAGGATTTGCCTTGATATCGACAATGAGCGAGTCGATGTCGGCCGACACACGGTTCAGACGGTTGTACAGCTCGGGATCCTGGGTAAGCAGTCCGAGGGTAGAGTTCTTGTCGTTGAGCTGATTTGAGAACTTCATCAGGTTGTCGGTAATCTCGTTGACGTTCTCCATGGTCGAAGTCAGCGGAAGTTGCTTGAGCTGAGCTGAGAGCTGAGCGAGATTTGCAGTGATTGTGTCAATCTTCACCATTGATGAGCGGGCGGATCCGACAAGCCCCGGTACGTCGCGCTTCATGGTTGTGTTGAGCCCCTGCGATGCGGCGAGTATATTGCTGCTGATACCGTCGAGGCGGGCGATTGACTGCGACAGTGCCGGGTCAGCCACCAATGTGTTCAGGTTCATAAGCAGAGAGTCAATGCGGGGGAGAATCGTATTCACCGCCGGCATGACATCCTGTGCGAGGGCATCCATAAGTCCCGGCACATTCCGGATGTTTATGTCGGAGCCGACAGCGAGCATGTTTTTGCTCTTGCCGACCTTGATGTCAACAAATCCCTCGCCCATGAGCGACGATGAAAGCACTGCATATGAGTCGTCGGGAATACGGAGTTTCTTGTTGACGGCAAGCATGACCTTGATGTTGCCCGGATTGTCGTAGTCGTATGTAATCTCACGTACCTGGCCGACCTTGAAACCGTCAATCGACACGGGAGATGAGACAACAAGTCCGCTGACGTTGTTGCAGTTCACATAGTAGAAGTTCGCGGGACTCAGCATGTTGACCCCCTTGAGGTATTCTATGCCGAATACAAGCACGACTATCGCGCAGATTACCGAGATACCGATAATTAACTCTTTGCTCAATAACTTTTTCATAATACCTTATTGTAATGCCTTAATGTCTTAATGTCTGTTGGTTATTTTGTGTCGGATATCGGGTTATTGTCCGCGCATCCTTCACCGTGAATCTTAATCAATCCTCACTACTATAAACGCGTCAGGAATCAAAGATTTCACTTCAAGTAGTTTTTGTTCTATCTCGCGGCGGCTTTCGCTCTCACCGTATGTGTATTTGTACATTCCGTTCTCATGGAACTTGCCCGAGGGAACAAGACCGCAGAATGCCGGATCGGTTTCATCCATTTCCGTTTCAGAGGCGAGCAGCTGGATTTTGTAGACCATCTTTGTAGATGCTGCCGAGGAGGTGGATCCGGAATTCTCTTTTTCGGTTTCTGAAGCACCCCCTGCAATTGCGCCGCCGTTACCTTTTACGACAAATGTCTTAGTTCCGGATTTCGGGCGCCCCTGTATTTTCTTCTTGTCATCCTTGCCGGAATCATTCTTTTTCTTGGAAGAATCTTTCATAGAGGATGAGTCCTTCGTTTTTTTATCTTTCTTCTTTTTCTGTTTCTTCGATTTTTTGTCGCTGTCTGCCTCTTTAGCTACCGGTTCCGGTGCTTTCACTTCCTCTTTCTTCTGCTCCTGAACGGCAAGAAAGTCGGTCTCGCTTTTCAGCGTGATCGACTCTGTCTCGACAACTCTGTTGTCGGAGATTTTGCGTGCTGTTCCCGACCGTCGTTTACGTGGTGTGGAACCGCTCCGCGATGTCTTTGCCTGCGCTATGTGCTGACGCTCAGCTTTCTTTTCCTGAACCGGCGATGCCAATGTGTTGACTCCTCCGGAATCCTGCTGCGGCTCAGCCGATGCGGTGAATGTCTCTTCTGTCTTCAGCGGTTCCGGATTCTCTGTTGCCGGTTCAGCGGCTGCTGTCGGGTTGTGGAGAGATTTTATGTAGCTTTCCAAAGCGTTGAATAGCGACTGTGCGAGTTCCTGCTGTCCGGCTTCGGAGCTGAGGTATTTGGCTTGTGTCGGATTGCATATGAAGTCAAGCTCTACGAGTACGGAAGGCATTGATGTGGCCCACAGCACCCAGAATCCGGCCTGTTTCACTCCCCGGTCTTTGCGGCCTGCGGTCTTGACAAGTTCTTTCTGTGCCTTGTCGGCAAATTTCAGACTCTGGCCGAGATTCTTTTTCTGCGCCATCTCGAAGATGATGTATGATTCATCTTTCGAGGGGTCGAAACCGCTGTATTTCTGATGGTAGTTGTCCTCCAGCTCTATAACGGAGTTCTCACGCTGTGCTACCTTGAGGTTGTTGGCATCTTTCTGAGGACCGAGAGCGTAGACAGACGTACCCGACACGGTCTTGCGGTTGGGATTGCTCTTGTCGACAGAGTTGGTGTGGATTGAAATGAAGAGATTCCCTTTGTTGCGGTTGGCGATGTTGGCGCGTTCCTGCAAGCTTATGAAGGTGTCATCGTCGCGTGTCATCACAACTTTCACATCCTTCATCTTTTTCTTGACAAGAGCAGCGAATTTCTTGGCCACACCGAGGTTGATGGATTTCTCAGTTGCGCCGTTGTCTATCGCACCATGGTCATGACCTCCGTGACCTGCGTCAATGACCACTGTGAATTCGCGGGTTGCTTTGGTCTGGGTTTTCGATTTGCGCTTGGGTTCGGCCGATGCTGTCACTGCGAATATTATTCCGACCGCTACAAGTGTGGCCGTCATGGCTGTTCGCAGTGCAGTTGTGCTGATAATATGTGGAATCTTAAATTTCATTTATTTTTACAAAAAATGCTTTTGCTTCGTTCTCTTCTACAAAAAATGTTACTGTTTTGTTCTCTTGGGCTCGAATTTTTTAGGCGTGAAAATGAAGTCACGACCAAGATATTTCTCGCGCACCACAGGATTTGAAGCCAGTTCGGCGCTTGTTCCCTGGAAGAGCACACGTCCCTCGAAAAGCATGTAGGCGCGGTCGGTGATTCCGAGAATGGAGTCTGCCTTGTGGTCAGTGATGAGCACGCCGATATTCCTCTCTTTCAGGTGATAGACCACCTCCTGAATATCCTCGACGGCAATAGGGTCTACCGCAGCGAAGGGTTCGTCGAGCATTATGAACTTCGGGTTGATTGCCAGACATCGGGCAATCTCCGTTCGGCGGCGTTCTCCACCCGACAGGCTCGTTCCGAGATTGTGGCGCACATGGTTCAGGTTGAATTCCGAAATCAGCTGTTCGAGCTTGGCCTTCTGATACTCTTTTGAGGTGTGGGTCATCTCGAGTATGGCCTTGATATTGTTCTCCACGCTCAGAGTGCGGAACACAGAAGCCTCCTGCGGCAGGTAACCGATACCGATCTGTGCCCGTTTGTAGACCGGATATTCCGTTATGTCAACGTCATTGAGAAAGACACGGCCTTCATTGGGAGTGATTAGACCTACTGTCATGTAGAATGTAGTGGTCTTGCCGGCACCGTTCGGGCCGAGCAGTCCGACAATCTCACCCTGTGTCACTTCAATCGACACATGGTTGGCTACTGTCCGCTTGCCATATTTCTTTACAAGATTATCGGTACGGAGCACTCCCTTTTCCGGAACATCGACTTTTTCCGTAATGACTGTGTCGCCATCCGGACCTGCTACAATCTCCTGTTCCTTTATCTCAAGGGTGCGCATGTCGGGCACGTTGCCTTCAAGTTCCTGTTCCTCTTCGGGAGTAAGTCTTTCGGGTCGCGGCTGGTCCGGTTTTTTCAGTTTGTTATGAAGAAACGGAAAAATTTTCATCGTGCCGAAGGTGGGAGAAGTGAACGTATGTAGTCGGTGAGCAGCTTGATGGCTACATTGTTGCCTCCACCCTGTGGAATGATGAGGTCGGCGTAGCGTTTCGAAGGCTCTATATAAAGCTCGTGCATCGGTTTGAGTGTCTCCTGATAGCGGTCAATCACCATCTGGGGTGTGCGGCCGCGCTCCACGCAGTCGCGGCTTATCACGCGGATAAGACGCTCGTCGGCATCGGCATCCACAAAGACCTTCACGTCGAGCATGTCGCGCAGAGCCTTGTCGGTCAGCACGAGAATGCCTTCGACCACGATTACCTCCTTGGGTGTCAGATGGACAGTCTCTTTCTGACGCGAGCAGGTCAGAAAGTCGTATGTGGGCATCTCAACGTCCTTGCCCTCCTTCAGTTCCTGAATCTGGCGTGTGAGCAGTGACCATTCTATCGAGGCCGGCTCGTCGTAGTTCATCTTCAGACGCTCCTCAAGCGGGATATGGGCGTTGTCCTTATAATAACAGTCCTGTGGCATGACCACAACCTCGCCTGCAGGCAGACTCTCTATTATTTTGCGCACGACCGTAGTCTTGCCGCTGCCGGTTCCTCCGGCTATTCCGATTACCAACATGTCGTTATCTTTTTGGAGTATTGAGACACGTCCGGGTGCGGTTGCTCACCGTCCGGGCATGTCATGCTAACTTCCGGACACCTTGCAGACATCCGGACCGAAGCCATTATTTCAGACAAAATTAATAAAATCTGATTTGCACACCAAATTTTTTTGTAACTTTGCGTGTTTTATTGTCGGACGCATGTGGCTTCTCTGTTGTCCACATCAATTCCGGTTTGGGATTACGGATAGCGTGCTGTTGATTCAAATCCCTCAGTTCCAATTATAAACTGCATTTTAGCAAAATGATTGTAAGTTCTGTAAAGTCGTTCGGTCGATACTGCATGTTTGTCACGCAGGTATTCCGTATTCCCGACAAATGGCGGGAATTTTTCAAGAGTCTCATTTTTGAGATATATAAATTAGGTGTCGATTCGATACCTCTTGTCATCATTATCTCGCTTTTTATCGGTGCCGTGATCTGTATCCAGATGACAATCAACATCACTTCGCCGATGATTCCGAGATATGCCACCGGTATGGCTACCCGCGAGATTCTCGTGCTTGAGTTCTCATCTACGATGATGTGCCTCATATTGGCCGGCAAGGTCGGCTCTAACATAGCATCGGAAATCGGAACCATGCGTGTCACCGAGCAGATTGACGCCCTTGAGATCATGGGTCTCAACTCGGCCAATTTCATAGTGCTTCCCAAGATTATCGGATTCCTTATTTTCGTACCCGTGCTCTGTGTGCTCTCTATGTTCATGGGCCTGATAGGAGGGTGGTTTATAGCGCGGTTCACCGATATGATCTCCGTCGAGAACTATGTCTACGGAATACAGTCATTCTTCGTTCCATGGAACGTCTACTATTCTATAATAAAGACCGCCGTGTTCGCATACATCATCACTTCTGTCGCCGCTTATTATGGCTACTACGTGAAAGGCGGTGCCCTTGAGGTCGGAAAGGCGAGTACCAATGCGGTGGTGTCAAGCTCCATCATCATACTTCTCGCCGATGTCATACTCACTAAACTTCTGCTGCAATGATCGAGGCTAAACATGTTTCAAAATGGTTTGACGGGCAGAGAGTGCTCTATGATATCTCCGCTACGTTCGATACAGGAAAGACAAACCTTATTATAGGACAGTCAGGTTCGGGAAAGACAGTATTCATGAAGTGCCTTATCGGCCTTCTTACTCCTGAGGAGGGTGAGATTCTATATGATGGCCGTAAGTTCCGCGACCTCGACCTGAGTCAGAAGCGACAGCTGCGCTCCGAGATAGGTATGCTGTTCCAGGGTTCGGCTCTGTTCGACAATGAGACGGTGATGGGCAATGTGATGTTCCCGCTGAAGATGTTCAGCCCGATGTCGCATCAGGAGCAGGTAAAGCGTGCCCAGTTCTGTATAGACCGTGTGGGGTTGAAGAACGCCAATGACAAGTATCCCTCGGAGATTTCCGGAGGTATGCAGAAGCGTGTGGCCATTGCGCGCGCGATAGCCTTGAATCCGCGTTATCTTTTCTGCGACGAACCAAACTCCGGTCTTGACCCTCAGACTTCGATTCTTATTGATGAACTTCTGAGTGACATCACGCATGAGTACGGAATCACGACCATCATCAATACCCATGACATGAACTCGGTGCTCGGCATTGGTGAGAACATCGTGTTCATCAACAAGGGGCACTGTGACTGGAAAGGTAACGACCACACCATATATAAGAGCACAAATGTGGATTTGAACAACTTTGTTTTCGCCTCCCGGCTCTTCAAAGAGGTCAAACAATATCTCGAACGCAAGTACGAGAAGGACTCGAATAAGTAATTTTTCGACGGAAAGGGCAGTACCCTCTGAAATTTCTCAATTTTTGTCTGAAATTTTCTGTGTGGGTAAATATCCTAAAATCAGAGTGATATAATTCGGGCTCAAAAAAAGTTGAAAAAATTTTAAAATTTTTTGCTGAAAAATTTGGTGGAGTCAGAAAAAAGCACTAATTTTGCAGTGTCAAAAGGGAACAACCTGAGACACTGAAAAGAGATTCAGTCACAAAATTGCCTTGTGGTGTAATGGTAGCACACCGGATTCTGGTTCCGTTTGTGAGAGTTCGAGTCTTTCCAAGGCAACACAAAGAGAGTTACTCCGGTAGCTCTCTTTTTCGTTTATACCCTCACGCATCGCCCAAGCATCAGGCATATTCCGGGTCAATGCAAATACCGGGTACGGATAAACTATTCTATATCCTTGTTGTCTGAATAGAAAAAAGCTCAGTATGAAACAAGTTCTTCTCATTATTTCACTTCTTTGTGCATTTATTTCAGCTAATGCACAATATTATTATCCCTATGATACCAGTAATTATTACTATGATGATGCTCCAAGCCTCATAATTCAAAAAGACCGAATTATGGGCTGGTACGTTTCTGACCTTGACGGCAATCGTATTAGTGATTACTATAAAGAAATACGTCCTTATAGCCAAGGAGCAGCCGCTGTACAGGACAAAATTATGGGTTGGTGTTTCATAAATCTTTCGGGGAAAAGATTTACAGACTATTACACAGAAGTTGATGATTTTCACGAGGGCTACGCCCTTGTCAAAGACAAAGTTATGGGGTGGACATTTATCAATGGACAAGGTAATAAACTCGTATATGATTATTTTGATGAAGCCTATCCCTTTCATCGAGGGGTGGCACTCGTTAAAGATAAAGTAATGGGGTGGTACCTCCTAAACACCGCAGGTAAAAGGATAACTGATTATCACAAAACGCCTTGGGATTTCAAACCGGCTCAACCACCTCGCAGACCGTGGTAAAAATTACGCTTTCGGTTTGTTCTTGCGGTTGCGCTCTATGATGTCGGCGAATGATTTTGGCAACCGCACGTTGTATAGGTCGTATGCCTCGTCAAACAGCGGTGCAATCTGCTCGTCGGTGAAACCGGCTATTCCGCAGCCGATGCGCGTTACATAGAATGTATTCTGGTCCCACTCGCGGGCAAGGTTGATAAACTCATCGACATATGGCTTGATGGTCTCGACTCCTCCCTGCATTGTCGGAATGGCGTATGACTGGCCCTGAAGGCCGACTCCCTGTCCCATGATTGCGCCGAATCTTTGACGCGCGACGCGTGCCGCACCTCCACCATGCATGCCCTGAAGATTGCTTCCGAAAACAAAAATATCGTCCGGTCCAAGTTCAGTGATATTCTCCGGAGTGTACTCTCTGCTCATATTTTTCTAATTTTATATGTTTGTATTCATTCGGTTTTGCAAATGTAACCCATTTTGCCGTTTATTGCAAATAATAAGTGAATTATCGTCCGTAAGCTCGAAGTTTAAACAATTTGTCATGTCATTTATTTTGCTTAAATTTGTGCGTTACCGAACGGAGCGGCAGGAGTGAAATCTCCGTTCTTAAAAATGAAATATAAACGGTTATGAGACATATAAAATTCCCGGACAGCATTGACACTGTCAACAGGAGGCTGCCATTCTTCCTCGCCACCGAGGAATGGGTTGCAAGGAAGTTGCCGGCAGGTGACTATTTTTTCTCGTGGCAGGTTGATCCGACGGTCATCTGCGGACGCAATCAGGATATTTCGAAGGAAGTGGATCTTGAATATTGCAAAAACAATGGTATCGATGTCGTCCGCAGGCGCAGTGGTGGAGGAGCCGTCTTTGCCGACCGTGAGAACTTCATGTTCTCATATATTACAGATGGAGACGATATAACCGCGGAATTTGCGAAATATACATCTATGATTGCAGACGCACTTTGTCGAATCGGTATAGATGCGGTCGCCACAGGTCGCAATGACATAACCATCGACGGTAAGAAAGTTTCAGGCAACGCGTTCTACCATATACCCGGACGATGCATAGCTCATGGCACTATGCTCTATCATTTCAATCCGGTACACATTTCAAATGCCCTCACTCCCTCAAGAGCAAAACTTGAATCGAAGGGAGTCAAGTCCGTGCAATCGCGTGTTACCTGTCTGCAAACCGAGGGAATCACACACTCTCCTTCTGAGTTCGAGGAGTACATGATTCGCTCAATCACTGACGGAAACCCATATATTGTAACCGAAAATGACCTTGATGAGATAGTAGCAATCGAAAATCATTACTACGACCCGTCGTTCATGAGAATGGACGGTAAGAGGAAATCAGACGGAGCATCGGTCAATGGTCAGCGTCTTGTCACAAACCAGATGCGTCTTGACGGAGTAGGGGAGTTCCAGATTGAATACAGTCTTGACGCTGATAGCAGAATTAGAGATTTCCACATCTCGGGAGACTTCTTCATGAGCGAGGATGTAGACCGCATGATATGCAACAGGCTTAACGGTGTAGTCTGCGAAGAAGCAGAGCTTACAGCAGCAATCCGCGACATCAATCCCGAGGCTGTAATTCCCGGTCTGACTCCGGTCAAACTACTCGGACTGATTACTGGCAGATGAATCGGAGGCCGTCCCATAAAAGTCCACATAGATGGCTTCTTTTATGCGATGGACCCCTAAAGCAGCAGAATGTAACAAAAGACTTATGGCAATATACTCGTATACATTTTCCCCCACTGGAACATCCGCTAAAATCCTCAAAGGTATTTTGGCAGGAATAATCGATAATATTGATGTTGAGTCAGTTTACTCAGACCTTACTAAGTCGGGTATCGACAGAAAAAGTTTCTCCTCCGATGATTTGATGATTGTATCCGCGCCTGTTTATGGCGGTAAAATCGCACCTCTTGTCAAACAACGTCTTGAGGGAATATCCGGCGACGGTACCAAATGTATAGTGGTAGCTGTCTATGGTAACCGGGCATTCGAGAAAGCGGTTAACGACCTTGCGGGTTGGTTGACGGAGCGAGGCTTCATTGTCTGTGGCGCGGCCGCTTTTATCGGCGAGCACTCCTATAGCACTGATACCACTCCGATAGCGAAGGGGCGGCCGACGCAACAAGATTTATCCGAGGCACGCGCTTTCGGAACTGCCATTGCAGCAAGATTGCATGATGGAACTTTGAGGGAGATAGACACAACGCACCTTGAAGATGAAGAGTCTCCGGCAGAGTTCCTGAAAAACTTCAGGAACTTTGTCATGGAATACCAGCGTCAGCAAACTGAATCACCAAAGCGTTATCTCCCGGAAATCGACGCTACGCGATGTGACCAATGCGGCGTATGCACAGACGTGTGTCCTACTGGGGCTATTTCTCCCGATACACTTGAAGTTGACCCGTCCAAGTGCATCAAATGCTGCGCCTGCGTGAAATGCTGCCCCAACAGCGCCCGTACCCTCTTCACTACCTTCGCGCTCCCTCTCTCCCAAAACTTCTCCACCCCAAAATCTCCGCGCTGGCTCATCTGACCAAACTGCTTCCACAATATAATATGGCGGGACGGCTACATGCCGTCCCGCCATATTATATTGTGGAAGCAGTTTTTATAAATCTCTTAGAAAGAGATTCTAACCGACTGCAAAGATAACGAAAATATTTAAATTACAGACAATTCCATAAAAATTTTTACTCCACTAATTAAAACATTTGCGTCTATTGTTTAGCAAAATCCTTTATCGGGGCTTTATATATGTTTGACTTTGAGGTGCATAGTTGATTTGCCAATCTCTTTCTAAGAGATACTTAACAAATCTGACATTAACATAGCAATATGTGGAGATGTAATGATAACAATTTCTTTGGCGCCAGGGACTGATGTCGTTGACGACGCCGTAGGCTTGCCAAAATGTTAATAATCAGTTGCATATTATTAAATTAATAGCTTAAAATGGATAAGTACATAGCAACTCTTGCCTCGATACCAGACGGCTATCTTCATATAGCATTTTCTTTTGCAAAAGATAACAGTTCGCCTGTGGTAGAGCCGGCTCATTTGCTACGGGCATTGCTGCATAAAAACATTGGATTGATTGACTTTATTGAGAACAAACTTGACTCGGATTATTATTATATACTCGATTGGGCTGATGTTAAGGTGTCACAATGTATGAAGTCTCCATATCCAATGAAAGAACCGGTTTTGTCGGAAAGTTCAAGAAGTGTTGTCAAGGAGGCCCTAAGAATCGCTAAATCATATGGTAATGAGGAAGTGGATGTCAAAAGTCTTTTATCTGCTCTTGTTTCCCCAGGATTCGGTTTTTCTGCCGATCAGTTGAAGACTTTGCCTTTATCTCCATACGTTATAATCAACTATAACACAGGTGGGGTTTCATCGTCTGATTCATATGTAGACGTTAATATAAATCAACAAGTAGAGAGTACATATTGCGTTGATATATTGTCGAATTGCCATTCCTATGAAGTCATTGGCTTTGAGAAGGAAGTGCGTTCAATGATAGAGAGTTTATCAAGAAAAGACAGAGCAAATATCATTATTTGTGGAGAATCAGGAGTTGGGAAAACCAGTCTCATTTATGGCTTTTTGCATAGGCTCGCAGATAAGTCGATGCCAAATTCATTAGTTTCCCTGCATCCTTTTGAACTCGATTTAGTGGCTATGTCACAGGGAGTGAGCTATAAGGGAGAAGTTGAAGACCGCTTTTCGAAAATTATCGGAGAGCTTTCTTCTTTTAGCCAGCCCTTGCTCATCATAGAAAATTTCCATCGAGTGATGGACAAGCAGTCCTTGTTACATGGCATATTACCCATGTTGAAAAGGAGTCTGTCTAAAAACCAGATTCAGATAATCGTAACTTCGACCATTGACGGGTTTACGAAGGATATAGAGAATGACAAGGAACTCACAAGCTTATGTGAGAAAATTATCATATCAGAACCTGATGAAAATCTTGCCAAGGATATATTGTCGTCTAAAATACCGGAATATAGCGGTTTCCACGGTGTTGCTGTTTGCGATGGTCTTGCTACAGATATTGTAAGACTCGCAAAACGTTACCTTCCCGAAAAAAGTCTGCCCTCATCTTCAATAGATTTGCTCGACAGAGCCATGGCGGCAGCCAAGATATCAGGAGAAACATCCGGTACAGCAGATGGCATGAAACTTGACAGGGACTTTATAAGGAATGTCCTTGCCCGTATCACAGGGCTCCCAATTGGTAGTATCCAGTCGGAGGAACGTGAGAAACTGGCAAATGCTGAAGAGGTTATCCATAGGCGTGTTGTCGGGCAGTCTCATGCGGTAAGAAGTGTTCTCGATGCCGTGTGTGAATCTCGTTCAGGACTGAACAAGAAGGGTCAGCCTATTGGCTCATTCTTCTTTCTCGGCCCGACTGGAACAGGCAAGACTGAATTGGCCAAAGCTCTTGCTGAGTTTATGTTCAACGACGAATCATCTATACTGCGTTTTGATATGTCGGAATATAAGGAGGAGCATTCTGTCGCTCTTCTCTATGGTGCGCCTCCCGGATATGTAGGATATGAAGAAGGGGGTTTGCTCGTCAACCAGATCAGGCAGCATCCCTATTCGGTAGTTCTATTTGATGAAATAGAGAAGGCGCATCGGTCAGTTTTTGATTTGTTTTTGCAAATTCTTGATGAAGGGAAATTGCATGACCGTCTCGGTCGAGTCGGTGATTTCTCCAACGCCGTGATAATATTTACTTCCAACATCGGCAGCGAATATATTTTTAATTCATTTGAAAGGAAACACATACCCTCTCACGATGAGATGCTGGAAGTGATGCAGGGTAAATTTCGCCCTGAATTTTTGGCTCGTATCACGGAAATATTGCCATTTTCTCCAATTACTGAAGAGATGATTTACAAAATCTTCGATATCCATATTCGCAATTTGGTGAAATCGCTCGATCAACAGAGCATAAAGCTTGAGATACATGAGAGTGCGAAAGAATATGTGACAAAAGTGGGATTCAATACCCACTACGGAGCGCGTCCGGTGTTAGGCATTATAAGGAAAGAGATTCGTCGGCCACTGTCAAAAATGATAATCGCCGGAGATATAAGCGAAGGGGATACTGTGATAATGAAACATGATCCGGACAATAATGAGATGGTCTGGGAAATATGCAATTGAGCAGAGATTTTACATAAAATATATAATTCATGGCAAAGAAAACTGTAATCACCAAAGTCCTTGATGCCGATGCACAGGACGGAATCATAGAGTTTCCTCAGAACAGGACTCTGTATGTGGACCAGTTTACGGATAAGGCTCCTGCTACAGATGAGGAGCGTGATGGTTTCAAACCTAAGAATCTCAAGGAGGTGTTCGAACATTACCAGCCCTCAAAAGAAGGTGTGGCGCTTGAGACAGAAGAAGGAGGTTCTGTCTATGAGGACTTCCAGTTCCGTCAGCTCAAGGACTTTGAGGATGAACAGCTCATAGGGCAGAGCACGTTACTTTCAGGCAAGAAAGCTGAAATTGATGCCTACAATGCAATAATACGTCAGTTGCAGAAGAATAAGCCTCTCCGCAATGCTCTGAAAGATGCGGCTTCAAGAGAAAGTTTGCTGAATGTTCTTAAATCACTCCGTGCTGAAATTGAAGAAGCGGAATAACCCAAACTATATGTCACCACAAGAAGAAGCAATCAACAAACCGGAAGTGGAGAATCTTCAGTTCCGGAAAAGTGAAAGGATAGATAATCCGTCAGATCTGCTCCAAAGCGGCATCAAAGGTCTTGACAAATTCGGAGGTTACCAGCTTGTCAAGGGGCTTATAAAAGGAGCCGAAAACCTCGATCCGAGAAAGAAAGCTGTAAGGAACACTTTCTTGAATGAGTCGACCTACGAGGAGTCGCGAAAGAAAATAAAGAATGAGCTCAATCTTTGGATTGAAGTCCTTGAGCAGGGTAATGAAGACCCTATGGAAATTATCGAGATGTGTTCCGAACGGTGCGACAGGGCATCGGAAAATCTGAGCAACAATCTGTTCAGTCTGCATGATGAAATTCGTGACCTTGAGGTTGCGTATCGTTCGCTTGATTCTTTTTTTGCGAACACCGGCCAGTCAAAGGTTGATTGTATAACTCTTATGAATGTGGACAAGGGAGAACTTGAGTCACATGATTCAGAGGATACAGCTGCAGTGCGTGATGAACTGGAGAAGTATTACGACCGTCTAAGTCTAAAAAACAACTATAGCTTGCTTGTCGTGCCTGGTTACATGGGCGACAGCGATACAATCAGGATGTGGGCCTCAACGGCATATCGCAACAAGGTACTGCTCGTAACGGATTTCAAGGACAGCCTTAATTTCGAGATGCTGAAGGAGGAACTTGATGATGCAAACCTCCAGGGGCAGGACGTGCAGCTTGCAAATGTCGTAATGACCTGCAACTATATTCTGGGCAGAAGGAAATCAGAGATGGCACGGGAGGATGACGACACATATATACCGGCATCGGCTGCACTTGCAGGCCGCATGACAAACACCGAAGATGTCGTCATCGCTCAGGGAATCGCAGGCAAAAAATATGGCACTCTCAGCAATGCGAAAGGTGCCAGGATGGAGATGCGCAAGTCGGAGATAGCCGCCATCATTGATCAGGGTGTGATACCTATCGTAGAGGAAGATGGACGCGTCATGGCTTTCTCCAACCGCTCACTCTACAATGGTGCGACCATCGGATTGCAGGAGTATCCGATTGTCCGTGTGTTTGATTGGATGGGAAAGGTGTTCCAGAATTTCTTCAACGATGAAGCTTTCGTAAACTGGAATTCCGCCGTCAAAGGCGAACTGCAACAAGCTGTCCACGATTTCCTCAGCGACTATAAGGGGCCGGGGCGTCTCATTGAGAATTACAATCTGAAAGGCATCAATCAGGATCCGAAGACGAAAGACATATCGGTTCAGGTGGAACTCAAGCCCTTCTTCGCCGCAAAGAACTTCCTGATTGAGCTTACCGGACATAATGGTACAGCCGGTGTTGACTGGGAACAGAATGTGCAGTAACATGGGCCCTTTCCCACAAAATATTCGCCGGACTGATCCGAAAAGACTCATTAAAACCAACAACCACAAATACTAATAATTATGGCAACAAGAACTGCAACTATTTCGGCCGATGGTATCCAGGAGCGCGAAGTACTTTTCGTAAGGTATGAACTAAACCAGCACACAGATGTCGAGGGTCAGCCCACAGGTACGACCCGGGGTGGAAAGATTACCGTAAAGGTTAAATCGACCGACGACGGTAACACCGACATCCTCGAATGGATGATCGACACCTACATGAGCAAATCCGGGACAATCTCTTTTCCCAACCGTCAGGGAGGCGAGATGAAGCATCTCTCTTTCAAGGAGGGATATGTTGTGGAGTATGTGGAGACCTACGACTCCACCAATACGCTCCTTCAGTATGAGGAGTTCACTATCTCCGCAAAGGAGATTCAAGTGGGCAACGCACGCCACAACAACCGCTGGACAATCGACAATTAATCCCGCGCTTCTTTATGCGTCGCCGGGTACAACATCCGGATTGTCCCGGCGATGCATAAAGACGCTTTTTGAAACGTACTTATAATAAGAAAATTAAAATAGGATAGGGTAGCTGATATGGCGTTACATGGAAGCCTCAAGATAGGCGGCAGAACGTATGGTGTGGTGGAATGTGAATATAAATTCACTCAGGCGGTAGACGACACCGGTAAACCTGCATCGCGTCCCCGTGGTGGAGAAATAACAATCGTGATTCCTTCCACAAACGACGATGACATGTTCTTTTATAACTGGATGTTTCATAAATCGGAGGTAAAAGATGGTATTCTAAGGTTCTGTCTTTACTCTGATGGAAACAAGAGAAGTTATAAGACTGTCAGCTTCGCCAGGGCTTATTGTATTGAACTGAGGGACTATTTTAATGACCACGATGCCAAACTGATGTACACCACTATCAAGATTTCCGCTCAGGTGATATTGGTCGGCTCTGCCAATGCCTCTGCATTCTACAATACATGGACTAAAGAATCCAAGGAAATGATTACTTCCGGTTTAGGCTCTTTCCTCAAGGATACAGTCTCTGATAAATTGAATTTCTTATAGAAGTCCATGTCTACCACCATCACAAGTTTTGCCCTCTTAATAGATGGGATTCGTTCGGATAATTTCTTGATAGAGATTGAAGGAGATCTGTTTCTTGTCGATGATTTCACCCTTACGCAATGTCTTCTGCAACCTAATGAACTCAGGTTCTCGATGAGGAAAGACCCTGAGGAAAATGCCGGCGAACCTCAGTTCAGTACATGCGGGTATCTGATCGGGAAGAATCTTGAACTAAGTCTTGTAACTGACAATTTCGAAGAATTGTCTTCATTGCCGACCGAGGGGCCAAAGGCTGATGAAATAAGATTCAGGGGAATAATTACTGCTGTCAGTGCATCCCGCTCCGGAACGGAATATATTATTGCAGTTGAGGCTAAGAGTCATGATGCGCTGCTTATTGACCATCCGAACTGCAAGTCTTATGTGAATCAGACACTTGAAGAAATTGTCAGCGATATTATAGAAGATTATTCTGACACCATATCGCCCGGACTCAATCCCCGTTTTGCGGATGAGATTCCCTATACTGTGCAGTATAACGAAACAAATTATGAGTTCATGCAGCGTCTCGCACGTCGGTACGGTGAATGGATGTATAATGACGGAGAACATTTGATTTTCGGTGAACTTCCGCATGGTGAAACCGTGATATTGGGTTATCCCGACAAGGACATTTCATCTTATAATATGGAGATGAAGATGCAGCATGCGGCATTCAGTAGTGTTGCGTCATCATATAACTCCAATGACTCCTCGCGCAAGGAGGCGGTTGAGGAAATGGAGAAGGAATATAATAATCTTTCCGACATACTCTTCAATATTATCCGTGACAAATTTACCAAACCGACTCTTAGGAATCTGCATTCCGGCGGATTTTCCGACAGTGACGGCCGATTCACAGTTCTGGATGTCTCGGCAAAGACGCAGGGGAGAGGTGAGAAGGCTGGAATGCTCGTATATTCAGGTACCACATATTGCTCCCGACTGAAGATAGGGAATACATTGATCATCCAGGACAACTATCTTCATAATGACTTGGCTGGTGACGTAAGCGAGGTGGAACAGGATGAGATTCTTATCACAGAACTTGTACATTTTTTCTCGGCAGATGAGACGTACTCCAATAATTTCAGCGGAATACCAGCGGCATGTGATTATCCTCCATATTCGGACAGCGATGTTTATCCCGTGGCGTCTTCATGTCGTGCAAAAGTCACTGACAACGAAGATCCGAAACATCTTGGCCGTATTAAGGTTCAGTTTGACTGGCAGGCTCAACAGGATGAGGAGATGATGACTCCCTGGCTGCGTATATCACAATCCTATGCCGGCGGAGGGAAAGGATTCAGTTTCATTCCGGAAACAGGTGAAGAAGTGATGGTTGACTTCGAGGGATCGAATGCGGAGCGCCCGTTTGTGAGAGGTGCGCTCTTCAACGGTGTTGATGATCCGGACGGTGCGTGGCTTCCAGGTGACAATCAGGTAAAGGCTATACGTACACGCAACGGGCACACCATAAAAATCTGGGACAAGGATGAGGGAGGATATATCCGAATATATGACAATGAAAAAGAAAATTATATATTGACTTTCTCAACCGACGACAAGCTCATAAGACTTGAGTCCTCGGGTAATATAGAACTTCTTGCCCGGAGAGACATAATAATGCACGCGGGCAACGACATAACTGTCTCGGCAGATAATAATGTCAATATCTCGGCAGCCAACAACCAGAATCACAGTTCGGGGAACGACCGTAATACCTATGTCGGGCGTAATGATATGCTGGTGATTGAGGACAACCAGTTTACGGAAATCGGAGAAAGCAAGGATGAGAAAGTGGCTCATCTTTACCAATTAGGTGCCGAGAACATAAGGATAGAATCCGAACAGAAGCTTATGGAATATTCCACCACCCATCAGTTGCTTGCGCGTGAAAAGGCTGCGTTCAGTGCATCTGATGCCATCGATATAAAGGCTGGAGTGGTGAGAACAAACTGACGGTACGTTTGAGATAGGCAAACTGTAGACTGATAGAAATGGGAGATACTTATGTTTGTTCGAAAGCAAGATTGCAATGTTCATGCGGTAATAAGATTGCAGATCTGATAGTGATGCCCGAACGGACAGTCTTGTTGAAGGGTGAGCCGCAGGCAAATATCGGTGATCACGTATCTATGAGAAATGTAATGCCTTTCGGAAGATGCCGTAGTATGGCCTATCCTCCTACCGGCTCAGCCACTGCTGCGAATCATGGCACTCTCACGCCTATGCCTTGTGTCCCGGGTACGCTCTATCCTTGGATGGAAGGAAAGATGGATGTGTTGGTCATGAATCAGCCCGCATTATTGAAGAGCTCGACCTTGAAGTGCATATATGGGGGTACGATTTCGATAGTATTTGACGGTCAGAAAGGTTCGGACAGTTTCAACATGGAATTTGTCGCGAAGGCAGAGCAGGATGAGGTTGTGGAGCAGCAGAAACTCTCGCCTGAACAGATTCTTGACGGAATCCAGTTGGCTTTGGATGTCGCTGGGTTTATCCCGGGTTTCGGTGCAATTGCGGATTTGACGAATGCTGCCATATCGGCTTGTCGTGGAGACTGGGCCGGAGCGGGTCTTTCTCTTATCGCTGCCGTTCCGGGAATCGGTGATGCTGCCGCGGGAGCAAAGATGGCGCGTAAGGGTGTGAAGATGGCCAGGGCTGCGAAGCTGTAGCTATAAAACTATAATAGACAATGGCAAAGTTTTTATCATTGACAATGAGAGCATCTTTTGATGCGGCAAAAGGTGCGGATGCGGCCGCAGTTGTAGCTAAGACTTCATCTAAAGTCACTGGCAAGGCATCTGATGCGGGGAAGGTAGCTTCCGGAATGGCAAGAGGTTCAAAATTTATTGCTGATACTGCCGTCACTGTTCAGAAATCAGTCGCGCAAGTTAAAAAGGTGTTGAAAGGATTGGGTGAGACAAACGCGTCAAAAGTTGAATACGAGCCCAAGTTTCTTGTAGAATGGGGAAAATCAATAAAAAATTCCGTAAACTCAAAGTATATAAAAGAAAATATTCGGAATAATGAGGCATCAAAAGCTGTTGACAGGGCATTCAACAAACTTCAGCGTCCCGGCAACGGAGGCGGTTATACCGGGGGAGTAAATAAAATATAGTTCAATGGTACAACAATACCACTGAACAAGGAACAAAAACAAAAAACAATTAGCAGTACAATTCCAGACTATGGCAAATGAAGAAATTTTTGAAGATGATGAGTTCATCATTCATCTCACAATCGACGGTACGGCCTACGAAGAGGTAGAGGTAAAGGTAAGCGATCCCAACAAGACCATCCGTGATCAAATCTCAAGTATTGTGGCGGTGTTCGAGCTTCCAAGACTTGATAATGGGGGGACACCTATTCAGTATCTTCTGGGTCAGATTACAGAAGATGATGACGAACCTCTTATTCTTGAGTTTGAGGATGAGGAGGGACGCGAGCAGGCTCTGATTGATTACAATATCCAGCCCGGAGACCGGCTTCACCTCATATCTGTCCCGATTGCAGGATAAGGATGGGGCAAGCGAACAGACTTTTGTAGAAGAGTCTTAGAAATATATATTACATTATGAACGAGGCTATAAGTAATTTCAACCAGAAAGAATTGTCAGGGCGTGACGCACGCTTATGGAAGGAGTGGCATGAACTGGATTCGCTTTGCAACAAACGCAAGGCGGCTGCGGAGAATCCCCGCAAACCCTCACTCTCCTATATCATACGTCGAAAGAATGTTATGGGACTTCCGACAGAATATGAGATTTGGTATCGTGTGAAATCAATTGTGGGTGTCGAGGAAACCCCGATTCCGCGTAAGCCGGTTTTTGGTTACCTGCATAAGATGAGCATTGTGCTTCCAAATAATTATCCTTCTGCCGATGGAAACCCGATATTCACTTTCAGAACTGATATCTGGCATCCGAATATAAGGTATTCAGGTAGTTTCAAAGGGCACGTCTGTCTGACCATCAAGGAAATGGGAGTGCTTGCTTCGTTGAAGGATCTTGTTCTAAGAGTGGAAAGATACCTCAAATATCAGCTTTATCATGCCCAGAACACATATCCTTATCCGGAAGACCAGAACGTTGCGGAATGGGTTCGCGAGGAGGGAGAACCGAACGGCTGGATACGTTTCGGTCAGGACATGTCGGATGATATGGGGCATACATCAGCTACTGACAATTCCAGGGAAAGTGCCTTAACCGTAAAATCCTCTTCAAAGATTATAGCACGAAAAATATGATTAGAAGGATTATAGCAACAGTAATGAGCCTGATTTGCCTTTGTTCAACATCTTGGGCAAATCAGGAAATTTCGGTTGCGCTCAATAGGAAAGACAACGTTTTCAGGGAAAATATCGCGTTTGCCTATCTTACGTTTGAATTTAAATATTCTATAGGCAACAATGCAAAGGTGAATGTGATCGTCGAGAATACAACTCAAGATCCCCCGCTGGCAATATTGATGTTCCGGCGCCCGCAAGAAGAGAAGTATCTGAAAAAGGAGACACCTAAAATAGAGTTCGATAAAAAGTATCCGGGAGAGAAGGGTCAGCGGAGTGTCAGTGGTTTCAAGGCTGATTACAAGAACCTCGATATCGTCACTGCAGCAGAGTCGGATACGCTTTTCAGTATTGATGTCCCATTTACAAGCGATAAGGAGTTCACGCTGCCTCTTTATGTTGCCAAGTACAATCCGAAACAACTCTTCAAGAAAGGAAAGGACAAGATCTCGTATAAGATTCTGGAGGAACATATTTATAATATCAAGATTAAAGTTGTTGGCTGGAGTGAAGGCGATCCCGAATATGTCGGCATAAAGAAAAATGTCAAGAAACTCATTGACGATCTCAGTAGCACGAAATTTTGCAGGAATTCCCGTCACAACCCGAGTCTCAAGAATCAACAGCGACCTTATCTGCAGACGAGAGACAGTCTTGTAAGGGTCATCAATTCTGTTCTTGAGGCAAATTATCATTGGATGTCTACTGACGATTCCCATAAGGCATACAGCAGACTGCTCTCTGAACTCAACGGCATGGATTTAAGCCGTAATGTTTATGATTGCGGAGCCCACAAGAAAAAGTCGAAAGGACATAGTTGTGCATATTGCAACTTGAATTCCAGGGATATATATCACAGACTTGACGATCTGTATCAGCAGCTTCACGCAGGTAAGATTCAAAAAGCTTACGCAATGAAAACTGCAAAAGCCCTGTATGGTTGCTATGCCCATAATAAAAAACGCAGCAAGGATTCATCCTATGACGCTAAAATCTCAAGATTCTATAACAGCATTGTCAACTATTAAGGATGCCATGCGTGTGTGGTGGTTCTTTCTTGCCCTTATGTATTTGGGTGTCACTTCGGCGTATGCAAAGGAAATGCGTGATACCCTGTGGACCACACAGAATGATAAAATTATTCTGTCATACAATCTGATGTCGGATAATAATATCATGACTGTTGAATTTTCTCGTCCGCGTGTCATACCTTCATCCTCCCTGAACAGGGTGTGCAAAGGTGATATCGGTCGCATCAAAGTCGTTATGTTCGACCGAGTGGGTGATTTCGGTAATACCCGTTGGGGTGGTCTGACACCATCCGCTTTCATGATTCCGGGGGGAATGTCTTATGAACGCTCTTCGGATGGCTTCTATATCCTCGGAGAATCCGGGCCGGTCGAATTTGCAATTTGCGGACAGCCAGCCTCATCACTCATGATACCCATCTATGTGGCTGTTTATGACAAGAAGTTGAATTATAGAATTGTAGCTGCTTCTAAAAAAGCTCTGTCAGTCTCTGTTGCGAAGATTCCGAATAAAACTGTCCGCAGACCATCTGACAAACAACGGGGGGAGACTGAGAGAATTGCTGTAACATCCGCAGAGGAGATTGAATCGGGCAATACTGACATAACTGATGCTCTGAGTTCGATTGCCTTAGTGAGGGAGCTTCTCGAACGAGAGACAACTGTCCCTTTTTCACAGACTCTTCAGATGGAAATATATAATCTGCGAAACCTGAAAAATCAAATGGTAGATCCGGAAATCGTCGGTAAAATCAACGAGATGCTTCTTCTGTGTGATGAAAAGGAACGACAGCTAAAGGAAGCAATCGACCTGGCTTCTGCATCTGCGGCGGCAGAACAGCAGTCGCAGATTGACCGGCAGAATCGTGAGGCTGAGGAGAAGAAAAAGGAAGCTGAGGAAAAGGAGCGTATGAGGGAGGAGAAGCAGCAGAAGCTGACTATGTGGATGATTATCGGAGGTGTTCTGTTGGCTGTTGCAGCGTTCATAGGGAATGCGGTTTTGAAGCATTCCCGTGATTTACGGAATCAGAAGAATATGATGCGGATGCAGGAGTCGCTTGCCAGACAAGCTCAACATGAAGCATCGAGACGTTCACGTGAGATAGTTAGAAACAAAGTTCATAAGGGTGCAAACGATGGTAGGACTTGGATAAGGGAAAAAGTCACTGACAACCATAAAAATAAGTACAATTCAAAGATTCGCTCGATATGAAGCATACAAATTATTTTCTCAGAATCATATCGTCCCTACTCATGTTGTCTTCGGGCATTTTCGCCATACATGGGGAAGAATCCGTAAAAGACGATGTGTCAGTTGTGTATGAGACTTTGGCCGATGGTTCCATCAGAGTCATGTATGCGGTCAACGAATCTTCAAACTCGATTCTGATATTGTTGGATGGTAATGAGGCCGTACGTCTGAACCGGGGTGATTCGGAACCTCAAAGTGCCAAAATAAATAAGATAGCCCGCAATACGGTTAAATATGGCATTTCGAATGACGTGCTCGGGGTTTTGTGGAAAAGGAGTGCAGTTACGACTCAACCGGTTGTCGATGAGGCCTTGGCTGGTGTAGAGCCGACACCTCTCAGAGAGGAGAATAATTACTCTTCAGGGAAAGTTGGCAACCGGAAGACTCCCTCAGGTAAATCAGAAGATGGGTATAATCGGCGAACAGTAGAGAAACGCGATGAGTCTAAATCTTTAGAAAACGAAGCAGGTACAATGCATGTCGACCGGGGAGACTCTTCCGGAACTGTACAGCAGGGAGAAGTGTTGCAGGGCAACGAGGGCACGTCTTTCCTGTCGCGGGAAACCTTGATGAATTATTTGATAATCGGTACTGTAGTTATTATCATTGTAATTCTTATATTTCTGGCCATCAAGAAAAGAAGAGTTCCTGTCGCATCCGATAAGGCGGGGATGATTCCAGTGAAAGATAAGGAAATTAATGACCAATCGATTGTGGTCAGAAGGAGAACCACTTCAATCTTGAAGCGTCAGTCAATTGATGATGTGGTTGGAAATCCCGATTATCTCAAGATTAATGCTGCCGAATTTGTTAATGACTCAGCGGTCAGGAATATTTATATTAAGAACACATGTATCAAGGAGGTCTATAATCTATATGCCCAAGATTTGAGAAACAGTGATAACCCTAAAGAGGATGGCTGTATGGTGTTGGGCCGTTGGGTGCACGACGAAGAGAATGGAACATATGATGTTTCTTTGGAGACTGTTGTTTTTCCCGGTGATGACGCTGTTTTCAAGGAATATGAACTCAACTTCGGCGGAAAGATAAAATTGCGTATTGCAGAGAAACTCCGGAAACTGCGCCGTGAGACCAATCTGCAGTATGATCTCGTGTGCTGGATACATTCCCATCCGGGACTCGGCGTGTTTTTCAGTAATTCTGACGACAGTGTACAGATGCAGCTCAGGCATTCTCAACATCCCAATTTTCTTGTTGCTTTTGTGGTGGATATTCTGACCGACGATCAGGAGTTGGGTATCTTTACGTTCCGGAAAGATGGCTCTATGAATTCCAAAGGAGATTTGACACGCTTGTATTCGTTGGAGGAAATGTTCAAATGGGCACTTGAAAGTGGACGGAGATTGTTTGACCCTGCCAACTGTTACAATCTACTGAACACTGCTGAAAAACATATCTTCTCCTGTGAGGGAATTGAACTGGACAACAGTTCGATAATCGATTTGGCAGGAATTGTGGCTGACGCTCAATCAGAAATAGCCGGGTGGGCAGTTGGAACGTCTGTTATGTGTGATGGCAAAAGGGAATATGTGGTGTCAAGCATAGTCAGGAACTCTGAAAGACCTGCCGTGGGTGTAATCGGAATCTTGGTTAATGTCTCCCACATGAGTCTCCCCACAATTCAGAGACTGGTGTCTGCTGAGATTGTGAAACCGGATTTTATCATGGCTTATTCCTCCCGTCAGGATTCTCTTACAATTATCCCCACAGTTGACGGGAAGCTTTTGGATGATGAAAAGTATTATGGAGAAGTTTCAATTGATGACTTAAAAATATGGACAAGAAGAAAACGCTGAGAGCATTTATATTACTGATTGCCTTCCTTATGGCGGCAGTTGCAGTGGCCGATATCATTACTCCTGCCGGACTGCAATTTTGCGACCGTTTCTATGCATATGGTGAGGGTAATGACACCATAAAGCTATATTTCAATGTTACTGCGTCCAATGGTAAAAGAATATCCGGATTGAGTCCTGAAAAATTCAATCAGATGGCCTATTTTTATGAGGATGGCAATCTGATTGAGAATGGAAATATACGCCGGCTAAGTTCGGGTGTGAGAATTCCCAAGGAATTCACTTTCTCGATTCTGCTTGACAAGAGTATCCCGGTTGAAGGGAAACGGCAGATTCTTAAGTCTATCCGCCAGTTTGTCGGAATTGCTCCTGATTCCTGCGTCTTCATCTCCTTCTATGGAGATGAGGTTTCCAACAGTATGTCGGTCTCCTTGAATAATTTTGGTACTCTCGAACAGGAGTTTCTCAAACCATCTTCTTCTAAGTTCTTTTACAGTGGAGTGCATTCGAAGCTTGCTGAGTTCTCAAAATCGTCTCCTGATTTCATGACGGAGATACAAGCTTCGGGTTATGCAGCCAATAGCTTGATCAGTACGAGAGCTGAGGCCAATCCCGGTAAGAATTATCTGATGGTCTTTGCTGAAGGAAGTCAGAGACCTGATGACGAACAGTTGGATTTTATTACTCTGACGGAATATCAATCTCAAAATTATAAAAGACTGCCAAAGGTTTATGCCTTCTATTATACTGCCGATGGTGCCGATACAAACATTGACATAACCCTTCAGGGTATCACTCATCCCAAAGATAGTACGCGTGCCGAAATAAAAAGTCTTGCCGGTCAGGTCAAATCCTCTGTGAGCATGGACGAAGTACTCGCCTCCTTTCAGACGGTGATTGAAAATGCTACATATGATTATGAGTTGGCTTATACAGCTACCTCCGATAAGACTTATTCGGGTAACATCAATTACACGGCAACCTGGGGGAAGGCAGAGATTGGAGAAGCAACCTTTACAATAGGCTCAGCTGAACGTCCCTGGCCGGAAAGAAAGCAAAATACCATCGGATTCATTCTTGAGTTCTTAATCGCGATTCTGGCAGCCGCTGTCACATTCGTTTTCTTTTTTATGATTATGAAGGTGCTCGTACCATATTTGCGGTCAATAACGTTTAGATCGAAATACTACAAGAAGTATGAGCCGGAGGAGAATGTGCAGCGACGCATATGCCATTATTGTAAACAGGATTTGCGTCCCGGACAAGTCATTGTGACAAAGTGCAGGCATTGGATGCATAAGCATTGCTGGGAAGAGAATGGTTACAAATGTGCTGAGTACGGGCAGAATTGCAAAACCGGCATACAGAATCACGTTGAATGGAAAGATTTGTTCAAGCTGAGTTCGTTAAAGGAATGTTCCCAGACTATTGCAGGGATACTTGCCGGACTCGTAAGCTGGATTATATATGAACTTCTGGGGCGCGGAGGATTCGGCTCTTTGTCGAGATTTATAGTAGGACTTGTGTTTGATGATGATGATTCAAGAGCGTTTATGATTGGCGACTGTGTGTCGCGTACATCCTCGTTTCTTATGATCGGCCTGTTGCTCGGTTTCTTCATATCGGTTGTTTTTAGATATAAGGATGATATCCGAAATAAAAACTGGAAGATATGGCTTAAGATTCTTCTCTTGTCTCTGATGACGGGTCTTGTGGGAATGATGGCTTTCGCAATAGGTGCAGATTTTATGTGTCTGATGCTCGCATGGAGCGGGAAGACCTATATCCCGTGGTATTGTTCCTTGCCCGCATACATTCTTTTCTCGGTTTGTGTCTCACTCGCATTGACAGTCAGATCGACTATTCCTGTCAGAAGCGCGCTTATCGGTGGAGGCGTTTCCGCTGTCATCGGTTTTCTGGTTTTGTATTTCACCAGTTTTGCAAGCGGGCGTTATGAATGGCTCAGCATGCTGCTCGATTTCATCATATATGGTGGTGGCCTTGGAGCCTCTCTTGTGACTGTCAGGATGCTTGCTGAAAAATATTTCCTTGTGATACAGAATGGTGTGAAGTCGGGTCAGAAAATACCCATTCACAAATGGATGAATGCCACAGGAGGTGGCAATAAGGTGTCGATCGGTATGACCGGAGAGTGTGAGATTCAGATGAACTGGGAGAAAGGCAATAAAGTTGCCAAGGAACATGCTCGTCTATATGTTGATCAAGAGAAGAATTTACCTGTCATCAAGCCTTTGGCAACAGGTGTGCAATATAATTCACGAGCAGAGTTGCCGGTGAACCGTCCCGCTGTTCTCACAAATGGTGATACGTTTAGGATTGGCGACACCATCTTCAAATATGAGGAGGAATAAAAGTGTAAGGAGAAATAATATTTACTAAGACAAAATATGACGATGAGAAAACTTGTGATCTTATGCGCCGCAATGTTAGGGATTGTTACTTGCATGGCTCAAACAGTAATTGACAACTTCAATGTCGGACCCTATATCGTAGACTATAATGGTCAGGGAGATGTGAAGTATCGTCTGCGCGACAACATAGACCTGTATGAGTTTTTCGAACTCAAGATGGATACTACTGTTGTCGTGGAGACAAATGAGATTCCGATCAGTCACGCAATTGCAATTTCCGGCAATGTCGGGGCCAATCGGTTTGCTTCGAAAGAGATTGGCCTTGAGGGTGTCTGGAAGCAGCATCTGAATCGGAATCTCTATTTCAATGGAGGACTTTCACTATCTTTTGGCCTCACTAATTATGGGAAGAATGCGTCTGACCGTAGTATGATTGAAATAGGCGTTCCTCTTCAGTTGGAATTGGGAAAGCTGAATCACCAGAGTGCTTCATTATATGGAGCTGTGGGACTTACACCGGCTGCATATGCTACTCTCAGCGCTGAGAACGTAGTTGACGGCGAGAGAACAGATGGAATTAAGAAATCAGGTTTTCTTATTGCCCCGAGTCTTGATTTCGGTGGCAACATTCCGGTGGGCTCTACAATATTGAGGATTGGAGTATATGCAAAATTCAAGGTGAACTGTACGCCTGGAGACTTTGATGTCTATACCAAGGGGGGTGCGGGTAGGATGTTCCTTGGTGCAAGAATTGGTTTTGTGCTCTGAGCGGGTGAGCTATGATGAACGGGAATCATCAATATGAATGGGGGGAGGGTGTGTACAACCTTCTCTCATGGTTCAGGAAAGACAGGGTAAGGGATGCCCGTGTATTGGTTGCCGGAGCGGGTGCGCTGGGCAACGAGGTTATCAAGAATCTGGCATTGTTCGGTATCGGTCGTCTGTTCGTAGTGGACTTCGACAGGATTGAGGTCAGCAATCTGACACGGTCTGTATTATTTCGGGAGGAGGATGCCTTCTCTCATCGTTTCAAGGCGGAGGTGGCAGCTGAAAGAGCCATGGAAATCAATCCTCAGATCAAGGTTACTCCGATTGTGGGAAACTTATTTTCTGATGTCGGGCTTGCACTGTATAAGTCCGTGGATGTTATAATTGCATGTCTTGACAGCAGGCTTGCCCGTTATCAGCTGAACCGGATGGCTATGAGAGCGGGAAAGACCTGGATTGACGGTAGCATAGAGAATCTTACCGGAGTGGTAAAGGTTTTCACACCGGGCATCAACTGTTATGAATGCAGCTTGTCGCGCGAGGAGTTCAATTATATAATGCTTCGCACGGGATGTGCCGATGTGGTGAAAGCGCAGGCATCTAACGGACGTGTTGCGACAACACCTGTAAGTGCATCAGTTATCGGTGCCGTGCAGGCTCAAGAAGCCATGAAGGTGATTCATCTCGATGCCTATGGCACGGATGGCTTGCCTTTTACAACTCTTGAGGGCAAGATGTGGAGGTATGAGGGTTTGACTAATTCTATGAATAAATATCGTTTCTCTTCTTGGAAAAAGAATTGTCCATCGCATGAGGAATGGTGTGATGTCATATCAATCAAGGAAATGACTGCTGATATGACTGTTGAGGATGCCTTCTCGGTTATGAGGAAAAAACTCTCAGTGAAACAGTTGGAGATCAATCTTATGAATAATAAATTTGTCGAAGCCATCATATCGGACAGTCCTGAAAAAGAGTTCAAAGTCATGATACCGGAATCTCAACTTGATGATTACATTTCTTCAAATCCGGAGTTGAGGAAATTGAGTTACAGGACTTTGTTTCACAAAAAGTTCCATGAGAACATAGACCGGTATTTCCCTTTCAGTGAGATGACTCTCCGTCAGATCGGGATACCTTCTTTTGATATAATCAAGGTATCGACTGAAAGAGGCGTCTTTCTGGTGGAATTGTCCGGAGACACCGATAAATATGAATGATGATGAACTTGCCCCCCGATCTTAAAGCAGAGACGCTTGTTGGTTATATTCCGAGGAATTTACGTGATGTGGTGATTTGCGGATCTCATAAGCGAAGTGCCTATGAAGATATTGCCGGCATGACTGATGATGGAAATGGCAGGTTTATTATTTCCTTGGCGCGTAATGGGATGTATGACATACTCCCTGAGTGCCTGTTTCATCCCGTTGACAGGTTTGATAATCTTCCTGCCAACGAGTATAAGAAGCGTTTCAAAGAAGAATATGAACAGCAACAGATGGAAGAGGAGAAGGCACGTCGCTTTTTCCAACATGTTGATAAGGCTGTAGTGGAATTGAGTGCCATTGTCTCGGAATTAAAATATGAAGATGAAGTGGTACATACCTTGGAAAATATCATCTGCGACAAGATGCCTCTCAGGTATTCACAGAACCGTTTTGTCAGGAGAACCAAGGAGTTCCTTCCTGCCTGTTGCGACTTGAGAGGGAATGAAGAACTGTTGTCACTAATGTTGCGTAAAGTGCTTTTCGACGAGAATATCAGGCTTTATTCAAATCGTGACTATGTGTCTTTTTCGGATTCAGCCCCACGGTATCTTTGCGGTCTCGATGATGTTACGGCAGACAACACGGATGAGGAAGTTTATTTAGGAAATGAATTCGATGAGGAAATGCTCATCTATCATCTCGTGTATTGGAGTGATGAAGAATGTAATGATGGTTTTCTTGCGTTCGTAAAGGAGATTGAGGACTATGAGGATTTTCTTAACGATTATTTCATGAGCATTGAGTGTCAGTTGAAGTTCAGGATTTCGATGCAGGCTCTTCCTCTGAGATTGTCTGATGACGTGTTTTTTAATTATCTGGACTACAATACAAATTTATAAAATCTTTTCTGCTGCTATGCATAAAAAAATAACATGGAAGAAGGGCATGAGATTGAGTGCGGAAATATTCAATGCAATGGATGATGCCACCGAAATTTCTTATAGAATGCTCGCCCTTTCAGCTTCGTCGGGCAGGTACGGCCTTTTCACAACTCGCAAACCCTTTTCCGTCGCAATAAATATTACGGGAAATGCTCTCGAAGTCACGTCTATGTCATGTCACGGTTTGACACGAACCGGATGTTTTATTGACATCAATTTTGATTCAAATTTCGCAAATACGTTTGATACCCGTGTCATGCTCCCGAATATTGTGTCTGACGAAGGGTATATATTGGTTGTCAAGGTTAATGAAGGTATGTGGAGGGAAATTGACGGGGCATTTTCTGAGTTGGCTTATTCTTTTGAGCTGCTGCCTGAGAACAGTGATATACCTGAGAACGCACTTCCCGTCGGAAGGCTTATAAATGACTCCGGTTGGAGACTTGATGAGTTAACGTTTGTTCCTCCATGTCTCTTCGTGTCGGCGCATCCTAAATTAGTCAATCAATGTATGCGGGCAATGGAAATCTCCCGGGAAATTTACATGAGATGTATTTCATCTCCGGATTGTGTGGCGGTAGCCTTAATCTGTTCGGTTTGGACTGCATCGTTTGCGATGACCAACCGTCTGGATAAGGAAAGGGATACTTTGACACCTCCTCAGCTTTTATCTGCCATACAGATTCTTGTAGATGCATTTGTTGCGGGTTGTCGCGCCGACAATTATATTTCTCTTGAAAACCAGGAGGAGTTTGCGACATATGCTCAGAAGCCATTTGATGCGCGTAACATTTTTCGTGACATAGAAATAGGTATAGCCCTATGTGAAGAAATTTCGGCCAAGATGGTTACGGTCTCGCAGATCACCGCAGCCGAGTCTTGTCAGGAGAAAAAACAGCCTGCAAAACAGGTTTCTGGTGCTCCTGAAAAAACAAGACAGGAAAGAAACAGGTGGAGTGGTCTGGAAATATAAGTTCAACAGTTTCTGAGAACACGGTTGATTTTGAAACTTTTTACCCATATACCTCTGTCGATAGATTTTTCAAGGTCTCCTGTTTTGTCGCAGGATGGCGGAGATCTCTGCAATGCCATAGACCGGATGCTGGAACTTATTGTATTCACTCCCAAAGGCTCCTTTATTGCTGACCCTGAATTTGGGTTTGAGTACTGGAATCATGAATTTTCAAATATCAACATCCGGGAATTCAATAATAATTATCTTGGGATGGTGTCCAATTCCGGGAAAGTAAATGAAATTTCACGAAAGCGGTGTGAGCAGAGTCTGAAGGAAAGCATCTTAAATTATGAACCTCGGCTCATTCAGCCGGAGATAAGAGTGGAACTTTATGCTAATGTCAGGAGAAACCGTAGAAACGTCTCTTCCAAATATGAAATGAGGATTGCTGTCACAGGTTCTATTGATGATGGTTTGGGAGTCATGATGCCGTATGAGAAAATAATATCTTTTATGGTCGAGCCAATCGCGAGGAACCGCAGTCAGAACAATAGTATGTCAAACCAATAACATATGGACAACAATAGCATTCAAAACCTTGATATATTGTCGGATGAATTGAAGCAAGTGGAGGCTACACACAGCGATCCTGTCTCACGGTTGTTGGTTGTGACTTTGTTGCATCAGATTCGTAAAATCAGAGATGAAATTGAAGATATTCCGACAAGGATTGTGGAACGGCTTTGCAGTACTTTTGTTCCCAAAAACAAGGTAAATGCCCTTCCGGCTGTCTGTCATGTAGTCCCGAAGGTCAAGGTGCGAAGGGAGTGTGAGCCACATTTCATCGCAGACGGCAGCTATTTTATCTACAAGTTGGATTCGAGACAGACTCTCAGTTTTTATCCTGTGTTCCGGACGTGTCTCTTGCCTTTCTCAAATCTGTTTACGGTCTCTCCAACGGTCATGCGTGCTTCGGGTGAGAGATTTCAGATTCAATCCGGGAAAAAAGGGTATGTGTGGGTGGGTATGGAAATTCCATGCGAAGTGGATAGTCTTGAATCTGTCTCTTTTTTTATTAAAGGTACAGATGGGGTAATGCCGAGGTGTATTTCAGTCGGTTCGACAGGAATAAGTCTTGAATATTCTCCGGCATCAGCACTGGATCAGATTCCTTTGATGGAACCTTTTGATTCGCAACAGATGAGACCTGAGAATCTGGCTGTAATGTCACATTTTAAGGATGTATTGTCAAAGAATGAGGATGGACGACTGGTTTATATCACCGATACTCTTCGCGACAGGGATATATTCAAGAGGATAGCTTATCCCAAAGCTTTCCAACAGATCATGGAGTGCAGTCATCTCGACAGATTTCCTGACAATACACTTTGGCTCATGTTCGATTTCGGCAGTGATTATGAAGTGCCTGAAGATATTGAGATTATACCGAATGTTGTGCCTGTAACAAATGTGAATGTCAATTCAGCAACCCTCACTCAATCCTCGCCCGTTGCAAAACTTACTAAGAATGACGGGTCATTTTTCCTATCGGTTCTTGATACTCCATTGAGTCAGCAGAAGCTTGGTTTCAATAGAAACAAGGATGAGTTTATGGTACGTGATTTTGATGCACGGACATATAACCCTGACAGTCTTATGAATGATGTCAGAAATCTGTACAATCGTTTTGTGGAGGATTATCATGCTTTTATCGAGTATCACGGTCTAAAGGATGGCGAGTTGGTACGGCTGCTGAGGGAGACAGTCAACAAGATTGCCAAGAGTGTGAAAACAAATATTGATTGGCAGAACAGATTTGATGAGGGGGTCTATGCCATGCGGGATATTCGTCTCATAGGCCGGACTGCCCCCGTGAAAGTCGCTTATCTCACTACGATGGGACGCAAGGGTAACATCCCGAACTTCGGGAGTAAAATGGAAAATAAAAAGGATGCAGGTCTTGAAAAGGAAATTCCGGTATTGGTATCATCTTCCGGAGGAGAGGACCGGGCAAATGCAGACCGGATGTATGAGATGTTACGTTATCATACTTTGACTGCTGACCGTCTTTATACCCGCATGGATGTAGATGCTTTTCTTAGAATGCAGTTGAATCTTGAATTCGGTGCTGACGAATCGAAAAGGATATCGTACGAAATTTATATAGGTGGAGCTGGTGGAACTTCTAAATTACAACGGGGACTGTATATTGACATTTACTTCAAGGATGGGAAGAATTTTGACAAAGCACGTTCATTGGCTCTTGACAGGAAGTTGCATCAGGCAATAATTGACCGGTCATGCATATCAATGCCGGTGATTATATCTCTTAAGGACGTTTCATGAAACTGCCACCGATTGATTTGAGCGGTCTGGTCAATTTGATCAGAAATGAAGGCAGGGCGGAACTTGCTGCAACTAAAGCTGCTCCAAAATTATTGGAGGTTACTTCCAAGGCTCCTAAGACCGTTTCTTCATATGTTTCGAATCTGTCTTTCGTCAAAGAGTGGGATAATATCATTTTTATTCTGGAAAAGGAAGTGGTTCCACTGCTTGCCAAGGGATGTGAAGCCAAGGCCTTGTTAGTTCCATCCCGTAAACTGTTGAAGAGCGCAAAATCCCTTACCCTTACTGTGACACAGGTTTTGGGATTTGTTCCCGGTCCGGTCGGTATAGTCTGTTCAGTTATAAATGCAATTGCTTGTTTCAGCGTCGGAAACGTTCCGGGAGGATTATTTGAACTGCTCGGGTGCATCCCGGGAGGAAAAATTGCTGCTAAATCCGCTTCCAAACTTTTGCCTAAGATTGAAAAGATATTGATTGAGATGGTGCAGTCCAATCGTTCCCTTCGCGTTGCTGCCGAATCCGCATCCCGACAATATAAGGCTGTTACGGAGTTCTTTAGGAAGCATGCTCCGGACATCAAACCTGATAAAGCTGCAACGGGATATGGTTATGGAGTGCGTGCTCCGGCTGAAACAGCTGTGGCCTCTTTAGAGCAATCTCTGAGGCAAAGCCTCCATCCGGTGGTGGAGGCTCGGAAAGAAATAGGGAAATATGTCACACTGAAAACAACTTATGGCAACTTGCCAAAATCAAATCTATGGTCTCATTTAGGCTACTGAAACTTGTCCTGCTGTTATTCTTTACTGTTTTATGTGGATTGTCATGTATGTGTCAGAATGAGTCGACCGTGCGGAATTATATTGAAAAATACAGGCATATTGCTCTTAAGCATGAGAAGGAATTTGGAATTCCTGCATCCATCACTATGGCGCAGGGAATACTGGAATCCGGGGCCGGAACCAGTTCATTGACAAAGTCGTCAAACAATCATTTCGGTATCAAGGCTTTGGGCGCATGGAGAGGACGTGTGTACTTGGCATGGGATGACGAGACATCTAAAAGCCGATTCAGGTGTTACGACAGTGCTGAAGAATCTTTCCGCGACCACGCTTTATTGCTCAGTCGGAGCAAGACTTATAGCGAGCTGTTTAAAATAAGTGTCTATGACTACCGGGGCTGGGCGCATGGACTTAAGAAAGCCGGTTACGCAACGGCTCCGCAATATGCCCAAGCTCTTATAGGGCTTATCGACCATTACAAATTATATACCATCAACGGAGGTGCGAAATTGCGCCCGGGGAAGAGGGTGATTATAACAAGGTATGTGGATGTTGCCACACCTGTGCTGGAGGAGCAGGATGTTTTGGACGATGAGGTCGTAACGGAAGAGGAGGAGGCAGTTGTCGATGCCATCCTGCGGTATGTAGTAGACATAAACGATATTCATTGCACTGTGATTCAACCTGGAGAGACTCTTTATTCAATAGCGCGCAAGTATGATATATCAACTGCCGAATTATTGAAATACAATGAATTGGCAAGTGAGCGGATGGTTAAAGAGGGCGATATTATATTCCTCGACAGAAAAAAGAAATCTTTCTCCGGTTCACGTGACTACTATGTTGCAAAAGGTGGTGAATCGCTGCACGCAGTGTCTCAGTTGTTCGGGATTCAACTGCGCGGTCTTGCGAAACTTAATGGTGTCTCCGAGTACATTTTGTTGAAAAAAGGGGAAAGGATTAAACTCAAATAGAAGTTCTATGCTTGATATTCATGAGCTGTTTGAAAACGGAGATCTTTTCGACGGACATTATAAACTGATTGATTCCTTGAGTACTGATGGCGGTTCTGCCGATGTCTGGCTTGCTATAGATGTCAATACCATTGACGAAAGCGGAGATGAATCAACCGCAACCAAGGTGGCTGTGAAGATATACCGCCCCAAGAATATGATTGACATAGAAGGGGAGTATCAGTTCAGGAGCGAGTTTAAAAAAGTATTCAACTGTCATCATGAGCACATAATCCAGCCGACATATTTTAACATCTATAAGGAGATGCCCTATCTGGTTCTTCCTTATTGTCCGGCCGGCTCTTCGGAATTGCTTATTGGCCAGTTTGAAAGAAAAGAGGATTTGTGGAAATATATTTATGAAGTTGCCTCTGGTCTGGCTTATCTGCACGACCACAATCCTCAGATTATACATCAAGACATTAAACCTGCAAATGTGCTGATTGATGATAACGGCAATTATGCTATCACTGATTTTGGAATCAGCGCGGAGATGGGTGGTACCTTTGTTGAGGAAGAGGATGGTAGCGCAGGAACTTTCGCTTATATGGCGCCGGAAAGATTTATAGAAGGTACTCCCCCTATGCCCGAGAGCGATATTTGGGCGCTTGGAGCGACTCTTTATGAATTGGTAACTGGTGACGCGCCGTTCGGTAATGAAGGTGGCGGTATCCAAGGAAAGGATACTGTCATTCCACCTATAAAACAGAAGATTCCGGATTCAATAAAGGAATTGATATATTCATGTCTTGCCTATGATGCCAAAAGCCGTCCCTCGGCAAGGAGCATTGTCGAGACGGTTCTGAAAAAACGATATAGTCGTACAAGGAAAACTGTTCTGTTCATCGCCATAGCCGGACTATTAATGATTACAATATTTTCATTTTTATTCGTGACAAGGCGTTCGGACGCTTCCGACACTCATCTTAAATCGATGATTTCTCGCGGCGATTCAATCATTAATGCCCAGGCATTGCTGATGGGAGAATCCGGTGCATTTGAAGCAAATACAGTTATAAGGGAGTTTGACAAGGCCTTGGTATTATATTACAATGTTGTGAAGGATGCTCCGGACAATTTCCCGGATAAGGAGAGGGTGCTGGAGAAGATAAGGAATTCAAAACTGATAATTCAGGAGCTGAGAGATTATGACCGTGCGCGTGATCTTGCCTATAAGGCGGAGTTGGTAGGTATGGATGAGGAGTATATGGAGTATTCCGCAGTTAAAGAGAATCATAAAACAACAATAAACAGTTTAATACAAAAAATGAAATGAAATTACGAGTTTCAATTCTTGCGATTCTGCTATTATGTGTCGGGGCTGTATCAATGGCTTTACCGAAAGGTAACTATGGTACTGATGCCTGCACGCAGTTGGTCACAAGGGCGAACGCACTTTTCAACAAGAAGAAATATGCGGAGGCAAAAGTCCTGTATGAGCAGGCCCTTGCTACAGGTGACAAGTTCTTTGCCAAGAAGTGTACCGAACAGCTCCGGTTGATTAACACTCTCTCCGGTACTAAGAAAAGAAGTAATTCCACAGTCTTCACAATCTCCCAGGATACTGTCAAAATAAATTATCTTGGCGGCGATTACCCTGTTCACGTGAACGGTGAGAAATGGAATGCGTCTGTTCCGAAGGATGAGGATTGGTGTAAGATCGAGATTGACCGTAAGACGGGAATTGTCAAGATATATTCTTCTCCCAACGAGAGCACAAGTCCACGCAGCACATACGTCACTATAAAAAATGGCAACGGACAGAAGAGAACAGTGGAGGTTATAAATGAAGGTTCCCCGGAGATTCTCAGAAGTTCGGCTCAGAATCTCATGTTCACGCCAACCGGGGAGACGAACGTTGTTGACATCGATGCAAATACTGATTGGAACATTGCAGGAGTTCCCGATTGGTTGCGTGCCATCAAGGGGAACCGAGACATTCAGTTTACAGCGTCTGCAAATGATGAAAATAAAGACCGCATCGCACAAGTGAAGGTTGAGACGCCATCGCGTCGGGAAATCACCATCAATATCATCCAGGGTGCGCGTCTTGACTCCCTTGCATTCTCAAAAAACAATCTCCAGTTTGGTCCCGACGGAGGAGACGAGTATATTCAAGTGCTGACTGATGCGGATGACTGGAGGTTCGGAGACTTCCCGCATTGGTGTCAGTTGGAGAGGGTTGGCAGCAATACAATCCGTGTACATTGCACCCCTAATGAACCGGTTGATATGCCACGTGAGGCAAGTGTCAATGTCACCACAGGTAACCAGACTCTTGGAATCAATGTATTTCAGTCTCCCAAGCCGATTCTTCAGGTAATACCTAAGGATGGTATCGGTGGACGGATGCTCTCTTTCGGGTTTTCGGCCGGTTATCTCTATCCGATGATTGGAACAAGCGCGTCATCAAATACCTACAGTGCTGTTAATTACGCACAACTTGATAATTTTGGTTCTTCAGATGCCTTTTCATCGTATCAGTCATCAGGAGGTTTCGTTGTGGGTGCTTTCGCTGACTTGCGGCTTTACAAGAATCTGTATCTGAATGCGGGTCTCAATTTTATGTATTATACATATAGGAACCGTTTGTCGGGCGTAATGGATGTCCGCTATTCCTGGGGTAATGCCAATTCTTATATCGCAGGAGACTCTCAGTCAAGTTTCAAAGAGGATTATACGGTGATGAGTATGGAACTTCCGGTTCTCGCTTCTTATAGGATTCCAATCAACCGGAAAAGCAATCTTCAGATTAATCTTGGTCCGGTCCTTGACTTTGGATTGAGTTATAATCTCGACATAGCTGGTAGTTCCAATGGGGATCAACTCAGGAAATATCAGGTTGTGAATGGTGTTGCACAACCTCTTCCCGGAACATATTCAAGTCAGCTCAATTATACAGGATCGTTCGAAATGTACGGTAAGTCGGCCAATCTTGTGATGGATACTTCTCAGGGTCCGTCGCATCAGGGCACAAGTCTGGATTATGAGTTTGAAGATGCTCCGTTCAGACGGTTCAATGTCGGTGCCCGTATCGGTGTCGGATATGAATACATGGGTATCAATTTTACAATCTCATATCAGTATATGTTGACCAACATGGCCAACAGTGCATTCTGGTCAGGAGACCGGTGGCCGATTTTCAAAAATATCAATGGCCTTATGAAGGGGTATAGTCAACGAAACAACTATCTTCTCCTGACGATAGGTTACACTTTCCGATACTGATCCTCTTTCCAAATAAATGTGAGGCAATGCTGTGATAGACGGTCTTACATTTGCACAACTCATTTGACATCTGTTCAACAAACAAAATAATTTAGCACATGAGAAAGATTCAATTAATGAAATGGGCAATTCTTCTTGTTTTGCCACTCCTTGCAGTCTCATGCAAGGAAAACGACAAGGATGAACCTGGCGCTTCTGTCGACATTGCCAAGAACCTTGTCGGGAAATGGTTGTTGGCCTCGTCAGATGCTGACAACTGGGTGACTTATGAATTCACTGAGACAAGCAGGGTAAACGTGGAAACGGTATCCGGAAACAGGTACACCTACGGCTCCGGTTTCTATTCGGTTGACAATGACCATAAAGCTGTCACCGGAAGCTATGAATCCGGAGGGGGAAATCAATCTTATCTTGACTGGATGGTCAATGATGTCAGGACATTCCAGATTGATATCGATGTTTACAACAATCAGTCTTTTGTTGGCGAGACTTCGGTCTATCGTATCGTTGGAAATATCCAGATAGAGGCAGGTAAGGAATTGTCTCCGGATTACCGTGGTTACACAGGACAAAACCGTAACACCGGTTTTTCATCTCTTAATCCTGAGATTTTTACCGTCGATGACATTTCCGGAGAGGTTTACGGAGTCAGCGAAGGGTCTTCGTTCCTGACTTTTGAGACTTCCGCGGGCACAGCTGTTGTAACTGTCGAGGTGATTGAGAGCGTTAAGACTTTCGCCGAGATGATTGTCGGCACATGGATTTATGACAACCGCGCAGAACATGAATGGCAGCGTACGATTTTCAATCAGGATGGTACGATGACTGTGGAATGGAATCTTGACAATAATTTCGAGATTGGGGGTTTTGCGACCGGTCAGTTCTCCGTAGGTGACAACAAAGTTAATTTTACAGTCAGGACAGATGATGGTACTCAGTTTATTCAAGAATGGCGTGTCGAGGCAATCAACAACTTTGATTGTACTTATGACTGTTATGACTCAGGCATATCGGTCGGCCGGTATACAGGACACAGACTGCTTGATTCCATCACTCTTGTCAAATCAGAGACAAGCTCCCCTGCTTATCAGTCTCTTGTTGGAAGTGCGGTGATAGAAGGTTATGACTCGCACAATAACACGGTTGCTGTTGTTGATTCAGAGGGAAAGATTACAGCAAGAAGAATAGGTATGACATATATTGAGGTTCAGACCGACAGGGGTACCGGAGTCATAGAGGTCAATGTCGTACGGCAGTGATTGACTCTCTGAATCCATGTCCATCCTTCTGAAAGTTCCGGCGATGAGATATGATTGTTATTTCACATCTACCAAGGGTAGTCATCATTTGGAGAATGAGGACTCGGTTTACATTAATGATGGTATCATAATTATCGCCGACGGTATGGGAGGGGAGTGCTGTGGTGAGATTGCTTCATCAATTGCTGTCAAGACAATGTCAGAAGTGCTTCAAGAAAAGCTTTATGGATTGTCTTCCGAACCGATGATAGGGAAGTTGCTCTTGGAGGCCACGGCGAAGGCTGACGAAGCAATTTCCCAATATATTGGCTTGCATCGGGATGCTCTCGGAATGGGTACCACAGTGCTCGTCGCCATATTGAAGGGCTGTAAATTGTATCTGGCATGGTGTGGAGACAGCAGATGCTATCTTTATGAAGAGAATGAAGTCAGTTTGCTGACCAAGGATCATTCTTTCGTACAGGAGCTTGTGGATGCCGGTGAATTGGGAGAAAATGAAGCTATTTCCCATCCCGATAGTAATATCATTACACGCTTTGTGGGTGGTGGTTCCGATATGTGCAGACCTGATTTCAAGTGTCTCGAAATCCCGGATTCTACTCTACTTATATTATGCTCTGACGGGTTGTCGGGATATTGCAGGAAGGATGAAATTGAACATGTGATTCAGAATACGGATGACGTGGAAAATCTTCCGGTAACATTGAGAGAACTGGCTATTAGAAAGGGGAGTGACGACGATATCACAATTGTTGTTCTGAGGTCGGAGACATATCCTCCGCATCCCCCGGAAAGAAGTTTTTTCACTCGGCTTAAAAGAAAAATAAAGGAACGGTTTTGAGGCCGTTCCTTTATTTTTCTTGCTATTGGGCTCGCTGTTGGTAAGCGGAGCCTTGGATTGGGTTTGCTGTCGGGTTGTCACATCATTTCGTCGAGGGTGAGGGCAGCTATTTTGAAGTTGTGGCCTTCTACGAATTTGATGATGGCATCACGCTCTGGTCCGGGGGCTACGTCGGCCTTGACGCGCACCATGGCGTTGAAGGCTGACGTGTTCGACTGGTAGATGTGACGGTAGCACTTGGCTATGTCGTCGATCAGTGCCTCGGAGAAGTTGCCCTTGCGAAGTATGAATGCGTTTACTCCGAAGTATGCAATCGGGTTGTGGGCCATGATCACATAGGGAGGAACGTGGTTGTTCACACGGCATCCACCCTTGATGAGCACCCATTCTCCTATCTCGCATTTCTCGTGTACAAGCGCACAGGAAGAGAGAATGGCATAGTCTCCGATTTTGCATGATCCGGCAATCTTGACGGAGTTGCCAATCACTACCGAGTTGCCTATTTCAGTATCGTGGGCGATATGGCTCTGTGCCATGATAAATGAATCATTGCCGATGCGAGTCGCTCCATCTTTGTGGATACTGCGGTTGATGATGACATGCTCACGGATGGTGTTGTTGTCGCCGATCACGACGTAGCTGTCCTCTCCCTTCCAACGGAAGTCCTGCGGTGTGGCCGAGATGATACAGCCATCATAGAAATGGTTGTTCTTGCCGATGCGTGCGCCGGAAAGAATGCTTACGTGCGGGCAGATGTTACAGCCGTCACCAATCTCGACGTTGCGGTCAATGAACGCGAATGCGTTGATTGTAACGTTCTCGCCAATCTTAGCCTCAGGATGCACGAATGCCAATGGACTGATTGTACTCATGATTAAGGATTTTAAGGGTGATTATCTTCCACCGCCCACTGACTGGTAGAGTGAGATGAGCGCTGCCACCTTGCTGTGCCATGCCGCGAGACTCGACAGCTGTGCGCTGAGAAGGCTCGAACGTGCGGTCAGCACTTCAAGATAGGTGGTTTTCTGGTCAAGGGTAAGAAGCTCCTGGGTATATTCCACTGACTTCTCAAGGTTATCTATCTGCTGGATGAGACACTCTCTTTTCTCGTGGTTGTAACGGTATGAAGCGAGTGCGTCGCTGACGTCGGCACTTGCACTGAGCACGGATGTCTCGAAGTTGTTCATGGCCTGTGCCTGCTGTGCTTTTGCTGCCTCGAGGGTGGCGATGTTCTGTCCGCGCGAGAAGAGGGGAGCGGCCAGCGAGCCGGCGAGCTGGATGAACCATTTGCCGGGGTTGGAAACCATCGAACCCAGAAGGTTTGTGAATCCGCCGTTAGAAGAGATGGTCAGACTCGGATAGAAGGCCGCGCGAGCCGAATTGGTGGTGTAGTATGCCGCCGCGAGTGCACGCTCCGATGCGCGTACGTCGGGACGGGCCGCGAGATATGTCATCGGCACTCCATCTTTGAGCGATACGGGCAGTTCGAAGTTCATGTCTGACGATACAGTCCATTCTTTCGGATAAGAGTGGAGCAGAAGCGACATCGTGTTCTGCAGCTGATGTATCTGTTCCTTGATGTCGGGAATAGATCCCATGATGCTCCAGTAGTTCGCGGTGCTCTGTACGACGGCTGCCTCGTTTACCATTCCGGCCACTTTCATGAGCTTCATCGATTCAACCTGGTCTTTCCAGATTACGGATGTGCGCTCGGTCAGGTCGAGTTGCTGGTTGAGGAGCATCAGGCTGTAGTAGCAGCTGGCAACGCCGCAGATAATCTGCGAATGTACCGCCTGATAGTAATCCTCCATCTGCTCGACAGTGACTTTTGCACCACGTTTGCGGTTCAGAATCTTGCCGAACACATCAATTTCCCAGGAAATCGAAAGAGGGATGGTATAGGTCCATGTGTCCATCTTTCCATTGCCATATTTCGATGCGCCTCCGTTGGGGTTAAGCGCGACGGCCGGGAAGTAACTCAGTTTCGCACCCTTGAGCTGTGCATTGGCAATGTCGATGTTCTTGACTGCATTGTCAAGGTCCTTGTTGTTCTCAAGGGCGGTGCGGATGTAACCCTGAAGCACCGGGTCGGTAAATACCTGCTCCCAGCTCAGGAAGGGCAGCGACGTTGAGTCGGCTGCGGCTGTCAGCGATTCCTCATAGGTCTTGACATACGAGTTCTCGGTCGGCAGCTCATATTTCTTGTATATGTTACAGCTCGACAGCGATACCGCCAGTGCCGCAACTATAAGATATTTTGTCTTCTTCATTTTAAATCGTTTGATTGAGAATCTGCTGTAGGGACCGCACGGGCCGTGCGTCCGCCGATTTTTGTGCGCCTGTCGGAGTTGAGATTCCGACGGACGCACGGGCCGTGCGTCCCTACAGTATTCCTTTCAATTAGTCATGATGACGGTTGTATTGTTCAAGCTCCGAAGAGAGTCCCGAGTTGTCGGTATCTGTCCACTTGTAGGGGGTAATCTTCTCCTGGATGAGCTGGAAGGCCACGAAGAGCGCGGGCACGATGAGCACCTGGAGAATCATACCGATGAGCATACCGCCGATCGCACCTGTACCGAGGGCGTTGTAACCGTTTGCGCCGGCACCGGTCGCGAACATCAGCGGCAGAAGACCGATAATCATCGCGAGCGATGTCATGAGGATAGGACGGAGACGCGCCTTCGAACCGAGGATTGCGGCGTTGATTACACTCACACCTGTACGGCGGCGTTCAAGCGCGAACTCAACGATAAGGATGGCGTTCTTGGCCAACAGACCGATAAGCATGATGAGCGCGATCTGGAGATAGATGTTGTTGTCAATGCCCATGATGTGAGCGAAGATAAACGTACCCATCAGACCGAACGGAACCGAGAGAATAACCGCGAAAGGAATGATGTAGCTCTCATACTGTGCCGAAAGAAGGAGGTATACGAACAGAAGCACGAGTGCGAACACGTAACCTGTGGATGAGCTGCTGGTGGTAGCCTCCTCTCGTGTAAGACCTGAGTACTCGTAGCCGTAACCGACAGGCAGTGTCTGGGCAGCTACCTCCTCGATGGCGGCGATGGCCTGACCGGAAGATACGCCCGGTGCCGGGTTACCGTTGACCGAGATACAGGTGAACATGTTGAATCGGTTGATTACGTCCGGACCGTACACACGCGAGAGCTTCACGAAGTTGTCAATCGGAGCCATCTCCGCGCCGTTGCGGACTTTGATGCGCTTGAGGGTCTCGGGCGACACACGTGCCTCGGGACTCGCCTGCATCATGACGCGGTAGAGCTTACCGAAGCGGTTGAAGTTCGATATGTACATACCGCCATAATAACCCTGAAGTGTCTGGAGAATCACGTTCTGTGTAAGACCGGCTTTCTTTATCTTGGCTACATCAAGCTCGACGAGATACTGCGGGAACGCAGGGTTGAACGTAGAGTAAGCCATCTGAATCTCCGGACGCTGGTTAAGCGCACCGATAAATGTCTGGTAGACCTTGAAGAACTGGTTGATGTCACCGCCGGTCTTGTCCTGGAGCTTGACCTCGAAACCGTTAGACACCGAATAACCGGAAATCATAGGGGGCTGGAAGAACATGATACGAGCATCGGGGAGCTCAGAACATTTTGCCATAAGCTGTGCGAGCACTGCCTGGGCACTTTCAGTCTTCTCGTCACGCTCGCTCCAGTCTTTCAGCTTGATGATGAATGAACCGTAGGTGTTACCCTGGCCACCGGTGAAGCTGAAACCTGTGATAGCGTTTCGGATATAGATTGCCGGAATAGTACCTGCGATGCTGTCAACCTTGTCCATAATCTCCTTGGTGCGCTCCATTGAGGTGGCGGGAGGCATATCGACAACACCCATCAGTGTACCGGTATCCTCGTTAGGAACGAGTGATGAAGGCGTGATTGACATGAGCCATACAAGTGCCGCGATACTGATCGCTACGATTCCGAAGCCGGTAATCTTGTGGTGGATAAACCAGTTGGCGAGCTTGGAGTAACCGGCAAGCACTTTCTCGAACACGCGGTTGAACGCTTCGATGAAGTTGCGCTGGAACATACCGTAAACTGCCAGAACCGCTACGACACATGCAATGACGCTTTCCACCACGTTCTCGAACTCATACCATCCGAGCACGAGGAATACGACAGCTGCAACGAGAAGAACCAATGTCACAACCGGAGGGAACGAGAAACGTACACGTTTCTTGTACGATTCCTTCATCGCCTCGCCGGCGGCAGAGTAAGCATCCTTCATTCTCTGACCGAGGGGAGCCGCTGCCTCTCCTTCCTCTTTATGAGGCTTGAGGAACAGGGCGCAAAGTGCAGGCGAAAGGGTAAGTGCGTTGACTGCCGAAAGGAAGATGGCCATCGCCATTGTAAGACCGAACTGACGGTAGAACACACCCGACGTACCACCCATGAACGACACGGGGATAAACACGAGCATCATGACAAGTGTGATCGACACAAGCGCGCCGGCTATGTCGTTCATCGCATCAATCGACGCCATCTTGGAGGATTTGTAGCCTTCATCCAGTTTGGCATGGACGGCTTCGACCACCACAATGGCGTCATCGACGACGATCGCGATTGCAAGTACAAGAGCTGAGAGGGTGAGAAGGTTGACCGTGAAGCCGAAAATGTACATCAGGAAGAATGTACCGACAAGGGCCACGGGGATTGCAATCATAGGAATGATTGTCGAACGGAAGTCCTGGAGGAAGATGAACACCACGAGGAACACCAGTGCGAAGGCCTCGATAAGAGTCTTCACCACCTCATGGATAGAGGCGAAGAGGAACTGGTTGACATCCATTGTGGTTACAATCTTGATGCCCTCGGGACAGTCTTTCTGGAACTTGTCGAGCTCGGCCTGAATCTCGTTGACAACGGCGGTTGCGTTAGAACCTGCCGACTGCATGATCATGGCCGCACAACCGATCTTTCCGTTTGTGGTTGACTGGAAGCCATAGGTCAGACGGCCCAGCTCCACATCAGCGACATCTTTAAGGTAAAGCATCTCGCCCGTGGGAAGAGCCTTTATGACGATGTTCTCGAATTCAGACTCCTCGACGAGACGTCCCTTGTAACGCATAGTGTACTGGAACGACTGGTTTCCCTGCTCACCGAACTGACCGGGAGCCGCCTCTATATTCTGTTCGGCAAGCGCGGCGGTGACGTCGGCAGGCATGAGGTTGTACTGCGCCATGACATCAGGCTTGAGCCATATACGCATGGAGTAGTCGGCACCCATCACAGTCGCGTCACCCACACCGGGCACACGCTTGATGACAGGAATAATGTTGATGGCCATGTAGTTCTCGACGAAAGTCTGGCTATATTTCGGGTCATCGGCATAGACGTTGAACACCATAAGCATCGACGACTGACGCTTCTGGGTGGTCACACCGACCTGGTTGACCTCCGAAGGAAGAAAGGCTGCGGCCTTGGCTACACGGTTCTGCACATCGACGGCTGCCATATCAGGATCCATACCCGATTTGAAGTAGACAGTGATTTCCGCTGAACCGTTGTTAGAGGCTGAAGAGTACATGTAATCCATGTTCTCGGCACCGTTGATCTGCTCCTCAAGAGGGGCGATGACGGAGTTCAGCACTGACTGAGCGTTCGCACCGGTGTAGGTCGTGCTCACGCGGATGGTCGGCGGGGCGATATTAGGATATTGCTCCACCGGCAGCCATGCGAGTCCCACGAGACCGAAAATCACGATGAAGATCGAGATCACGGTCGAGAGCACCGGCCGGTTGATAAAAGTTGATAGTTTCATATTAAGATTTTATCTGCCTGGAGAGACGGCTGTAAAACGGGTTCGTTGTGAACTTACTTCTTGGGTTTGATAATCATGTCGTCCTTGACAGTGATGCCGACACCTTCTGTCACGATACGCTCTCCGGGCTTCAGACCTCCGGTGACGATGTAGTTCTGACCGTCGTTGTTGCTTGCAACCTGGATTGCACGTGACTTGGTCTTGTTGCTGTCGTTGACAACATACACGAACTTCAGGTCCTGCATCTCGTAGGTAGCAGCCTGGGGAATCACTATCACATTATTGCTTGTGGTAGGTATCATTACCTGACCCGTATTACCGCTGTGAAGCATGCCGTCGGGGTTCGGGAAGATTGCCTTGGCTGTCGCGCTACCGGTCGAGGGGTCGATCACACCAGAAATTGAGATAATCTTTCCGGGGTGGGCGTATCTCTCTCCGTTGGCAAGCTGAAGAGTCACGGTAGGCATTGCCTGGATTGCTGCCTGAAGTGAACGCTTGCCGTTGTCGGTAAGAGCAAGCAGGTCTTTCTCATTGAGCGAGAATGTGGCGCGCATGTCGCTGTTGTTTGAAAGAACAGTGAGGAGCGACGAGGGGCTTACGAGCGAGCCCTCACGGAAGTCGATGCTTCCGACAACTCCCGATGTCGGAGCTGTCACGACAGAGTAGGAGAGATTCTTGCGTGCGCTTGTAAGATTGGCAGCCGCCTGGTTGTACTGAGCCTTGGCTGCATTGTATGCATCAACAGATGTCTGGTAGGCCGGCTGGCTGATGATGTTCTTCTCGAAGAGCATCTTGTTGTTGTTCATGTTCGTGGTGGCGGTGTTGACATTGGCCTGTGCGACTGCTACCGCTGCCTGGGCTGCGTCGACCGCTGCCTGTAGCGATACCTGGTCGATTACGAACAGAGTCTGTCCTTTGCTGACTTTCTGGCCCTCCTCGACACACACCTTGGTGAGGAAACCTGAAATCTGGGGACGTATCTCCACGTCGTTCTCTCCTTCGAGAGTGGTCGGCATACCCGATTCGAGGGTAGTGTTCTCCTCACTCACGGTGAGCACTGCGAGTTCCGGAGCCTGCTGCTGTTGCTGCTGCTCCTGATTGCCCTTACACGAGGGCAGAATCAACGCTATTGCCACTGCGGGCAATATCAGTCCATTCACTTTTCTGATATTCATAAACTGAGATTTAAATAGATAAGCTTGTTAGATAGGCGTTTTATCCTGATGAGCGGAATCATGCAGGTATAACACCGGTGATTGAAAATGCGTCTGTTCTTGTTAAAAATTTTACCTTTAGAAACTTGTGGTTGGCGGAACAATCGCGTTCCGCTTCTAAACCACATACAAAATTACAAAAAAATAATTACAAAAATCCCTTATTGAACCTCAAAACGCCTTTTTTGACCAATTTTGCGCATTATGAGAAAACTAAATTTGTGTTTATAGTTTTCGGAGAGCCTAAAACAATGCGGATATGGTGTCATATCCGCATCATTTCGTAATTATTCTTTTGTGAAGGGGGGAGGAGTGCCAGCGTCCCCGTCATCTTCCGAAACCTTCGGTTCCTTGAGCGAGGTGTCGGTCTTGTCCGACGGAAGCTGCTTCCTGTCGCTGTCGGCGAAATCAGTCCTGTAGGGGTCATCGGGAAGCTGTTTGCCACCTCGGGCAGCCTCTTCTTTCTTGTTGATCTCGATGATTTCGTCGGTGCGCGATTTCCACTGACGCTTGCCGAGTATGCGCTCAACGTCATCGTGGAAAATCACCTCTTTCTCCACAAGGAGGTCGCGGATAGCGTTGTGTTGGGCCGCATAAGTACGGAGTATCTCTTTCGCACGCTCGTACTGCTCGTTGATGATGCGCTTGACCTCGGCATCTATGATTTTCGCAGTCTCGTCTGAATAAGGCTTCGTAAAGCCCATTTCCTGACCGGTCGAGTCGTTGTAGTTGAGGTTGGGCAGCTTGTCGCTCATGCCGTAGACGAGCACAAGTGAACGTGCAATCTTCGTACACTTCTCAAGGTCGTCGCTTGCGCCGGTTCCGATTTCACCGAGGAAAACATCTTCGGCAGCACGGCCACCGAGGAGTCCGCACATTGTGTCGAGAAGTGCCTGTGTGGGGATAATCTGCCGTTCCTCAGGAGCATACCATGCAGCTCCGAGCGCGCGTCCACGCGGCACGATTGTCACCTTCACAAGCGGATTGCCATATTTGGTCATCCATGTGATTGTGGCGTGGCCCGCCTCATGGGTTGCGATGGCGACTTTCTCCTCGTCGGTTATGATGCGCGATTTCTTCTCAAGACCTCCGACTATGCGGTCAATGGCCTTCATGAAGTCGTTCCAATCAACTGAATCTTTGTTGTAACGGGCAGCGATGAGGGCGGCCTCGTTGCAGACGTTGGCTATGTCTGCTCCGGAGAATCCCTGAGTCTGGCGAGCGAGCTGTTCAACATCGAGCTTGCTGTTGCACTTTATGTTGCGCAGGTGGACATTGAAGATCTCAACGCGGTCTGAAAGTTCAGGCAGGTCAACGTAGATCTGTCGGTCAAATCGGCCGGGACGCAGAAGCGCCTTGTCGAGCATGTCGGCACGGTTGGTAGCGGCAAGACAAATCACACCGTTGTTCGACTGGAAGCCGTCCATGGCCGTGAGCAGCTGGTTGAGAGTGTTCTCGCGTTCGTCGTTGGAACCCATGTTGGGGTTCTTGCCACGTGCGCGACCCACGGCATCGATCTCGTCGATGAAGACGATACAGGGTGCTTTCTCCTTGGCCTGTTTGAAGAGGTCACGTACACGTGCCGCACCGACACCGACGAACATCTCCACAAAGTCGGAGCCCGACATCGACAGGAAAGGTACGTCAGCCTCGCCGGCCACAGCCTTGGCGAGAAGGGTCTTACCTGTTCCCGGAGGGCCTACGAGAAGCGCGCCTTTCGGAATCTTTGCACCAAGTTCGGTGTAACGCTGCGGGTTCTTGAGGAATTCAACAATTTCCTCTATCTCGACCTTTGCCTCGGCAAGACCGGCTACATCCTTGAAGGTGACGTTCGTGCCGTTGTTCTTGTCAAATACCGTGGCTTTAGATTTGCCGACATTGAATATGCCGCCAGCCCCGCCGGTTCCTCCGGTCATGCGTTTCGACATGATGACCATCACCACAATGATCAGGATTATCGGCCCGAAGTACCAAATGACCTTCATCAGGTCACTTCCTTTCTCGTAGTTGATCTTGATCTGAGGTTTGCCTTCGGCTGAAAGTTTCTCGTTCCAGCTGTCTATCTTCTCCTGGATTTTGTCGGCCGAGGGGATAGTGGTCTTGATTTTCTTGTCGCCGGTCATCTGCGGTGTCATGTCGAACTTCTGGTTCTTGGCACCCTGGTCGGTCAGAAAACCTTCGGCTATTCCATTCTGCGAGAATATCATAATCTTGTCGATGTCTCCGGCAAGAGCTGCCTTCTCGAAGTCAGACCAGTCAACGTCCTTGGTCTGCGACCCGTCCTGAAAGTAATATAATGCGAGCAGGGACAGGATGATGAGGCCGTACATCCAGTACATGTTGAACAACGGTCTTTTATTCTGGTTGTTCCTGTTCTTGTTTGGTTTAAGTATGTTCATATGTCGGTATTGTTTCTGTGGAATCAGTCGAGGTCCGGAATCTCTGTGAGAACTGCGTCGCTCCAGAGGTCCTCTATGTTATAGAACTCTCGCGTGTCGGGCAGGAAGACGTGTACCATCACGTTGCCATAGTCGATGACAATCCATTGTGAGTTGCGGTATCCGTCGTAATTGTAGGGCTTGATACCCAGTTTTGTCCTGACCTCCTCGCGGATATTGTCGGCTATCGCCGAGACCTGCGATGTGGAATTGCCCTGACATACAATGAATGCCTGGGCGGGAGCGGTCTCAAGACCTGTAAAATCTATATCTGTAATCTTAACTCCCTTGCGGTCTTGGATGGCATCGATAATCGTTGTCTCCAGTGGCGAGAGAGTCGGGGTCTGGCTGTCTGCGTTGTCAGTCCGTTGTGTCATGATCATATTCAGGTTTGACTTAATCGAATATTAAGGAAAATGTCTTGTGTCGGCACGGATACGTCAGCAAGGCGTCCCAATGCTCCAAAATCTATAACAATCCTGATGCCAAAAATATCATGGAAAAACCGTGAAATAGCTTTAAGGCATGGAATTTTCTGCAAAATTAACATTTTAGATTCAAATAATCCCAAAATAACCATAAAAATTCCCTGGTTGGGTGCATGAGTAACCCGGAATGGCTCCGGTCGTCGTGCTTTTTGCGGCTTTGACAAGTGTCCGGACGTGTTGCACGGTTTAGTTGTACACCACCATGTTCATTTGTTTCGCCACTACCTGATATTGGGTATTGGCCGATTCGTCAAAAAACATTATCTTTGCAGGAATCAAGCAAGTTATAAGTCATGATAGACAGACATAGTTCATATAGACCTGAAAACACGATGCGCGAGCTGATCCGCGACAATAATCTGCTGCTGATGACTATCAGCCGTTTCGACATAGCGTTCGGCTTCGGCGACAGCAGCGTGCGCGAGACATGCGAGGCCAACGGTGTTGATACTGACACATTTCTGTCTGTATGCAACCTCCTGAGCGGTCGTGAGCATGAGATATATTCCGTGTCGTTGCCATCGCTGATGGGCTATCTCAAGCATGCCCACAGTTCTTTCATCGACCTGTCTCTCCCCAAGATCCGTCATAAGATAATTGAGGCAATCAATTATTCGGAGACCAACGAGGTCTCTTTTCTGCTGATAAAGTTCTTCGACGACTATGTGACTGAAGTCCGTGAGCATCTGGCACACGAGAACGATATCGTGTTCAGATATGTCGAGGGGCTTATAGAAGGCAAGATGGACGAATCGTTCGAGATTTCACAGTTCTCGGTCGACCATGACCATATGGGTAATCAGCTGAATGAGCTGAAAGACATCTTTATCTATCATTACTCGCAACGTGGTAATGCGTTGTTGAGTTCCGTTCTCTTCGACATCATCAATCTTGAGAAAGATCTGATGAGCCATTTTGAGGTAGAGAATCATCTCTTTGTCCCGGCGGTCATAAAACTGGAGAACAAACTCCGTCTTTCGGGTAAGCATGTTTCCGAAGAGGAGGAGGCCATGAACCGGCGTGTCGAGACGTTGGGAGAGAGAGAGAAGGAGATAATCTGCTGCGTGGCCAAAGGAATGTCCAACAAAGAGATTGCCGATGCACTATGCCTTTCGGTTCATACTGTGGCGACCCACCGTAAGAACATAAGTGCCAAGCTTGAAATTCACTCCACGGCCGGTCTCGCGATATTCGCCATACTCCACAAACTCGTTGACATAAAGGATCTCAATCCCTACGCCAACCGTACTTGACGCGGATTGGCACTTTGGGCAGAGATCGCCCGCTGAAGAGCGGAGGATAAACAAGACATATAACAAGAAGAAACAGAAAAGGAGACCATGCGGCCTCCTTTTTCTGTTTCAATAAAACAATCTCAATAAACAATCAATATCTTTATAATTTCCTTAATATCTTCTCCCTGTGTTATTCTGTACAGTTTGTTTAAGCTCTTGCTTCCTCCTTCCTGATCAGTAAGAGTAATCCTGAAGCTGCTCGCGGAGTTTCTTGCGGGCGCAGAAGATGCGGCTCTTGATTGTGCCGAGGGGCAGATTGAGTTTCTCTGCGATCTCGTTGTATTTGTAACCGGCAACGAACATGTTGAACGGGATGCGGTATTCGTCTGAGAATGAGTTGAGCGCCACGGTGATTTCTTTCACTGCGTAGGAGCCTTCGGGAGTGTCGAGACCCGAATCCTGACATACGTTCAGGTGGTAGAGGTCCTCTGTCTGGTCAATTACCGTTGCCTTGCGTACATTCTGGCGGTAGTTGTTGATGAAGATATTGCGCATGATCGTGAAAATCCAACCTTTGAAGTTCACGTTGTCTACGTACTTGTCTTCGTTTGAGAGGGCCTTGAGAGTGGTGTCCTGGAGCAAATCCTCAGCCTGTTCACGGTCTGTGGTGAGCTGGTATGCGAAGTTGAGAAGGTTGCCCTGGAGTCCTACCAGGCGTTCCTCGAAAGATTTGTTCAGTTTCATGTTTTTGTCGTTTAAAGATGATTGTTATTGTTTTGTTTATTGAACATATACATAACATCGGCCGCGCCCCGATTGTTCCGGGAAAACGTGATTTTTTTCAACTTTTTTCAAAATATTTTTTAATCGTCAGATAATCAGCTGAATAAAAATGAAGTTTTTTTCAAAATTTTTCAACGGTAGGTGAGTATTCGAATAAAAAGTGTTAAATTTGCAGTATAGAAAAAAGTTTACCGATGAGATTTGACGAAATATTGACCAACGACGATGTGCTCGACGGTCTTTGGGACATGCACTTCGACGAGTGTACTCCTATACAAGAGAAAACAATCCCGGCCGTGATGGAGGGGCATGACCTTATGGCTTGCGCCCAGACCGGAACAGGAAAGACGGCTGCCTATCTTCTTCCGGTCATCAACTGTCTTGCCGACGGTGGTTATCCGACCGATGCGGTCAACTGTGTGGTAATGGCCCCCACACGCGAGCTTGCCCAGCAGATTGACCGTCAGCTCCAGGGATTCGCATATTTTATGCCGGTCAGCGGCACTGCTATATATGGTGGCACCGATGGATATGCATATGAGCAGCAGAGAAAGAGCCTCAAGATGGGGGCTGATGTCGTGATTGCAACCCCCGGGCGGCTCCTCGCTCATCTGAGCATGGGCTATGTTGACCTGTCGCGTGTATCCTTCTTTATATTGGACGAGGCGGACCGTATGCTCGATATGGGTTTCTATGACGATATCATGCAGATTTACTCGCATCTCCCCAAAAATGTACAGGTTCTAATGTTCTCGGCCACGATGCCTCCGAAAATCCAGCAGATGGCCAACAAGATACTTAAAGACCCTGTGGAGATCAAGCTTGCCGTCTCGAAACCTGCCGATAAAATCAAGCAGTCGGCATATATATGTTACGAGACCCAGAAGCTCCCGATTCTCAAATCGATTTTCAGGGAGAATCCTCCCCAGAGGGTCATCATCTTCTCCTCCTCAAAGATTAAGGTTAAGAATCTTGCACGCGAACTCCGCAAGTCGAACTTGAAGATAGGGGAGATGCACTCGGATCTTGACCAGAACCGCCGCGAGGATGTCATGCTCGATTTCAAGGCCGGCAAGACCAACGTTATTGTTGCCACCGACATCATCTCGCGAGGCATAGACATCGATGACATCGAGATGGTCATCAATTATGATGTGCCGCGTGATCCGGAAGACTATGTGCATCGCATCGGGCGCACCGCACGCGCTGACCGTGACGGACGTGCAGTGACTTTCGTTGCGAATGAGGATTTCCCGAGACTGGCGCGAATCGAGAAACTGCTCGAAAAGGAGGTGCCAAAGGAGAAGGTGCCCGCAGAACTCGGCGAGACACCGGTTTACGGTGCCCGCAGGTCATCCAAGGGGGGACGGCATGGTGCAGGTGCCGGTAAGAGCAGGAACGGTCGCAAGACTAATTCGGCGAAACCTGATGAAAAGAATGGCCGCACGGAAAATTCCGCACGGCCAACAGGATCTCGTAATTTCAAACGCCACAGTAACCGCCGTGGCAAACCCCAGGGTCAGGACAGCAGCGCGAAGTCGAGCACTTCCTCCACCGAACCTACGAAGTGAAAATCCAGCCCGTCGATATATTCGGGCTTGATTTCCTCTATGTCCCTGCGGTTTTTCTCGCAGAGCATCACAGTCTTGATCCCGGCACGTTTCGCTGCCAGGATCTTTTCTTTTATACCACCCACTGGAAGCACTTTGCCGCGCAATGTAATCTCTCCCGTCATGGCAAGATGGCTCCTGACCTTGCGCCCAGTGAATGTCGATGCGAGTGAGGTGACAATCGTCACTCCTGCCGAGGGACCATCTTTGGGAACAGCACCTTCCGGTACATGCACGTGTACTGTGCCGAATTCCAGTGCCTTCTCCGGTATGCCGAGACGTTCATGGTTTGCCTTTATATACTGGAGGGCAAGCATGGCAGACTCTTTCATCACATCTCCGAGGTTTCCGGTAAGAGTCAGTTTCCCCTCTTTACCGGGAGCTACGGATGATTCGATGAACAGAATCTCACCTCCGGCTTGCGTCCAGGCCAGACCGGTAACTATGCCGGGAATGTCATTGTTCTCGTAGACATCGTTGAATGCCTCAGCTTTGCCGAGATACTTCTTAACAAGTTCCGCATCGACGGTTTTCGGGAATTCCTTGCCCGAAGCCTTGAGACGTGCCTGCTTACGCATTATCTCGTTGATTTTCTTCTCAAACCGGCGCACGCCGCTCTCGCGGGTATATTCGGTGATGATTTCCATCAGTGCATCGTCGCTGAATGTCATTTCATCTTCAGCAAAGCCGTGCTCCACGAGGCTCTTTGGTATCAGATGCCGCTTGGCAATCTCAATCTTCTCGGCTTCGATGTATCCACCTATCTCAATCAACTCCATACGGTCGAGAAGCGGGGAAGAGATGGTGGAGAGTGTGTTGGCCGTGGCTATGAACAGAACTTTCGAGAGGTCATAGTCCTGGTCGATGTAGTTGTCGTGGAACTTGCAGTTCTGTTCCGGGTCGAGCACTTCAAGAAGAGCCTGCGAGGGGTCACCTTTGTAGTCGGCTCCAATCTTGTCAATCTCATCGAGAACCATCACCGGGTCGCTGGTGCCGCATTTCTCAAGGGCGTTTATTATGCGGCCGGGCATCGATCCGAGATATGTGCGGCGGTGACCGCGTATCTCAGCCTCGTCGTGCAGGCCACCGAGAGCCACACGAACATATTTACGTCCCAAAGCCTCGGCCACGGATTTGCCGAGCGATGTCTTTCCAACTCCCGGAGGGCCGTACAGACAGAGTATCGGAGCCTTGGTGTCGTGGCGCAGTTTAAGCACAGCCATCTGTTCAACAATGCGCTCCTTCACTTTCTCAAGTCCATAGTGGTCGCGTTCGAGCACTTCCTCCACTTTGTCGAGAGTGAAATCGGAGTTGTCGCAATGCTCCCACGGCAGGTCAAGATATGTGTCGATATAAGCGTACTGTATTGCGTAGTCAGCCGAAGTCGGATTGAAACGCTGGAGTTTCTTCAGCTCCTTCTCGAAGCGTTCGCGGGTCTCCTCGTTCCATTCCTTATATTCGGCGCGTTGGCGCAATTCGTCAAGTTCCGCTTCCTCGCTGTCGCCGAGCTCATTCTTTATCTGCTGCATCTGGGTGCGCAGGAACTCCTCGCGCTGACGCTGACCCATTTCCGAAAGAGTCTTCTGGTGGATTTCAGCACGCAGATTGAGGTTGTCTTTTTCTGCGATGAGCATTTCAGTGAACATCCTTCTCTGGTCAGAGAGAGTCTCGGCTTCGAGCAGTTTGTAACGTTGGTCGGCGTTTAGAGGAGAGTTCTGCATCATGAAGTTCAGACGGCGTGCGGAATTCTCGGGAAACCTTTCGAGCATCTCGCCAAGATGTTTCCGGTCATCGTCGCTGAGATGCTTAAGCACATCGGCATATGCCATCTGCAGTTTTTCTTCCCACTCTTTTTCTTTGTCGGTGTTGTCAGCCGGTGCGGGAATGGAGAAAATCACGTCTCCCCGCAGGAACGTATTTTTCTCGCGGAGTTTGACTGCTACACCTCTTGCGCCGAGCATAGCTGTCATCAGTGCTGTGCCGTCAGGATTCATCTTGAGGTCAAGAACCTGACCCACACATCCGCGGCTGTACATTATGTCATCTTCTTCAGTCATCCCGGTGTCGTCAGGAAGTGTGTCGCTCGACAGGAAGAAGAAAGCCATTTCCTTGTCTTCAAGAGCTTTCCTGGCTGTGGCTATCGAATCGGGGTGGGAGACCATCGCACCGATCTGCAGATATGGAAAGAATACTTCGTCTTCGAGTGGAAGGAGGAGCATTCCCTCCGCTACCATGCCGTCGAGCTGATCAGCCTCCATTCCGGGCGTTTTGTAGAACGGACCACCCTCGTCGATCATGGACTGTGATTCGTCAGGAATATTCTTTTTTGACATATTTTTTGTAAATTTGCTTTTGATTCAACTGTGCCGACGTGCGGGCAGGGAAATCCTGCGTGAAAAGAGGTGGGCGCGATGTCTCATGTGCGCACCTCGTTTGCGTCTGCGGAATTTAAAATGCAAAATTACATAAAATTTCTGAATTATGCGAAAGTCTCTGTTCAGGTTCAAGAAGTTTGATTGTCATCACGGCTCCGGTTCCATGAAAATCGGGGTCGATGCCGTGCTTGTCGGAGCATGGGCGGATGTGAGCGGGGCCGGGACGATTCTTGATGTAGGAACAGGTTGCGGTGTCATTGCTCTTATGTGCGCCCAGAGAAATGAGTCTGCACGAGTCTATGGCATAGATGTCGATGCCGCTTCGGTTGCCGAGGCAGAAGGTAATTTCTGTGGCTGTCCATGGCATGAACGCCTTGAAGCAAAACTTGAAGATTTTAATAATATTACGCTGAACGACATCGACTTGATAATTTCAAACCCTCCTTATTTCGAGAGCGGCGTAATTCATCCGGACAGTCCGCGCATGGTAGCCCGACATAAGGACAATCTTTCGCCCGAGGCATTGCTTACACGGGGATGTGAGTACTTGTCCGACACCGGCAGGATTGCAATGATAGTTCCTTCTGAACAATATCGGCATCTGTTGGACGTGGCACATGACGCAGGTCTCGTTGCAGTGCGTGCGGCATGGGTAAGAGGTCATCTTGCCGCACCCGTCAAAAGAGTGCTGATTGAGTTCTCACGGATTGGAGATGAGATTGATGAAGCTCATATCCCTCTGCTTACATTGGAGAACGTCCCCGGCGAGCCTACTGATGAACATCGCGTCTTATGTCGGGATTTTTACCTTAAATTCTGAAAATGACAAAGATTTAACACTAATTGTCAGACTTTTTGATTATATTTGCATATAAACCCTTAAACTGATTCATTTGTTACATGTCTAAGGGTTAAACTAACGATAAAACCGACAGCTATGAAGAGAATTTTATTAGGTCTGGCGATGACCGCCATAGCACTTCCCGGAGCATTTGCCCAGGATGAGTTCGATGACATATACTACAATCCGAAGTCGAAAAAGGAAACGAAGAAAGATTCCAAGAATGCCTCGAACTACATTGCCGATTTCAGTTCCATGGATGTGGACGATTATAACCGCCGCGGTTTCTATTACGAGACCGCCGTCGACACTATCGGCCAGACCGCCGAGAATGCAGAGGATTTTGTCTACACTCAGCAGATTCAGAAATACTACAACCCGACCATCGTGGTCGATAACTCGGATGTCCTTGCCGATATCCTTGAAGATTCATACGGCAACGTCGAGATTGTGATTGACAACGGTTATCCGACCTTCACCTCCATCTATACCGGCGGTTATGGCTGGGCACCCTCTTATTATAACTGGTGCATTCGCCCGTCGTGGAGCTGGAACTACGCGTGGGGTCCCTTCTCGTGGTCTTGGAACTGGGGTCCGTCGTGGACATGGGGACCCTCTTGGAGCTGGGGATATGGTCCGTCGTGGGCATATTATCCGCCGGCATGGGGATATTACCCTCCGCGTCCGCCGCATCATGGATATTATCCGCCGCGTCCTCCTCATAACGGTCATTACTCATATAACCGTCCCGGTGCAGGTCGTCCCTACGCTCCTAATGCAGGTTGGTCGCACAATACCCGTCCCGGTGGAAATTACAACGGTGCAGGTTCAGTAGCTCGTCCCGGCTCACGCCCTGCCGGCAAACCTGCCGCATCAGGTCGTCCGGTAACCAATACTAACCGTTATAACGGACACCGTACCCAGTCTTCCGCTACAGTTGGCACAAGCCGTCCCGCAGGAAACAGAACTCCTCAGGGTGCAGTTACGAATACAACCGGCCGTCGTGTATCGGGTGCCGCTGCAAAAGAGGCATCTGTCAGCACAAACGTAAAGACTTCTGGAACCAATAACAGGGTCTCGACCACAAAGAGCAGCACCAATGCGACAAAGGCAAGCGGCACAATGACCACGACAACCAACCGCAGGTCATCTACTTCGACAAGCACTAACCGCACAACTACGACAAACAGCAACCGTAGTACGTCTACAAATAACCGCAGCTACAATACCACTAACCGTAGCACTACTTCAAACCGCAGTTATAACACCGGCACATCGCGCAGCAGCGGAGGCGGTGCTTACCGTGGCGGAGGTGGAGCCTCAAGAGGTGGCGGCGGTGGCGGACACCGTGGTGGCGGAGGTCGCCGATAAGACTATTGTAAAACAGTAACCTATGAAAAAGATATTTACCCTTGTCTCAGCTGTGGCTCTTCCGGGTCTGCTCTGCGCCCAGAGCGTACCCACCGCGTTGAGAATATCCCAGAATGATCTGCGTGGCACCGCCCGCTTCATGTCGATGGGTGGTGCGTTCGGTGCCCTTGGCGGTGACCTGTCTGCCCTTACCCAGAATCCCGGCGGTATCGGTATCTACCGCAGCAACGAGATTGGCTTCACGCTCGGCCTTGATATGAATGAGTCTCAGTCGAATTCTTCCGGTCTTACCCAGACTGACCACATGACACGCTTCAATCTGAACAATATCGGTGGTGTTTTCACGCTCAAGCTCTATAATAATGTGATGCCGAATATCAATTTCGGCTTCACTTACAATAAGGCCGCTTCGTTCAACCGCCGGTTCAAGGGCGGTGTGCCTGATTTGCGCAATTCTATGAGCAATTACATAGCGGGTCTATGCAACGCCAACGGCTTGACCGAGGATGATGTGATGACTACTTCGGACTACGACCCCTACAATCCTCCCTATGGCTCGCGCAGTGTGCCTTGGCTGGCTGTTCTTGGCTATGATGCCCTGCTTACCAATCCTGAGGGTGATCCTGACAATCCCCGCTGGTATGGTCAGTATGGCGAAGGTACAACCGGAAACGGATATTTCGAGGTGAACGAGAAAGGTTCGGTCGATGAGTACAACATCGCCATAGGTGGCAACATCAATAATGTGGTTTACTGGGGTATGGATTTTGACATTACTTCGGTTGATTACCGCATTCAGTCGGTATGGGGTGAGTCGCTCGACAATGCCTACGTCTATAATCCCAACATGCAGGGTGTAGGCCGCTACAACGCCGACTGGGCACTCTATGACAACTACCGTGTGAACGGCACCGGCTTCAATTTCAAGCTCGGTGTGATTGTCAAGCCGATTCAGGAACTTCGTCTCGGCCTCGCTTTCCACACGCCGACTTACTATAATCTCAGTGAGACATACTCTGACACCCATATGGCCTTCAACTATCCGTTCAAGATGGATTACGTGCAGACGTGGGCCAATGACGGCTATCCGGCTTCCAACAGTTTCAATTTCAAGACACCTTGGAAGGTGATTGCGAGTGTGGCCGGCGTTATCGGTAACAATCTGATCGTCTCGGCCGACTATCAGTGGGATGGTTACGGAACGATGCGTTATTCCGATGCTGACATGTATGGTTATTATGACCCCTGGTATGACTGGGATGATCCATGGTCAGACTGGGGAGGCTGGTATGGTGCGCCGCAGTCGCGCTCGAACGGGCGTGTTGACTATATGAGTGCGAACGACTATGCCAATTCCAAGATCAAGGAGATATACCGCGACACCCACACTCTCCGTCTCGGCGCCGAGTTCCGCGTGCTCCCGAGCTTCAGCATCCGTGCCGGTTACAGTTTCTATACCTCCCCTGTGACCACCAAGGCTAAGGATGGCAGAGTTGAGATTCCCGGTACGGGAGTGATGACAAACTACACGCTCGACAACACCACGAACTACATCACATGCGGTGTCGGTTACAAGCACAAGGGATTCTACGCGGACCTCGCTTATGTTTACAAGCATCAGACTTCGGAGTATTATCCCTTCAGTCCTGACGTGATGGATATGGCAACTGCCGTGAAATCGAAACTCGCTTTCAACAATTCACAGTTGGCCCTCTCGATAGGCTATAAATTCTGATAAGACCATGAAGATTGTAGTTCTTGACGCTTATGGACTTGATCATGGTATCGAATCCTGGAAACTTCTTGAGGAGATAGGGGAGGTGGTGTCGTACGAGACATCGCCTGCCGATACAGTTCTCGAACGCGCTGCAGGTGCGGAGATTCTTCTCACAAACAAGACAAAACTCACCGGAGAAATGCTCCGTGCATTACCCGATGTGAAGTATATCGGGATTCTTGCCACCGGTACCAATGTGGTTGACCTCGACGCAGCACGTGAGCTTGGCATTGAGGTGACAAATATTCCGGCCTACAGCACCGAGTCAGTTGCCCAGATGGTATTCTCCCACCTCCTTGCCATTGTGACGAGGGTGGAACGTTACACTGCTCAGAACCGTGATGGCAAATGGTCGCGCTCCACTAATTTCGTATATTGGGACGAACCGCTGATTGAACTTTATGGCAAGACTTTCGGCATAGTTGGTCTTGGTCACATCGGGAGTGCGGTGGCGCGTATCGCCTTGGCGTTTGGCATGAAGGTCAAGGCTTATACGTCAAAAGATGCGTCGCAGCTGCCGGAGGGAATCACTAAGGCTTCACTCGACGAACTGTTTGCCGAGTCTGACGTTCTGTCGCTCCATTGTCCTCTAACTGACGACACCCATCATCTTGTCAATGCAAAAAGATTGTCGGAGATGAAGAAGTCGGCCATACTGATCAATACAGGCAGAGGGCAGCTGATAGATGAGCAGGCACTTGCAGATGCTCTGAATGCCGGTGCTATCCACGCTGCCGGACTGGATGTGATGTCGCAGGAACCGCCGCGTGCGGACAACCCGTTGCTCTCGGCACGCAACTGCTTCACGACGCCCCACATAGGCTGGGCCACAGTAGAGGCCCGCGAACGCCTCATGCAGACCGCAGCCTCCAACCTGACCGCCTACCTCTCCGGCACCCCTCGTAATAGTGTCGTGTAATCCGTCCCTGTCTCTCTATTATCGAACAAAAAATAAGAACTGGCCATGCACCAATCAGTGCATGGCCAGTCTTGGTTTAACGCTTTTGGTATTCAGCCTAACGGTCCCCGGAAGGTTTTGACGGGGTTGCCGCGTTGCAGTGAATCATGCTCGGTCCAGTTGGCGTTTCGCGCCTCGCTGATTTTTTCTTCCCGAAGTTCCATTAGCTTCAGAAGCAACCGTTCGCGGGCACGGGTTCTGTTCTGTGACTGCGAACGCTCTTCGGAACATTTGACAGACATCCCGGTCGGCTTGTGAGTCGCACGTACAGCCGTCTCGACCTTGTTGACGTTCTGGCCACCTTTGCCTCCTGAGCGGCATGTCTCATAATCTATGTCTGATTCTTTGACCTCGGGGAGCGACAATGGGTCGATGAAATGAACGCCGACAAACCAGTTGCTGCGCTTGTGGTTGGGCCGGTAAGGATTGTGCGTGGACCGCCAAAGTACCGAACCTTCCCATTCCCGTATAACTTCTTGCGCGATCTCTGTTTCCGATCCGAGGGTCATCGACATGTAGCATCCGCGGGCATCCTTGTGTTCTTCTGTGTCTACAATCTGCAAGGAGGGCACCGCTTTCATGAGTTCTTTGGCGACGAGCGCAACGACGCGCGCGCATTCCACCGGGCCGCGTCCGGCAGTTATCTGTACATACTTCTTCATTGCTTCGGTACGTCTTTGATGTTCAACTTCGGTTTTACCATCGCGACAACCTCTGCGGTTGGTTCAATTAGCCTGAGAATCTCCTCCATTGGCTTGTATGCCTGAGGCGATTCGTCGAGAGTGCCGCCGCATACGGATGTCGAGAATATTCCCGACATCGAGTCCTCGAACTCTGCGAGTTGAATCTGCTTGCGGGCCTGCGCACGTGACATGATGCGACCTGCACCATGCGGTGCGCTGCATAGCCAATCCTCATTCCCTTTACCTACACATACAGCTATGCCGTCGCGCATGTTGAACGGGATACAGATTCTCTCCCCCTCGGCGGCGTTGATTGCCCCCTTGCGCAGCATGGGATGCTCGTCATCTACTGAGATGTAGTTGTGCGTGGTGAAGATTGACTCCTCGCATTTCGCCTTGTTGATTTTCTTGACAATGGCCAGAATCCTGTCCCGGATTGTGATATGGTTGAATCGGGCGTAAGCCTGAGCGATGACCATGTCAGAGAGGTAGCCGTTGAAAGAATCGCCCCACAGGAATCCGGCCATGTCGCCACGCTTCGGATTAGCGGCGATGTTGTGCCAGTGGCCGGCTACTTTGGCACCAAGATTACGTGATCCGCAGTGGATTGTAATCCACCCTTCACCGGTTGCTGCATCCTCGCCATACTCGATGAAGTGGTTCCCTCCGCCTAGCGAACCTATGCTCTTGTAGAAGATTCCCTCCTGAAGTTTGATGCGTCGGCAGAAGTCGGTGATGAACCGGCCGTCGATACGAGGCATCTCGTTGATCAGATCAGGTGCGGCAGAGCGTGAGCGGTTATATTGCGAGTTAAGAAACTTGAAAAGCTCCTTCTCGTTGAGACTGTTTTTGGCGCAAATCTCCTTTCCTGTCGGAACAGTCTCCCGGATACGGTGATCCAGAAGAGGGAATTGTTCCGGGTTGACAGCTGTGGAAAGCCGGTGCATGGAGATTGTGCATCCTATGTCGGCACCCACATGGTCAGGATTTACGAAAGCGCCGATTTGATACGCAGTGCCGACATTGCAGGCATTTCCCGCGTGGACATCCGGCATTTGCGCTATTTTTATACCCTCGAAAGCCTTGTGGTCACACTGGGCCTGAATCCAGCCGATGGCCTCGCTTTCGATATTTTCTGTGAATATTTCTGCTGTGGTATATTTACCTGTTATAAACATATAGTCTGTTACTTACAACATTGTGGATTATAAATCCTTTTTGATAGATGAGGAGATGGAGGTTCCGGTTGAAAGTTGTTGTATTCTGTGTCATGGCTTTAAAATTTAAATGATTGAACTTAGGTTGTTTACTACTGATATACACTTATTGTGTATATCAGATATGTGTTACGGTGTCAGTCAGCGGTTTGCGCGAGAAATGGTTGGGCAGAGGAGCAGCTTCGGCATCAGCATAGCCGAGGTCGAGGAGCATGAGGATTTCCTCATCTTCGGGAAGTCCGAGAAGCGAATGCAGCTTGTCCGGGTCGAAACAGTTCACCCAACATGAGTCAACGTCTGCATCAGCGGCCGCAAGCATGAGATGTGTCGCCACAATCGAGGCATCCTCTATGCCGGAATCACGTTTGCCTCCTGGGTAGGTGTAGACATTTTCCTTGTTGAAGGCAATCACGAGCACCGTCCGTGCGCCATACCGGCAGGGGGTACACTCGTCAATTTTAGCCAGAGACTCGGCAGTCGTGGCTACGTAGATATGCTGTTCCTGAAGATTTTTCGCAGTCGGAGCCAGTCGGCCGGCTTCGAGGATAGCTGTCAACTTCTCCTCTTCGACCATACGGTCACTATATTTCTTGCACGAATAACGCTTTTCAGCGAGCTTTAAGAATTCCATGTCGTCTATTATTTTAGGGTATTATAGCAACTTCATCTGAGAGTGTCTGTATATGAATGTTTTCAGAAGTAACTCAGGTTATAGCCAGGATGGCTGTGCTACTATTCTTTCAACGCAAAATTAACAAATTTCAGTGAAATATTACCTATCGGCTGCGTATTTTGTTACTTCATTGGCTTCTAAAGTCATTATTTAGCCAATTACTATCGTAATTTAGAACGGAATTTAATAACTTTGCATTGTAACATAGAAGTTGTTTAAACTAATTTTTTATTAACATTTGCGAGATATTTTTTAGACGATTTTGTCACTCGAAGAGTCAGCAACCTAATGGTTGGTGACGATGAGAGAGGCAAAAGCGGCAAAAAAGATCCGCAAAGGTTAATAAAAGAAAGGAATTCAGCTTCATTTTAACTTTCGTAAATTAGTTTAAACAACTTCATACCCTCATTGATAATGATGAATAAATTCGGAATAGGATTTCTGGTATTAGCAGCGTTTTTACTCTGCGTGGTTGGAGGGTGTGGTGAGTACACTCCTCCCTCTGACGAAGATATGCTCAGACATCTCGATCACCACGAGTCGGAGTTCAATGAAATTGTGGAGATTTTAAACCGATTGCCGTACGATTCCATACCGGACCGTTATCCGCCGTTCAATCTTACAAATCCGGAAGATTCATTGTTTCAAGCTATACTACGCGACAGGGATAGAGCGCGTCTTGACAGCCTCCTGAAGCGTGTGAATTGCGAATGTGTGCGCCGATACACCTATAATTATCTTGATGAAAGAGAAATAGACAAGGTTATAAGTTCTGTTACTTGTTCACAAGATAATGAGGTGCTGCACAAAGGGTATAGTTTCCAATGTTATGTGGATGGTTATTCGGTTGGCTCATCAATTGAAAAATCGTTGGTGTATGTTCTCGATGGCGAGGATGCTGCAAAATCCGAAAAAAGCAAATTCAGCTACAATGGAGAGAGGAGTTTCGGAGACAGCATCTTCACGGTCAATACCGACACCGAACAATACCGAAGCATTATGCGCCGAAGCTCTGATATACACGCCGCAACAATCCGACGTCATCTCCGCGCCAACTGGCTCATCCTCCTGTGCATTGATTAACGCCTCGCCATCAACCTTTGCAAAATTCGGGTTTGTCAATGTTGGGAGAGGGTATTGCAAGGAGTAATTTATTGAAAGACTGTTATTCCCATTTTACTTACTGAAGTGCCGAGATTGGAACATTTTCATTGCTTCTTCAGCAGATACTTTAATTGGTTGCCCGTTTGCATCAGCGATGACAACTGGTTCTCCAAGTTTAATTTTGCGTTCTAACATACGCATGGTTGATTGTGCCATTGAACGCAATAGATTCTTATGCATGATTAACATTTCTTGTTCAGACATGACTCCTTAATTTTTGATAATTTAAACTCGTCTATAACCTTATTGTTCGCTACGATTGGATTCTGATCCAGACTGTTGTCAAACATCGACCAATTATCCACTAAAGGAACAAACAAGTTGAACAGATTGCTCAATCCAAGCCAATACCTGCGGTGTATGACATCCTTGGGTATATTGTGGCCACCGGATTGAACTCGGGCTGCTACTCGCTGCTCAGCCATCTCGGGTGATGGCAGCCAAAAGAATAACAGTGTCACCGTATATCCGGCTTCTTTAGCTCGCCCGACAAGTATTCAGCACTTCCGGAAGCGCTGAAAGCGAGGCTGTGGTTTTGCCCGCCCCGTTACATCCCGCTATGATGTACAAATTGAGGTTGTCCATACGCTACCAAAGAGAAATTGTTACTCTAAACACAAAATTACAAAAAAAAATCTGGAATTATCGTATGCAATCAACCTATTTTGAGTATTATAAATTTTGGTCCATTATGCCGAATATGTTGTTTTTATTCTTCTTAGGTATTTAACAAGCAAGACCATATATCTCTGTTCGTATTCACCAAAAGGAAAATATCCTAAACATTGAGTAAATGATAATGGTAATGTTCTGACCGGCTTGATTTATGAAATGTATCACAATCTAAACGCCCTCTCTCTTGCTCATGTAGATTGCTCCATGGTCAGTCTCACACAAAAGTGTCGAAAGCTCTTTGTCAACAATATAGTATTCAAAGAATGAGCAGTTTCCAATAATTTCAATGATATCCCGGAGCACTCCTTCAAATATATGGAATCTACTCAAGTCCGCTATAAAATAATATGTTTGGTTTTGCGGAAGAAATTGTGCGACTTTCAGGTATTGGCTACTGCTGCCGTCATCATCCATAAGTACAGGTGCGTAGCGCAGTGATTCCCACCAAACTCGTGGATTACCTTTCACAAATAAGGCTTGAATATTTTCTAATAAATCTATCCGTTCATTACCATGAATTTCTCTGATCGAGTTATGAGTCCTTAATTCTCCTATTGCTTCAAGAATCTCACTGTACAGGTATTCCATAAGTTGGTCATTTTCTGTGGGTGTTGCAAAACAGGGTATGCCAAGGAATTTGTAGGGACGCACGGCTCGTGCGTCCGCATTTATACGCTTGATTATCAGAATTGTACATCCTGACGCACGAGCCGTGCGTCCCTACAATTCGCATGTTTTAGCATGTTTTGCTACAACCTCAGTATTTCATATCTGGTCGAGGATCATCGGGTCTTTGATTTTGCTGTCTTCGGCGAAGAGGAGGATTTTGGAGATAATCTCAGCGGTCTTGGGATCTTCGTCGAGGAAGGGGAGGAATATGCGTCCCCGGCTCTGCGAGTGAACCGGCAGCACGGCAATCTGCGCTCCTCCCTCTTTGTGTATCACGCCGCTTCCGAGGTGGATGTTGTATGAGGCGAGCGTCCCGGCGACTTTCGCGAAGTTGCCCGAAACAGTTACATTCTCCACGCCAAACATCGGAATGGCGTGCTCAACGATGGCGCGACGCATCTCGATTGTGGAATGGCTCGTCTCAGGGTCAACTCCTCCGGCATGTGCCACGCTGACGGCGAGATCAACGTCGCGCATTATCTCGGAGAATACCACTGGAAGCACATCAGAAATCTTCTTGCGCTTGAAGGTGCGACGGTCGTGGAAGGATACATATTCCACTGTCGGAGCCTCTATGTCTGCGGGTGAGAACCAGTCGGCAAGTGCGTACAGCACTGCCGTCACATCGCCGTGGTAACAGACCTTGTGCAGCCCGTTGTCGTAGTCTACTGTCCATTGACGTTTCTTTAGCACCCCGGCTGCGCGCATCGGCATAATCTGGTTGCCGGAATATCGCCGCGAGTCTGATTGCTCTTTCTCCTCAGATGTCGCCACGTAAAGTTCCCGGAACACCTGCTTGAACGGCTGTCGCCACTGCCGGTCGAACAGGGACTGCTGGAATCCTGACCAGTTGTCCGCCGACCAAAGGTCATATGGATGCGCTATGCGTAACCGTGCTTGGGGCGCGATGTCAACCAATTCTCCGTCGGCCGTTACAAGCGATTTACCATCTTCATGCGGGAATCCGAACGTGCCGTCTGATGTTACCAGAACCAGACGCGACAGCATGTGCCATATCACTGGATTGTCGCGAAGGGCGGCAATCTCCTCGCCTGAAAATTCCGCTGACTCTACCATGGCCTGCTCAAGCAGCGCACGACCCCGCACATGCTGTTCTTTGAGCCTTTTGTAGACTTCCTTGAGTTCAGTGACATATTTCTCTTTATTTAGACGGGCGGGTATGCTTTGGAGCGGTTTGCTGTTGCTCTCTATCATTATTTCGGGCATCCCCTCGCCAATCTCTATCCATATAGACACACTGTCAACTTCGGCCGGACTCAGGAAACGGCGGAACTCGCGCACAAGGTCGGCCTCCATGCTCCATGTCAGACGCGTCGAGTCACCGTAACCGGCGGTGCGGGCGAGGTTGTCGAGGGCGAGTTTTACGGCACGCGACTCGCTCGCCTGACGCTGTGCGCCGAACTGCTTGCTCTCTTTCAGGAATTTATTGAGGAAGGAGTAACGCTGGCGGATGTCATTCAGCTTGTTGCGCCCGAGCGGAATAAGGCCGAGTGCCACGACGAGGTCTTTGTTTCGCTTGGCGGTAATCTCCTTCATTGCCGGTTTGACCTTCAGGTTGCCCAATATCGCGTCGGCGAGTTTACGGGCGCGTGTGTGGCGGTTGCCGTCCGCTACATATTTGGCTGCGTTGTAGACCACTTCATAGCGTTTCTTTCCGAGCGACTTGTACACCTCGCGGAACCAGTCGGGGTCACATGCACCGTCGGCAAAATCTGCCGGATCAACCGGTGTGTAGCGCGATATGAATGATTTGCTGCGCTCGCTAAGTCGGTCGGCGGCGTGTGCTGTAAAATAATATGCCGCGCCGGTCAGTCCTTTCCAGCCGGTGGCTTCCTCCACAATTTCAAGCCACGCGGGTGAGTAGATGGCAGCCTCGACAAGCCGTTCCGTCGCGATGCCCCTCTCCTTGACCTTCTTCATGAGATCTGACGGAGTATCGGTGTCAAGAGGAACGCAGTTCTGTAACAGACGGCTGAAAATATTGCGCCGTGAAGGCTCTGACCAGTACCCGGATGCAAGCGAGTCTTTGCCAAGTCCGGCAATGATGGTAGTGAAATAGTCAGCGCCCGCTATTCCGTTAATTTTCTCGGCGAGGTGAGTGACAGGGGTAGGGGTATCACCTCGTTTCAGCTCTATGTCGAGTATGCGGTCCACCACTGTATTGACCAGATTGCTTTCTTCGGCATCAAGAACAGGGAGTTCCGTGGCGATGATTCTCTTTTGCCATGCGCACGGCAATGATGCAGTGAGATCAGAAACCATCTCTTCCGCAAAGAAGTCTTTGCCCATCATGGTGCGCCATATATCTTCATCTGAAAGCATTCCGAGTTTCCATGCACGCAGATATTGATACGGACTGACTATCTTCCTCCAGCTGCGTTCGTTTGATGTGCAGCCCGATGTCTTGCCGAAAAGGTTTGCACGTGCCGTGAAGGAGCGCATGAAAAGGGTGTCAGACATCCGGGAGGATTCCTTGTAATTTCTGTCTGCGATAAAAGAAAATGGTGACACGGCATAAATGATGTGGTCTTCCTCCGAACCCCACCGGTAGTTGTTGTTATTGTAATTCTTGACCGAGTCCTCGGCAGAAACATTGGCCGCTACTGTCGAGATGATGTCTGTCATGGCCTCATTGACCTCATCGCATCTGCCATATTCGTTGAACAGAGCGAGCACCACGTCAATGGCGAGCCTGTAGTATTCGTTCTCCTTTATTTCGTTGTCCCAGTCAGGCCTTATCGCTTTGCCGAACAACGGAATGAGCACGTCCGTAAGCGGTTGGTCGAGCGGGTTTATGTTTGCGATAGCGAACCTCAGGCGGAAAAGGGCGAGGGGAGACCCGATCTCCTTCTCATAAAACTCTTTCCAGATTTCAGGCAGCGCGAGTCGTTCGAGGCCGCTCTCCCACGCTGTGTTAATCTGGACACAGTTACCGAGCCTCACGGTCTCTCCATACGCGTTCTTAAACTCATAATCAGCATTTTCACCTATAAGGTCCATAATGCCGCGCATCAATCGGACCGGCTCTTCAGGATCTTCGTATGCCAACGCTTTCTCGATAGAGAAGCCCTCCGGTGCGGTCACATTGAATTCGGTGACTCCTGCCGGGTCATACAGCCCATATCCGTTCTTTTCGGAATAAGTGTCGGACGAATCACCCTCTGAGAGGATGACATCAATCAGGACCTGCTCTTTCGCGGTTGGTTTGGCAATCGCTGCAACGAGCGTCCTGCATTCCTCGATTAGTGCTGGGTGGGTGCCATTGTCAATCCAAGATTTCACTATGTCGAGACCGGCCATACGCTTGTCAGCTGATTTTTCGGCGAGCAGTCTCCTGACCGAACCTATGGCATCGACATCAGGCCGCGAACCCAACATTCCTATGATGGCTGTTCTCATTGTCGCCGCTTTGAGCCGCAGGAATGATTCCATTGTCAGGTAATCTCCCTCAGCAAGTTTACCTTCGTTATGAAGTCTTTTGGCAATGGTGCATGCCTCGTCGCGGGTGTCGGTGCTCTTGTCGCACATGCCGGCAACGACGGCATCAATCTGTTTTCGGGTATTAGGATTACGGAGCAGGAACTTGAAATATGCGCCGCGATGAAACGCCGCGTCAAGTGCACCTACGTAGTCGAGAGCTTTATCCAGATATTCGTCGGTGTTGAGAATCAACGCAATCCGGCATATAATCATCGCAACTTTATCTTTCGAGAGAGCCTGTTCCATCCATGGGAAAACATAAGGAGAGAAAGTTTCGTTACCCTTCATCGATGCGAAAATCTCCTCGAAAACCCGGAAATCGGCTTCGGCTTCCTCTTTGTCCCTGTAATAATCTTGAAGCTGTGGGATGGACTCTTTACCGTAAACCGAATATCTTGAGATGTTGAATGCGTTGTAGGGGAAATACAGGTCTATGGCACCGGCTACCACAGCATGGTTATCCTTGTTAATGCGGATTGCCGTCGCCGACAGGTCGTGCATCATCTTCTGTTCCTGCATGTTCGACAGGAGGAGCAGCGCGGCCTCGCTGCGGTATGCCGGCCCCTCCTCAATCAGCCGTGTGATATATGGAGCGGCCTCTTTCGAGTCATGGAATGCGATGGCCCAGAGAGCGAGATATATCTCCATGGCATCCTTGCTGTCAACTGCGGCTATGGCTGCCTGATGGTCAGACAGATATTGATGGACCAGCGAGAACATCTTCGCCGTGATTCTTTCGGCGGCATCCTCCTCGCCGAGACCGGTTGACACGGCCAGTCCGCGCTTGACCGACGCGAAACGCATCAGGTCATTGTCGATTATCACTTTCAGCAGGTATATGAAGCTCTCCGGTTTGCCGTCGTCCATTGTCTCGACAATAGCCTGTCGCAGACCCTCCTGAAGACGTGCGGCAAGGAGCAGTTTCCCTTCGAGTTCGAGCAGTTCACGGTTGCCCGACTTTGCAATGGCCCGGAAGTGCGCATACTCCATGCGGTTTGCATTGTTTTCCGAAGTCATCGCCTCAACAAGATAGTTTATGACTTCTGTGTCTCCGGCATTAATCTTTGCCGTGAGCCATTCCTCACAGGAAAGCCTGTTTCCTCGTCTCAGCTCCTTGATTTCTTCAGGATTCCGGCCACCCCTCAGCAGTTCCGCTGTGGTGAATCCTGTGGCACGGCATATGAGGAAGTCTTTGAGAATCCCGTATATCCGGTAGATATGACAGTCGGCATCGACGCAACGGAAGGAGCGTCGGTAGTAGCCTCTCGTATAGGGTATCTGTGCGAGCAATCTGACATAGCGCACAAAGAGATCAGCAAACTCCTCACCGAGAATGAAGAGAGCGAGTTCACTCAGCTCTCCGTCAAACAGATGGTCTATTGACGTGATTCCGTGGTCGTGACTGTATTGCGTAAGGACATCATCAAAACTCTCGTCGGGCGAGGCCGTGTCTATGTCGGCGGTCTTCATGAACAGGTCGAGCAGTTTACGGAGTTCCGGAGAAAGAGACTCCGGATTTTTGGATCTTTCTACCAGGTCGTTGGTGTATTCTGCGCAGATGTCGTTTATGGGTGAGTAGTATTCAAGTTTCATAACGTGGCTGATTTATGTAGGTTCTTGGCTAACAGGTGTTCTTAAATCTTGTTTAGCGGAAGATGGGTTTATTACATTGAATTGGAGTAAGGCTCAGGTCTACCACATGCGCCCGGCGAGCATAGTCAGCCGCACCACCGTGACGAGGTCTCCTTCCTTAAGGTCGATTGCATCATCTTTGTTGCCGAGCGGCTTGGCGTTCAGAAACATCCGGAAGAGTCCGTCATCATATGCGAGCAGAGCATCCTCCACAGCCTTGTCCGGGTCTGCGGTGTTACCATTGTAAACAATGCCGAATGCCACGCGTCCCGTCTCTGCAAGACGGTCTATTTCAGTTTCCTCAAGAGGACCTCTGCCATAGGGCGTGGGAGTGATGTCGCTGTCAGGGTCAGCAGGTGCGTCGGCAGCACGCCGATTGAAAGCCGCGACCATAGAGCGCTCAGTCGCTTCAATCAGCTGCCCCACAGTTTGGGGCTTGCCTTCGACATCGACAGGAACCTTTGCGATGTCCTGTCTGGTTCTTCCTGGTTTCTTCTGTTCAAAGAGTATCCTCATACAGTTAAAATTACAATCTGTTTACATCACTTCAGTTCCATGGTCACATGAAAATCGCTTGTGGCATTTTATAGCGCGGTTATCAATATCTGAAGCAGTCAGGCAATTGATATTGCAAAAATAATAAAAAATTTCCTTCGCACAACTTTATGAGCTTAATATTTATATACCACGCTGTTTGGAAGGGAATACTGTAAAAAATGAACCCGTGTCACGTGTGGTGTGACCCGGGTTCAGGTTGATATGTTTCTGCGCCTCAGTGCAGAGATTGGGTATTTCTTATTTTGCTGAGTAAAGGGCTTTGGCAAAATCAGCCACTCCGTTTTCGCCGGGAAGTCCCGGATAAGCTGTTATCAGGGCCGACGCAAAACTATCTGCGTCAGGCTGTGATGCGCGGAGTTCCTTGACTTTTTTGAGGTAGTCAATGAGGAATCTGACGTCATCTGCTGTGCCGGGATTGCCATGGCTGCCTACATAGAGTTTGGCTCCGGTGGCAAGGAGTGTCTCAAGCTCGGCAATACGGGCATCGACACCTTCTGCTGTCGAGGCATAAAGGGCATTGGTATGAGCTTTGGCGGGAGCGAAGTGCATATAGACAACATCTTTGCCTATCACGATGTCAGCCCCGGGAAAATCGTTCGAGGCACCTTTCAGGAATGTGAAAGGAATTCCTGCAAGCGTCACGGTCGAGTCGAAAGCGACCTCCTCGGTTTTTCCTGTCGGCAGCGCCACAATGGCATCTCCATATTGGTCAGCGAAATGCGACATCATGCCGGTGTATTCGGGGCCTTTGAAGACTTCTGTCATGCCGGCCGGAACAAGCAGCGTCTCTGCACCGGTGTTGCCCAGATGGAAGTCAGAGATGCGATGTGCCACAGGTTTGCCGAGTGAGCTGAGGTACTTGTCGTAAGTGGCGGCATTTGCTTTGAACAAAGGCTGTTCCATGGTTACAAGGGAGTCTTTACCTTCCACTATGAAACTTGCATCTCCCATCTGGTCGCCCGACAGGTATGTGTGGAGTTTGAATGTGCCGAAGTCCTGAACATCGAAAGAACCGACAGTTGCGCAGCACTCCGTAGTTTTTTCAGCTTTGCAGCACTTCTCTGAGGCATCTGTTGCGCAGCAGTCATTTTGTGCGAGAGCCGCCGAACACAAAGTAACTGCGCCCGTAGCCAGTAAAGCCAATTTCTTCATAATATTATCAATTTATTGGGTTGTCAGATATTCTTGCTTATTATCTGAAAGTCAATGTTACTAACTTTTAGATAGTGCAAAATTACAATCCATAATTCATAATTGCAAGAACTGAAAACCGTGTATGTAGCCTCCCTCAAATGTTAGTAATGCTGAGTATCAGCATATTATATCGCGTAAAAATTCTCACGATTTCAAAAAATTAACAGACGTGACCTATAATTTGGCCGCGTCTGTTTAGCTTGTCCTTAATTGTCGTATTATTGGAGCCTGGTGATCACGGCTATCCGGTTGGAGTAGGCCGGGAAGGTAACGGCTCCGTTTGTGACGGGAGCGGTCTGGCCTGTATAGAGCTCAGTCACGGTTTCGCCATCTGTGAAGATGTCGCTGACATTTATTGGTGCGCCATCTATTGGCATAGTCTTGATAAGAACTGTGTCAGCCTCTTTGCGGCGTATGCATGTGTGGCTGTCTATCGTTGTCTGTCTGCCGCTGGCTATGGCGGGATGATTGCGCCGGATCTCTCCCAGGCGTTTGAAGTGGTTCATTAACGTCGTGTCCATGTCGTTCCAGTTCATGTCTGAGCGAAATGCCTGATTGCTGTCTACATTATACTGTGCGTCGCTAAGTTTGCGTCCCGATTCATCGCCATAGAATATCTGCGCGATACCGGGAGAGAGCAGCAAAGTCGTCGCACAGTCGGTCATATTGCTCATGTCGGCGTCACGGTGATAGGAATTGTTCAGATAGTTGAACGGGAACCAGTCGGAATGTGTCGCCACGCTATCAGCATATGCCTGCCATGTATAGACAATCGCATCGAGGTCACCACGTTTCGGGAAATTACAGTTGACCATGTTCGAGAATCCGGCGGCTGCATACTCAGGTTTGTACTCTATACCCGACGGTTCGAAGTCGCCGGTCAGGAAGATTTTGTCGGTCCATTTTGATGCCGGGTCTTCCGGATGTTTGGCTCGCCATCTGTCAAGTGCGGCATTGCAGGCATCGCTCAGTTCTTTCCAGCAGTAGAGATGCACATTCTCAACAATATCACACCGGAAGCCATCTATGCCAAATTCCTCAACCCACGAGGCAATCCATGAAATGACATACTGCATGGGACTCCACTTTCTGTCCACTCGCAATGCTCTTGCCGAAGGATTGACCCACGGGTCGTTTGACTTCCCCTCTTTTTTCCATTTGCGGTGAAGAAATGTCGGTATCTTGACAGGCTCTTTGCTCTCATCCTTGAAATCAGGCATTCCGTAGAGTGTCGCCTCCAGAGGATTGCTTTCATCCCAGTTCTCATCGGGCATTCGTATCCATCCGCGGTCATACCATCCGTTCCAGTTCAGGCGGTTCGCGAAGAAATCGTCGAAACTCCATTCCCGGATATGTTGTGCGGCCTCTTGCTCGGTCAGTCCGGTTTCTGCAAAACCATATTGCACGGCATCGAGCAGGGTGGGGTAGCCGGGGTCGTTTAGGTTAGCCCCAAGCATCACCCTTATACCTTGCGAATGGAGAGTGTTGACCAGTTCTCGGAATTCTTCTACCGTTCCGTAATTCTTGTCAATCTGAGTATAATCAAGAGGGTAGTAGCCATGGTATCCGTAGTGAGGGAAGTCGTTGATCGATCCGCTTCCCGACATCCAGCCATGCAGCTGTTCGTAGACATCGGTCATCCATACAACATCAATGCCCAGGTCGGTGAAATATCCCTCACGGGCTTTCCGGAGCATTCCCTTGAAATCGCCGCCATGGAATGTGGCCGCATTCAGCTGTTCGCTGCCGTAGTCAACTATACGGCCATAGTTGACATCGTTGGTTGAATCACCATTGCAGAAACGGTCAGTTATTACGAAGTAAACCGTAGCGTTCCGCCAGTCGAAAGAGTCAGTATTTACGGCAGCCGTAACCCCGAGTGAGCAGCTTGCCAAAACGACAGAGTAGAGTAGTTTTTTCATCACATTAAAAATTTGTGACAAAATTACATCTTTACTACGTCACCTGAAATACTGATTTATAACCATAGTGTATTTTCAATATTGATTGCCGAGGGTGTTGCAAATACTGCTAAACATCTGAATTGTAGGGACGCACGGCTCGTGCGTCCGTCTGTACCTTTCTGATGATAAAGTGTGTAAATGCGGACGCACGCGCCGTGCGTCCCTACAATTTCTTGGCATGCCTTGTTCTGCAACACATTATCCTTACAGCAATTTCATCTCGGAAGCTGCCAGCAGAGCTTCCATGGAATTGCCCACACTGAGTTTTTCAAGAATGTTTTGCCGGTGCCGGTTCACTGTGTGGATGCTTATTCCCAATATATCCGCAATCTGTTTGCTGGGTTTACCGACCTTGATAAGGTTGAGGATTTCTTTCTCACGGCGGCTGAGTATTCGGCTTCTACGTTCGTTAAGCTCAAGATGAGCGATACTGCCGGTCTCCATGTTGACTATAGCGGGAGAGATGTCCGGGCCTGCTTCCTGATTTGAATCAAGGTTGTAAATACACAATATCAGCCATATTTTGCCATTGGGCGATAGCTGCATTATACGTGTGCTGTTAACTACCATTACGTATCTGTCGTCGCGAGTCTTGATTCTGAACCGGCAAGTAGCCATATGTTGCAGCTTCTCCGTGACCGGGAGACTGTCAGCAAACTTGAAAAACTCATATTCGAGCATGCGTTTCTCTACAAGGTCTTCCGGATGGATGCGGCAGTAAATTACATCCTCATCGCTCGAATTGAATTCCCCGGCATTATTACCAATGCCTAAAAGCCGTGCGAACGCACCACCGTAAATCCAGCAGCGGTCGGCCGCAGCATCGGTTAACACCCGGCAATCGTTGTCTATGGCAGATGCACATTCCACGGCAAGACAGCTCCGTTGTACTACCGCAGGGTTAAGTTGTTCCTCATCAAGTCGCTGTGCATCATAAATACCGGTTATTTCTTTTCTAAGTACGTCCATATTCGGTGCCTATTCGCGGTAGTCGGAAGGACTCATGCCCAGGTAGTTCTGGACGTAGCGGGTGAAATAACCAGGCGATGAGAAGTGGAACATGTCGGATATCTGAACAAACGTCAGTTGCTTGTTGCGTAACTGGCGCGATATGTCGAGGGCAGTGTAGCGGTTGATCCAGAAATTGGCGGAGTGGCCGCTGACTTTCTTGCATATCTCTGACAGATATTTGGGAGTTATGCAGAGTTCGGAAGCGTAATATGTAACCTCCCGATGCTCGCGGTACACCCCGCTGTCAAGCAACTCGAAGAACCTGTTCATGATCGATGCCCCCTGGGCGGAAATCGAGTTCTCCCCGTAAAGCCAGGCGTGGAAATCAAAGAAGTCGAGAATCATAAGCTGCACAGCGCAACGTATGCTCTCCTCGTAGAAAACAAATCCGGTGGTGTCATAACGGTACTTCACACCTTGAAAATCCTGAAGACACAGCGCGAATTGGGCTTCGTTGAGATCCATGACAGGATTCATGAACAGAGCGAGCTGTCCTCTCATGCCGTAATTTGACTGAGGGGTGCAATGCTCTACAAATCCACTCTCGATATAGATGACCATGACCTTGAAATCTTCCGACTCAAGCATGTTCTCAATCAAGCTGCCCTTGCGGACAATCATAAGGTTGTGGCGACTGAATGTGAAGTGGTTGCCATTGAAATCAAATTCCATGCTCCCTTCCAGGCAGAGCGCATGTGCAAGATAGCCTTCCATTTTCTCCGAGGCTACCTCTCTCAGTGTGTCACTGATGACTATCTTGTCAAATAATCCGGTCTCTTCCATAACGTTTCAGCTTCTTTAATTGCGAATTTACAAAAAAAATCTGAAAATTCAGATAACATCTGAAATTATGGTTAAAACGGAGGGAAAAAGGGTAACTTACCGATGCGGTGTCATTTGTAATTTTGCAACAGAAACCTAACAACTTCAAATATGAAAAAGTTATTTGCCATTTTGCTGGCGTTGATGACCATCACGTCATGCAACGCAAACGAGAGTGACAGTCCGCAATCGGCTCCCGGCGAGTCTGGTGCCTATTTCAACGGCAAGAAAGTGCTCGTAGCCTATTTCTCATGGGGCGGAACGACACGCCGCATGGCTGAAGCCATACAGAGCACGACCGGAGGAGACATCTTCGAAATCGAACCGGTTGTTCCTTACCCCTCGGAATACACTCCCTGTACCGAGGTTGCTCTTGAAGAGCGCGACAACGATGCACGTCCTGCGATTAAGAACAGCGTGGAGAACTGGGATGAGTATGACATCGTTTTTATCGGTTGTCCGGTATGGTGGCACACGGCACCTATGATCATATCCACTTTTGCCGAGAGCTACGATTTCTCCGGAAAGACAGTGGTGCCGTTCTGTACCTATGCTGCGACATTCCGCGACGAGACTCTTCAGAAAATCGTTGATCTCACTCCGGCAGCCGAACACCTCGAAGGTCTCGGCACAACTGGAAACACCTCCGGTGTAGCAGCATGGATTGAAAGAATCAGTGCCGAATGGAATGCCTCTCATCCCGATAGCAGCGTGATTGCTGAAATCAGAAGTGAGAACATCGGTGGAACGACGCTGTTTTACGATTTAAACGGACTCCCGGTCAGCAATCCTGAGGCGCAGAAAGGAATATTTATTGCCCGTGATTCCAGCGGCACAAGAAAAATAATGAGATAAGCATTCGTCATAAGACCGTCATCATAAGACAGGAAATCCGTCAATAGTTATTTGTTGTTACATTGCAGAGAGGGCCGGCGCTATTAACGTCGGCCCTTATCGCGTTCGCCATGAGCATACCATGTGCGCATGTTTCAGTAAATCTTAATCAGAGGTTGTGTCGCTTTTAGTTGGTATTCTTACCGTCCGATATGCGACTGATTGTTTGCATTGTAACGGTCTCCATGAATCCGGATTGTGTCGAGAAACGAGTCGATTTGTTCCATCTCTTCCTTACTGTACGTTACATTGACTGCCGCGATGTTGTCTTCAAGGTGCCTTAGGCTTCTGCTACCGGGTATTGGGACAATCCAAGGCTTCTGATAAAGTATCCATGATATGGCCACCTGAGCGGGTGTGATACCTTTCTTGTCAGCGATAGACTTGACAAAGTCCACAAGAGCCATATTCGCCTCGATGTTTTCCTTTTGGAAACGTGGCACAGATGAACGGAAGTCGTGTTTCCCGAACTTTGTGTCTTTGGTTATGCCGCCGGTAAGGAAACCCTTTCCGAGGGGACTGAACGGAACAAGGCCTATCCCGAGTTCTTCAAGAACAGGTAGAAGGTTCTTTTCCGGTTCACGCCAGAAAAGAGAAAATTCACTCTGTACGGCTGTAAGTGGCAGGATCGCGTTTGCCTCGCGGATGGTGTTGACACCGGCTTCAGAAAGGCCCCAGTGCAGAATCTTGCCTTCATCCATCAAATCTTTGATTGTTCCGGCAACCTCAGCGATAGGGACAGCAGGGTCAACACGATGCTGATAGTAGAGGTCTATATGGTCTGTGCGAAGACGCTTCAACGAGCCTTCAACAGACTTCCGGATTGTTTCGGGACGGCTGTCAAGCACTTGCTTGAAATCGTCCATATTCATACTGATACCGAACTTTGTGGCAATCTTCACCTCGTTCCGTATCGGTTCGAGAGCTTCACCGACAAGTTCCTCATTGGTGTAGGGACCGTATACCTCTGCTGTGTCGAAGAAAGTCACACCCAAGTCATGGGCAATTCTGATAAGTTTTATCATTTCTTTCTTGTCAGCCGGTTCTCCGTAGCCGTGGCTCATTGCCATACACCCAAGTCCTATGGCTGATACTTCAAGCGGAGATACAGTTCCTAATATTCTGTTTTTCATATTCTATTATATTTGGTTCAGTAATAGAACACCTCAACGTTGTCAGATACATTTCATGAATGGCGGTGACTATTGCACTTTTGGTGGTTTTAGGCCCCGTTTCATAAAAATAGCGGTCGCTGGGGTCGCAGCCTTGCGACGATTTTTGTTCTTGACTGAAAGGAGCAACCTTTCGGTTGTGACTGCAAGTCAAGGACAAAAAGCGGCCAAGGATGCGAGTCTGCGGTAACTTTTCAGAATAACTATGTTTGGATTGGTTTTTTGCAACATAAATTTTGATTTCTGAAGATTTCCCACTCTTTTTTCATGCTCCGGTATTTCTGAACCTGTGTTGTTGTTTCCTATATCTGGTGGTCAGTATTGACGACCACGCAATCGGTGTGCGCTGTCTAATTGAAATCGTTGAGAAATGTTCAAATATTGGGTTTGTCCGGCTTTGAGCGATGCTTTTCGCCAAGTCTCGTCGGTCGCATAGCCCGCTATGCTCCCTCCTCAACTTGCGAAAATCATTCGCTCAAAGCCGCCCCAGCGACCGCTATTTTTTATGAAACGGGGCCTTAGTCAGCGTGTACCGGGGTGAACCCCGTACTGTTGCCTGATTTCATATTCTTTTGCCAGAATTTCAGCGCGTCATTTATCCAGCCTTCGGCAACTGTACCATGTCCGAGGCCGAATCCATGTCCTAAACCATCGTACACATGGAACTCATTCGGTATGCCCATTTCAGACAGACGTTGCAGCCTGGTCAGCATTGTTCGCCATGAGGCAATTCCGTCGTTTGACCCTACACAGGCATAGGTCGGTGCCTCATATTGAGATGCTGTTGAATAACCCGTATATTGCATGATGACGGCAGCGGCCTGAGGTATATCTCTGCGTCCGGTAAGTTGATAGAGGTATGATGAATTTCCAAGAGTGGCCGCCATTCTTGCCCCGGCGGACCCTCCCCATAAGGAATAATTATCTGTTTTGACCCCCAATTCTGCGGCATTGTCATGAATATAGGTTATGGCACGTGCCAAATCATTATAGGGATCATACGGTCTGTATATCAGCGCAAATGCACTATAACCGGCTTTGCTTATTTCAAGTGAGTGCGGAAAACTGTCGTGCATGGCTCCGACATACATGAATCCGCCTCCGGCATTGGTGATTGCAAATGGTTTCCTTTCCGTGCCTCTGAAAAGAAACAGTCCGGAATCAGCTTTTGAAGGGTCAGCGGCTATTTCTGATTCGGAGTAAATCGGATAGAAAATCTGTTTGCCCGACATAGCCTCATTGCGTAGATAGTTCAATATCTCAACTGTGTTGTCAACCGAGATATAGGAATACCATACATACACGTTTGAAGTGCTTACCTGAGCGAGAGTCATTGAAGCGGGGACGTTGCGGTCAACCGGAAACAGCAGGTGTCCGAAGTCTCCGAAGGCCGGATCAGCGATAACCTCACCAACGGTGGTGTCGGCAGTGAAATATCCATCACTTTGTTTCATTTCGTTTTCGCCCCTTGCCGGCGAGCTGTTGGTTGTTAATATTGGTTCACTCTCTTTTCCAAAATCGCTGTCATGTGAGCAAGCACCGCAAAGCACTGAGCAGGCAATCAGCAGTGTCGCCAGCATATATTCACTTTTCATATTGATGTTATTATTTCTTCCCCTTTACCTATGATTTGAAATCAGTTTTTAACTTCATCAGTGGATACTTATGATGTTTTGCCATACCTATCTGACCCGCTCCGGTCAGTATCATTACATTTGGCTGCTATCTCTTCGGGAACCCGCGGGAGGGGTGCGCCACGAGCCCTTGATTTCCGATTTTATTTCCATTAACGTCATCATCTGTTTACAATATTGCGGATGGGTTCTGTTTTTGACGGGCCGATATTATACTCGATGATGTCCAACAATGAGTTTAACTGCGGTGTGGTAACTCCAAGATGACGGCAGATGCCGATGTGGCCGGTTGCCATAGGTTCGACTCCACCAAGAGCGGTGAGCATAGACACAGTGGCAAGCTCCCGGTCTGTGTAGGGCAGCACTCCGCGACCGAAAATGTCTGCGAAAAGATGCTCTTTCAAGAAGCGGTTGATACCGGGCGCAAAGTCCTCGTACCAAGGAGCAGGAGCATCAACCGGTACTCCGGAAAGTTTACTCAAAGTTTCAGCACCTTGACCGTATTTATCAATGTCGCTCACTACCGCTGCCGATTCGCCCTCCGGGTCGGTTATGCCTTTTGCCATACGCTCAGAGAGTAGATTTTTGAAAACACCGAGTGCTGACAAAGAGCGAGGGAAACCACAGTAGGCATATACTTGTATCAACAGCTCCTTGATTTCGTTGACTGTCATTTCTGCGGTCAAACCTTGCTCAAGAGATTTTGTCAAGCCGTCGGTGTCACCGATGGCGGCATACGAAGCGATTGCAACAATAGCCTGTTGACGGGGTGTGAGCTCGGTTACGGCCTCCGGATTTTTTGTAGCTTCGAGATATTCTGAGTCAGTGACCGGACTGAGCCAAGTGACCTCATTGCTCTGCGGATTGCACTCGATAGCTATATGCGCAAACCAACTGTCGGGAGCGGCACCGTGCCAGTGTTCCACGCCGGGTGCTATTTCTACGATGTCACCGGGAAACAGACGACGGGCTGGTTTGCCTTTCTCCTGAAAATAGCCAATGCCGGCAGTGGCGATAAGTATCTGACCGCCGCTGTGACGGTGCCAGTTGTTGCGGCATCCCGGTTCAAATGTAACATTGAACATCGGCACATTGAGTTCCTTTTCATGGCTCAAAGGATAGAGCCATGCAGTGCCGATGAAGTTGGGATTGCCCTTCATCTCCGCACCTGCGGGATAGGGTTGCTTAAAATCATATATGTTCATTGCCATACATATTAGAGGTAAAAATGCAAGAAACGAAATAATCAACCGGTTCATGATGACTTGCTCTTATAGGTTTTTGCCGAAGAACTCTGTAAGTTTGTTGACTTCCTGATCCACGTATTCAGGCACATAATATGTCTGGATATGGGTTGCACCCGGAATAAGGAACAGTTCTTTGTCGAGGGTTCCTGTTGCCTTTTCAAAGGCATCTGAGGTCATGTAGAAGGTATCAGCCTTGTTCCCGGCCATCATAAGCAGCGGGGCATTGATAAGGTGAATCTGATCTGTCGCATCCCAAGTCATCAGGTCCATCAGGCTTTCCATTGTGTAGCGGAATGTGGAATTGGGGTGAGCATGGGTGCGGTTATAATATATCGCGCCTTCACGGTAGAGGTCAAACGGAAGTTTCTCAATCTCCTCGTCCGTCAGATTCATGTCGCCTGTAAACACAATTTCACCTGTGGTAACTCTCTTTTCCCTCGCATCTGAGGCATCCTTGAGGCGTTGCTGAATTGTGGGCATGGCTGAGTCCATGAAGCCATTGCGGCGTACTCGGCCGGAATTGAACATGCTGAGTGTAGCCACAGCTTTGAAACGCTTGTCACTTTTTGCCGCACCGAGAGTATAACCGCCTCCTCCGCAAATGCCGAATGCACCTATTCGCTGTGGGTCAACACCGGGATATTTGGAGATATAGTCCGCCATACCGTGAATGTCATTGATACGGAAATATGGCTTGTCTGTGTGGCGAGGTTCACCACCGCTTGCACCCTGATATGAGGCATCAGCGGCAATGGTTATATATCCTTTTTCTGCCATCCGTTGTGCGAACAGCCCTGCGACCTGCTCCTTTGTGCCTCCATTGGGGTGTGCCACAATGATAGCCGGATATTCCTTTTCATCGGGATTATAACCGGCCGGAGTATAGACGTTCGCGGCTATCTCAATGCCGTCGAGACTGTATTTTACCGGATGGATATTCACTTTGCCGGGTACGTTTTCGGTGATTGCCTGCTCATAGACAAGTCCCCACGGATTATCCTCTGCATGGAGAACCGTGCCGAAATTGATAGCTGATGCTGCCATGATTAAAATTGTTTTAAGTTTATTTTTCATTTGAATTAATTTTACATGCTCTATAACGACAAATCAATCACTTCTGACTTTCAAAAAAGTTAGGGGATTTTGCAGTTTTTGCGGCAATTCCCGATTTGGTGAAATATTGGTAAAAAGGGTAGTAAAAATGATGAGTCATGTTTTAGCAACCATCTATAATTTTGCATTGCAATTTATAAAACGAGCTTTTATGAAAAGAATAACATCAATGTTTATTTCACTGATTTCGATTGGTGCATATTGCTTTGCGGCAGCTCCTATGGAGGGGACGGTCGAGTTATGGCAACATGGCAATATCCCCGGATTCAGGGAGAATGTGAATAATTCTGACGGCCCTGATTTTATGCCCAATATGCTGGTATATACTGTGGCTGAGAATGTTCAGCCCAAAGGGGCCGTGATGATTTGCCCCGGAGGTGCATTTGCTTTCCGTAGTATGCAGAACGAGGGCTATGACATAGCTGATATGCTTGTGCCGATGGGATACCAGTGTTTTATTGTGAACTACCGCATCAATCCTTATTCCATGCAGGCCAGCGCAACTGACCTGCAAAGGGCGATACGATATGTAAAAGCTCATGCAGAGGACTATCGCATCAATCCTGAAAACATCGCGCTTGTAGGTTTTTCAGCCGGAGGTATATTGAACGGCGAGGTTCTGCTGAATTGGCGTGACCTTACCAACGGTACAGCTCTTGACAGCTCATACCGTCCCGATGAACTTGACAACGTGCCTGTCTCAGCCTGTGCTGTTGGCATGATATATTCTTTCTATGGAAGATTGAGCGTATCAATGAACAATGTTGAGACACTCCGTGCAGCCAACCTTCCTCCTGCTTTCTATTGCTGGGGTACACGCGACGGATTTGCCGGCCAATTTACCCAAAACTCAAATGCAGTTAAAGAAGCAGGAGTAAGAGTGGAAACCAAAATCCTCGAAGGTTATCCACACGGTTACGGAAGTGGTGGCAACTCTTCTGTCTGGGGTAATGATTTCGACGCTTTCCTCACTCCGATTATGCTGAGTAATTCAACGGCCATAAATAAGATAGATGCCGATATGGCTGCAAACTCATCCGAAACTTACTACGATTTGAGTGGTCGCGAGGTATCTGCTGATACTGTCGGCAAGGGTGTATACATACTTAAATCAGCCAACAAGACAATTAAGGTAATCAAATAAAGAGAATGAGAGAAAGAAAACTTCGGGAGTTGTCAGTTTCTCCTGTCGGTCTGGGATGTATGGGTATGAGCCACGCATATGGTGCACCGGCTGATAAAAAGGCAATGAAAACTCTGCTTGCAGATGCTGTGGAGATGGGTTATACATTGTTTGATACCGCTGAAATTTACGGCACGGATACACGCCCTCATGAAAACGAGGAATTGATTGGGGAAGCATTGAAACCTTATCGTGACAAGGTAGTGATTACAACTAAATTCGGTCTTACATTCGATAAATCCCATGAACCGGGGCCTTATCCACTTATACCGGATTCAACTCCCGACAGCATCAGGAAAGCTGTTGATGGTTCTCTACGTCGCTTGCAAACCGACCATATCGACCTATATCTGCAACACCGCATAGACCCGGATATTGAGCCGGAAATGGTGGCAGAGACAATGTCGCAACTGATACAGGAGGGAAAGATACTCCATTGGGGTATATCTGAAACTACTGAGGAATATTTACGACGCGCCCATGCGGTATGTCCCGTGACGGCTATACAGAACCGCTATTCGATGATGGCACGGTGGCACGAGGATATTTTTCCGACACTTGAGGAATTGAATGTAGGCTTTATCGCTTTCTCTCCGCTTGCCAACGGTCTGTTGTCTGATTTTTATACAGCCGATTCAAAATTCAATCCCAAGAATGATTATCGTGCAGCAATGCCTCAGTTCAGTCGGG
>OFGZ01000069.1_pt1 | contig 88665 bp, 71 predicted proteins | sample 1521871 | NCBI WGS metagenome assembly OFGZ01 (sample SAMEA3504091, study PRJEB24116) | mouse gut metagenome | biome: mouse gut; feature: mouse-associated habitat; material: faeces | place: Denmark | collected 2011
CTCAATATTAAATCTAAAAAAGAGACTGCCTAACTTTGATTGTTAGACAGCCTCTTCTGCGACTTGGTTCGCGCCAGCTCCGAGCGAAGACGGTCAATGGTCACCTGTTGCTGTGTGGTTTCTGCAAGGGCGGGCAATGTCAACAGGGCAAAGGTCATTGCTGCCAGAAAGAGAAAGATTTTTTTCATTTTGTAAGGTCCGCGGTTAGTGCACTCCGGCAGTCGGAAAATCCCCTGCGGCCGGATTTCTTATTGAACCAAACAAAATTAACAAATATTTACGAAAAACGCAAGACAAACCGCAAAAAAAAGTAGGGACGCACGGCCCGTGCGTCCGTCGAGCCCAGCACAATATGATCAACAGCAAATGGCAGCCACAAATGTCAGCCGCAAATGAGTATCTCTTGGTAAGAGTCACCTAAATCGGGTGCAAAATTACAAAATAAAATTGACATACAAACATATAGCCCCTGATTTTTTGCTAAACAAATTGTATCGGGAACTCACCGCTTTTGCAAAATGTTTAGCAAATCACCTTTCTCAAAATTCGCAACGCACTGATATTATAGCACTTATCTTTTATCCAAATCTCTTACCAAGAGATACTTACTAACCGGCATGACATCTTATCCTTACGATGACAATGTAAGTATTGGAAATTGGCGTTGCGGCAGTGCCCATCGGGCGTTGGCGACGCCGTAGGCGTGCCGCGAATCAACAAACCTGCTAACAGATGATTGAGGAAACAGCAGACAAATGGCTGGCAAGATGTGCCGAAATTTTTGACGGCGAAGGAGGATACGTCCCAAATCCTTCGGGAGGCTATATGTTCGACCCTGCACCGCTCCGCGAGGAAGTACCTACAGTCACGCTCGCCTCACTGCTTACAATAGCCGACAGCATCAACGCCGAGGAAGAATATCGTCATATACTGTCAACAGGTGACATGTATCAGTCACTGATTGTCCACATGAACCGTCGTGCCGAGGCGGGCGATACCCAAGCCGCCGAAGTGCTCGAGCAGAGAATGTGGCGCATCCTTGACGAAGGCTGACAAACACGCCCGTCCACATCTTCACAAGATAACCCGCGCAGATTCGTCGGGTCAATCCACAAAACAACATATGTCATCTGCAATGCTTGGCAATACCATATTCTTTCCCCTTGTAGATGTTGACACAAGAATCGTCAGGCGGGTGCAGAAAGCATGGCGACGACTGCTCAGTGCCGGAGAAGCAACCGGTTGGACGCTCATTGAAGCAGACCGTGAACCGACCGAAGACCTCATGACCCAAATCGCCGCTGTCTCCTCCGGCAAAATAATAATCATAGCCGAAGACCCGCAGCAAGGACGCTTGACCGCTGCGACCGCCCTCCGCACCGGCCTGATACCGGTCATCATAGGCTATCCCCACGACTATCGCCCCGTCCTAACCCACCTCTACAACGGCATAGTCACCGGCCCGTCATCGACCGCAGCAATCGCGACCGCCCTCCGCCAGCTGACCGCCGACCCCCGCCGCCGCGCCGCCATGCACCACAACGCTTATGTCAATCAGAGTCATACTTGAAATGCCTGCATAGGTAATCTATGGCACAATCGCTAAAACATAAGACATTCGCAGCATCGCTCTGGCGATTCTTTGAGGTCGGAGGCCGTCAGCTGATAAGCCTGTTGGTCACAACCCTTCTCGCACGTCTTATTCTTCCGGCGCAGTACGGACTTGTGGCGATGATAACCGTCTTTATAAGCATCTCGGAAGTATTCATAGATTCAGGTTTCTCGACGGCACTCATACGCGATAACAACCGCACTACCAAAGACTGTTCAACTGTCTTTTACTTCAATATGGGGGTGTCAATATTCTTCTGCGGAGCTTTGCAGATATGCGCTCCATGGATTGCCGATTTTTACGGTATGCCGGAACTGACAGCCATAACGCGTGTGGTTGCTCTTACGCTCATTATCTCCGGTTTCGGAAGTGTTCAGAGAGCGTTGTTGGAAGCTAACTTGAATTTCAAACGCATCACCACGATTAACCTTGTGGCACTATGCATATCGGGAGCGGTAGGCATAGCCATGGCATACCTCGGATTCCAAGTCTGGGCGCTCGTTACCCAGATGTTGCTCGCTCGTCTCATCGCTGCGGCTGTGATATGGATAAAGTCGGACTGGCGACCGGCATACTGCTTTTCGGTCAACAGCTTCCGCCGTTACTTTTCTTTCGGCTCCAGTCTTTTGGGCTCGGCTTTGCTCAACGCCGTCTACAGCAATTCTTATTCGCTTGTGATAGGAAAGGTATTCAGCTCTGCCAACCTTGCTTTCTACAACCGGGCTGGTAGTTTCTCCAACACAGCCTCGGCAGTGCCGACTTCCATTGTAGAGTCAGTCACATTTCCCGCACTCTGCAAGTTGCAGGATGACACCGACAGGCTTCGTGACGGATACCGTCGCCTGATTCGTCTCGCAGCCTTTGTGGTGTTCCCCCTCTGTCTCGGACTCGGAGCGGTCGCACATCCGTTCATAACCGTCCTTCTGACATCGCGTTGGGAATTTGCCGCAGTACTCATGCAGATTATGGTCTTCAGCTATATGTGGTATCCAATCCATTCGCTCAATCTCAATCTTCTGAAAGTATGCGGACGCAGCGGACTGTTCTTCCGTCTGGAGATATGGAAGAAGGTTGTAGGCATCTCCATACTCTGTGTCACCGTGCCGCTCGGTCTAAAAGCCATGTGCTACGGTAGCATATTATCCTCTCTGATAGCATTGATAATCAATACCCGATACACCGGTAAACTCATCGGAATGGGCATAATGTCTCAGTTGCGTGACATTTTTCCTACCCTGTTGCTCAGTCTTGTGATGTTTGCCATCACAACTTTCTGCGCCCGAATTGCAGGTAACGGAGCCGGCTCTCTCTTTCTCTCCGTAGCAGTAGGCATTGCCGTGTTTGCAGGGGGAGCTATTCTCTTCCGGTTTCCGGAGGTGCGCGAGTTGAAAAATCTTAGAAAATAAGAACCTGTCAAATGGAGCAAATCACAGTTACATCTCCGTTGCTTCCTGACCGTGAGGAATTCAGCCGTCTCGTTGCCGAGATATGGGATTCCAAATGGATCACCAACAACGGAGCCTTTCATCAGCGGCTCGAATCGGAACTTGCCGCTTATCTGAAAGTGCCATATATAAGTCTTTTCACAAATGGCACGCTGCCGCTGATAACAGCCCTTCAGGCACTTCGCGTCACCGGAGAGGTCATAACCACACCTTACAGTTTTGTCGCTACCTCCCACTCGCTGTGGTGGAACGGTATCCGTCCTGTATTTGTAGACATAGATCCGGCCACCTGCAACCTTGACCCCGCACGGATTGAGGCAGCAATCACGCCGCGCACCACGGCCATAATGCCCGTGCATTGCTATGGCCAACCTTGCGACACCGCTGCGATTCAGTCGATTGCCGATAAGTACGGATTGAAGGTTATCTACGATGCAGCCCATGCGTTCGGAGTGGAGCGTGAAGGGAAGTCTGCACTCTGTGCAGGAGACATGTCAACACTTTCTTTCCACGCTACAAAGGTCTATAATACCATTGAGGGTGGCGCGCTTGTATGTCATGATGAAAAGACCAAACAGCGCATCGATTATCTTAAGAATTTCGGCTTTGCCGATGAAGTGACGGTAGTGGCACCCGGAATCAACTCCAAGATGGACGAGGTTCGCGCTGCCTACGGGCTTCTTAATCTCCGTCAGGTTGACAGCGCGATAGCGGCGCGTCGGCATGTGGCCCGGCGCTATCAGGATGCGTTACGCGATGTGGCGGGTATCCGCTTCTTAAATGATACTCCCGGGGTGCGTCATAATTACGCCTACTTCCCGATTTTTATCAATGCCGATGAATTTGGTGAGACCCGCGATGAACTCTATTTCCGTATGCGCGAAGCCGGAGTGCTCGGCCGAAGGTACTTTTACCCGTTGATAAGCGATTTCTCAACTTATTCGGCACTGCCGTCAGCCTCGCGTTCGAATCTTCCGGTGGCTTATTCCATTGCGGACTCCGTGCTCTGTCTCCCCATGCACCATGCGTTGACTGACACCGATATAGACCGGGTGCTTTCATTTATAACCAGAAGGTAACGCAAATATGGAAAAGAAGCAGAAAAAACTTATGCTCCTCGGCGGGTTGCGCTACCTCATACCCGTCATAGAGGCCGCCCACCGCTTGGGACACTATGTCATTACCGTTGACTACGTTCCCGGCAACGTAGCGCATGGATATTCCGACGAATATCATAACCTCAGCATACTTGACCGCGATGCAGTGCTGTCGCTTGCCCGCGAATTGCAGATTGACGGAATAATGTCGTTTGCCGTAGACCCAGGAGTGGTGACAGCAGCATATGTAGCGGAGAAGATGGGACTCCCATTCCAGGGATCTTATGAGTCCGTATCCATTCTTCAGGACAAAGCCCGCTTCCGTGCATTCCTCGCTGCCAACGGTTTTAATGTGCCGGCTGCCAGAGGTTTCACTTCCCGAGCCGAGGCATTGGCAAGTGTGAATCAGTTTAATTGGCCGGTTATAGTCAAACCTGTTGATTCGGCAGGAAGCAAGGGGGTGAGCCGGGTCGATTCGCCGGCTGGTCTGCCTGCTGCGGTTGAGTATGCAATGAGTGAGTCGCACAGCGGCACGATTATCATAGAAGATTTTCTTGAAAAGGAGGGTTGCTCGTCAGATTCCGAGTGCTTCACCGTCAATGGGCGCTTATGCTTCTGTTCATTTTCCGACCAGAGGTTCGATGCGCGGGCAGAAAATCCATATACACCGGCGGCTTATAGCTGGCCATCCGAGATGCCTGAATCGGCACAGTCCGAACTCACATCGGAACTCCAGCGTCTTATGTCGTTGCTCGGAATGCGGTCAGGTATCTACAACGTGGAGACACGCCTGTGCACCGATGGCAAACCTTACATCATGGAAGTGTCTCCTCGCGGAGGAGGCAATCGTCTTGCCGAGATGTTAGGCTATGCGGCGTCTGCGCCGTTGATTGAATCTGCCGTCAGATTCGCACTTGGCGAAGAATCCGGAGCAGAACAGCTTGAGATGCCCCGGTATAACGGTTATCTCGCCGAAGTGATACTTCATGCAGACCGTGACGGTGAATTTGCCGGTCTGGAAATATCCCCGGATTTCAGCGGTCACATTGTGGAGGAGGATCTTTGGGTAAAACAAGGAGACAAGGTGAGTTCATTCACCGGAGCTAATCATGCAATAGGTACATTGGTGGTCCGTTTTGCCGACCGCGACTCACTGACCGACGCTCTCGCTGACATATCCGCATGGTGCCGTGTGCGCCTCAGATAGCCCATTCACGGCGGCAATACACAAACTTATAAACAACCACTGCCAGTAGTGACGCGCGGCCCGTGCGTCCGGCAAATACAACTGTGTAGCAGATGAATACCCTAAAGAAATTTCTTGTTCTCGGAGGCAAGCCGATAGGCTCAAAAGAAATTGTGACCAGACTCAAGGAGCTGGGCCATTACGTGATAGTATCGGATTGTCTTGATCCGGTGAAGTCACCGGCAAAATTATTGGCAGATGAGTATTGGAATATTAGCACAGCGGAGGTTGACCGGCTGGCTGCAGAAATAAAGAAAACAGAAGTCTCGGCATTTATAACAGGTGTCCATGAATTCAATATCAACCGGCTGATTGACCTCAGCGAAATGTTCGGTTACCCTTGCTATTGCAACCGTAAAGCGTGGCGCTTTTGTGACAATAAGTCGGACTTCAAGAATCTCTGCAAGCAGTCAGGCATTAGGGTTGCCAAGGTGTATGAATACGATGAACTCCATCGTAATCCATCTGGCTTCCCTGTAATAGTCAAGCCGGTTGACGGTAGCGGAAGCCGGGGATTCCACATTTGCCGGAACCTTAACGAGCTGGAGGAATATTATCCCCTGTCACGGAAATTCTCTCCGACAGGAAGTGTGCTCATCGAGGAATATGTTCCTTGGGATGCTGTCATCATTCATTACACTCTTTCAGGCGGTCGATGTCGCTATTCGGGAATGTCCGACAAGAAATCCGTGCGATTTCACAGCACCGGGGCATCGGTGATGGGAATACAGACATTTCCATCTACAGGTGAGTCGGTATATCTCCGAGACCTCAATCATCACGTGGAGAGGATGTTTGAGAATGCCGGCTTTACGGACGGTCCTGTCTGGATTGAGGCTTTCTTCGATGGTAAGGACACGTTCATCTTCAACGAGATGGGCTATCGCTTCGGAGGATCGTTGACGTACTATCCTGTCAGGTATTTCTATGGTATCGATCAGCTCGATATGATGATAGCACAGGCATCGGGTGTAAGTCAGGAACTGTCGCCCGTCCGTCAGCAAAATCTGAAGAAATACTGCATTCTCCCTGTTCATATCCAACCTGGTACGATAAAGGAAATAATAGAATCTCCGGAATTGTGGAGTGATGATGTGTATGCGGTGGTGCCTGTGCATTATCTTGGTGATGTGATAGAGGAGTGGGGGTCTGCACAGCAAGTGTTTGCATATGTGCATATCTTGTATTCAAATCTTGACGAGCTTAAGGAAAATGTACATCATTTTCTTGATAATATCCGCGTCAACAACGAACGCGGCGAAAATATGCTTTTTACCCTGTTTGATGTAAATTCGTTGACTTTATGAAAATTATCTCGCATACAGCGCAGATTCAGGCCGGATGCTTTGATATAGGCATGGCCATAGATGTAGCTGAAAACGCATTGCGCCTTTATAATTCGGGAGAGATACATTTTCCCGACAAGGTGTCACAGATTTTTAATCAGGAGGAGCAGACCCGCATCAACTGTCTTCCTGCTACAATCATACCGCAGAAAATATGCGGCATGAAGTGGGTGGCGGTTTTTCCTCCCAATCCTCAACGGTTCGGATGTCCTAACCTCAACGCCTCCATACTCCTTTCTGAAATTGAGAGCGGTTATCCTATAGCGTTTCTCGATGGAACACTTTGTTCTGATTTGAGAACAGCTGCTGTAAGTGCCGTTGCTGCAAAACATCTGGCCAATCCTGAATCCGGAACTATTGGCTTTCTCGGCTCGGGTGAACAGGCAAAGATGCATCTGCTTGCCATGTGTCATGTCTTTCCGGCGTTGAAACACTGCAAGGTAGCTTCGCGCAATCCTGATTCAGAAGTAAAATTCGTCAAGCAGATGAAGATGCTGCTCCCCGATATCGAAATTGAGATGTGTGACTCAGACTATGAAAAAGCGGCACGCGGTTCTGACATTGTCATAACGGCAATAAGTGCCCAGTTGCCGTTGCTCAAGGCTGCATGGCTTAAGAGCGGTGTCTATTACAATCATGTCGGGGGATGGGAGGATGAATATGCTGTCCCGAAATCAGCGGATAAGATTGTATGTGATGACTGGAATTCGGTCAAGCATCGCACGCAGACCATAAGTCGCCTTTATCAAAAAGGGGAGCTTTCCGATGGTGACATATACGCCGATCTGCATGAGATTGTGGCCGGTCAGAAAAAAGGTCGTGAGAACGCCGATGAAAAAATATATTTCAATCCGGTGGGTCTCTCTTATGTGGATGTCGCTTTGGCAAAAGCAATCTACGACAAGGTTGATTCATTCAGGCTGAGCGATCAGTGTGGAGAGTTGGAATTCAACAAGACAAGTGTATTTGACACCCTGCCCGAAAACGTAATATTATGAGTCTCGCAAGCAAAATAAAGAAATCGGTTATTTCACTTTTACCCCCCCCGATTTGTAAATATCTGAGATATAGAGGATTCGTAAATAAGGGTATGGATTCAGAGATGTGGGGAGGAGGAATCTACCGCGACAATCTGATTCATGCGTTGAGAGAGAATCTTTCGGAAGTGGAGCTTAAAAACGAAAAACTTGTAAAGGATCTTACAAAGGATATCGTCAGGAGTTATCTGGATCTGAAGGCAACACCGGAGGAGTATTTTGTATTTGGCTTCAGAACCAAAAACCGAGGGCAGAGATCACTCTACTTGACCAACATGGAGAAAGATCTTATACTCATGGAGAAAATATCTCAGGAAAAGATTCTTCGTTTGCGTGACAAGGAGGCGTTGTTTAAACTTCTTCCCGATTTTTTCAAGAGAGATTTATGTGTGGTCAAGGAAAAAGCGGATTGTTCCGCATATGTTGAATTCGTGTCAAAGCACGAAAGATATTTCATCAAACCTCTGGATGGTATGTGCGGCAGGGGGGCGGAAATAAAGAGCGGTGATTGTTTCGATGAACTGCTTGGCAAGGGGAGATGGATAGTGGAGGAGTTGGTGATTCAGGTCAAGGAATTCTCGCAATTCAATCCTGATTCAGTTAACACCGTCAGATTGCCGACATTCTGGAAAGATGGTGAATTTATTCCTCTGGCACCATTTCTGCGGACAGGAAGAAAAGGGTCGATAGTCGATAATGGAGCGGCCGGAGGTGTGTTTTGTGCAATTGACGAGTTGACCGGACAGGTCATCACATGCGGTTTTGATGAGAATAACCATCAGTACGAAGCTCATCCTGATTCCGGGATAAGATTCAAGGGATACATGATTCCTCGTTGGGAGGAGTTGCTTGAAACTGCCCGCCGGGCACATGAGCGGTTGTCAGACCAGAAATACATCGCTTGGGACTTTGCTCTGACCGCGCGTGGCTGGACTCTAATAGAGGCGAACTCCATGGGTCAATTCCTCTGGCAATACGCAACCAAACAAGGAATCCGGGATCGCTTTCTCGAACTCATGACTCCGTAGGGACGGGCCGCTGCGTCCGTATCAACCCCAATTGACAGACGCATAAACCGTTGTGTCTTCCAATAAATTTATATGATGACAAAACCAACAGAAAGCAAGGCTCTGGTAGCAATAAAATGCCTTGCTTATAACCACGAGAAATTTATTCGCGACGCTCTCGAAGGCTTCGTTATGCAGAAGACCGATTTCCCTTTCGTGGCGATTGTGCATGACGATGCCTCGACCGACGGCACCGCTGCCATTATCCGGGAATATGCCGAGAGATACCCTGACATAATCAAGCCGATCTTCGAGACCGAGAATCAGTACTCCAAGCATGACGGCTCACTCCGCGCCATAATGGATGCAGCATGCACCGCCGTCGGCGCAAAATACATAGCTATGTGCGAAGGAGATGACTATTGGATAGATCCACTAAAACTTCAGAAGCAGGTCGATTACCTTGAATCCCATCCCGATAGTTGTGCATGTTTTGGAGATGTTAATTATATCAACGAATGCAATGGTAAGGAGATTTTGAAAGTTGTCCGCACAGAGGGTATTTTCAGAAATTTTGAAGATATGCTGGTGAATAAATATTATCTTTCTCCACCTACATGGGTTTGGAGAAAGGATTTTTTTCCCTCTGGTGATAAGCGTAATAGCCGGTATGTAGACGGGACATATGCGATGGCAATGGATTTTTGTGCTAAATCGGATTTTCATTTTATAGATGAGGTTTTTGCAGTGTATCGGGGTACAGAAACTGGAGTTAGTCATGTACGTAAGATAAAATCAGTTCATGCGCGTCAAAAAGGCTTGTGGAGAACTCAAAGGGATTATATAAAGCTTTATCCAGGTTTGGTCTCTGAAGAAGTTAAAAACAATGTAAAGCATCACATATTCATATTAGCTAATCTCGCCACTGTCGCCGATGACAAGGAACTGCTTGAAGTCTGCCGTCGTTATGCAAAGATTAAACGGGATTTCTTTGTTCAAATAAAATTGTGCTTATTGAATATGATGTTGGTGAAAAAGATTCTAAAAAGAAGGTATTGTAAAAAAGGAATGATGGGTTGATATCAATAGCTTAAATTTGTTTTTAATGATACCTGCGAATCAAAAGATAAAATACATAAATTTGATTATTACTGAATGAAATTTTGTAATACCTCCCGTCAATCACTTAGGCGTAGTTCAAATTTTGAGCTGCTGAGAGTGGTTGCAATGTTGATGATTGTCTTGCATCACTACTGTGTGAATTCAGGTCTTATCGAACTCATTGAGCCGAAAAGTCTGACAGGAAACATGCTCTTCATTCAATTTATGTCTATAGGTGGAAAAGTCGGAGTCAATATTTTCTTTATAATATCCGGCTATTTCATGATTAACAGCAAATTCAAATGGCGAAAAGTAGGGAGGTTGTTTTTCCAGATTTTATCTGTAAACCTGTTAGTCTTCCTGTTTCTCATGGCTCTCGGGTATAGATATGGTTTTCGTCAGTATCTGACAATAGTGCCCTTAATCTTTTCAGTTCCAACATCATTCATCGCGAGCTATGTGGTGATATACATATTAACTCCAGTCATTAATAAAGCGTTGAACGCTTTTGAGAAGAAAGATTTTCAATATCTTCTATTGGTTCTGTTGGTATTCTTTTCAGTGATGCCGACATTACTCAAACAGGAAACATGGCATTATGTAGGTTGGGGATTCACAATGTATGTCCTTGGTGCTTATATCCATAAATTTGATTTGAAGGCCAAAGAATTGCCATTTGGTTGGTTGTCATTAGGCATGATATTCCTTACGTGGTGTGAAATACTATTGTTTGATTACATGTCTGCAAAACATGGATTACGGTATGACTTTTGGACATTTGCAATAGCTGATGCGAACAAGTTGAATATATTTTTTCTCTCGCTTTCAATATTTATGTTTTTTGCGAAGCTCCAACTCCCTTACATAAAGCCGATAAACGCCATTGGAGGAAGTGTGGCATTTGGTGTATTGTTATGGCACGCTAACAATAGTGTCCTTAGACAATGGCTTTGGTTTGATTTCCTGAAGAATACTGAATATCTCAACCATGATTATCTGTGGTTGCATTGTCTTGTTTCTGTCATACTAATCTATGGGGTATGCACTTTGTTGGAGATAGTACGACAGAAAGTGCTTGATAAGCCCTTATTCGAGGGAAAACAGCGGAGAATGAAGAACTTCACACCTAAAGCAACATAGTATTTCGTAGGGACGCACGGCTCGTGCGTCCGGGATGAGGATAGTAATTATAATACAACGATATAGCGGACGCACGGACCGTGCGTTCCTACGACCAGAGATGCTTGGAATAGTAATTGTCGCTTACAGAAATCCGGAGCTGACAGCTGATTATATACTCAATCAGCTGCCGAAACTTGTCAATCATTATGTCGTGGTGGTTGTGAATAATGCTTCTACCATGCAGGAGTGCAAAGAATTGGCGGCAAGAGTGGGAGGTGTGGCGTGTGAAGCCGGTGACTTTCCCGAAGAAAGTAGCGTGTACATACTGAACAGCGATTCAAATCTCGGTTTTGCCAAAGGGAATAACTTGGGAGCGGAATTCATACGTCGTGTCGCGCCATGTGAACATCTGTTATTCTCCAACAACGACATTATTCTTCAGCAGAAAACAGATTTGGGTCTATTGACAGATCTTCTTGACAAAGATTCTTCAATTGGAGCAGTCGGCCCGGCCGTCGTCGGTCTTGACGGTCATCATCAGTCGCCCCACCGCCGTGTTGTAACAGCATACAGACAGATTGGATGGATTCTTTTATCACGACTGAGAAAGAAACGTAAGCAGGAGTCAGAATCTACAATAGCGTTGCCCACACCACTGGAGGGTTTTTGTTATTGGGTATCGGGTTGCTTCTTGATAATGCGTGCCGATGTGTTTGAAAAGGTCGGCGGGTTCGATCCTGATACATTCCTTTATTCAGAAGAGCCGATACTTGCCGAACGTCTCAAAGCAATCGGCAGGAAGATGTATTATTGTCCCGCAGTCTGTGTGACGCACATGGAGGGTGGAACAACAAAAGAAACTTTCAACAAGCCGCATATCAAACGTCTGCTTGTGGAGAGCAATTGCATTTACTACCGCAAATACCTGCATACTCCACGTCCGGTGGTGGCAATGTATAAGTTGCTGAATACACGTAGGGACGCACGGCTCGTGCGTCCGGAGGATAATCATAGTAAATCTGTATAACTCAAATAAATGCGGACGCACGGGCCGTGCGTCCCTACAGAGATGATTGATGTTTCGGTAATAGTTCCGGTTTATAACGCCGGAAGTCTGGTTAGCCGTTGTCTTGATTCAATTTTTAATCAGGCTGGAGGTTTCTCTATTGAGGTGATTTTAGTGGATGATGGCTGTACGGACAATTCGGTCGAAGTTATAAACGCCCGTCCTGAGCAGGATAGGATCAGGTTGTTCAGACAGTCAAATTCAGGGCCGGCAAAGGCTCGCAACCGTGGCATAGCAGAGGCCCGGGGTAGTTATCTCGCTTTTATAGATGCTGACGATTACTGGTTGCCCGATTTTCTGATAAACACAGTCCGGTTCCTCAATGACCATGATGAATGTGTAGCTGTTTCTGTCGCACAACGTCATCTCACCACTTCGGGAGAACATGAAGCACCGAAGGACTGGAGTGTACTTGCACCTGAAGAGGGATGCGTTCTTGAAGATTTCTACGATTTCTGGGCTAAGCATAATCATGTCTGCACCGGTAGCATTCTTATTCGCTCAAAGGTTGCAAAATCAACCGGAGGCCAGCGTGAGGATTTGCGCATATGCGAGGACCTTGAATTCTGGGCGTTATTGGCTGCGGCGGGTTCAATCGGTTACATACCGAAAATGCTTTTCGTCAGCGACGGCTCCAAAGTGACTGCCGATATAGGTTGGGTGGCAAAACACCTGCCCCGATGGAATGCGGCAGTGCCTGTGGATATATGGCAGCGACGGATTGTGAGGCATAATCCGGAAGTGTTGGATAATCCCGGATTTATCAACGCTCGTGGACGGATTGCGCGTAATCTTACGTATTCGATTCTTATGTCTAAACGTTATGCGCTGGCAAAGACGCAGATCCGTATATACGGTGAGACTTTCCCAAAAGATAAAATGACAACCCTGATGCGTGCGGGTGCGTCAAACCCTTTGATGTGGTTGATTGTATCGCGCGCGCTTGTCTATCGTGAATATCACAGAAAATAATGTTTTTCAATAGTTTTTCTTTTGTAGGATTCTTTATTGTCGTTCTGTTGTTCGTTGTGCTCGAACGGCTTACAGTGAGGAATCTGAAAGTCCGTAATGCGATTTTGCTTGTCGCGTCGTATTGGTTCTACGGCAGTTTCAATGTGGGGTTTCTGCTGATTCTGCTATATGTGACAGCGGTGAACTTTTTTGGAGGAAAGGCTCTTTTTTCAGTTTCGGAGAAACGAGGGAAAACTATAGTGGCATGGTGTTCGGTGCTGTCGTTGTTGCCGTTGGTCTTCTTCAAGTATGCGCTTTTCCTCTGCAATTCGTTTGCTGCATTACTTTCATTTGAATTGAATACGGAGCTGCTTGATGGTCTGCTGTTGCCTGTGGGAATATCATTCTTTACGTTTCAGGCTTTGTCATATACTATTGATGTTTATCGTAAGAAAATTACGAGTCAAGCATCACCACTTGACTTCGCGCTGTTTGTGGCTTTCTTTCCGACGATACTCTCCGGCCCTATCGAGAAGGCACGCAATCTGTTGCCGCAGATTGGGCGTTATTTCACGCCGACTGTACGCGATGTGGCGCAGGGGGCTTGCATATTCATCTGGGGTCTATTCAAGAAGATGGTGATTGCCGACAGATTGGCAAATTATGTGGATTGGGCATATGGATCGTCGCAATATGTTGCAGGTACCACACTTGCTTTGGCCGCAGTTTTCTACAGTATCCAGATTTATTGTGATTTCAGCGGTTATAGCGACATGGCGCTCGGTGTGGCCAAAGCTCTCGGATTCGATGTCACCAAGAATTTCCGTCAGCCTTATTTCTCGCGTACCATCAAGGAATTCTGGCGCAAGTGGCACATCGCCTTAACTTCTTGGTTTACTGAATATGTCTATTTCTCATTGGGCGGCAGTCGTGTCGGTAACAAGGCACGTTGGATATTCAACATATCGACAATTTTCATATTGTCGGGCATATGGCATGGCGCGGCGTGGAATTTCATTATATGGGGCGCGCTTCATGCGGTTTTCTATCTCTGCGAGCATTTTCTCGGTTTGCAGAAAAAGACCGTCAGATGGAACCGCTTTACGTCGATGCTGTCGGGCTGTGTGGTGTTCATGCTTGTGACGGTGGCGTGGATATTCTTCCGTATCGAGTCATTTGGCGATGCGGCATATGTAGTGACGAAAATTGCAACAGACTTTGGCGGTGGTTTCTCGATGGGTGCATCGTCATTTACATTCGTCGGTACTTGCGCCATGCTGTTGGTATTTCTCGGTTACGAACTGTTGGTGCGCCGCAGGTTTGTGTGGTATGATGTGACGGACTATGACCGCCAGCTCACGCGCAACATTTTCATGTCAATTCCATTGCTGTTGCTTATGGGTATGTTCGGCATGAGCAGCGACACATTTGTATATTTTCAGTTCTGATGCGAAAAAATCATAAGATTCTTCTGATTTCTGTGATTGCCATAGCGGCATTCTTTATAGCTGACTATGTAGCCAATTGGGTTATGATGCGTGGCGTGGAACGCTTCTACGGTCTTGACACGAAGTCGCAGATTCTTCTAATAGGCCACTCGCACCTGATGCTTGCCACTGATAAGGAACGTCTTGAAAATGAACTTGGTCTTAAAGTATCCAAGTATACACGCGAGGGCGTGAATGTGACTGACCGCAAGACCATGGTGGAGCATTTCCTTAACTCAGGCAACGCCGATTCATTAAGATATGTCCTATATGGCGTTGATTTGTGTACATTTACGGGAGAAGGTCTGAGTCAGAATTCATACATGCTTTTTTATCCTTTCATGGATAACAGTTATGTAGACAGTTACATACGTTCTCAGGCCGACCATACGGATTACTGGCTTCATAAACTTGTAAAGACCACGCGCTTTAACGACGAGGGACTGAAAAATGCTGTGTTGCGCGGTTGGGCGGGTAACTGGGAGAATTTCAAAAATAATACGATTGACATTGACACCTATCGTCGCAAGTTGCGCAACCACGACGAACGTCATATAAAGATGAATCCAGAACTGATGGCTCAGTTCAGGGAGACAGTTGAACTGTTGACCGACCGGGGAGTGAAGGTCGTGCTTGTCAACACACCGACATTCTATATGCTCAACAACTACGAGCCGGATAAATACCGACGGATGATTGACTGGTTTACGGAATATGCGGCAGGTAATGAAATGGTAGAGTTCTGGGATTTCAATCCGCAGTATGCAGGGGACTTCCGGATATTCAGTGACCGTCTTCACCTGAACCGTCATGGTCAACAGGTGATAACAACAGAATTGGTGAACCGAATTAAACAATTGGAAAGTGAAAACGCAAATTGAGGGGATAAGTATAAAGGATGTCGCTCGGCTGACATCGCCGGTCGGGTGGATACTGTTAGCGAGGCCTGTAATTTATTTCATATTTACCCGTCGCAGAGATTTAGATTCATATTCCAGCGTGGATATGTCGGCAATGATTTTTATTCTTTATGCCTTTGTGGCATTTTGGATGGCATGTATTGATATATTCCGTTCTGAATCTGGATTTGGAAGAGCTGTAACAAGTCGTTCACCTATCTTGTGGTTTCTGATTTATTCAGTTTTCGGCGTGGTTAGTATGGCTTGGAGTGTCAACCCTCCCCTGACTGGATTCCGAGCATTTGAGTGTGTTGCCACAGCTTTGCTCATTGTAGCGGTAGTACAAGACTTGTTCGACAGGGGAAGTTTGAAGTTTGTCATGACCTGGTCATTGCTTTATTGTGTTTGGGATACGATATGGTCTCTTATTAGAATGGGGCAATGGGCTCCCGATTTAGCGACGCTTCTCCAGGCTTCGCAGATGATGTCAACTTGTTTCTTTTTCATTGCATTTTATTTTATTCCGCGCAGATGGTATAATTGGCTTGTAATGGTAATGTCAATATTTTCGATGTCTACAGTGGCGTATATTGGTATGATATTAGGTTGTATAAGTGGTTTTTGGACCAATGTGAAAGGTAAATTAATGACTGGTGTCATCGCTTTTATAATACTCCTCGGTGTGATAGCAATTGGCCCTTACCGAATTATAAAGAATACTATTTTCTTTGATAAGAACGATGTGTCCCTTGAAGAAACATCAGGCCGCAACTTACTTATGAATGCTACTTTGGAAAGCCTTGATGAGAATCCCATGGGATTGGGCTTTTTTGCTGCCGAACCTTATGTGCTTTATTCCAAGGGACTTCAAGCTATCAGTGCCCATAATTCTCTTTTCAGTGCGGCTATGGGTATGGGTATACCGGGGGCAATAATATTTGCAGTTTTTTTGCTTGCGCTTTTCCGGTGTGTATTCTCGCGTCATATTCCGCGTGAATACAGGGCGATGCTTATCGGGTGTTTCTGTGTGGCTTTCATGCATTGCATGGGTAATCCAAGTGTCGGCACACGTGTATTTGGGGCATGGATGCCGTGTATGTACATTTTTGTGCTGGTATGCGGGTTCTATGTGTTTGGCAAATATTATGAATTGAAAAATCATTCGTCTGATGAGGTCGGATGTCAAAATATTTCAGACGAATCTACATATTCAGAAGAATACAAACATCATGAGAATAACTTGGGTAACAAGAAGCTTTCTTGATTATCGTTTGCCGGTTTACCGTGCTCTCGATGAATTGTGCGGCCATGAGTTGACGCTTATCTATAACGGTGATGTGAATCCTGAACGGTGCAAGCGTCGAGTAGCTGAATTTCTTGGTGAAAGGGCTATTGCATTGCACGGGGAGAAGCGATTGACAGGCGCGAAAAGCGACAACGCCACAATGGCTAACCGTGGTTATCGTATTCCTGTCCAGAAAGGATTGGTCAAGGCAATACGGGAGTCAAAACCTGATGTGATTGTCTCTGATGGTTTTTTCCAGTGGACTTATGCCGCCCTGATTGTCCGAATGTTCAATCTCAAAGGTATCAGGCATGTGATGTGCTATGAGCGCACACCTCATACTGAGCGCAACGCCGGGAAACTGCGCACTATGTACCGCCGGTTTGTATCGCGTTGGATTGATGTCATAGATTGCAACGGAGTCCTTACTGCTGAATATGTACGCGATACATTGAAGTATAGGAAACCGTTGGCCTACGGCCATATGACAGCTGACACGGATGGTGTTGCTGCGCGGGTCGCGGCCGTAGACAAGACTGAGGTTGATGCTGTGCGGGAGGAATATCGCCTCAATGGTCTGACTTTCCTCTATCTTGGTCAGTTGATTCCGCGTAAGGGCATCATGCAGATGCTAGCTGCGTGGAAAGAGGCGCGTCTTGAGGATGCTACCCTGATGCTTGTCGGTGATGGTGTGCAGCGTGCGGAAATCGAGGCGTATGTGCGCGATAATGGTCTTGACAATGTGCGTATTGTCGGCGCAGTCAATTATGATGACCTCGGGCCGTATTACAAGGCTGCCGACTGTTTCATAATCCCGACATTGGAGGACAACTGGAGTCTCGTTGTGCCGGAAGCGATGGCGGCCGGACTGCCTGTGGCATGTTCCATCTACAACGGTTGCCATCCCGAACTGGTACAACCGGAAAACGGCTGGACCTTCGACCCGCTCGACTGCGCCGCGACTGCCCACACTTTGCGCCAAATCTCAGAATCACGCGCCAGCCTTGCCGAGATGGGAGCCGCCTCACGCCGCATCGTGGCCAATCACACACCAGCCCACGCCGCCAAAGGAATATACGAGGCGTGTGTAGATACGCAGAGTTATTGAATATGAAATCTGACAGTAAACTGAAGGGATTGTTGTATCGGGTGGCGCGGGTTGTGCCTGACAGGTGGTTTATCGCGCTTAAATTCCGCAAGAATTTCGGGCGGTGGCCGAATCTGCGTAGTCCCAAAACGTTCAACGAGAAACTGAACTGGCTTAAGTTACATGACCGTAAACCGCTTTATACTACTATGGTCGATAAGTATGAGGCCAAGCGCTATGTCGCATCGATAATAGGGGAGGAGTATATAATTCCGACCCTTGGCGTATGGGACAGAGCCGAGGATATCGACTTTGACTTGTTGCCCGATAAGTTTGTGCTCAAGGCCACGCACGACAGCGGACGCGTTGTCATATGCCGCGACAAAGGTAAACTCAATAGAACGCAGGCAGTGGCCGATATGCGTGAATCGTTGAAACGAGATTTCTATGCCGTTACGCGTGAGTGGCCTTATAAGAACGTTAAGCCCCGAATCATAGCGGAGGCTCTTTTAGAGGCTGATGGTGGCGCGTTGCCCGCTGATTTCAAGGTGCATAATTTCAATGGGGTTCCGGAGGTGATTCTGGTGTGTCGCGATCGTTTTGGTGAGTCAGGTCTGACGGAGGATTTTTACGATGTTAACTGGAAGCGGCTTGATGTGCGCCGCCCGGGACATCCGAATGCAGCCGAGGTTGAGCCGTGTCCGGCTGAATTGCATGAGATGCTTGACCTGTCGCGGAAACTGTCTGCGGGATATCCGTTTATGCGTACCGATTTTTATACCGTAGGTGGTCGGCTGTATTTCGGGGAGATTACGCTTTATCCGGCTTCGGGTAGTGTGCGATTTGTACCGGATGAATTTGATTGGATTTTGGGTGATAGGCTTGATATAAAGCTCTGATTTTTCGGGACTGATATCAGGGGATGGTGTATGGAAGCGGACGCACGGGCCGTGCGTCCCTACGTCAGGATGCCGGTGGTATAGTAGTCGGCATGGTGATTGGTGGGGGCTTTATTTCCTTTTTTGTGTTTTATGAAGGTACTCTATGTACACAATGAGTACGCGCGGCCGAGTGGTGAGGAACATGCTGCGCGTGAACTCGTTGCGCTCTTGCGTGAGCATGGGCACGAGGTGAGGTGGTTTACGCGTAGCTCGGCTGAGATTGCCGACAGCGTTGCGGGAAAGTTCAAGGCTCTTGTGGCCGGTGTGTATAACCCTTTCTCTGCCCGTAGGCTGGCGCGTGTGCTCGATGAGTATAAGCCAGACATCGTGCAGGTGCAGAATCTTTATCCTTTGCTGTCTGCGGCGGTTTTCGCGCCCATCCGGAAGCGAGGCATTCCGGTCGTGATGCGGTGCCCGAATTACCGGCTTTTCTGTCCGTCGGGTCTGTCGCTCGATCCGTCGGGTAATGTATGCGAGCGTTGCTGGGGAGGCCATGAGCTAAACTGCGTGAGACTTAATTGCCTCGGTAGCAGGTCGCGAAGCGTAGGCTATGCGGTGCGTAATGCCTTCGGGCGTGCGTCGCGCATGATACTCGATGGCGTGGATATGTTCATAACGCAGAGCGGCTTTCAGAGGGATAAGTTTATCGGACAGGGCATTCCGGAGCATAAGATAGGTGTGCTCCCGGGCATATCTCCGGTAATCAACATAGATAACGATGGCCGTCTTGGGGATTGGGTCAGCTTTGTAGGGCGGGTGAGTGCCGAGAAAGGGATATATGAATTTATAGAGGCGGCGCGTCGTAATCCTGCGATTCATTTCAAGGTTGCGGGTAATCTTGATGCCAATTTTGTGATGCCCGACGACCTGCCGCCCAATATTGAATTTGTCGGTTTCCGCAAGGGTGATGACCTTGACCGTTTCTATCTCGATTCGCGCCTAATAGTCGTGCCGAGCAAATGGTACGAAGGTTTTCCGAATGTCATCACCCGCGGCATGTTGCTTGGCAAGCCAGTGGTAACTACCTCCATCGGGGCGATGCAGTCAATAATTGACCACAACGAGAACGGGCTTCTTGTTGTCCCCGGCGATTCCGACGCGCTTTCTTCTGCAATAGCAGACCTGTATCCTGACTCAGACCGTTGTCGCCGTATGGGGGCCAAGGGATATGAAAAAGCCGTCGCAAGCTATTCGCGACGGCAGATATATGATACCCTGATGCAGATTTATGCCCGGGCGGCAGATAATCTTAAATCTCGCTGAGCCGCTCCGACGCAGCAACTAATATTATTGTAGGATTCTGTTAACTTCGTTTTCCGATATGCCGGTCATTTGTGATATGGTGTCCGGCTTCATTCCGTTCCGAAACAAAGTGCTCACAATTTTTGAACGTTCCAGACTTACTCCTTCCTGTCGTCCTTCCTGCCGTCCTTCCTGTCGTCCCTTTGACTCCGCGAACTCAATGGAGTTTGTCAGGTCACGATAGGCTTTCAGGTCAGCATCATAAACCTTGCGCTGCTCTTTGTTGAGAGCGGCGTATTCTGTTATTTCTGAAAGCCTTTGAAAAAGGTTGTGCTGTTTGATGAATGCCAATTGTTCCATAGTCTCCATGTTTATGAGGTTGTAAATCCACCATTCGAAGATATTTTTACAATCTTCCTTTCTCTTTTTCCTGAACTTCGGAAGCTGTATGTATATAAAACGCGCTTTATCGGAAATGGGTTCTTTTGTCTGAAGATTACAAAAGCCTACATCAGTACGGACTTGGTCTCCGAGTTCCGGAATTTCAAAGTTCACGAAAGCCACAATATATACCGGCCTGAGATTGTATTTCCAGTTCTGACCTCTTTCCCCCTGTTCGTTTATTGCCCTGCAAAAATAGTATATGCTTCTGTCGAAGAAGAATTCTTGCTGACTATTCTGCATCTCTACGATAAACTGTTTGCCGGAAGTGGTCACACAGTTTATATCATAGATTATTCCCCGATCTAAAGATCCCGATCCTTTATTTTCCTTATCGGTGTATCTGATGTCTTCAATTGGCTCAAAGTTCTCTTCATCTTTGAGAAGTCCGTTGAGAAAATCAATCAGGTATTCTTTAGCACCTTCACGACCGAAGATGTATTTGAATCCGAAGTCAGTAAAAGGATTTATTCGTCGTGCCATATCTCCGTGAGTTTAAGTGCAAATATACACATCCATGTTATAAAATCCAAATTATCGAGCAAAAAAATAATTGGTTAGTTTTGTCGGGTGGGTTGGCTGATGTCGGAGATTATTGTTAACTTTGCAGTCTGAAACATAGTACAATTAAATTTTTGGACAGTATGCTCGAATTAGGCACCCCCTTCACCGCTCGAGGCAAGAAAGCCATCTTGCTCGGCAGCGGCGAACTTGGTAAGGAAGTGGTTATTGAATTACAGCGTTATGGCGTTGAGGTCGTCGCGCTCGACAAGTATGCCAACGCCCCAGCAATGCAGGTGGCTAACCGCTCGATTGTGGTATCAATGCTCGATGGCGACGCACTCCGCCGCATTGTCGAGGAGGAGAAACCGGATTATATCATTCCAGAAATCGAGGCTATCGCCACCCCTACACTTGTGGCTCTCGAAAAGGAGGGCTGGAATGTGGTTCCCACAGCCCGCGCCACTTTCATAACCATGAACCGCAAGGAAATCCGCACTCTCGCCGCCAAGGAACTCGGTCTGCCCACATCGCCGTTCGAGTTTGCTGCAACCGAGTCTGAATTCCGCGACGCTATCGGCCGTATCGGTCTTCCCTGTGTTGTGAAACCTGTCATGAGTTCATCAGGTCACGGCCAGAGCCTTGTGCGTACCGAGTCGCAGATTGACGACGCATGGCGTGAGGCTCAGGAGGGTGGACGTGCCGGACAAGGTGAGGTCATTGTCGAAGGCTTCGTTGATTTCGACTATGAGATTACGCTCCTTACTGTGCGTCATATCGGAGGAACTTCGTTCTGCGAGCCGATCGGACACTATCAGGAGAGCGGTGATTACCGTCGCAGCTGGCAGCCTCAGCCCATGTCGGAGGTAGCTGTTGCCAAGGCACGCGAGATTGCAAAGAAAGTTACCGATGCTCTCGGTGGATACGGCATCTTCGGTGTGGAGTTCTTCATCAAGGGTGACGATGTTATTTTCTCGGAACTGTCTCCTCGTCCGCACGACACCGGAATGGTGACGCTCATCTCGCAGCATCTGTCGGAGTTCGCGCTCCATGTGCGTGCGCTGCTCGGTCTCCCGATTCCTGAAATCAAGTTCTACGGTCCCTCCGCTTCGCGTGCTCTGCTCGCCGAGGGCAACTCGACCGACATCGCTTTCACAGGCATGGAGAAGGCGCTTGCCATTCCCGGAACAGACATGCGCGTGTTCGGCAAGCCCGAGGTGCGTGGTCACCGCCGCATGGGAGTGATGCTCGCCACAGCAGCCACCGTCGAAGAAGCCTGCGACAAAGTGGAGCGTGCCGCCGCCGAAATCCACATCGACTGCCGATAATTTAACAGCCTACAGCCACAATAAAGGTGTTTGCTGTTAAAAATAATTAAATTGGTTGCCAATACGGTTGCCGAACGTTATATTTGTAACGTTATTTAAATAAAGTTTAATCAGCACTATATTGGCATATGCAGATAGTTTCAGCAAGAGAATTTCGGTCCAATCAAGGAAAATTCCTCAATGCCGCCATGCAGGGGCAGTCTGTTATATTGACTTCAAGATATGGAGATTTCAAGATAACGCCCGTTACAGATGCGGACAGCCTCACAACGAGAATATGTCATGGTCTGGAGCAAGTCAAAATGATTCAGGAAGGTAAACTCCCGCGTCGTTCAATAGAGGATATGCTTGATGAACTTTGAGATTATATTGACTCCGGATTTTGAAAAGGCTTTCAAAGCTCTTTCGAAACGGCATCGCTCGCTTAAAAGTGATATCCGTATATTTACGAAATCACTAAGTGAAAATCCATTCCAAGGGGATGAACTTAGTCCCGGCATACGGAAAATCCGTAGGGCTATTACTTCCAAGGGACGGGGAAAATCCGGTGGTGCCAGAGTCATCACATATACAGTTGTAACCGTTGAAAACGGAGGAGATGTTTATTTGATGGATATCTATGACAAATCTGATTACTCTACTGTTGATGTTTCTGTAATTCAGAGGAAAATCATCGGATTGGACTTGTGAGCAATTTCTGGTGGTAAAATAAAAGAACAGGTGCGTTTCTTGCAAACGCACCTGTTCTTTTATATCTTGGATTGGGTTTTATTGGACGCGGTGGAGGATGTTGAGGAGCTGGTCGCCGGTGCCGATGGTGTAGCCGGTCGAGAGCCAGACCACGCGGTTGAAGGTGTCGGCTATCACGAAGACCGGGTTGACCGGATTGTCAAGGTGAAGCGACTCGGTTATGTCGCGGCGCGACGCTCCGCCGTTGTCAATGCCGAAGACCACGTTCGTCGGCAGCTTCGGGAAAGCCTCGCGGTTGAACCGTGACGCACTCTCCGCGCTGTCGAACAGCAGCATGATCTTCACGCCGGTTCCCTCCAGTTGCGAGGCCACGGCCGAGATGTCATTGAGCGCGTGGGTCGACGGCTCATGGTTGGGCGAGATAAGACCCAATACATAATAGCCGCGTCCGGTAGTTGACAGCAGACTCTTGTCAGTGTCGAGCGCGATATCATGGTAGATATTCTCGGCATTGAGCGAGCCGATTACCGACACCTCGCTGTCATCGCGTCGTATCTTCAACTCCCTGACCATATCCTCGCCGGCTCCAAGCCGGAACACCTCGCAACGCGCCAGCACGCCGCCGTTGGCAAGACGCTGTCCGGACATGAGCATATACTGACCGGCCTCCAGCTCGACCGGAGTCGCGAATATTGAGGAAACCGTACCTTCCTCGTCAAATTCCAGCTGACGTGCCACTCCATTCTCAATGCGCGAGATCGAGAACTGTGAATAATACTTCGGGTCAACAATGTGTCCCTGGGGAGCGAAAGTAAGTTTCAACGTACCGGTCGCATTTTTCACGGTACCGGTCTCCGTGCTCTCACCTTTGAATTTCACGCGTTGCCAGCGACGGTCGGGCGACATGTATTGCACAGCACCTGTCACCGGGTCAATGCGGGCTGGAATGCCGAGCGTGCGTGCGGTCGCCACAAAGAATATGCCACGCGACAGGACATCGGCCTTGCGGGTCTCCATAACGGCCATCGGACTCATGCGGAGTCTCAGCGGATTGTCAGCATCGCCCGCTTCGATATGGTTGTCTATCCATGCTGTCAGTTCCGTAACATCCGGGCCAACTCCTTCCGAGTCGAGAGCGGCGGTGAGATAGCCGCGCCATGTACGCAACCCTTCATTCTCTATGCGGGGAGAGAGGATGTAACGGTTGAAGACCGCATCATCAATCCATGACGCAACTTTCGAGCGGTCAGTTACATTGCGTACATTATCGAGAATAACTTCCTCCGGAATATCGCGCATATCCTTTTCAGTGACATTAAGCAGCATGGAAAGAGCTAGATTCCGCTTATTTCCTTCAAGGCTCTCCAGACATTCCGTAATCATGCCGTGGTTTCCACGCGACAGCACAAGAACCTTGGCCAGCGAATCCGCATCAAGAGAAAGACCGGCGGCAATCTCACGCGCCCGGGCATCGGTGCAGAATGTTGAGGTATAAGCATTGCGGATAGAATCCTCGCGTGCGAATCTGCGGTCATTCTCCGCTCTCATCCCGGCACTCACGGCAGGCTGGGAGTTGCGCGATGCCGGAGGAATGATGTCAGTCTCTGCTATAAATTCCGACGAGCCATCCTTGTCGAGCGTGACAGTCACGGCCTCTCCCGGTCTGCCCTTCGTAAAACCGAATCTCTCTCCGTCGGTAGCCCACACAATCATGTCACCGAGTCCGGCGGTGAGTGAGGCATTGCCGTCAGCGTCAGAGGTCTTGGACACGGCGGGGTAGAACTCCGAATAATTGTATATGCAGAAATTCACGCGGGCATCGGGCGCGGGCTTACCATCGGCAGTAAGCACGCGGACACGGAGTGTGTCAACGGGTGCATAGTTCGATGTAACGTTTATGCGGGTTGTGAGGGGCTCGCGGAGCAGAACTTCCTCGGCACCATAGTACTGCCCGGTCACATTCGTGCTCATCAGCAGACCGCGCGAGGCCGGAGCGTTGAACCATGCGAGATTCAGCACCGGTTCCGGTTCACAGGCACCGAGGAAATACCATTCGCCGTCAGCCCATGCCTCCACCCACGCGTGGTTGTCATCGGTGTGCGCCCAGCGCGGTGTGTAGATCTGACGCGCCGGAATACCCACCGAACGGAGTGCCGCAACCGTAAACGTTGACTCCTCGCCGCAGCGTCCTATGGCCTGGCTTACGGCAGAGAGCGGAGAGGAGGTTCGTGCGTCCGACGGACGGTAAGTCACCTTCTCGTGGCACCAGTGGTTCACTTCAAGTATGGCGTCGCGCATGGAGAGTCCGCTGACACGGTCTTTCAACTCAGCATAAAAGGCCATGCGGGCGGTGTCAAGGTTCTCGTTGTTCACACGCACCGGAAGCACGAAATGGAGGAACTCCCGGTCAGGCACACTTGATCCCCATGGCATTTCGGCACGCGTGCGCAGCGAGGCATCGACATTAGCCTCATAGAAAGAGGCCGGGTAGTCTGTCTTGTCGGGCAGCGACATCGCGCCGTAAAGGAAATCGAGGGCTTCCTGACGGGTAAGCGCCCATGAACCTAAGGCGACAGCCAATGTCGAGGCTGTCAATATTATCTTTCGCATGTTGTCAGTGTTTTAGTGATTTGAAGGAGCCGGGAGACTGTCTCAGGGTCAGTCTGGCGCAACGTATATTCATCCATGCCGGGGGCACCCATGGGCACATCTTCGCGTCTGAACATCATTCCGCTCGGGCGCGAAGTGCGTGCTGTGGAATGGATGGCTCCTACTCCTGTTGCGGTTATTATCTTTGCGGCGTTGCCGCAGTTCACACCACCTCCCGCCATTATCGTTATGGCACTCTCGCAGCGTTCCACAAGCCTGTGAAGTACCGGTATGCCATGCTCGGCGGTATCGGCCATTCCTGAGGTCAGCAGACAGTCGCAGCCCAATTCAATTATGTCAGACAGGGCGGAATCCGCATCACGTGCAACGTCGAACGCCCGGTGGAAAGTGATATTGATATGACGCTCTGAGGCATCGCGTGCCGTCTGGATCAACAGACTGCATATGTCTCTATCCACATTTCCGTCTGCTTTCAACGCCCCTATCACTATGCCCGTGGCTCCGGCATGTACAGCCGCCTCGATGTCGTGGCACATCAAGTTGACCTCAGCACCTGAATAGAGGAAATCGTAAGGGCGTGGACGGATAAGAACGTTTATTTCCGCAATGCCGCATTCCGAGGCCGCACGGATAAGTGCGACCGAAGGGGTTAAGCCGCCGTCGGTCAGTCCGGAGCAAAGTTCGATACGCCGTGCGCTACCTTCTTGTGCGGCAAGAACACTTCCTATGTCGCCGCAGCATATCTCCAACTGTACGCTCTTCCTGTCAACCGGGCCTGACGAAGAGCTTGTCAAATCGTTCATATCTCGCATTCTATTATGTAGTCGATACTGTCTGCGGTGTCTCCGATAGATATGACGGAATGACCGTCCGCTTGCGCCGTCTTAAGTTTGCGCCCTGAAGAGAACTCCTTGGCGGTCTTGATTTTCACACCGGCCGGCAGAAGAATAGCGTCAGTGTCGGGCGACATTACGTGAAGAAAGAGCCGGTTTCCCTTGCGGGTTGCGGTTCCCCATGACTGCTCTGGAAAAGGTCCCGCCTCTGTGGCATAGATGGTCTCTCCGTTCTTGCGGAGCCATTGGCCGATTTCCTTCATGCGGGCGAGGGCGGTTGCCGGAAGTTCGCCGTTGGGTTGCGGTCCGACATTCAGAAGCAGGTTCGCTCCCATTCCGGCGGCGCGCACAAGATAACGGACAAGAGTCTTGGTATCCTTATAGTCCTGGTCGCGCAGCTTGTAGCCCCACATTCCGTTCATGGTGTTGCAGGTCTCAAGGGGCAGACGGCTGATTGCCTGTCCTGAGAGTCCGGCGGTATTCTCGCCCGGCAGGTCACGCTCGAAAATCTGTATATCCTCACCTGCGAAAGGTGTCTGGTGGTGGTTGTTGGCCACCATGCAGCCGGGTTGCAACGAATGCACCATGGCATATTGCTCGTCGAGGTGCCAGTCAAAAGGCACTGCATCCTCGTCGTGGTCCCACCAGCCGTCAAACCAGATGGCACGTATCGGGCCGTAATTGGTGAGCAATTCGGTGAGCTGACGGTTCATGAAGCCGTAATATGAGTCCCAGTCTGCCTTCGAGGCATCGCGGCCTGTGTCATGCCCGGTGCGGCCCTGCGGATAATCGTCGCGCACCCAGTCGAGGTGGGAGTAGTAGAGGTGAAGCGCGATTCCCTGTTTCTGACATTCGTTCGACAGTTCCTTGAGAATATCTCGCTTGAAGGGAGTACCGTCAACTATGTTGTAGTCATTCTCCGCCGTGTCGAACATCGAGAATCCGTCATGATGGCGGGTCGTGATGCAGATATACTTCGCTCCCGCATCCTTTATGGCTGCGACCCATTCTGCGGCGTTGAAGTCGGCGGGGTAGAAGCCCTTGGCCGCTTTCATATATTCCTCAGCCTGCGGGCCATAGTTGAGGTACCATTCCCCCTGTGCAAACATGCTGTATATTCCCCAGTGCAGGAATATGCCGAAGCGGTCGTCGGCGAATTGCTCACGCGATTTCATGACTTCGGCCGAGGGGGTATATTCCGCGGCATGTGCCGGGCCAACTATAGATGGAGCGAGCAACATGAGTGCCGCCAATGCTCCGGTTTTGAATGATTTCATGTATGTCAGATTTTGATGAATGGCAGTGAGGCTGCGCCGAGTATGGCGGCATCGGAATCGCTAACACCCGACAGCAGAAACCGTACACGGTCGCGGTACAGATGCAGGGCTGCGTCGTGGAACGCCTTGCGCATCGGTTCGAGCAGCAGGTCTCCGGCCTTGGACACTCCCCCGAAAAGTATTATGGCCTCCGGGTCGGTGAATGCCGCGAACTCTGCCGCCGCGAGTCCGAGGCAACGGCCGGTGAACTCATATACCTCCGCTGCAAGGGGGTCTCCATTGCGTGCCGCCTGTTCTATGACCTTGGGTGACATATCTTTCTCAGGAATATCCCTGAGTGACGACTGCCTCTCGGTGTCGCTCAGCAAACGCTTGGCAGTAAGGCGGATTCCCTTTGCCGAGGCCACGGTCTGAAGACAACCGTGCCGTCCGCAACCGCACAACCGGTCGTCGGCAAACGGGAAGGTCACATGACCCAATTCCCCTGCGAATCCGCGTGCCCCGGTCATAAGATGCCCGTCGCAGACAATGCCGCTTCCGACACCGGTGCCCAAAGTCAGCACTATGAAATTTTTCAGTCCGGCGGCTGCACCATATGTCATTTCACCGATTGCGGCGGCGTTTGCGTCGTTGCTGACCGTAACCGGTATGCCGAGACGCGATTCCATCATGTTTGCCAAAGCGATAGGGGAGGGCCACGGCAAGTCGGTGGCCGCCTCGATGCACCCCGTCACAGCGTTGGCGCATGGGGCGCCGATTCCGATTCCCTCTATACGCTCTTCCAGCCCTGACTCCCGTATCATGCGGTTTATGCGGGTGGCAAGTTCATCAGCCCAGTCACCCACGACCGGTGAACTGTCGCTGTTTTCCGCCCCACGTTTCGGTACTGCCGTAGGAAAGCTGTCGCGTGCTATTATATGGCCGACGGCATCGACAACCGCCAGCTCGGTATTGGTTCCCCCGAGGTCGACTCCGACCGTATAGGGTGGATAAATTTCTCCGTTCTTCATGGTTATTAGATATCGTTTACAAAAATAAGGTAATTTCGCGATATTGCAAAATTACCGCTATTGATTCCTCCGTTCCATGAAAAAAGAATGAGTCCCGTAGCCGGGCTTGTCGGCTACGGGACTCTGTTTGCTTTTCTGACTATATGTCAGAGATGTCTTTTATCCGAGGGGTTCGAGCTGCACGGTGAAGTGGCGCATAAGCTCAGCCTCCCATGTAATCTTCACACCACGGGTGATTTCGTGACGGCGGTCATAGACATTCTTGAGCGCTGCAGCGATAACATCCATGTGGTTGTTGGTGTAGGTGCGGCGGCAGATGCAGAGACGCAGGAAGTCGTTGCCACCGAAGCGGTTCTCGCGGGTCACGGGATCACGGTCTGCGAGCAGATAACCGATCTCGCATCCACGCACGCCGGCCTCAAGATAAAGCTCCATGGTGAGACGCTGTGCGGGGAACTCCTCCTTGGGAATGCGGTCGAGAACCTTGTCGGCGTCGATGAAGAGGGCGTGACCTCCTACAGGACGCTGGTAGGGGATGCCATACTCATCGAGCTTGGCTGCGAGGTACTCAACCTGCTTGATGCGGGTCTGGAGCATGTCGAACTCGGTGTTCTCGTCGAGACCTACGGCGAGTGCTGCCATGTCGCGGCCGTTCATACCGCCATATGTAAGGAAGCCCTCGAAAGGAATCTCAAACTTCTTGGCACCCTCGTAGATGTCTTCCCAGCGGGTAGCGATGAAGCCACCCATGTTCACGAGACCATCCTTCTTTGACGACATTGTCATGGCATCGGCCAGACTGAACATTTCGCGGCAGATTTCCTTGATGGTTGCATCCTTGAACTCAGGCTCGCGCATCTTGATGAAATACGCGTTCTCGGCAAAGCGGGCGGAGTCGAAGATGACACGCTTGTTGTATTTGTCGGCAAGACGGCGCACGCCACGGAGGTTCTCCATAGAAACGGGCTGGCCACCTGCGGTGTTGTTGGTGATTGTCACGATGATAAAGGGAACCTTGTCGGCATCCTTCTCAAGAACAGCCTCAAGTTTCTTGAGGTCAACGTTGCCCTTGAAGGGAACCTCAAGCTGAGTGTTCTTTGCCTCGTCAACGGTGCAGTCAACTGCAAATGCCTTACGGCTCTCGATGTGACCCTTTGTTGTGTCGAAGTGAGAGTTGCCCGGAACGATGTCTCCTGCCTTTACAAGGTGAGAGAAGAGCACGTTCTCGGCGGCACGTCCCTGGTGGGTGGGAATTACATATTCGAAACCGGTTATGCGGTTGATGACATCCTTCAGCTCATAGAAGCTGCGTGCGCCGGCGTAAGACTCGTCACCGGTCATCATGGCTGCCCACTGACGGTCGCTCATCGCACCTGTACCCGAGTCGGTCAGACAGTCGATGTAGACATGGTCGGATTTGAGCATGAACACATTGTAGTGTGCTTCTTTGAGCCACTGCTCACGTTCCTCACGAGTGCTTTTTTTGATGGGTTCAACCATCTTGATTTTCCATGATTCTGCAAATGGTATTTCCATGGTAAATGCTTTTTATGCTATTTGTTGTAATAGGTTAGTTTTCTTGTCCCAAAATTAGTGAATTTTTCCGATATACAAAAATTTTAGAAAAAATAATCATTTTTTTCTGATGAGCACTTTCCGGCCGTTCACTATCCAGAGACCTTCGCGCAGTCCGCCGAGGCTTTTTACTTTGTATCTTATGCCGTCGGGAGAAATGACATCGAGCAAATTCTCCTCTGAGCCATTCCCCTGTGAGGGGTCACGTACCGGACCGGTTGTCGGATTATTATCTTGCTCTTTTTCAGGAGAATGTGCCGCGTCATACACGTAATATGTTGCGGTTATGTCATAGGTTTCCTCACGGTTGTAGTAATATTGTTCACCGTTGGCGCCTACCACGTAATGAGGATAGTTGTCACGGGTGCCGATGATGATCTCGCGGTCAATGTCGTATGCGCCACCTTTTGTGAAAAGTCCGACGTTCACCTTATTTCCCATGCGCTCGAAACCCTCCGAGCTTGTTACCGGAATCAGGCCCTTCTCTTTGGCGTACTTGCACAGCTGCCATATCATTTCAAGACGCGTCCCCGGGCAAGGATACCATTCGCTCCAGTCATTAATTCCTTTCTCGACAGGCGGGTCAAGATAAGTGTCGGGATACTTATCGATGCTTCTTACCGGGAACACCCATTCGTCGGGATAGGTTCCACCTTCCGAAACCAAAGCTCCGGGACGGTAGTTGTAATAGGCGGGACGGTAGCCGTGCATCGACAGCACAACCCAGCCGCCCTTTTCGGCCGTCTCGTCAATCTTCGATTTGTAGAACTCGAAATGCTTTTGATTGAAACTGTTGTCGGTGTCGGTCTCTCCCTTGTAACCATCAAGATAGAGTCCGTCAACGCTCATGCGTGTCACCGTGGATCCGAAAGGAGGCACGTTTATGCCGTTATGTTCAAGGTCAGCGAATCCCCAGGGACATATCTCGTTTATCTCGCGCACGTTGGCGTGGGAAATGATTCCGCCGCAGGAGGTCCATGTGCGGGCGTTTATACCGAATTTTCGTGCAAGACGGAACCACTCGCCATGCTGGTAGTCAACCGAGAACAAAGGATTGCTCATCATGACCTTCCCGGTGCGGTAATCACTTACATAAGCCTTTATGTAGCATGAATCGGTTTCAACCCATCCGGATCTGTCGGCATTGACCTGATACTGTCTTCCGGTCTCGGCATCATAAACGGAAGTTGTTAAATTGCTTGTCTCTCCGGCATATGTGGCCTCGCGGAGTATTTTGTCCGCAAGTTCGCTGTCAAGGCTTTCCACATACCAGTTCCGGGTGTAATAACGGGCGGTCATGGTGTGTGACATGATGTCCCAACCACGCTCGTTTTGAAGTTTACGCAGGGTTACGCCGTTGTAGCTGAGCACCGGAGGGTCAACGGTCAATCCCATGCGCTGCCCCTCGGCGGCGACATTCCCTTTTATGCCGAGACTCTCCAGCAGAGGATAGCATGTGGAGAGGTAACCGCCCGTCATCCATGCTGACGGCCTTGATGTGGGTATGAAACTGTCGATTGCGTCGTCATCATGCACGGAGAACATTCCCGGTCCCTGCCAGGGTGTGCCAGAAACATGCCATGCGTCTTTGGCTGTGAGCGACATGAATTCCGCTGTATCGGCCGGTGCCGAATCAAGCTCGCGTGTCGGACTGTCCAGATAGAAGTAGCCGGAAGGAATGGAAAGTTCCCACTCACCCGGACTTGCGGGTTCAGTCAGTTTCAGCATTGCGCCTTTGGTCCGTTTGCCCAGTTCAGGATTCAGGATTAAAGGACGCTCACCTTTCAGCGAGGCTCTGAGTCCGCGCTCCTCGATCTCACGACGGTTGATTGTTATGCGCGAGTATCCTTTGGCAGGAGGAAATACCATTACTTTGAGGAACGACTCCATGAGGATGCTGTCACCGTCAAACGGTGTTGTCAGCACGCTGTAATGGTCAGCTGTTGGAACCGTACCCGGATTCAGGTCCGGTCTGAACCGGTCGGCCGCCATGCTGTTTATTACAAGAACAAGCAGACAGCCAGCAAAGACCGTCAGACTGCCCGATGTCCATTTGATTGTCATGATTAACGCGTTGTAAGGTTTATGGCGCAAATATAGCACTTTTTAATTCGTATCGCAAAAAGTAATATGTTAAAATCTGTTGCTTTTACGTTGTTTTTATCAAACGGACGTTTAAAAATAAAATCTATTACGAAACATACATATGAAACTTGAGAAGCACGCCGGCAAACTGCATGGCATACTCTTCATGGCGCTCTTCGCGTGCGCCGCATTCTTCATCGGGCAGGCACAGGTCATGCGCGACCTCTCATTCTCACCCCTTATCATAGGTATCATTCTCGGTATGCTCTATGCCAACTCGCTCCGTTCGCATCTGCCCGACACGTGGGCACCCGGCATTCAGTATTGCTCGAAACGGATTCTACGTCTCGGTATCATTCTCTATGGTTTCCGCTTGACTTTCCAGGATGTAATGGCGGTGGGTCTGCCAGCTATAATTGTCGATGTGATAATTGTCACCCTGACCATTCTCGGCGGTGTCTGGATAGGCAAGCTCATGAAGATGGACCGCGACATAGCGTTGCTGACATCAATAGGTAGCGGCATATGCGGTGCGGCAGCCGTGCTCGGAGCCGAGGCCACGATGCACACCAAGCCTTACAAGACGGCTGTGGCAGTCGCTACGGTGGTCATTTTCGGTACGTTGTCGATGTTCCTTTATCCTGTCGCATACCGTGCGGGAATACTCGACCTCGGCCCTACGCAGATGGGTATATTCTCCGGTTCGACGCTTCATGAGGTGGCTCATGCGGTGGGTGCCGGTAATGCCATGGGCGAGGAGATTGCCGGTGTATCGATTATTGTCAAGATGATACGCGTCATGCTGCTTGTGCCGGTGCTGATAATCCTCGGATGGTGGATGGCAGCAAGAGCCAAAAACTCGTCGTCGGAGGGTGGCAAGCGCAAGGTTGCGGTGCCCTGGTTCGCGTTCGGCTTCCTGCTTGTTATCGGTTTCAACTCGTTCGACCTTCTTCCGGTTGCGGTAGTCAACTGGATAAATGAATTCGACACGTTCCTGCTGACCATGGCCATGGCTGCTCTCGGTGCCGAGACGAGCTTCGACAAGTTCAAGAAGGCGGGTGCCAAGCCTTTCGTGCTCGCGTTCTTCCTCTACATCTGGCTTATAGGCGGCGGTTATCTCATGGCCCGCTACCTTGTGCCGGCCATCGCCTGAGTGTGATTCAGGTTCCGGGGTTATGTAACAATATGAAACGATTTTAAATGAATAAGATATATAAGAAAGCGATATTGGCGGCTGTGGTGTCGGTGTGCGGATTGTTTCCGTTTGCAGCACGTGCCGCAGAAAGTGAAGATGAATACAAATATATACCCTCCATTCTGATAGTGGAGGATGATGCAGAGGCTGCCGAGCTGGAAAGCCGGGGTGTCATCATATGGCATCGCCGTGCCGACATGGCACTCGCTCTGGTTCCGGTCGATATGCCGGCACCTGAGAAACTGCGTGGAATGTCACGGTCGCCACGACCCCGCCGGGCTGTACCGGCCATGGACGAGGCCCGGAAGATGTTCGGCGCATACCGTATGCACACCGGCGAGGGTATATCATCTCCTTATACGGGAAAAGGTGTAGTGGTCGGTTTCTGCGATACCGGCTTCGATCCCGACCATATAGCTTTTCTTGATGCCGACGGCAAATCGCGTGTCAAGAGGCTTGTGTATTACGATGAGCCGCAGGGAATAAGGAAAGTGCTTGACACTCCCGAAGAGATTGCCGCCTGGACTACTGACAATGACGGTATGTACCACGGCACGCATGTCGCCAATATCATGACCGGGTCTTACACCGGCGCAGGATATTCAGGCATGGCTCCGGGTGCCGAGATTGTGGCGGCTACATCAAAACTCTACGATGCCGGCATTCTCTCGGCGTGCGAGGATATAATAGAGTATGCGAAATCGGTAGGCAAGCCGGCTGTAATCAATCTCTCAATCGGCAGCTACAACGGCCCTCATGATGGCTCTACACTCTTCAACCGCTATATGAGCCTTCTCGGCGAGGAGGCGATAATCTGCATGGCGGCAGGTAATGAAGGTAACACAAAGGCATTTTACCAGACCACATTCTCAGCGGATAAACCTGATTGGCGGGTGCTCCTGTATTCCTCCAATTGGACGCAGTTCGATATGTACGGTATGACTGATGCCTGGAGCGCGGACTCCCGTCCTGTGGGGGTGCGTCTCTACATATTCGACGAATACGACCGCAAGGTTCTGTGGGAAGGCCCTGAGTTTGATTGCAGCGGTCCGTTCGAGGTATCGGTATCTTCCGACAGCGACGCATCGTTTGCCGGGTTCATGACCGGCGAGATCCGTGCTCGTGGCTATGTGAGCGACCTTAACGGGCGATGGGTTACTGAGGTGGAGTATGATACACATACTGACGAGCCAAATCCGTCGTCAAATGGTGCCTGGGCCCGTTATATCATCGGCCTTGGCTTCTACGGCGAACCGGGAGTACATGCTGATGTAAGCGCTGACTGCCAGTACACATGGACCCGCGTATGGCCCGGCTACGACTGGGCAGGCAGTGACCTGTCGGTCAGTGATATCGCCACAGGCGAGAATATAGTTGTAGTGGGAATGTATAACACACGTTCTTCCTTGCCAAGCGTAATGGGCGGTACCATTGACCGGGGCTCACCCGAAGATGTCGGCAAGGTTAATTCCGGATCCGGCTACGGAACACTGATTGATGGCCGCGTGTTGCCCCATACGGTCGCTCCCGGCTGTTTCATCGTCTCCGCCTGCAACGGACATTATCTGGAAGCCGCCCCCTCGCGAATCAATTATATGAATGCTGTGACGGAACTTGATGGAAAGTCATGGTATTGGGCGTCTGATGGAGGAACTTCCATGGCCACTCCATATGTCGCCGGAAGTATAGCATGCTGGCTTGAGGCCAAGCCGGACATGACAGTCGATGATGTGCTTGAGGTCATCGCGGCGGTAAATTCGCATGATTATCCTGACAGCGGCAATCCGCGTCACGGTCAAGGATGGTTCAACCCATACGAGGGATTGCGCCTTGTACTTGGCGAGACCGGGGTAGAGTATGTTGCGGCAGAGGATAAACCGCGTGTGTGCATATCGGGAAACCAGGCGCAGATTTACAATCCGGGATGCCGTAAACTTACGGTGACAGTCTGCGGAATTGATGGCCGTCAGACAATCTCTTCGCGAGAAATATCAGAAGCAATCTCAACAGTAGATTTGTCAGGCCTCACCAAAGGAATGTACCTCCTGACCATGCAATCCCCGGACGGTACGCAGGTATCCCAAAAATTCATCCTGTAGGGACGCACGGCCAGTGCGTCCGGTTTCACCCATGCGTCCGGTTTAACCTATGCATCCGGTTTAAGCGGGTCAATGCTGACAAATCGCCAATATTGGCAACTCATTGCAGTTCCAGCGAATCCGGATAATGTCTTCGGAAATCCTCGTACAGCTCCATGGTTTTGTTCCGGAATGCCGCCCTCTGTTCCGGTATCTCCATAATCGGGCGGTGGGCGGCACGCCTCGCTATCGCCTCTCCCTCTTTCAGAAACTTCAGACCGGCTTCGTCGAGATATGCCTCGCGGAGCCGTTCCCATATGTATTCAACCCCTTCGTCCGACGGATGAACAAGGTCTGACGCATAGAAACGGTAATCCCTGAGGTCATCATTCACTATCTCATATGCAGGGAAATAGTGGCAGAAATCCATTTTGCTGCACAGCTCGTCAACTGCCAGCAGCAACGTGGCCTTCGACCGGGAATTCTCTGCAAGACCGTCGCGCACATGCCGCACCGGACTGACAGTGAATATTATCTTCAGGTTAGGAAAGCGAGCTTTCAATTTCTCAGCAAGTTTGAGCCATACATCGGTAATCTCCCCGCAGGTCACACGCCGCCTGGTGAACATCGCGGCCGGCTGCTTGTGGCAGTTGGCAACCACCGGCGGCATGGGAGCCTTGTCGGTGTTATAGGGCTCATAGGTCTTATAAGCCCCATAATTCTGATAGCTCTCAGAATCCTCATTTAGAAAGTAGCAGAAGGCGGTGCCGAAGGTCACGAACAGGGTCTCACCCTTTTCGAGCATGGTGCGAAGCCGATCTCTGCGACGGTTGAAGATTGCGGTCGCACCTTCCGCTCCGTCGAGGGTTGATGTATGTGTGTCAAACAACCAGGAGTGGGTGATTCCCTGATGTTCAAAAAGACTGTCGCGGAAGCTGGCTTCCGGTTCCGGATTAAAAAGAGTAAGCTCCAGCGCTGCTGCAATGGAAAGTGGATTGAAAAGGACTCCGAGCGGATTGCACGCGTCCCACAGACAACGGCGCATACGTCCGCTGATATTGTCGGCGAAACAAGATCCCACCATCACCACCGGTTTCTCCGGTCGTAATGTCACTTCCCCATGTCCGATTTCAATCTCAGTCCTGAATTTCATATGTATCTGCTTTATTCTGCGAAGATAAACAAAATATTCGAAATAATCGAATTTTGGATTGCCCTTGCATGGATAAGAAAATAGCATTAACTTTGCAAAGAGGTTTTGCCTCGACTGTGGTGACGTATGGTTTTCCATGCGCCACTGCCATGTGTTAACCTACATAATTTTTATCATCATGAAGAAAATAACCGGTATTGTGATGGGTATTCTCGCCGGCGCGGCTTCGCTGTTTGCAGCCAAGCCTGCAACATCAGTAAACAGTGTCGAACCACCGTTCTGGTGGGTCGGTATGGCTAACGACACTCTTCAGATCATGGTCAATGGTCCTCAGATTGCCGATGCCGATTTCTCTATTGATTATCCTGGCGTGAAGCTTGACAAACAAGTTGCCCTCGATTCAAAAAACTACAAGTTTCTTTACCTTACAATCGCTCCGGACACCCACCCCGGTAGCCTGAAAGTGAATTACACTCTCAATGGCAAGAAGTCATCATTCCCCTATGAACTGAAAGCCCGCGACCGCGCCGCTTCGGAATACAAGGGATTCGATGCCGGCGATGTGCTCTATCTTCTTATGCCTGACCGTTTTGCCAAAGGTCTTGATGACAAGGAAATAAGCATGAAAGGTCTTGATTATCCCATCGGTGCGAACCGCGAGAACCCGAATGCCCGTCACGGCGGAGACATGCGTGGTATCCGCAACCATCTCGATTATATCGATTCGCTCGGTGTGACGGCAATCTGGGTATGCCCCGTGCTTGAGAATGATATGCCCGGGGGCAGCTATCACGGCTACGCCACCACCGACTACTACAACATTGACCCGCGCTTCGGATCAAATAAGGAGTGGAACGCCCTCATAGAGGAAGCCCACGCCAAGGGTCTTAAAGTTGTCATGGATATGATTTTCAACCATTCAGGCTCCAACCATCCCTGGATGAAAGATGCCCCGAGCCGCGACTGGTACAATAATCCTGACGGTGACATGATGACCAATTACCGTCTCACCACCGTTCATGACCCATATGTCTCCGACTATGACCTCGAACATACCGTAGACGCTTGGTTTGTCCCCGGTATGCCTGACCTCAACCAGCGCAATCCTCATCTCATGAAGTATCTTACCCAGAACTCGATATGGTGGATTGAATCGTCAAAAATCGACGGTATCCGCATGGATACTTACCCTTATGCCGACATGAAGGGTATGGCAAGCTGGGCTGAGGATGTGCTCCGTGAATACCCCGGTTTCAATATCGTGGGTGAGTGCTGGTATGCCAACGAGGCCGGATCCGCATTTTGGCAGAGCGGCAACAAGCTCAACCCGGTCGATACCCATCTGCCGAGCGTCATGGACTTCTTCTACATCCTCAACGGCCGCAAGGCTTTCTCCGACGACACTACTCCGTGGGGTGGTCTCAATGCAATCTACGATCATCTGTCGAACGATTTCCTCTTCCCCAATCCGCAGAAAATCCTCACATTCCTCGACAACCACGACACCGACCGTTTCCTTGCTGAGATGCCCGACTCTCTCGGCCGTTGGAAACAGGCTCAGGCATTCCTGCTCACATCGCGTGGAATCCCGCAGATATATTACGGCACTGAGCTGCTGATGAACGGGTCAAAAGAGGGTAGCGACGGTTATATCCGTCTTGACATGCCCGGAGGCTTCCCCGGCGACAAGGTCAACGCGTTCACTCGCGAGGGACGCACTGACATCCAGAACGAGGCCTGGGACTTCCTTTCGAAAGTGCTGAACTGGCGTCGTGGCGAGGCTCGCGAGGTTATGGCCAAGGGTTCGCTCAAGCACTTCATGCCGCAGAACGGTCTCTATGTATACCGTCGCAAACTCGGCGACAAGGAGGTGACCGTCATGATGAACGGTCGCGACGTGCCCTTGACTGTGACAATGGAGCGCACGCTCGAAATTCTTCCTTACGGCACAAAACTTCACAACATACTGACCGATTCGGATGTTACCATTTCAGAGGAGATGACTTTCGCACCCCGCGAGGTAATGATTCTCCAGAACTGGTGACATGACAAGAATATCTGACAGACTCAACATCCATATCGACCGCCTCGGAGCACGCCTGCGCATGTTCCGCACGGCATATCTCCGCTGGCAGGATGCTCACATGCCCGAAAGCGTGGAGCTGATAATCATCGCTCTGCTGTTAGGTATCTTCACCGGCATGGCTGCTGCCGCGCTCAAGGGTCTGATCAGTCTGCTCAACAACTCCATACTGGCGGGCGTCCATATCGGAAAACCGAATATCCGGTTTCTGATATGGCCGCTCGCCGGCATTTTACTTACCAGCATCTATCAGCGTTATGTTATAGGTCATAGCGTGGCGCGCGGCACAAAAATAATATCCGACACTTTGAAGAGCGGCGATTACCGCATGAGTCCGTTCTTTATATTCAATCCGATTGTAGGATGCTCCGTGACCATCGGTACCGGTGCTTCAGGAGGTTCCGAAGGCCCGACGGCTCTGAGCGGGGCGGCGATTGGAAGTGCGATAGGGCGCTGGTTCGGGGTTTCGCGTGATTGGATGCGTATTTTAGTTGGAATCGGAGGCGGTGCGGGTATCGCGGCCATCTTTAAATCTCCGTTCGGGGGAGTGCTTTTCGCACTCGAAGTGTTGCAGCTTGAACTGACCACACTGCCGGTCATAGCCCTTATACTTGCGTGCCTGCTCTCATCGTCGACTGCCTATTTCCTGAGTGACTTCACTTTCGACATCTTCTTTGACCGTGCATTCACAACCGATGCCCATACATTCGGGTGGATAGTTGTGCTGGGTTTCTTCTGTGGACTGTACAGCATATACTATACGTACACCAAGAAGAAGGCCACCGGCTTTTTCGGTCGAATCCGGAATCCCTGGATTGCTGCTGTCACGACAGGTGTCATTCTCTCTGTCGCAGTCTTCATGTTCCCGACTCTCTTCGGCGAAGGCATGAATATCATAACCGATCTGATTAATGGCCGCAATGTATCATTTACCGACAGCGGTATTCTTGCCCGACACACCGCCCCTCTCTGGACGTTTGTCGCGCTCGGGACAATCATACTCATGAAAGGTGTTCTGGTGGCTGCGGCCAACGGTGGAGGTGGTGTCTCGGGCGATTTCGTGCCGACATTCTTTGCAGGGGCTGTTGCCGGATACCTCTTCGCGTCGCTCTGCAATATGCTTATTGGTACAGAGTTGCCTGTTTGGTTCTTCGCTCTCGCCGGAATGGGCTCTGTGATGGCCGGAACCATTCATGCGCCGTTGATGGCTGTGTTCATACTCTGCGAGTCGACCGATACCTTCTGTTTCATAGTGCCCTACCTGATTGCTGTGGGCATATCGTATGCGACGGTAAAGATTCTTACGCCCCGATCGTGGGAAAGCGACACGTCACACGACGACCTTCTCTCCCTCATGTCTGACAAATGGACTCCCGCACTCAGAACCTCAGATAAAAAGCCACAGGATCAAAAATGACATTATAGGCTATTCCGCCACGTTTAGAAGCCGCACTCTTTTCAAAGTGGAAGGACTTCTGCTTGTCCCACGAATCTATATCGGCCCGGCGGGTTTCTCCGGCCGGAATGTTGCAGGATAGACGCACGAAACGTTTATGGAGCTGGCGTCCGGTGCCGTCGAGATACTCTATATAGAGCGTTATCCCGGTCATGGTCCTGTCGGTGTTGTTGGTTATGAAGAAAGTCTCGGTCGAGCTTGTCTGGGCCTTGTCATAGCCTGTGAACGCTATCTGCGACAGCATGTAGCCATTGTTGCAGTCCGTGCATTGCGAGGCTACCATGAAGCTCCCCTTCGACATCTGTTCCTCCTCTTTCGCAGCCTTGCTCTCTTTCTCGACAGTCAATTTATAGCCGGTTTTCCGTGCATTTACTTGCGCTGCGGAGAATAGCATCGCCATAGTGGCTATAATTATGGTCAGCTTTTTCATATCAGTTCACATTGTTTGGGTTACAGACAGGAGCGATTTGGGTTACAGATAGTCGGGGTCTCTCTTCACGCTTTGCGGATATATGCGGGTAAGTCCCTTTGGCAGGTCGCTGAGCGGGTCTTTGACAGTCACCCTTATTGCCCGCCAGAATGAGGGGAGGAACCAGCGCGAGGCGAGCGAGAACTTCATCTTGCGCCCTTTTACAATCATTGCCCCGTTCTTGTCGTCAAATTCAGCCAGACATTTGCCGGGATTGGCGAGTATGCCGCGCTCTTTTGTACGGTAGAGCGACATCTCGAATTTCGAGGGCAACGGAGTGTTGAGAAGACTTCCGATATTGTCGCCGGGATGCAGCCGTGTGTCGGGCGATTCTATGACTATGATGTCATATCTGTTGTCCTCGGCGAGTGCCCTGCGTATCAGCACACGGGTCTGGTCTTCCGGGAATTCCCATATACCCTCCACATTGCGCAGCATGGCGCGGTCGCACCAGTCGCGGGCTGCTCCCATGTCGCAAATCTCCACGGCCAGAGCCGGAAGCAGCGGGAGCAGCATGAGCAGGAGGATAATCGAACGCCGTATCATTTTGTAGAGAATGTATACGATATTCCGACGCTGAGAATTTCCTTGAACATCAGCTTTTTCCATTTGCGGTCTATCTTCTGGTCGGCCGAAGTGTCATAGCGCAGATGGGCGTAAATCTGTGTCGAGAACAGACGCGAGAACTGGAAATTGAGGGTGTTCTCCCAATCGGTCTGGAACATCTTGTAGTCAGAGAAGAGGAACAGACGGGTAGTGTAGGTTGTATTGCCCCATAGCTGGGCGTAGAAATTAAGTTCGGCGTTGCTACCGATTTCGTTCAGCCATTTGCGGTCGGGCTTGATGCCGAACTGCGCATGATCCACAAGGTCGTCTATGCATGTCTTCAGGTTGTACGACAATGGCGAGATTGAGGCCGAGAATTTCAGGGTCTTCTTCTCATTCTCTTTCGAATAAGTCATACCGAGACCGAGGTTCAGCTCACCCGGAGAGAGGAAGGCGGCGGTACGCGTCATGGAATTGGCGGCGTAGCTGTGCAGGAACTGGGTCTTGAACTGCATCAGGAATGAGTAGTACCAGTTGTGTACGGCCTTGTAACCGGTTTTCAGGTTGTACTGGAACTGGTCTTGCGAGACCGAATACTTGTGGCACTCGTCGTCGGGAGTGGAGTTGATGCCCAATTTGTATGATACGGTGCTCTGGAAAATCAGTTTGGGGTGGTACACGTTGTTGAGCTGTACGTCCCAGAGGAAATTGCCTAAGAATGCCAGATAGCTGTTACCGCCCTGGTACCAGTTGTCCGATACGTAGGCCTGCGACAACTGAATGGCAATGTTGAAGGTGTGCAGCCAGTTTATGCGTTCTGTATCGCCGTTGATATTGACCTTGCCTCCTGTAGCGAGAGCCGGCAGTTCCAGTTTCTTGAGGTATCCTCTGAAGCTATGGTCCTCTTCCGGGAGCCTCGGACGCTCCGGGAGGTCCCAGTAGGCATATTCGATGCTCTCCGGGTGCTCGATCATGTAAGTGTACAGAAAGTCCTCCTGGATGCGGTATGCTTCCATCGACTTCCGAAGCCAGTCCGGAGTGACGGAACCGAACGCCACCGGCAGGTCCTCCCGGTCCGGAACCGGTGTTACATGTTCTTCGACTGTTGTATCAAACCATACAATTGAATCGCCGTCCAATATCGGGAATAGGTCATCGGTCTCGATTTCCGGCTCCGGCTCCAGGGTGGTGTGGACGCTGTCGCGCCATACCTGGGAGGCAATCGAAGGGTCGGGAAAGGTGGTGTAACGCCGGCTGCGGCGCATGTCGCGGTAACCCTTGAACACACGCGGCGCAAGCGACTTGTTTACAGGTGTAGTATATATCTCGCCCGTAAGGTCCGGACGTTCCATAAGGTCGGGGCGTTCCTGGGCTGTGAGAGATATTGATGAGAGAAGCAGCAGACACGTGGGGATATAAAATCTCATGGTTGTCAACTTCTTTTTTAGCGTTAGATAAGTTTCTTGTCAGATTAGTTTCTCAGAGTGTCGTACGAATGCACGACACTCTGAGTGGAATTCAGTTTGTTTTTTAGTTCTTCGGCGACAGAATCTTGTCGTATTCGTCGGAATTGATCACGCGCAGAGCCTCCTTGTAAATCGGGTCATAGCTGTTGTAGACCTTGAAGTAGGTGGCTTGATCATACAGGTCGCGGCCTATCAAGGCTTTGAGTATCATCTTGAACAGCGGCTCGCTCTGCTTGGCCTGCTCATCATCAGGCTCCACACCCTCTTTGGCTGCGGTTTCGTAGAGCTCCCGGAGCATGGCCTCGTCAATATGGAAACCATCGACATACTCGGTGTCGGTCTTGAACCGCTTCTTGAGTTCCTTGCGGTGGTTGTCCACGTACTTTATGGCATACTGGTTGAGAGCGCCTTTCGCCACAACGTCGCGGTAATACTTGGTGAAGTCGGTGGTATCGAGGGGCACGAACACGTCGGGTGAGATACCTCCGCCGCCGTAGATTGTGCGTCCTGAGCGGAGTGTGCTGACCTTGAGCGAGTCGATATACTTGATTGAGTCCGCGTGCATCAGCTCGCCGCTGTTGAAGCGGTCAACGATGTCATGACGATATGCGTCGGCCTCACCGTTCTTGTAAGGCTTCTGGATGTCCCGTCCGGTGGGGGTGTAGTAATGCGCCACTGTCAGACGGATCATCGAGCCGTCGGGGAAGGGGAAGGGACGCTGCACGAGTCCTTTGCCGAATGTGCGGCGTCCTACAATCACACCACGGTCCCAGTCCTGTATCGCACCAGATGTGATTTCCGAAGCCGAAGCGCTGTACTGGTTGACCATTACAACAACGCGTCCGTCACCGAGCAGCGGCTTTATGCCGCGCGGGCTGGCCTTGAAATCGTAGCGGGGTGAATTGCGCCCTTCGGTATATACGGTCATCTGACCCGGCTGGAGAAGTTCACCGAGAATCTCGACAGCGGCATTCAGATAACCGCCGCCATTATCCGACAGGTCTATGATAAGCTGTTCCATACCCTCTTTCTTGAGTCTGGTGACAGCCTCCTCGAACTCCTTCCGTGTCTCGGCCGCGAATCTGTTTATTCGGATGTAACCCGTCTTGGGATCAGCCATATATGCCGCGTCAACGCTGTAGATAGGTATGTCGGCCCGTGTGATTCTGAAATCGATGGAATCCGTCTTGCCTGCATTGCGGCGCAGAACCTTGACATCGACCTTTGTACCCTTCGGGCCACGAAGACGCTTCATGATGTCGCTGTTCTTCATCTTGACTCCGGCGATAGCGGTGTCGTTGACGGAGATTATGCGGTCACCGGCAAGTATACCCACACGCTCCGACGGGCCTCCCGCAACCGTCTGGATGACATAGAGCGTATCCTTGTTCATGTTGAACGTTATGCCGATACCACTGAAGTTTCCTGCCAACGGCTCGTTAAGCTCCTTGGTTTCTTCGGCAGTGGTGTACTGTGAGTGCGGGTCAAGTTCCTCAAGCATACTGCGGATTGCCGACTCCACGAGCTTCTCCTCATTGACAGTATCGACATAATAGTCAGAAACCAGAACCTCGGCCATGCGCAGTTTCTGGTCAAGAGGCATTACCATGTTTTTCTGTGCGAAAATGCCGAACGTGGCGGCCGCACCGAAAACGAGATATAGTAGTTTTTTCATATCTATTCCTTATTGGGTAATATTTTATTTATTAAGCAGCTGTTAAAATCAAGTAGCTGTTACAATTGATTCTAACAGATGCTTAATGTAAATTATTGTTTGTCAGAGCCGGGTGCGGGTAGGAAACGGCTCACGTCATAACCGTTGTCGGCAAGCTCGCGCACCATGCTTGAAGAGACGAACGACAGTTCCGGCAACGCCGGCATCAGCAGGGTCTCTATGCCTGATATGCGGAGGTTGACCTCGGCGAGATTACGCTCATATTCAAAGTCATTCACACCGCGCACACCGCGCACCATGAAGTCCGCACCGCACTTGCGGGCGAATTCAACCGTCAGCCCACTGTATAGCACAGCCTCCACACGTGGTTCACCGGCGAAAATACTGCGGATGGTTTCCACCCGTTTCTCCGCATCCTCTGCCGGTTTGGCCGGATTATAACCGACGGCTACAACAACTCGGTCACATATGGCTAAAGTCCGCTCCACAATCGATTTATGACCGATAGTGAAAGGATTGAAAGACCCAGCGAATAGCCCCGTACGCATCTTGCTCATCTAAAATCTAAAGCCTAAAACCTAACGCCTAAAACCTAAATCTCCGAGTCATCCTCTATAACGAGGTTGTTGATGATGAAGTTCTGACGCTCCATCGTGTTCTTGCCCATATAGAACTCCAGTAGACTCTCGGGTGAGTCCTCCTTCTTGAGTCTTACACGGTCAAGACGCATCTCCGGACCGATGAACTCGGCGAACTCAGCGTCGTTGATTTCACCGAGACCTTTGAATCGGGTTATCTCCGCGTTCGAACCGAAGCGGGCTATGGCCGCCTCGCGTTCCTCGTCGGTGTAGCAGTAATAGGTGTCTTTATCGCCCTGTTCCTCCGCATCTTTCTTGCGTCGTTTGCTCTTGGAGCGTCGCACGGCGTTCTTGTCGCGCACGCGGAAGAGAGGGGTCTGGAGAATATGCACATGTCCCTTCTTGATGAGATCGGGGAAAAACATCAGGAAGAAGGTGATGATAAGGAGACGTATGTGCATTCCATCGACATCGGCATCGGTAGCGATGATGACCTTGTTGTAGCGCAGTCCCTCTATGCCCTCTTCGATATTTAACGCAGCTTGGAGGAGGTTGAACTCGTCGTTCTTGTAGACAACCTCCTGCGTCATGCCGTAGGAATTGAGCGGCTTTCCACGCAGGGAGAACACGGCCTGGGTCTCGGCGTTGCGCACCTTGGTGATGGTACCCGATGCCGAGTCACCCTCGGTTATGAATATTGCTGTATCCTCGCGCGGATCTGTCTCGATCTCCCCATCCTTGTTTTTCTTGAGTTTGAGGGAGTCGTTGTAGTGTATGCGGCAGTCGCGCAGCTTGCGGTTGTGCAGGCTGACCTTCTTGGCTTTCTCGCGGGCGAGCTTGGCTATTCCGGCCATCGACTTGCGCTCCTTCTCCGACTGCGAGATCTTGCGGAGCATCGCCTCTGCTATGTCGGGGTTCTTGTGCAGGAAATCGTCAAGCTCCTTCTTGATGAAATCGCCTACGAACTTGTTGACGGTTATCGGGCTGTCGGGGGCAATTTCCTTGCTTCCGAGCTTCGTCTTGGTCTGCGACTCGAACACCGGCTCCTGTATGCGCACGCTGACCGCCGCCACCATACCGTTGCGTATGTCGGAGAACTCGTAGCCTTTGCCCGAGAACTCCTTGATGGTGCGGCTCACATGTTCGCGGAACGCCGTGAGGTGTGTACCGCCCTGTGTGGTGTGCTGCCCGTTGACAAACGAATAATATTCCTCGCCGTTCTGGTCTGTATGGGTGAGGACCACCTCGATGTCGTCACCTTTCAGATGTATGATGGGGTAGAGCGGGGTGGCGGTCAGATTGTCTTTGAGCAGGTCGAGCAGACCGTGGCGCGAGAAGTATTTCTTGCCGTTGAAGAATATCTGCAATCCGGAGTTGAGGTATGTGTAGTGCTCGATCATGGTCTGCACCGTCTCCTCGTTGAACCGGAAGTTCTGGAAGAGCGAGTTGTCGGGCAGGAAGCGCACGTAGGTTCCGTTTGGCTCCTTGGTGTCGGTGGGTTCTGTCTCGGATATGAGCTGTCCTTTCTCGAACTCGACCGTCACCTTCTTGCCGTCACGCACACTGGCCACGGTGCAGTAGTCCGACAATGCGTTGACGGCTTTCAGGCCGACACCGTTCAGACCGACAGACTTCTTGAAGTTCTTGTCGTCGAACTTGCCGCCTGTATTGATTTCCGACGCCACGTTCTTCACCTTGCCCAGAGGTATGCCTCGGCCATAGTCGCGCACGGTCACTTCGCCACGCTCGTCGAGAGTGACGTCTATGCGTGTGCCCATGCCCATGTTGAATTCGTCGATTGAGTTGTCAACCACCTCCTTGACAAGTATATATATACCGTCGTCGGTATGGGAGCCGTCGCCTAACTTGCCGATGTACATACCCGGGCGGCGGCGTATGTGTTCGTTCCAGCTCAGGGTCTGGATCGAGTCGTCGGTATACGAACCGGCTGCCGACTGTTGCTGCGGAACAACCTCAAGCATTTCCGCCTCGGTCTCGTTGTTGTTTTCAAAAAGATTGTCGCTCATATTCCTATGCTTCCGGAAGTGGAAGACCTGCTTTTCAAGTTGTTTTGTTGTCTGAACGCAACAGGATATTCTGTTGTCAATTTGCAAAAATACAAAAAAATGCCGACATTCCCTCGCCGTCGTCAGATAATTTTTATATCTTTGCAATATGAATGACAGCTACGTATTGCCGACAAATAATTCTGTTCCGGGGCTTTTTGGTCAGGATCACAATAATTCAAGCCGAAATTATTCGCAGGAGTATTGCTGGGGTAAGAATCAGTTCAACAGTTCATTCCCCGCGTCTCTTATAGCTTATATGAGCTATAAGGGTATAGAGCCGGTATACCTGTGTACTGATGAGGATAACAATGTGATACATCGTTATATAAGCGGTAGCACACTGTACCGGATTGATCCTTTGTCACAAAATGCTTTTTATAATTTTGAAGCCAGTTTTCCGGCTTATGACAAATTTTATACCGGTGACAGGGAGAAGATTGACCTCGTGATGCTCGATACATCCGAAACGGATACTCCCCTTATAGGTCTGGAAATAAAGCTCACGGCTTTGCCTGACACTACTACAAAAAATTTTCCAGAGGACAGGTATAGCTGCGAGATAGTTGTGCGTCCTCCTACCATCAATTTCATCGCATGCAGCATCTGTAACAGTTTCCGGACCACAGAAGAAAAGGATCAATTACGGGCTATGTTGAATACGGTTCCAAGAATCAACCATTGGGAGGAACCCGACGAGGTATTGCCTCATTATGGTAAAATTCTAGAGTCGGTCTTGAAGGTAAGCAGTTATCTCAATGATAGACAAACACCTTTGATCGTGCAGCCGGTCTGGAAATCGAAAGGGCGGAATTCTGTCCTTGCGGATGATTGTCTCGATGTGTTTGTGTGGTCAAATCTTGCTGTCATACAGATGTGTAACCGAAAAGACTCCGTAAGCAGCAAAAGAATTACCAGGCCGATGAGGACTATAATATGGATATACCTGATGCTTCTGGAATATTCAGGGGTATACGGTCAGTTTGACTATAGGCGCATCGTCCGGCTGCATTCATATAACATTGCTAATGACAAGGCTTATGCCCTCAGCGGGACACAAACCTATCAGTTTTTGAAGTGTAAGGAACTGGAGCATCCGAGAATTTCAAAATACGAGATAAAAAACATTATTTTGGGTGGCGGTCAGAATCTTCTGAGTCCGGAACGGAGATTCGATGCCGTAATTGTTAACAGTCCTGATATCTTTGAATGATGAGAGTAGTCGATTTGTTTTGCGGTTGTGGAGGTCTGAGTTTAGGTTTCCAGAATGCAGGATTGGAGGTTGTGGCAGCTTACGACAACTGGCCGGCAGCTGCATGGGTGTATGGAATCAACTTCGACCATCCGATACATACGTGTGACCTTTCGGATGAGAAAAAGGCAGCTGTCAATATCGGACAATATTCTCCGGACATGATTATCGGCGGCCCACCGTGTCAGGATTTCAGCAGCGCAGGTTTGCGGAACGAGGATAATGGCAGGGGAAATCTGACCGTATCGTATGCGAAAATCATCGGTATACTGAAGCCGGAATGGTTCGTGATGGAGAATGTTTCCACCATAACAAAAACCAAGAAGCTGGTTGAGGCAACGGGTATTTTCAAGGATGCGGGTTATGGTCTGACTCAAGTGGTGCTTAATGCAGCCCTCTGTGGCGTGCCTCAAAAGAGAAAGCGGTTCTTCATGATAGGAAAACTTAAGGAGGAGGACGATTTTCTTAAGGATTCCATCTTGTCTCGTCTTGATACGAAGGAGATGTCTGTCAGGGATTATTTTGGGAAAAAAATTGATGTTGAATATTATTACCGTCATCCCAGGAGTTATGCAAGGCGTGGTATATTCAGTATTGATGAGCCAAGCCCGACAATCCGGGGTGTCAATAGACCCGTGCCGAGTGGGTATCCTATTCATCATAATGATCCGGTGAAAAGTCTGGAAGGCATAAGACCTCTCTCCACAAAGGAGCGTTCCATGATACAGACTTTTCCCGAAACATTCAATTTCGTAGGCTCTAAAAGCGAAGTGGAGCAAATGATAGGTAATGCGGTACCTGTTAATTTAGGTAAATTTGTGGCCGCAGCAATCATGGATTATACTGACAATAACAGCACTGTCTTACACTGATGTTTCATTTTGACAAAGATAGGGAGTGGAAAGTGGGGGAGTTGCTGCGTGCTTTGCAGCGGGAGCTTTTGCCGGAGTATGGCGAGGGTGAGGCGCGGGCCATGTCAAGACTCATCTTTCATCATCTCAAGGGATGGAACGCAACGGAGCTTATAATCAATGAGGACAGGCCGGTGTCGGAATATGTGGTGGAGAAGGTGAACGAAATTCTGAAACGTCTGCTTACCGGTGAACCGCTTCAATATGTTCTCGGCGAGGCCCGCTTTTACGGTATGGACCTGAAGGTGTCACCGGCGGTGCTTATCCCTCGGCCAGAGACGGAAGAACTCGTTGACCTCATAGTCCATGAGAATCCCGGTCAGGATCTGCGTGTGCTTGATGTCGGCACAGGCTCCGGGGCTATAGCTATTGCCCTGTCGCGCAACCTCCCTTTCTCGCAGGTAACGGCCATAGACATCTCTTCAGATGCACTCCGGATAGCCCGTGAGAACGCTTCCGCACTCCATGCAAGAATCAATTTCCTGCACGAGGATGTTTTCCGTTACGAACCTGCCGCCGAATCCTTCGACATAATAGTGAGCAATCCACCATATATCGCCGAGAGCGAGAAGAAAGACATGGAGAGGAACGTGCTGGAGCATGAACCGGCGCAGGCTCTCTTTGTCAGCGACAGCGAACCGTTGATATATTACAGCCGGATTGCCGAGATTGGACGGAATGCACTCCTACCCGGGGGCAGACTCTATTTCGAAATCAACCCCCTCTTTGCCGATGACCTGCGCAAGATGCTTGAATCGGAAGGTTACGTAGATGTCCGCATTATAGATGACATATCTCACCGACCGCGTTTCGCTGCGGCCGTAAGACCTGAAAAATGAAGATGGCGAAACCGATGACACGCGACGAGGCCATGCTGAAGATGGCCGGACTCTGTGCACGCTCCGAGCAGTGCGCTTTCGACATCGCACGCAAACTGCGGGCAAAAGGGTTTTCCTCCGATGTCACCCGCTCGATTATTGAAGAACTTACCGAGCGGCGTTTCATAGACCACCGCCGTTTTGCCGCAGCCTTCGCACGCGACAAGGTCCGTTTCTCGGCCTGGGGAAAGATGAAGATACGCGCCGCGCTGATGGCCCGGCGTATTCCGGAGAACCTCATAACCGAGGCTTTCGGAGAAATCTCGTCCGAGGATTATGAGGCGGCGGCCATGCGCAGCGCACGTTCTGCGGCAGCTTCGCTCGACCTTGCCGAGTATGCCGACCGGGTTAAGCTCTTCCGCAGCATGATGTCGCGGGGTTTTGAACCCGACGCAGTGAACAAGGCAATCCGCAAACTACGTGGCGGATGAATCTTCTTGTCAATCTCGCCGATTATCTCTTTCCGCGTGTGTGTCACATATGCGGCGTTAGGCTCGGACGTTCCGAAAAATATGTCTGCACGCCCTGCATGTCACGTTTGCCGCGCACTCTCTACCACCGTGTGCCCGACAATCCGATGGAGCAGCGTTTCATGGGGCTTTTCCCTTTTGAACGGGCTACGGGGCACTTCTTCTACTCGCGCGATTCCGAACTCTCCGTGCTAATGCACGACCTCAAATATCACCGTTTCCGTGGGTTGGCGCGTCATCTCGGCTCGGTCGTTGCCAATGAACTTATAGCCGCCGGCTTCATGACGGGCATAGACGTTGTGGTTCCCGTTCCTATGCACTTCATAAAGAAGGCGAGACGCGGCTACAACCAGACTGAGGAGATAGCCCGAGGCATAAGTGCGGCGACCGGAATACCTGTGGCTCTCAATCTTGTGGCGGTCCGCAGTCATAGAACCCAGACATCTCTGACTCTCGACCGGCGGGTGCGCAATACAGAGAACCTGTTCCGGTTGAAAAATCCCGGCGAGATAGATGGGCGCGGTGTGCTGTTGGTCGATGATGTATGTACCACAGGCTCCACGCTCACATCTGCGGCACAGAGTATCATCAAGGTTGCCCCGGGAGTCCGCCTGTCACTCCTTACTCTCGGAGTGACATTCTAAAAAATGTAAAAAAATAGTCTGATTTGGCACAAACGGCGTTTTAAATTTGCATTTTAATCGTGATAAATGTAAATTTGCAGTTTGTTACAGAGTGTGAGGAATTATAAAATCCGCAATCTGTAAAACCTACAGTCAAGGTCTAAAAAATCTAAAATATGAAAAAACCTGATCGAATGCTCGCAGAAAAGCTGTTGAACATAAGTGCAATCAAGCTTCAGCCGGAACTCCCGTTTGTGTGGGGAAACGGTTGGAACTCGCCAATTTACAATGACAACCGCAGGATTCTATCATATCCGGACGTGCGCAATTTCATCAAGGTGGAACTGGCCAAGACAATCCTTGAGTCCTATTCCGCAGCCGATGTAGTTGCTGCGGTCTCGACAGCCGCCATACCGTTCGGTATGCTTGTGGCCGATACATTGGGAATGCCTTTTGTCTATGTGCGTTCCACACCCAAAGACCATGGTCTTGAAAATCTTATCGAAGGAGACCTCAAACCGGGCCAGCGTGTGGTGATGGTCGAGGATATAGTCGCCACCGGAGGCGGTTCACTCAAGGCTGCCGAGACAATCCGCATGGCGGGTTGTGAGGTGGAAGGTGGTGTCTGCGTCTTCAACTATGAGTTCCCCTCGGCTGTGAAACGTCTTCGCGACGCTGACATCCACATGGAGTCTCTCTGCCGTTACGACACTTTAGTCGAGACGGCGATTGACATCAAATATATCCAGCCCGGCGACGAGTCCACCCTCAAGGAGTGGCGCAAGGATCCCGCCAACTGGCTCCCCGCAGAATAATCAGTATATTTTCGGCGTACATGGTTATGAGACCGGTGCGTCCCTAATGATATAATAATCCGAAATGGCTACATACAAGAGCGAGGTTGTCAGCCTCGCACACCCCGCTGAAAGAGTATTCAGCAAACTCTCAAATCTCGAAGGTCTTGGCGGTATGCTCAAGAATGTGCCCGCAGACCAGATTCCGGCTGACCAGATGGCTATGCTGGAGCAGGTGCGTGTCACTCCCGATACAATCAGCTTCCCCGGTGGCCCGGCCGGCGACGTGACGCTCCGTCTCGCCGAGACAGAGGCTCCCTCGCTTATCCGGCTGGAAGGTCAGGGCACTCCGGTGCCTCTCTCGATGACCCTCCACATCACTCCGCTCACTCCGGAGTCGTGCGAGACATACGTGCAGATTGACATCCAGATTCCCGCGATGCTCAAACCGATGGTCAACGGTCCTCTTCAGAAGATGGCCGACCAGTTCGCACAGATGCTCCGTCAGGTGCCCATGTCTTGACGATGAGGGCATTTCTGCTGAAAATATTTCTTACGGCGGTATTGGCATCGGCTTTAGTGTCGTGCAACACCGTCGATGATGAGCGCATACCCTCGGTTCCGGTCGGCATCAATCTGTCGACCATGGATTTATGGACCACATATGGAGTTAGCGGATACGGGGAGTACAACATGTTTGTCCGCGAACTGGGACTGCCCCGGAATTTCTCTTATGTGGTCAGCACAGCCACCGGATACGGCGGTGTGCTTCTCATAAGCGGAGTGAACCCGTTCACTCTCGAAGCCGGAGTGCCACTCGCCTATGACCTTTCATGTCCGGTCGAGGTCAAGCCCGACATACGTGTGCGCATGGAGTCGGACGGTATGGTTCCGGTCGCAGTGTGTCCGGACTGTGGCTCCCGTTATGATGTGGTGGAGCGTGGAGGCTCGCCAATTTCAGGCGAGGCGCTCAGCCGTAAGTTGGGGCTTAAACGCTACGAATGCGTGCAATCCCCCTACGGAGGGTACATCATAACAAACCGATACTGATTGGTGCCAAACCGAGATTTGGACAGACCCCGGCCGGCACCCCGTACAGAGAACTGATATAAAACGTAAATGGAATTTCTCGAAGGCATACTATACATGATGTGGCGCGGACTCGCAATCGGAGTCATAATCTCCGCGCCGATGGGGCCTGTGGGAATACTGTGCGTTCAGCGTACTCTGGAGAAGGGGCGCAAGACCGGGTTCTTCACCGGCGTGGGGGCGGCCTTGTCCGATCTTTTCTATTGCCTTCTCACCGGTTTCGGACTATCTTTCATAGAGGATTTCCTGAAAGCGAACCAGAACGCCATCCAGATAATCGGAAGCGTGGTACTGGTGGTTTTCGGTGTATATCTGTTCCGGTCGAATCCGGCACGTACTTTGAAGAAACCTGAGGCAAGCCGGTCGTCGCGGCGGCGTGACGTGTTGCAGGGCTTCCTCTTCACATTCTCGAATCCGCTCATAATCTTCCTGATAATCGGTCTTTTCGCCCGGTTCAACTTCCTGTTGCCGGAGATTTCGCTGCCTCATTATATCATTGGCTTCACTTTCATCTTCCTGGGAGCGTTGCTGTGGTGGTGGGTGGTATCTTTCTTTATCGACAAGGTGCGCAGTCACTTCAATCTACGCTCCATGTGGCTTATAAACAAGATTATAGGCTGTGTCATAATGGTGTTCGCGCTTGTCGGTATCATAACAGCCGTGACTGGAATGGCCTCGGCACATGGCCGCGAGCCGGTCTATATGAACTCCACCCGAGGGTTCGGACTGCTCGGTGACTCAGGCGAGAGGGGAGCGCCTTTGGTCATCGACAATGCCGGTGCTGACACTATCATAAGATTCCTCCCCCTTGACAGGGCGGAGGAATTCTCATTTTCATTCCGTGCGGCCAACCTCCACAACCGTTCCGGGAAAAGTTATCCTCATGTCCTGAGAGATGGCCGGACGGCGAAAGTCTCTCACCCGTCGTGGGGAGTGGCTGTCAAAGGAGCCGGACACATGTTGGAGTTCATTCTCGCCACTGCCGATGACCCGCGTGACGAGCTGCGGCTGACCGCAGTCGATGTCTGTGCTTATATCGATGGAAGGCCGGCGGCGGAATCACGTATCACGGCGGGTATCTCATTTTTCGACGGTGAGAATTCATTCCGTCTGAGGCGCGATGCAGGTAAATACACCTTACTTGGTGGAGACCGTCAGTATCACCCCATTCTTTCGGTTGATGCTCCCGACCTGCAGCCCGACAGTGTGGGGTTTATCGTGGCTCCCGGCGCGGCTCTCAGTCTTGACCATATGACCGTTGCTGTCACCGCGGAACGTATGCCCGATGCTCGCCTCGAAGTGTCGCATTTTGCCAACCCGGATGTCCGTGCCTCTTATTTCAACCGCTCGACCGATCTGATGGAAGGGGAGTGGGAGATATTCGACCGTTCTTTCGAGGACTCCCGTCTCAGGCCCGGTGGAGAGTATCGTCTTGCCGTTGTCAGGTCGCGCGAGGGATACAATCTGATTTATATCTCTGGCGCTGAGAAGAATGGTTCATCATGGATTCCCGGCATGGACAAGGGGTATCTGCATACCACATCTTTCCGCAACGTGTTTGATGTCACCTGGCTTGACCCGGCCGGTCAGCCGCTTGACGGGGAGATAAAGGCGCAGTTCGGCGCTCCCGACATATTGACCCTGCAATTTGTTGACCATGCCTCAACCCTTAGATTGCGTAAAACAAAAAACTATGGAAAGCAGTAATCTGACTACAGGAAAGCCACGTCGCGAGGCGATGGACTGGAACCGGCTCATATGCGACAAGCGTCTGGGCATGGAGGAATACCATGACGACCGTCACCATACGCGCTCGGATTTCCAGCGCGACTATGACCGTCTGATTTTCTCCTCGCCATTCCGCCGTCTTCAGAACAAGACACAGGTGTTCCCCCTGCCGGGAAGTATCTTTGTCCATAACCGTCTGACCCATTCACTTGAGGTCTCGTCGGTGGGGCGTTCGCTTGCCCATGAGATTGCGATACGTCTGCGTGAGAAGTATGACGACCCGGTTCTCCGCGCGAGGTTCGATGACCTGCGCGACATAGTGGCCGCCGCGTGTCTATGCCATGACCTCGGCAATCCTCCTTTCGGCCATTCGGGCGAGAAGACAATTGGCACCTTCTTCAGCGAGGGACCGGGTCTGGAACTGCGCTCCCGTTTCTCCGACCGGGAGTGGGCAGACCTTGTCAATTTCGAAGGAAACGCCAATTCCTTCCGGTTGCTCACGCATCAGTTCAAGGGGCGCCGCAGCGGAGGAATGGCCATGACATATTCCACGCTCGCCTCAATTGTGAAATATCCGTATACTTCCGCTCATGCAGGGAGCAAAGGCAAATTCGGCTTTTTCGTGAGCGAGGAGGATATCTACCGTCGTGTGGCAGCACAGCTCGGCATACCGGAACTGGAACCGGGACGCTTCGCACGTCATCCGCTTGTCTATATACTTGAGGCTGCCGACGACATCTGTTATCAGATAATGGATATAGAGGATGCCCACAAGCTGCGCATACTTTCCACCTCCGAGGTAATTGACCTGTTCATGGGCTTTTTTGCACCGGAACGGCGCGTGAGAATCGAGGAGGTCATGAACGGCCTGTCAGACCCTAACGAGAGAATTGCATACCTCCGTTCCGGAGTTGTCGGCGCTCTTGTCGAGAACTGCGCTGATGCCTTCATGGAACATGAGCCGGAGATTCTGCAAGGCACTTTCGGCGGCTCGCTCGTAGGCAGTCTTCCTGAACTTCTGCGCAACGCCTACTCCCGTTGCTCAGATACGGCGTGGACGCGCATATATTGCGCTCCGATGGTCGTTGACATAGAGCTGGCCGGAAACCGCATCATCTCATTTCTCATGAACACGCTTGTCGATGCTGTCATGCATCCCTCGCGCAACTATTCGCGGCTCCTTTTCAACGTCATGCCGCAGCAGTACGATGTCAATGCCTCGGACGATTACGGACGCATACAGAGCGTGCTCGACCACGTCTCGGGCATGACCGATGTCTATGCCCTCGACCTTTACCGCAAACTTAACGGCCACAGTCTCCCCGCAGTCTGAACGGAGAAGGGCCACTTAGATATTACGAATCATGAAGCAGATACTCTTAGTCATAGCAGCGGCGCTGATGTCGCTTTGCGCGTTGGCGCAGATCTATTCTCCGGCAGAGATGCCCAATGTCCAGATTGCCGACCGTCGCGAGTATGTGTCGGATCCGGCAGGACTTCTCTCCCCCGATGTCAAGGCTCAGGTAAACCGCCGGCTCTACGAGCTGAGGCAGAAGACCTCGGTCGAGGCGGTGGTGGCCATTCCACCCGAAATCGGCGATGTCCCGGCTCAGGAGTGGTGTGAGGAGCTTTTCACGTCGTGGGGTATCGGCAAGTCCGACAAGGATAACGGTGTGCTTGTCATGGTGTCGCCCGAATCACGCACGGCATTCATCATGCCCGGTTACGGAGTGGAGGGTGTCCTTACCGACATAGCCTGCAAGAAGATTTTCGAGCGTGCCATAAAACCGGCCATGATCGAGGGCAATCTTGATGCGGCAGTAAACAATTCCACAGAGCTGATTGCCTCAGCGCTTGAAGACCCCGCTGTCGCCGATGAGTTGCGTTCGGAGGAAAAAGACAACTTCGCCGGAGCTGTATCTACTCTTGATGCAGAAGTCATATGGCGGTTCATAAGGATTGTGGCCGGAATAATGTTCATGGCCGCCCTCGTGATATTCGTTTATGACTGGATAAGCTCCCGGAAACTCAAGTCAAACTATTCCAAGGCGGAGATGTGGCGTTCGCACCTTGCGACCTATTTCTGGATTGGCATCCTGTCATTGGGCGCGGGTCTGATATTTTTCCTGGCGGCCTATCTCAACTACCGCAGCTGGAGAACCCGTAGACTCAAGTGCCCGACATGCGGAGCGAAGATGAAACGTCTGCCCGAGGATAAGGACAACGAATTGCTCAACGATTCACAGGATTTCGAGGAACAGCTCGGTACGGTAGACTACGACGTTTGGGAGTGTCCTGCGTGCGGCACCGTGGAGCGTTTCGCCTACAAGACGAAGCAGACGAAATATACCGAATGTCCTTCATGTCATACTGTGGCCATGTGCCAGGTTGGAGATGTTATTGTCAAACCGTCCACAACCCGCAGCGAGGGACAAGGTGTGAAGATCTACGAGTGCAAGTTCTGTCACCACCGTAAGGATGAGCCATACCGCATTCCGCGTAAGGAGGATCCGGCAGCTGCTGTGGCCGCCGCTGCGGTTATCGGTTCAGCCATGGGACGCGGCCGTGGAGGCGGTGGAGGCGGCGGCTTCGGAGGTGGTTTCGGAGGCGGAGCTACCGGAGGCGGTGGTGCCGGAGGAAGCTGGTAAAGCCGGCGGCATAATCATGCCGTCCGTATGTCTCCGGGCAGGGATGTTCAGGGCGCGGATCATGTGCATGTGTGGCTGCAAAGTGCAAAAAGTTCTTAATCCTCCAATAATACCGCAGGATGTTTCGTTAAGTGAATAATGAACTTCCGAAAAGGTAACAGAGATATTGGATTTGGGAAAATCGCAGTGGTCGCGGCAGTACTTGTCGCGACACTTTGCGGTTTGTTCAATACATCGGCTTACGCACGTCCGAACGAGAAACTTATGAACCGCCCCTATGCAGACCTTAAGCGTTGGCATCTCGGCTTCTCGATTGGCATGTGTCTTCAGGACCTTAAGTTTACCCACAACGGCTATGTCACCCCCGAGGGTGAGCAGTGGTTTGCCGAGACTCCGGCATGGAGTCCGGGCATAAATGTTCAGGTGCTCGCCGACCTCCGGCTCCATCAGTACCTTAACCTCCGCTTCTCGCCGGGCATGTCGTTCAGCTTCAAGGATGTCGAGATGCGCGACTACGTGACAGGAACGACCCACCGCCAGGACCTGAAGAGCGTATATGTGCTTCTTCCGGTTGACCTGAAGATTTCGGGTGACCGTCTGCGCAATTCCCGCCCGTATGTCACTGTAGGTGCCATGGGTGCATTCGATGTCAGCAAAAAGAAGTCAGACTACCTGATGTTCAATACCGCCGACGCATACCTTACCGTCGGACTCGGTTGTGATTTCTATCTTCCTTTCTTCAAGTTCAATCCGGAGATAAAGTTCTGTTTCGGTCTGGCCGACCTGCTCAAGCATGACCGTCCCGACCTCGATGACAATCCGGAGATGTACAAGATTACACAGTCTCTGTCGAAAGTGAAGTCAAATATGTTCATGATAACATTCTATTTCGAATGACGCGGAAAGGCTCTTCATACAACCTGCTTCTTGTCGCGGCTGTCATGCTGGCCTCTCTCGTGGCAGGGTCGTTACGCGCATCAGCGCAGAACGACGCGCAGTTCACGCAATATTGGGCTGTGCCGACATATTACAATCCGGCCGCTACGGGCACGATAGACTTCATCCGTATCCGCGGCGGTGCCAAACTGCAGTGGATAGGCATCGAGAATGCACCCAAGAGCTTTATGGGAGCGGCCGACATGCCGGTCAAGCTCGGCAAGAAACACCGCATCGGTGTCGGCGTCCTTTTCAATCAGGAGTCAATCGGTCTGTATCAGAATCTCGGTGTCAGTGCCCAGGTCAGCTACAAGTTCAAGTTCCTCAAGGGAACTTGGAGTGTCGGCGTGCAGCCCGGTTACTATAACTCGAAATTCAAGGGTTCGGATGTCTACATACCCGAGGGTGATGACTTCCATCAGCCTGATGATCCTGACCTGCCCAAGAGTGACGTTTCGGGCAATGCCTTCGACCTCTCGGCCGGAGTGCTTTACTCGCACAAATACTTCTCGGTCGGGGTGTCGGTGCTCCATATCCTCGAACCGACGCTGACCATGGACGACGAAGGTGGTTCCGACTCCGAGACGGTAGAGTTCCAGGCCGTGGTGCCGCGTCAGGCCTATTTTACCGCCGACGGCAATATTCCGCTCCGCAACTCGTTATTTTCATTGCAGCCTTCCCTGTTGGTACGCACTGATTTCAGCAACTTCTCAGCCGAGGCTACTATGAGGGCAACCTACAATAAATTCATCTCATTCGGAGTGGGTTACAGATACAAGGAGGCAATCAGCGCCATGGTGGCCGTTGAGTTCAAGAATTTCTTCCTCGGCTATGCCTACGATTACCCCCTCTCGACCATCGCCAAGGCCTCTTCGGGCAGCCACGAGATTGTGGCCGGATATATGGTCAAGCTCAATCTGGGAGAGAAAAACAAGAATAAACACCGTTCCATTCGAATAATGTAGCGACAATGATAAAGATGAAAAAATTCAGATCGTCATATTTACACATGAGCGGCGCACTTCGTCCCGCCATGACTTTGTGCACGGCAACCCTGCTGATCGCGCTCCTCTCTTCCTGCGCCGGTGCGCGCCGGAGCAGTGCGGGGGGTGAGGTTACAGGTGTAGGTGGTGCCTCTTTCGCCGAGCCTTCACCGTACGGCATGGTCCTTGTGGACCGTGGCACAATCGAGATGGGTCCGGCTGCCGACGACTCAGTGGCCGGAATACGCAAGAACGCACGCGGAGTCTCTATCGATTCTTTCTGGATGGACGAGACGGAAATCACCAACTCGAAGTACAAGCAGTTTGTCTTCTGGGTCCGCGACTCAATTATCCGCGAGCGTCTGGCAGACCCCGCTTTCGGCGGCAATGAGGCCTTCAAGATCGAGGAGGACAAGGAGGGTAACCCCATCAAGCCTTATCTCAACTGGAACAAGGCCATACCATGGCGTAATCCCAACGAGGATGAGCAGCGTGCCATCGAGAGTGTCTACCGCACAAACCCGATTACCGGCCAGCGTGAGCTCGACCCCACCCAGATGAACTACCGCTATGAGATCTATAACCACTCCGAGGCTGCGAAACGACGCAACCGTCTCGACCCGGAGATGCGTGAATATAACACCGACCTTGAGACACCGACCGATCTTCCGATTATCTCGAAAGACACGGCTTATCTCACCGAGGAGGGTCGTATCGTGCGCGAGACAGTTACGCGTCCGCTTACAGGCGACTTCGATTTCCTCAACACATATATCGTTAACATCTATCCCGATACGACGGCTTGGATCAACGATTTCGAGAATGCCTACATGGAACCTTACACCCGTATGTACTTCTCTCATGCCGGTTACAACGAGTATCCGGTGGTGGGTGTCAGCTGGGAGCAGGCAAATGCCTTCGCCAACTGGCGTACTGACTACCTTCGTCGCTCGCTCGGCAAGGAGGGTGTCTATGTGGAGCCTTACCGGCTGCCGACCGAGGCTGAATGGGAATATGCCGCCCGTGCCGGTAACTCGGAGAGCGCTTACCCCTGGGAGGAGATGCTCCCCATGGATGAACGCGGTTGCTTCTACGCCAACTTCAAGCCCCGTGAGGGTGACTTTGTGAGGGATGGTCACGTCATAACTTCTCAGGTCGGCACATTCAAACCGAATGATTTCGGTCTCTACGATATGGCCGGTAATGTTTCGGAGTGGACTTCGACTGCATATGCGGAAAGTATCGACAAACTGACCTCGGACCTCAATCCGGAGTATCGATACAATGCCGCCAAGGAAGACCCCTACAAGATGAAGCGCAAGATTGTGCGTGGCGGTAGCTGGAAAGACGCGGCCCTCAACATCCGCTCGGACCTCCGCATGTGGGAGTACCAGAATGAGCAGCGTTCATACATCGGCTTCCGTTGCGTCCGCTCTCAGATCGGTTTCGCAAAAGGAACCAAGAAGAAGAAATAGGCTTTAGGCTTTAGGTTTTAGGGCTTGGCCTGGCTTTGTTAAACAATAGGAATAGGATTTAGGATTCAGACAACACAATGGTAAAGATACGTAAATATGCCAACGGCATAGAGCGCTTCCTCCACGGCGAGAAGGGTCAGCGCTTCTTCAACTTCGCCTACTCAATCGGTGCGGCGGTCGTGATCTGGGGTGCTCTCTTCAAGATTCTCCACCTTCCGGGTGGCAGCACCCTCCTCTGTATCGGTATGGGTACCGAGATTGCAATGTTCATTCTCACGGCGTTCGACCGTCCCCCTAAGGAATATGCATGGGAGGATGTTTTCCCCGTGCTCGATTCCAAGAACCCCGAGGATCGTCCCGATTTCACCGGCGGTGGCGGGGGAGTGGTCATCAATGGCTCTTCGGTGCCTGTCGATGGTGCGCCGCTTGAGATCCAGGGCGGTGTTCCTGCCGGAGGTGTGCAGGGTGTCGTTGCTCTCGGTGGAGGCATGGCCGCCCCGGTCGCTGACCCCGAACAGCAGCTCGCCGCAGCGACTGATCTCGCCGATGCCTCGCACGCGTATCTGGAGCAGATGCAGGGCATAGCCGAGCAGATGAGCCGTCTCAACGAGACTACCGAGGCTCTTAATAATGTCACTCAGACTCTCCTCGGCTCATATCAGGCCATAACCGAGAACTCCGAGACTGTCTCGGCCAACTCGCAGGGTTATGTGTCGCAGATGGAGAACCTGAACCGCAATATCGCGGGCCTCAACACCATCTATGAGATTCAGCTCAAGAGCATCAGCTCGCAGCTGGAGTCAATCGACCGTGTGAACCGTGGTCTGAAGGATATACGCGACATGTACGACAAGGCTGCCAACGAGTCTTCACGCTATTGCGAGGAGACCGAGAAGATGGCCCGCTACATGAAGCAGCTCAACTCCGTCTACGAGAAGATGATCACAGCCATGACCATCAACATGGCCAACCCCATGATGGGTGCGGCGGCTGCCGGTGCGGCTCCGGTGGTGAATCCTTTCGAGGAGTCGGTCAACAATCAGAACGCCTGATTCCCGCCCGACGGGAATATCGGCCCGGGATTTGCCTGATGGCGAATCAGGGCTGGCAGAACAATACAACTTTTACACTTCAACATTCAACATTAGCAAATGGCAGGTGCTGGAAATAATGTGGCGCGAATGTCGCCGCGTCAGAGGATGATCAACCTTATGTACATCGTCCTCACCGCGATGCTCGCTCTCAATGTGTCGAGTGACGTCCTCAATGGTTTCAGCCAGGTTCAGGACGGCATCCAGCGCACCAATCTCAATATGTCGGCGCGCAACGAGGTGCAGTTCCGTTATCTTGAGGATATATATAACCGTAACCCGGAGAAAGCCGGTGCTTCATACAATCAGGGTGTCGAGCTGCGCAAGCGTTCCACCTCTCTTTACGATGAGATCGAGACCTTGAAGACGGCGATTGCAAAGGCTGCCGACGGTGAAGATGCAGATTATCACAACATCATCAACAACGATGACCTTGAGGCGGCCTCGGTTACAATGCTCAATCCCGCCACCGCGCGCGGACGCAAGTTGCGCTCGGATGTCGAGGCATACCGCAGCTATGTGACAGGCCTTATCGCAGATTCAGCCAAGAAAGTTTCGGTTACCGAAATGCTTTCCACCAAGGTCCAGAATCGTCCCGGTGAGGTCGGCCCGACCGACTGGGAGCAGAAAATGTTCGAGAATATGCCCGCTGTGGCGGCTGTGACAATGCTCACCAAACTTCAGAACGACATCCGTCAGGCTGAGTCGGAGGCACTGAGCAGCCTCATAACCAACGTGGACATAGGCGATGTGCGTGTCAACGAGCTTAATGCCTACGTCATTCCTAACTCCAACATGATTATCCGTGGCGGAAAATATTCGGCCAACATCGTTCTCGCCGCAATTGACACCACTCAGCGTCCGGTCGTATATGTTAACGGTGCGAAACTGAACAATCCCAACGGACTCTATGAATTCGTGCCCGGAGCAATCGGCACCCATGACTTCTCCGGCTATATTGAGGTTGCACGTGGAGACGGTTCGGTTGACAAACGTCCGTTCAAGTCATCATATACTGTGATTGAGCCTATGGCAACAATCTCACCCACCATGATGAACGTTCTCTATGCCGGTATTTCCAACCCGATCAGCATATCTGTGCCCGGTGTGCCTATGAATGCCGTGTCGGCTACTATGACCAACGGAACCCTCACCCGTAACGGTGACCTCTGGTCGGCACACCCCGGCAAGGTCGGTTCCGAGGCCGTCATTACCGTTACCGCGCAGATGGATGGCCGCACCATGAATGTCGGCTCCATGACGTTCCGTGTACGCAAGCTCCCCGATCCTACGGTCTACCTTCCCATCAAGGATGGCTCAGGCAATACCGTGCATTACAAAGGTACTCCCAAGCGTATCTCGAAGGCTGCCCTCATGAGTGCCGAAGGACTTGGTGCAGCGATTGACGATGATATTCTCAACGTGACCTATTCGGTGGTGTCGTTCTCGACTGTCTTCTACGACCAGATGGGCAACGCCATTCCAGAAGTTTCCGACGGCCCCCGCTTCTCGGCTCGTCAGAAAGAGCAGTTCAAGCGACTCAAGGCCGGAAAGAACTTCTTCATATCGAATGTGAAGGCCAAGGGCCCCGACGGCATCACACGCGACATCTCGCCAATGGAGGTGGCTCTCAATTAATGAGGTGGTTCTCTACTTAATGAGGTTGCATCAATCAAATATTAAACTCACCATTCAGTTAAAGGATGAAAATATATCGTAAATTCCTATTTCTCGCGGCTGTCGCATCAATAGCAGTGGCAGGTGTGGCACAGGTTGAAAACGCCGGCGGGGTTCGTCGTCGCTCCGACAAGGAGAAGAAGAACCAGACTTCCACACCCGGTGTCACCGACCGTATGCAGGACTTCTTTACTTCAAAGGCTCCACATGACGCGGATCTCGCCTACATGCGTGAGATTTACCGTCAGATTGACCTTACAAAGCCTGAGAATACACCGCTATACTATCCCGAAGACGTTGTGGACGGTCAGAAGAATCTTTTCCGTCTCATCCTTGACCTGGTGGTTGACGGCGCGGTTCCCGCTTACGAGTATCTTGACGGACGCGAGGTGTTCACAGATCAGTATAAGGTGAACGTTGCCGACATGCTCGACCGTTTCGGCATCTACTATACTGCCGGAAAGGGCACGGAGCGCAATCCGAAATATGTCATAGAAGAGGCCGACGTGCCGACCGGACAGGTTCTCAACTATTATATACTTGAGAAATGGGAGTTCGACCGCCGCAGCAACCGCATGAAAACCCGTGTCGAGGCCATCTGCCCGGTGCTGAACCGTGCGAGCGACTTCGGGGGCGAGTCACGCTATCCGATGTTCTGGGTTAAATATGACCAGCTCCGTCCGCATCTGGCTTCGCAGTACATCTTCCTCTCCGACGACAACAACCTGCCGACATATTCGATAGATGATTACTTCAACCTCGGCATGTACGACGGCGACATATACAAGACACGCAACCTGCGCAACCTGTCGATGAACCAGATGTACCCTGACCCCGACGACATGGCACGTGCCCAGGACAGCATTGACAACCGTCTCAAGAACTACGGCAAGGACATGTGGGTGCCGACCCGCGAGGAATATCTTGCGCAGAAAGAGCGCGAGGAGGCTATCGCAAAGGCAATCGCCGACGGCGACACCATTCCTGACCGCACCGTCGTTCAGGACAAGAGCGTGACCGAGACCAAGAAGGCAAAATCGCGCAAGACCACCAGAAAACGTTCGACAAAGAAACCCAAGGTGTCGTCAGGAGGATCCGGCAGCAGCAGCCCGAATTCAAGTGCTGCCAAATCAGTCCGCCGCCGAAAAAAATGAAAGGTTCACCTATACTATTTAGGCTCATAAAACCATTTTGCAATAGCAGAATGGTTTTTTTCTTTTCTTTTTTTAATCAAATAATGCAAAATTTATTCAGTCCACATCGAATTTCAAACTTTCCAAGTCAAAAATAATTTGTTAAAAAGCACTGAAATATTTGGATATATTGTTATAAAATTTTAAATTTGCGATTACTAAAGGAATTTGTAGACTTTTTAACATTTGGTCGCCCGTGTGCGGAGACCGCTTACGAGTGGCTAAAATGTGGAAATTACACTGATTTCTGAGGTTGAATCAATCGAGAAAAGAACACATTAATAATTTTATCTAACTTATTAAGGTATGAGAAAACTCTTTTTAATCATGATGACGCTCGCAGCGGTCAGCTGGTCCGTAATGGCCCAGAACCGTTCGTATAGCGGCACAGTCGTCGATGCGGCCAACAACGAGCCGCTGATCGGCGCCACAGTCATGCCGATAGGCGGTGGCCAAGGTGCGGCCACCGACATCGACGGTAACTTTACTGTAACAGTTCCATCGAATGTCAAGACTGTCAAGGTCAGCTACATTGGCTATACTGAACAGACTGTTGCCCTCCATGAGAACATGACCGTTCGTCTTGTGGCGTCTGCAACCAACCTCGACGATGTCATTGTGGTTGCTTATGGTACGGCCAAGAAGTCTGCCTACACCGGTTCTGCTTCTGTAGTGAAAGCCGAGACCATCGAGAACTCGCTCGTTTCGTCGGCAACCGACGCTCTCACCGGTAAAATCGCCGGTGTGCAGGTGCAGAGCTCCAATGGTCAGCCCGGTACAGCTCCGACTCTCCGCATCCGCGGTGTCGGCTCAATCAACGCGAGCAACGATCCTCTCTACGTGCTCGATGGTGTTCCCTATGATGGTGACATCTCCGGTATCAATACAATGGATATCGAGTCGATGACTGTCCTCAAGGACGCTGCCGCAGCTGCTCTGTACGGTGCCCGTGGTGCTAACGGTGTCGTGCTTATCACAACCAAGAAGGGTTCTCAGGGTCAGGCCCGTGTATCAATCGACGCCCGCTGGGGTGCCAACACACGTGGCGTGCCCAACTATGACGTGCTCGGCTCGACCACCGAGTTCATGGAGACTGCGTACAAGTCTCTTTACAACGGTAACTATTATACCGGCACAATGTCGGCAGCGGCTGCACACAATGCCGTGAATGCCCAGATTTTCCGTAAACTTGGTTATCAGGTATATACTCTTCCCGAGAACGAGGGAATGTTCACAGCTGACGGTAAAGTGAATCCCAACGCTACTCTCGGTTATTCCGACGGTACATATTACTATACTCCCGATGATTGGTATAAGGAACAGATCCGTACAGGTCTCCGTCAGGAATACAACCTCAATGTGAAGGGTGGTACTGACAAGTTTACATACTATGTGTCAGGATCTTACCTTGGTGACGAGGGTCTTATCGAGGGATCACACTTCGAGCGTTTCGGTACACGTGCCGCTGTCGATTATCAGGTTCAGCCCTGGTTGAAGATCGGTACCAACATGAGCTACACATATATCAATAGCGGTTATCCCGGTGACCAGACAACGAGCAACTCTTCGGGCAACTCATTCCTCATGGCTGACCAGATTGCTCCCTACTATCCTATGTATGTGCGCGATGCCAACGGCAACATCATGTACAACCAGTCAACAGGTAAGAAAATCTATGACTATGGTGACCGTAAGATTGTGCCCCACGCACGTAACTGGATGTCTTCATCCAACCCTGCCGGTAACCTCGCTTACGACACAGAGGATTATCTCTATGACCTCTTCAATGGCAAATGGTATCTGAATATCACTCCGATCGAGGGTCTTTCAATCAACGGATCACTCGGTTACTATCTCGACAACACCCGTTATCATAAACTTGGTAACCCCTACTATGGCCAGAGCGCTGACTACGGTGGCTCAGCATACCAGCTTTTCCAGCGTATGAGCTCGCTCAACTATCAGGCTCTCGCAACCTACAACCGTACATTTGCTGACAAGCACACAATCGACCTTCTCGTCGGTTATGAAGCTTACGACATGGAAATCGAGGATCTTCAGGGCAGTGGCCAGAACCTCTATCTCCCGGACAGCTGGGTTATCAACAATACCATCGACAACAAGAACCCTTACGGTTCACATAACCAGTATGGCACACGCGGTATCTTCGGCCGTGCAAACTACTCGTTCGAGGATCGCTACTTCTTCAGCGTATCTGTTCGTCGTGACGCTTCTTCACGCTTCGATCCCAAGAAACGCTGGGGTACTTTCTGGTCGCTTTCTGCAGCATGGGACATCGCAAAGGAGAAATTCATGGAGCGTGCCACATGGCTCGACCAGCTGAAGTTCAAGGCTTCTTTCGGACAGCAGGGTAATGACAACGTGGGTCTCGGCTACTATCCCTGGCAGGATCTCTACTACATCAGCGGTTCTGACGGCGTATGGTCTGACGGTGTGCTCGCACAGAAAGGTAACAAAGACCTTACATGGGAGACTTCAAACTCGTTCAATATCGGTTTCGACTTCAGCTTCCTGAAGGGTCTCGTTTATGGTACAATCGAGTACTTCAACCGCCAGACTTCAGACATGCTCTATAACAAGCCTGTTTCTCCGTCGCTCGGTTATTCTTCGATACCTATGAACATCGGTTCGATGCGTAACAGTGGTGTCGAACTCGAACTTAATGTTCGTCCCATCTCGAACCAGAATGTTGTGTGGGATATCAACTTCAACATCACCAACGTAAACAACAAGGTGCTTGAGCTCCACCCCGACCTGAAGGGTCAGATGATCAGCGGTAGCCGTATCTTCCGCGAGGGTGAGTCTATGTACGACCTCTATCTCGTGAAGTACGCAGGTGTTGATCCTGCTACAGGTCTCGCGCTTTACTGGGATGCATCTCCCGTTCTTGATGCAGACGGTAACAGAACTTACGACAAGTACGGTAACGTTGTTTACGGTAACGAGTTCCTCACAACCAACTACGACGATGCATATAGCCACAACCGTCAGGCAACCGGCAATATCATGCCCAAGGCTTATGGTGGTTTCGGCACCAACCTGACTTTCTTCGGTGTTGACTTCTCTGCTTCGTTCGCATATCAGTTCGGTGGTAAGATTCTTGACTATACTTATCAGAACCTTATGCACAGCGGTGGTCAGTATCTCGGCCAGAACTGGCATACCGACATCAACAAGGCTTGGACTCCCGAGAACACAAATACAGACGTTCCCCGTCTTAGCAGTGAAGACCAGTACACTAACTCATCTTCTACAAGATGGCTTACTTCAAGCAACTATCTCTCGCTGCAGAACGTGACTATCGGTTACACACTGCCGAAGAACTTCGTAAACAAACTCCGTCTCCAGAATGTGCGTATCTACGCTTCGGGCGAGAACCTCTTCCTCTGGTCGGCACGCAAGGGTATGGACCCCCGTCAGGGCTACGTAGCGTCTGAGGGTGCAACCTACAAGGCTTCGCGTTGTATCTCGGGTGGTATCCATGTGGAATTCTAAACCTTCTTGATTCTCACACTAAACAGATAAACCAATATGAAAAGAAAAATATATTACATTGCAGCCGCGACACTCTTCTCAATGGGTCTGTCGAGCTGTAACAATCTCGACACTATCCCTGAGGATTCGTACGTGACTGCGGATCAGAAGGAGGAGTCGGTTGAGATGAATCCCGAACTCGCTTCGGCCGGCGTGGTAGGTATCTCGGCGGTATATCCACGTGTCATGTCAGTATATGCCGAAGCTCACTTCGACTTCGGATGGCCTTCGTTGGGCCTCATGCTCGACTCCGGTACTGCTGACCTTGTAAGTTCAAACATCGGTTACAACTGGTATTCAACTGATGTTTCCGACTATTCATGGGGTACCAATACAGCCTATGTCGGCAGTATGTCCTGGTATCTCGGCTACAAGGTGATCAAGGCGGCAAACGATGTTATCGCGTCGATTGGTGCTGAACCGGAGAGTGCACAGCTCCAGCTCTTCGCAGCTCAGGGTTATGCAAACCGTGCATACATCTATTTCACCCTCGCGCAGCTCTACCAGTACACTTATGTCGGTCATGAGTCGCTTCCCTGTGTACCCCTCATCACAGACCTTAACTCTGATGAGGCCGCTCTTAACGGTGCACCGCGTGCAACTGTACAGGAGGTATATGACCAGATTCTCAGCGACCTCAACACTGCGATTGATCTGCTGACCAAGAGCGGTCTTCCTGTTACTGAAATCGCATCTACCGGTTCGAAACGTTTCGTTTCGCTCGGAACAGCCTATGGTCTCCGCGCACGTGTGAACCTCGTGATGAACAACTGGCAGGCTGCTGCCGACGACGCAGCCAAGGCTATCCAGACTTCCGGATGTACTCCTCTTTCAATTGAAGAGGCATCTCGCCCCGGTTTCTGGGATTCAAACGACCACGAGTGTATGTGGGCAATCTATATTCAGGAGACTGACCGTGCCGTTACCTCAGGTATTGTGAACTTCCCCTCGATGATGGGCTCGTTCAACAGCAACGGTTACTGGACAGTAGGTGCTACACGTCGTATCAACAAGGCTCTCTATGCCGCAATCGGTACAAATGACGCCCGTAAAGGTTGGTGGCTAAGCTCAAGCGGCTCAAGTAACAACCTGACATCGGCTGAAGCAAAATTCCTCGCAAAATTCAGTCCTGAAGGTTATACACAGGTTAAGTTCGGTGCATATCAAAATGAAATCGGAACTGTAACCAACGCCAACGACTACTTCCTGATGCGTGTCGAGGAGATGTATCTCATCCAGGCTGAGGCTACGGCAATGGCCGGTAATCCCTCTGCAGGTGCGACTATGCTTGAAAACTTCATCAAGACATATCGTAACCCCTCTTATACTGTCACCGCAAGCTCTAAGGAAGAGGTGCAGGAAGAGTGCTGGTTGCAGCGTCGTATCGAGCTGTGGGGCGAGGGTCTGGCCTACTTTGACCTCCTTCGTCTGAACAAGGGTCTTGACCGCCGTGGCGGTGGCTGGGAGTCAGTATGGGTTTACAATGTCCCCGCTCCTCTTAAGCCTATCCTTATCCCCAATGGTGAGATGCAGGCTAACAAGGCTATCGGTGACAACAACGAGGCTTGGGCAAAGCCGAGTCCTGTTGATGACATCTAATTTATCAATGTTCGTGTAATTCTTAATTATCGAAGTAAATATGAAATTCAAAAATATAGCACTTTCCGCGCTTTCCCTCACCATGCTTGCGCTCACTTCGTGCAGCGAAGGCAAATACTGGGATGGCCCGAAATCATACGGCGAAGCCTACGCATTCGCTAAGCCGTCGCTCACCGTGGAAATTCCTGCTGATGACGATATGCCGTCAGTCTACAATGTTACAGTCTCTCGTGCCGACGCCAGTACGGAAGCAACAATCGATGTAACTTTCGAAACAAAGACTGACTGTCTCTCCGGTCCTTCCACAGTAACCTTTGAGAAAGGCAAGCTGACTGCGGAGTACCCCATCTCGATCGATGCAAGTCTCATCGAGCCCGGTTTCGACTATGCAGCTACTATAAAGCTCACCGAACCCGAGGATGGTATCCTGAGCGTCAATAAGGACAACCAGTCTCTCAGCTTCAAGATTCGTCACGAGCTCATTCTTATCTGGGAGGATGCGGGTTATGCGCAGCTCACATCTTCATTCCTCGAAACAGAGGACGCTGTAGATGTGCCAATCCAGGTGGCTACAAACTATCCGGATTCCAAGAAGGCTCTCTACCGTCTGGTTTCTCCCTATTGGTATCTGACCGATGGTGAGGCTCCCGAGGGTGAGAACATCGAGTTCATCTGCTACAAGGGTTCTCTCTATAAGGCCGACACGCTGCCTGATGGATGGCAGTCTACCGGTCTGACCGACATCGATGAAAATGGTATGCCCATTTACCTGTTCCTCGGAATGGCTCCCGACACCGGTTCTTCATTCAAGAACTCGAAGACCCGTTACATCATCAATGTCGCTATCGGTTTCAGCGACTATAATGATCCCGAAGATGATGAAGTGACAGTTTCGGATGTGATGGAGCAGCTCTCGTTCACATGGGTTCATTAATCATCCGATAATCAATCCAACTGTATAAAGGTGCGCCGTGATTCTGATCGCGGCGCACCTTGCGTTTGATATGAGTCCATTTTATTTGTTTGCTAAATCTCTGCGATTTGAAAGATTTATTTGCAAATTCCACTTTTTATTATTTACTTTGCAGATGACTGCAATCAGACATTTCTTGGAGTGTGCGTATGGCTTATCGGGCACAAAATCCTAACCTCGTTGAGAGTTCTTTACATTCTTTGATTTTATGTTTTGCAGCATGTTATAGATTGAATCAAATAATACTTAATTCCTATGAAAAAATTGGTTGTATTACTCGCCGGGTTACTTGCTGCCGGATCAGTTTCGGCTGCGCCGCTCTCTCCGGCCGAGGCTTTGGCACGTGTTGCCGGTGGCGGCCCTAACAAGGTTGCTGCTGTTAACTATGTCAAGAATCCGGTTTATACTGTCAGGACTGATGCAAACCAGGCTGCAGCCTACGTATTCACAACCGGAGACAACAAGGGTTTCGCAATCCTTTCGGCAGATGATGTGGCTTTCCCTGTGCTCGGTTACAGTGATACCGGTACTTTCGATGCCGAGAATATTCCGGACAATATGAAATGGTGGCTTTCCGAACTGTCGCGCCAGATTGAATGGGCTGTTTCGCAGGGCGCAGGCTCAGCATCAGCCCCGCTTGCCCCGGACGGACTGGCTGCAATCACACCGCTCATGAAAACCACCTGGGATCAGGGCACGCCATATAACGATTCCTGTCCTACACCCAAAGATGGCACACAGCATGCCTATACCGGCTGTGTGGCGACCTCGATGGCACAGGTGATGAACTATTTCAAATATCCCGAACATGGCACCGGCACTATCAATTATTATGCGTCCAAGCTGGGTGTAAGTATCTCGCAGGATCTTGCCGAATTGAAATTCGATTGGGATAACATGCTCGACAGTTATCTTCCCGGAACCTACAACAGCGCGCAAGCCAAGGCTGTGGCTGACCTGATGGTTGCCTGTGGATATTCCGTGAGCATGAGCTACGGTCTTGATGCTTCAGGCGCGTCGGGTTTCACAATCGGCCGTGCGCTCCGCACGTATTTCGACTACGATGGTGACTGCCGTTCTGAGTACCGCCTTCTCTATTCGATGAGTGACTGGACTCAGATGATATATGACAACCTTAAAAATGTCGGTCCTGTAATCATAAATGGCCGGGATCCCGGAGACATGGGTCACTCTTTTGTCTGCGACGGTTATGACGGAAAGGGATACTTCCATTTCAACTGGGGATGGAGTGGCGTTTCCGACGGTTACTACTCGCTCGATGCTCTGAACCCCGAGTCAATGGGAATCGGTGGCTATGGTGGTGGATTTAACTTCGGTCAGAACGCCATATTCGGCATTCAGCCAAAAACGGGAAAACCATCTTCATACAAACTTAATCTTACTCAGCTGGGTAATTTGACCGGTGAAATAGTCGGTGGTAATTTCTCCGCGAGCATGGCCGATTATACTCCGCGTGGATATGCAAACTATTGCGACAACATCGTGGAAGGGTCATTTGGAATCTCATTCGCCCGAATTGGTTCCACAGCCTCTCCTGTGATTGTTCCGGCTCTTATCGGCTCAAAAGAAAGCGTCAGTGTGGTTCCCGCGTACAGTACCGGTACCGCTCCCTCTTCAAGAGTTGTGGCAGCGCTGCCTGAGCTGGAGAACGGGGAATACAAGGTCACCATGATGTTCAAGACTACAGATGGTGACTGGGAGGAAATCCTGGTTCCGTGGGGGTATAGCAACTACGTCTATCTGAATCGGTCAAACGACAGCTACACCATTACGCGGCCGGAGCAGAAAAATCTCAAGATTGTTGATGTGGAGGTTGCCTCAAAGTTCTATTATAATACACCTATTCTTCTCAAAATAAAGGTTGAGAACAATTCTGACGTAGAGCTGACCCAGGGTATTGTGCCGCGTCTTCTTGACGGAACCACTGTGGTTATGACAGGGTCGAACTCTCTTCTCACGGTCGGTCCTGACCAGACAGTGGAACATGAACTGATTGTGAAGTTCTCTCCTGCCGACGGATATAAGTTTACTTCACCTTCGGAATTCACACTCAACATATCTGATCCTGAAACAAATACCTCTTTTGGCAACTTCGGTACCTATACAATGGAGAGTGCCCCTTCGACATTCTCGTTGACGTTGAAAAAACTTGATATTGCTGATGCCCAGGTAGAATCAGTAGATTATGCCGGTTCGACCTTCAATGCTTATGTTGTAAACAAACCTTCCGATTTTGATGTTAACTTCAATTTCAGTGTACGTGCAGGATATTTCTCAGGTTATGCCAAGCTGTCAATCCTCCAGGTTGATTCGGAGAAAGCATCGACCTTGATTCCTCTCACATCTGCTGACCAGATATTCCAGGAAGCTCTTTTCATGGAGAGGGGTGACAACAGTGAGAATGTAGTGAATGTCAGCTTCCCTGAGGCAGAGGCAGGAGCACTCTATGCTATCGTGGCAAGATACACGAAGGCTTCATCATGGCTCAACCTCGGATCACCGATATATTTTGTTATCGATTCAAGCGGAGTTGATGGTATCGGCGTTGAGGAGAATGAGGAGAAAACGGAGTATTATAATTTGCAGGGTGTCAAGATCACTGATCCTCAGCCCGGTCAGGTTCTCATCCGCCGCATAGGTGCGAAAACTGATAAAGTGATTGTACGCTAAACCAATACAAGCAGTTAAAATAAGGAGGTGGCTCAATTTCGGCTACCTCCTTATATTTTATCTCATTCAAAGTCTGGTCTTAAAAGAGGAATCGTTCCTACACAGATTATATTTTTAAAATTTTTTTTGGGATAATAGAAAATTTTTTTTAAATTTGTAGCCGAATCTAAAAGAATCCGCATTCAGCATTCTTTCCAAAGAAATTTCAATGTTTAATTTAATAAAAGAAGTATGAAAAAGTTCTACTCAACACTTGCCCTTTCAATGGCAGTGGTTGCTTCTGCATCAGCTTTCGAGACAGTGCAGATGAAAAAAACAGCAACTCTCGTAGGAGAGCCCGTAAAGACAGTACAGGTAAAAGACGCTGCATCTAAGGTTGCAAAAGCAGGTCCGGCCCGTATCGCATCGGCAGAGGAAATCGAAGGTGTGTATGTCGGTGAATACGACCCGGCACTGAATAATTCTCAGACGGGAGAACCTGTCTATGACGCTGTAGACGCGATAATCGAGGCTGCTGACGTGGACCTGGTTCTTATCACCATGAATCCCTGGGCTACAAAATACAGCAACGTGGAAATGGATCCGCTTCTTGCTACTGTGGATCTGAGTGCTTCTAAAATCACCATAGCAGCGGAGGACAATCAGGGAATCGGTAAATATACCCCGAACGGCACCACCGTTGACTATGAAATCTCTCTTGTCCTCATGGAGATGAATCTGGATCAGCAGCAGTGGGTAGATGCAGAATCTGTGACAGGTACAATCAACGCTGACGGAACAATCGAGTTCCCCGAGACTACAACAATTTATATCGGTGTTGATATGGATGGTGAGAGGGGTTGGCTCGGCGGTATGACGGGTCTGAAGCTGGTTTATCCCGACTACTTCACATTCAAAGAATCAGAGTGGAACTATGTCGGTGAATCAACTTTCACTGAGGGTATCGTCAACGGTATTATGGACGAGGGTTACGAGATTGCCCCTGTTAAGGTAGACATGTATCAGAATAAGGCTAATGCCGGTCTCTACGCAGCCAAGAATCCCTATAGCACAGGTGACTGGGCTCTGGTCAATGAGGATCCTACAGTAGGGGGTTACATCGTGTTCAATATCGAGAATCCTGACTTCGTATGTATGCGTCCTCTCACCGGCAGCGGTCTGTGGATGACAGTGACACAAGATGGTTTCCCTCAAGAAATCTACTTCCACAATATCGAAGGTATGTGGGTATTTAACGAGGGTATGACTGTGGCAGAGGCTGCTAAAGAGTTTGCTGAGAGAAAGCTTACTCCTTCAAAGTACAATGCTGCTAACCGCACAGTAAATCTTGAGAATATCTACTTCGGTACCACTGAAAACCCCTTTAACACACTCATGTGGAATGCAGTGGAGAATGCAACCTACAAGTTCACAATTCCTGATGGTACAGGAGTAGATGGTATCTACACCGACTCAGAGAACGTGGCTAAGCGTTACTTCAACCTCCAGGGTGTTGAGATTGCTAACCCCGAGGCTGGCCAGGTTGTAATCGTTAAGGAAGGCAACAAGACTTCTAAGACTATCGTACGCTAATCAGCATATACAATCAGAAATACAAAAGGAACCCTCGGGTTCCTGATACAAAGCGGATGCCATCGGCATCCGCTTTTTTCATTGAATACCCTTTGACTACTTGCTTATAAATAAATTCTTTAAAATGTTTGGGATATTCTATATTTTTTTTGTTTATATTTGCGCATATATTGAGTGTTGACTTGGATTGTGTTATATAAATTGATGTTTTACTTTAAAATTGAAAATATGAAGAAAATTTACTTCTTATTTGCCGGCTTGCTTGCGGTCGTAGCTTCGGCTTCGGCATTCTCATCGGCGCGTGATATTGAAAATACCTACGTAGTCGAGTATGAACCATGTGTCGTCTCCCCGGATGGTACTCCCGTCTACGATGATGTGACAGCGAAAGTCGAAGCAGAAGATGAGACAAAGGTGATGATTTCACTCAGCCCATGGAGTGAAAGCTACAGTAGCATGTCGCTCAGACCTCTCGTTGGAACGGTAGATACCGGTACCCAGACACTCATGCTGAAGGTTGCTGATAATGCTAATCTTGGTGTGGGTAATTTATCACTAAGTCCCGATGTGTATGCAGAAGTTTCATTATTCATAAGCAAACTCGATTCAGAGTCCGCAACGTGGGTAGATGCCGACACCGCAATTGCCAGAGTTACAACTGAAGGAACAATCGAGTTTCCGGAAGATGTGCGGATTCTGTTGGGGTGCCGTATAGATGATAAAACGAGTTATCTTGCTGCAATGGAGAACGTGAAATTTGTGTTCCCTGACTATTTCACATTCAATCCGTCAGAGTGGGACTATGCGGGCAAGTCTTTATTTACGGAGGGTGTTTGCACTCAGCTGATGAAAGAAGACAGTAACAACGATATTGTTGAACTTGACATTTACAGGAATAAATCGAAGAAGGCACTCTATGCTGTGAAAAATCCCTATTCTACAAGCGCGTGGTTGGATTTAAATAAAGAGCCGGAAAGCGAAGGATACATTGTATTCAGTATTGAGAATCCTGACTTCGTATGGATGCGACCTCTAACAGGTAGTGGTCTTTGGTTGCCTATGTCGGAAGGTGGTCTTCCCGAGGAAATTTACTTCCAGAATATCGAAGGAATGCGGGTGTTTAATGACGGTATGTCTGTAGAAGAAGCCGCAGATGAGTTTGCAGATAGAAAACTTACTCCTTCTAAGTACGATGCAGCAAAACACGTTGTGATACTGCAGAACATCAATTTCGCTACAACTGAGAATCCCTTCGGCACTCTAATGTGGAATAATGTTGAGGATGCGACATATAAGTTCACAATTCCTGAGACTGTCGGAGTTGACGGTATCTACAACGATGCTGATAACGTTGCTAAGCGTTACTTCAACCTTCAGGGTGTTGAGGTCGCTAATCCCGAGGCCGGTCAGGTTATAATCGTCAAGGAAGGCAACAAGGTTTCCAAGACTGTCGTACGTAAATAAGCTGAAGCACTCAGAAAGTCAAAAGGAATCCAACTGTTCCTGTAAAAAATCCAACTGTTCCTATTAAAAAGCGGATGCCATGACCATCCGCTTTTTATACTTTTTAACAACTATCTAACGCTTCAGAAATAATGACCAAGACTGCTGAAGACAGAGGCTACACCGGTCCACTCGATGGTACTAAGCCGAGTCAGAACCGTCGGGCTTCCTTCCACGACTATTGCGAGCCGGCAATATACATGTTCACGGTCAAAAAGAATCCTGATATTCCCCCTTTCAGCCGAATAGAGGGAAATCCACGGATGCTGTCCGGTAGAGATGTTCCGCGTGTGGTGCATTCGGAAATAGGTCGGATTCTTGCTGAAGAGATACTTAAGACACCTAAAATGCGGCCAACACAGATCAGAATACGTCAGCTCATGATTATGCCTGATCATGTTCATATTATGCTTGAGGTGTTGACAAGGCTGAACTATCCCGTAACTAAAATCGTGGCTCAGATACTGTCTGCCACCACTTTGAATTGCCGCAGATGTGGATTGATTCAGCCCTCTGCTTCGGCCTTTGATCTGGAGGGTATCAATGACAGGATTCTTTATGGAGCGGGACAATTGGACATTCTTTATAATTATATTGCAGATAATCCACGCCGCTACTTGATAAAGAAACTGCATCCGGATCTTTTCACACGCCGTTCAGGCATCAGGTTCGGAAACAATAATGATGCGTACAAAGACCTGAAGGTTGAAAAGAATCCGATAGTCAGGATGGATTGTGTCGGCAACATATTTTTATTGCGACAGTCGTTGAAACAGGTTCATGTACGTTCTTTCTGGACGGATGACCAGGTTCTCCGATTTGAGGAGGAGTGCCGCCGGCATGTTACAGCCGGGGGAGTATTGATTTCACCCTTTATATCTCCTAAGGAAAGGAAAATCATGCACGAGGCGATAGAAAGAGGTGGGAGAGTGATACGGATAACAGACCGCGGGTTCGGGGAGAGATGGAAACCGTCAGGCCGCGAGTTTGAACTATGTGCCGAAGGCCGGTTATTGGTTATGGCCGAGTCGGGAATTTCAACCCGCCGGGAGGAGATGCACTACCGAAAGGCTTCGCACCTTAATAGGGTGGCGGCCCATATCGTCGAGACGGCCGCTGCGAAGAAGTTTTATCTAACCAAGAGCTGATGAAAGCTCACCCGGTGCCGGTGCGGGTTCGCTCAGTGACTCAGCAGAAGCCCGAGATAAGGGCAGAAGCCCGCAGGCTTCCGCCACTCAACCGCGACGGTCCCCATTCGATTTGCTTGATTTCAGTCAGATTTCAGTCAGGTCTCAGTCAGGTCTCAGTCAGATTTTGGCCAGATTTTGGTCAGATTTTGGTTCGGTTTTGGTTAGGTGCTATTTTAGTTTGAGATTGGTTCGCGCGTCGTTGGTTGTGTGGGTAAAACCTGCGGGTTTTACCTGTTTTGTGGGTCTGAAGATTGTGGGGCAGAGGGTGCCCGGGTCTGTATGACCCGGGGGCATGAGGGCTCGGAGAGGTGTTGTTTTTTAATTTTGTTTTCGTTTTTCGGATTTTTGTGCTTATTTTGTAATCTGTTAAATTTTATAGTTATGAAGAAGTGTTTTTTGTCGTCGGCTTGTTGGGCTGTTGTCGCTGCAGGATTGGTGGCTTCTTGCTCGCCTAAGTCGAATATGGTGACTGTTACTACTACTACCACCACTACCACTACGACCGGTGGCGGTGCCGATGCCGGTGAGGATCCCGACGCTCCGGTCAAGATGGATATGCCTATCGAAAATTCGAAACCGCATATGGCGCGTATGAGAGCCACTCTTTTCAAGATGAGCGGCGATTATGCCAACAATGTGGCTGTAACTCTCGGCCCGGATGGTAGACTGCTCTATTTCCCGGCTCCCACTGACCTGACTGATGAGTCGGCGCCGCAGGAGGTGGGCGACGGATGGTGGCTCAACCGTCAGGGGCTGGGTGCGAGCTCGGTGTTCACCAAGTACACCTTCGATGAGTATCGCGCTCTCAAGACCGTGCCTACTCCCGAGGAAATCAAGGCGGCCATTATTCCCGGTGCTTGCGTAACTGACTTCCGTCAGCTTGTGCTCCCGGCATCGGAGGCGCGCGGTCTCGAACCGAAGGAGCTTCTCAAATATCTCAACGAAGAATGAGCAACATACCGGTTTTTGAACAGACATTCTTCCTTTCGGCCGGAGAAACAAATGCTGAACAGGAGATTGCGTTGCCGTTGCTGACATCGAAGATTATCGACATCGCTACCGCACACGCAAACTCGCTCGGCATAGGCAATCCCTCGATGGAGTCGCTCGGCTGTGGCTGGGTGCTGTCGCGGATTGCAATCGAGATGGAGCGTTATCCGCGTGTCAACGAGACCTACCGTCTGTCAACATGGATTGAGTCCTGGAACCGCCATTTCTCCGTCCGTAATTTCAGGATTGCCGACGCAGAGGGTAATCCGTTGGGTCATGCAACCTCGGTGTGGATGGTACTCAACACCGTGACCCGCGAGAATGCCGGGTTGTCGCACCTCTCGCTCGCTCCCGACATGATAACAGGCGAGGCGTGCCCGATGGCACGCCCCGGCCGGCACGCTGTGATTGTGCCTGAGGATTTCGAGGGGGAGTGCGCGGCATCGACATTGCGTGCCACCACTCCCGCCGTGGAATATACTTTCAAATACGGCGACCTTGACTTCTACCGTCATGTCAACACCGTGCGCTACGTGAATCTCCTTCTCAACAGGTTTACCCTCGAAGAGATGGACTCCACTCAGGTTGCCCGGTTGGAGATGGCCTTCATGCGCGAGGGGCGCTACGGTGAGACCGTTCGTCTGCTGCGCTCGGATGATGGCTTTCACACCTCGTTCGCGCTGTCGGATGCCGCTACCGGCACAGCCTTGTTGTCGGCGGCATTGGTTCGCCGTCCCCGCAACTTCTCCTGAAGCCGCTGCATCACGACCCAGAAGGCCGGCACGCATGTCGTGCCGATGATAGCGTTGACAATCATGCCGAACACCACCGCCGTGCCCAACTCGATACGTGAGTTGGCACCGGCTCCGGTGGAGAAGAGCATGGGCATAACTCCGAATATGAAGGCGAGCGCCGTCATCATGATCGGCCGGAAGCGTATCACACCCGCGTCGTGGGCCGACTTCACAATCGGAAGGCCCGTCTTGCGGAAGTCCATGGCATATTCCACGATAAGGATGGCATTCTTGGCCGACATCCCCAACACAAGAATAAGACCGATCTGAGTGTAGATACTTATGCTCTGGCTCATCAGCATGGTGCCGAGAAGCGTTCCGAGCACGGCGATAGGCATGGCGAGCACCACGGCAATCGGGTCGGTCCAGCTCTCATACTGCGCGGCGAGCACAAGCAGAGTCATTATGATGGCGAATATGAACACAAGCGAGACCGTTGTCCCTGCCTGATTCTCCTGATAGGCCATGCCTGTCCAGGCATAGGAATAATTCTGCCCCAAAGTGTCGCTCACAATCTCCTCCATGGCCTTGATGCCGTCGGAAGAGCTGACACCCTTGGCCGGAGTAGCGGTTACAGAAGCTGTGGTGTACATATTGTAACGGCTAACGGTCTGCTCACCCATGGTCTCCTGCATCGAGGCGAACGAAGAGAAGGGCACCATGTCGCCGTTGGAATTGCGCACACTCAGTTTCAGCACATCGTCGGGATTGGCGCGCGATGCACCGTCGGCCTGCATCGTGACCTGGAAAGTCCGGTCGAAGTCAACGAAATCGTTGACATAATTCGAACCCATATACTGCCCCAACACATCATAGATATCCGAAACGGCCACACCCTGCATCTCCGCACGGTTGCGGTCGATGTTTATCTCGTACTGCGGCACGGTGCCCTGATAGAGCGAAGAGACTGAGGCTATGCGCGGATCCTTCTCGGCTGCATCCTTGATGTCGGCGATAGCCTTCATCATCTGCTGCGCGCCGAGACTGTTGATGTCGAGCAGCTGCATCTGAAGACCGGAGGAGAGACCGAGTCCGGCGATTGCGGGCGGATTGAGGCAGAACGTGACAGCCTCCTGATGACGCGAGGCTATTTCCTGCACATGAGCCATGACATCATCTATTCCTCCGTCGTGACCGCGCTTGTTCCAAGGCACCAGCATCACATTTATCGAAGCCATATTCGAAGCCTCGCCGCCACCCATCATAGAGAAACCCACGATGCTCATCACATCCTTGACCTGGGGAACCTCCTTCTTGATCTCATCGCAGATAGCGTTGACAACCTTCTCCGTGCGCTCGATCGACGCACCCGTAGGCAACTGAACCGAAGCCATGAAATAACCCATGTCCTCCTCGGGCAGATAGCTTGAGGGACGGTTCACGAACCATATGAGAGCTATCACGGCCACGGCAGAATATATGCCGAGTGTCCAGCCCGCATGATTCAGCAGCTTGCCGATAGTCTTGTCATAAAGATTGACAGTCCATTTGAAACCCTTGTTGAAACCTTTGTAGAGAATGTTCCTTGTAGGCTTCAGCGGCTTCAGGAAAAGGGCACACAGAGCCGGAGTCAGGGTCAGGGCGTTGAAGCCCGAGAAGGCCGTTGAAACGGCGATAGTCAGAGCGAACTGTTTGTAGAGCTGTCCCGTGATACCCGATATGAAGGCCGTAGGAATGAACACGGCCATCAGCACGAGCACCTCGCCGACCACCGGTCCGGTCAGCTCATTCATGGCCTTGACCGCAGCCTGACGTGATGTCATGGTACCCTTGTCGACCAGACGGGAGCAGTCCTCGACCACGACGATGGCATCATCGACCACAATCGCGATAGCCAGCACAAGGCCGAACAGGGTGAGCGTATTGAGCGAGAAGCCCATTATTTTCATCACCGCGAAAGTGGCGATAAGCGATACAGGAATCGTAATCATCGGGATAACGACCGCACGCCAGTTCTGGAGGAAGAAAAGAATCACGACCATCACGATGAGAGTGGTGAGCAGGAAGGTGGTGAACACGTCGCTCAGCGACTCACGGACATAGGTGGTGGAATTCTGCACCACGCTGTAATGCACACCCTCGGGGAAATATTGACTCAGACGGTCCAGCTCCTTGATTGCACCGTCGGCCACGTCGAGAGCGTTGGCACCCGGCAGCTGCGAGATGCCGAGCAGGGCTACCTCCTTGCCGTTCACACGCGACACCATGTCGTAGCTCTGGCTACCAAGCTCAACGCGCGCCACGTCCTTGAGCCGGAGTATTCCGGTCTTGTCGGTACGGATTATGATATTGCCGAACTCTTCGGCACTTTTCAGCTGTCCCTGGCTTGTGAGGGTGAACTCGAACTGAGTGTCGGAATCACCAGGCGGATTACCCACCGAACCGGCCGACACCTCCATGTTCTGCGACTGTATGGCAGCCGAAACATCCGAAGGAGAGACTCCGCGTGCACGCATCTTCACAGGGTCAAGCCAGACCCGCATGCTGTATTCACCGGCACCGAACGCACCGACATCACCCACACCATCGACACGCGACAGCGGGTCAACGAGATTCAGCTGTGCGTAGTTGGCAAGATATAGAGCGTCATAACGCTCCGGGTCATCGCTTTCGAGGGTGCAGAACAGAACCTGGTTGGTAGATTGCTTGCGCACGCTCACACCCTGCTGGGTCACAGCCTCGGGAAGGGTGGCGGTAACCATCGACATACGGTTCTGCACATCGATGGCAGCCTGGTCAACATCCGTGCCGTTCTCGAAAGTGATGGTAAGCGAATAGGAACCGTCGGAACTCGAAGAACTCATGTAGAGCATACCCTCCACACCGTTTACCTGAGCCTCGATCGGCACACCTACGGCCTGAGCCACGGTCTTCGCGTTGGCACCGGGATAACTTGCCGACACCGATACCGTAGGAGGCGTGATGTCGGGATACTGAGCGATCGGGAGCGTGAACACGCACAACGCCCCTGCAATCACCATCAGAATGGCAATGACAGTCGCGAAGATCGGTCGCTTTATGAAAAATTGCGAGAACATAGGCTTACTTCTTGAGGTTGGGTTTCACTTTCATTCCGTTGCGCACGGTGAGCAGAGCCTCGGTAACATAGCGGTCTCCCGCCTTGATACCCTTCTCGATCACACGGAGAGAATCCTGATAGAGCGGGCCGACGGTGACAGGTGTATAGACAACCTTGTCGGAGTCGTTGACCACATAGAGATACTTGCCGAGCTGGTCGGTCGAGAGGGCGGCATCCTTGACGATGACCGCCTTCGGGTTGGTGCCGTAAGGGAGCGACACGGTGACGAACATACCATCTTTCAGTTCATTGTCGATATTCCTGACATTGCCGACAAGCTGGAGAGACCCTGTGGAACTGTTCACCGAAGGAGCCACATAATAGAGGTCGGCTGTATAGGAGTGGGGCATGGGTGTGGAGAACTTGAGCGGCATGTTGCGGTAGAGCGCTCCCGAAGCACCTTTGTCGGCACCTAACAGGGTGCGGTACTGGTCATCCTCGATAGAGAAGATGGCATCGAACACCGAGTTGTCATAGATTGTGGCGAGAGTCTGTGGATTTCCCTCGCCATTTATGTAGTTCCCGACAGAGACTTCATTGAGCGTTATGTAACCCGACACGGGAGCTCGTACCGTACACTTCGACAGCATTGTCTGGGCGTTCTCCAGCGCCGCCGAGGCGTTGCGTATAGAGGCTTCAGCCTGACGGAGAGATGACTGCGACTGAAGAAGTTCCATCTTCGATACGGCATCTTTCTCATACGCCTTCTGCATGGCCGATGACTGGTTTGCATAATAATCGCGCTGGCTTGTGGCCGAGGCGAGAGAGGCCTGGGCCTCCTGCACCGCGTCGCGGTACTTGGTAGACTCGATGGTGAACAGCACCTGACCCTTCGTCACGTAACTGCCCGACTCAAAATTTTTGGTGAGCAGACGGCCGCTCACCTCACCGACCACCTCGGCCTTGGTCCGGGCCTCCAGATAGCCGGGATAATCCTTGTGGAGCACGATGGAATCGGTGGTAGCCTCAGCCACATTTATCACGGGAACAGAGTCGGCATCCTTATCCTTGGTCTTGTGGCAGGAACAGAGGGCTGAGAGAGCGACAGCCGCGGCCATATATCCGGGTACAAACCTTTTCATAACCTTTATCTTTTGTGTGTTTTCAAATTCAATAACCTACACCTCAATAACCTCCGCCCAGAGCGGTGTAGAGAGTGACGAGGGCGGCGAGCTGTGCGGCGTGCGACTGGACAACGGCGTTCTCGTACTGCAGCACCGTTGTCTCGGCATCGGCCACGTCGGAGAAATCGAGAAGTCCCTGCTTGTAACGGTCCACCTGAAGCTCAAGCTCGCGACGGGCATCCTTCAGCAGAATCTCCTGATACACTCCCTGGTCGCAGACCGATTGCCATGAGACCATGGCATTGTTGACCTCCTGCACAGCCGTCATGACCGTCAGGTTATATTGCTCGATCTCCTCTTCCATCTCAGCCTTTGCTTCGGCCACCTTGGCGTTGCGCGCCATGCCGTCGAATATGGTCCACGAGAGCGTGGGCATGACCGAATAATACAGCGAGCCGGAGCCGAAGAGATCTTTCAGGGAATGAGCCTGTGTGCCCACACCGGCGCTTACCGACAGCGTCGGCAGGAAATCTTTCTTGGCAATTCCGACCTGAGCGGCGGCAGCCGCAAGCTGTTTTTCCGCAGCGACCACATCAGGGCGGCGGCGCAACAGCGATTCCGGATTGCCGACCATCCCCGGCGGAGGAGTCTGCGGCAACGGGAACACCTCGTCGAGGTTCACCAACTTGTCAGGATACTCCCCGACAAGAAGAGCAATCTCGTTGATTGCCGTCGATATGTCGGCCTTGAGAGCGGGCAGCGTCGATTTGGTCTGGCCGACCACCATCTGTGCCTGAACCACATCCACCGCCGGACTGAGTCCGACCTCGTAGCGTGTCTTAGCCACATCGAGCAGAGCCTCCGAGTTGGCGATGTTTCTCTCCGCTACTTCGACCTCCGCCTGCGCGAGACGGAGCTGGAAATATGCTTTGGCGAGATTGGAGCAGAGCGAAACGAGCGTAGCGTCGTAATCGGCGACAGTGGCGTCATAATTGGCCTTGTCGGCCTTGGATTGAGCGCGTATGCGGCCGAACACATCAATCTCCCAGTTCATTGTCAGCCCGAGCGAGAAATAGCTCATGACATCGGCGTGGGAGGTGACGGCCTGCATGTCGCCCGAGGTCTGTTCTCGGCTCCAACCGGCCGATACGCCGACAGTGGGGTAGTAGCCGGCCTTGGTGGCGCGCGACATCTGGCGTGCGGCCTCGATGCGCTTCTGTGCGGTCAGCACGTTGAAGTTGTTCTCGACAGCACGCTTGATCAGCGCACTCAATATGGGGTCATTGAACGTGTCCCACCAACGGTCGTCGCTGGGAGTGGTCTGGAAATAATTCGTGTCGAGTTCCCACGACTCCGGCATACTGTCGCGGAGTGCGGTGATGGGAGCGGTCTCTCCGCAGAATGCGGGTAACGCTGCCGACGACATCAGAAGCAATGTGGCGAATGTGGTTCTCATAGTGGTCAATATGGATACAACTCTAACCAATTAAGTCTCTTTTCGGTTCAGCAGACAGGAGCAGATAAATTTAAAAATAATTAAAAGGGTGTGCCGACAGACTGTTTTGGGTTGTCAACAACCTTTACGACCTTGGATTTGTTTAAAGTGCGGAAATAAATGTGAAAAACACACATCAGAATTTACAAACCACTTAATTATAGAAATTACTATGAATACAGCACCTCTTCAAGGTATCAAGGTGATAGATTTCACCGAAGTTCAGTCAGGACCCTCATGCACACAGATGCTCGCGTGGCTCGGAGCCGATGTAATCAAGATCGAGCGTCCGGGTGTGGGTGATGCGACACGCAAGGAACTTCAGTTCGACCCCAATGAGCCGAGCTATTACTTCCTTCAGCTCAACTCCGACAAGAAATCACTCGCGCTCGATGCCAAGACTCCCGATGGTGTGAAGATTCTCACCAAGCTGCTTGAGACAGCCGACATCTTCATCGAGAACCTTCACCCCGGCGCCATGGACAAGCTCGGCTTCGGATGGGAGCAGGTACACAAGATCAACCCACGTTGCATTTACGGCACAATCAAGGGCTTCCCTCTTTCTTCGAAATACAAGGATCTGAAGGCATACGAGCCTATCGCCCAGGTTACAGCGGCAGCGGCCTCGACCACCGGCTGGTATGAAGGCCAGTACAATATCCCGACCCAGAGCGGTGCGGCTCTCGGAGACTCCAACACCGGTATGCACCTGCTGATCGGTATCCTCGCAGCTCTCTGCCAGCGGGAGAAGACGGGCGAGGGCTGTTTCGTATACCAGTCGATGCACAATGCCTGCCTTAACCTCTGCCGTATCAAGACCCGAGACCAGCTCACACTCGACAAGATCGGTTATCTTACACAGTTCCCGCAGTATCCCGACGGAAAGTTCGGCGACTGTGTGCCCCGCTCCGGAAACATCGAGGGTGGTGGCGTGCTCGGCTGGACTTACAAATGCAAACCCGCCGGAGGTCTCGATTCTGAAGAAGATGCCAACAACTATGTCTACATCATACTGCAACGCGGCGCGAAAGATTTCGAGTTGGCCTGCAAGGGACTCGGCTTCGAGGACTGGCTGACCAATCCGGATTTCAACACAGCCGATGCCCGCGACAAGCACAAACAGCAAATCTACGAGCGTATCGGCGCATGGACGGCCGACAAGACCAAGTTCGAGGTCGTGGAACAACTCTCGAAGTACGGGGTGCCGGTAGGTCCGGTTCTCTCGACCAAGGAAATAATGACCGACGAGAGCCTTTACGACGGCAACACACTCGTCAAGATCAACCAGGGAGGCAACATCGGTGAGTTCGTGACAGTGGGATGTCCGTTCACCATGTCGAACTACCAGCCGACCTATGGTCCTTGTCCCTCACTCGGCGGCAATACCGACGAGGTGCTCAAGGCATACGGTTTCAGCGACGATGAGATTGCTCAGTTCGCGGCAAACGGAACAACCGCTCCCGTAAAGAAATAATCACATCGTCAGAACAATCAGTAAATTATGGAAAACACTAATGATAACACTACTTGCGGATGCGGGCCGAAGCCCGCTCCCAAGTTTCCGGAGCAGGTAACGGGCATGTATATTCTGGCCCGTGCTCTCAAGAATATCGGCATAAAGAATGTATATGGACTTGTCGGCATTCCTATCACTGAAGCCGCCTATATGGTTCAGGGGCAGGGAATACGCTTTGTCGGTTTCCGCTTCGAGCAGCAGGCCGGCATGGCTGCCGCCACCGAGGGCTATCTGACCAAGGCTCCCGGTGTGCTGATGACCGTCTCTTCGCTCGGATTCCTGAACGGTCTGACCGCCACGGCCAACGCTACCGTAAACTGCTACCCGATGATTCAGATTTCGGGAGCGTCAGACCCGACAATGGTCGATATGAAAATGGGAACCTACGAGGAACTTGACCAGCTCAACACCGCACGGCCGTTGGTCAAGGCCGCATTCCGCTGTTCACATGCCAAGGATATCCCCGAGGCTGTGAACCGTGCCTACCGTGCCGCCGTCAGCGGCCGTCCCGGCGGCGTGTATATCGACATGACCACTCCCGCGCTCGGCGAGGTGATGGATGCTGCCGAGGCCGAGAAACTTTTCTACACTCCGGTAGACATGTATTCTCCTGTAGCTCCGAATAAAGATGCTGTGGCTCGTGCCGTCGAACTTATAGCCAATGCCAAGCGTCCGGCACTCCTCATAGGCAAGGGTGCGGCTTACGCACAGGTCGAGGACAAGCTCAAGGCTCTTGTCGAGAAGTACAATATCCCGTACTTCCCGATGTCGATGGCCAAGGGAGTATTGCCCGACGAGGGACCGTTGAGTGCGTTGTCGTGCCGTTCCACAATCATGGAGCAGGCCGACGTGGTGATTCTCGCCGGCGCCCGTCTGAACTGGTTGCTCAGTTTCGGCAAGGGGAAATGGAATCCAGATACTAAATTCGTTCATCTTGAGATAGATCCTCAGGAGATTGACACCAACCGTCCCTGTGCGGCTCCGGTTGTAGGAGACCTCGGTCTGTCGCTCGACGCGATATTGGCCGGACTCGAAGGCAAGAAGATGTCGGCCGACCCGCAGTGGGTGCCCTCGCTTCGTGCGGAGACACGGAGTAAGAATGCCAAGTTCGCGGAGCGTCTGGCTGAGGCTGCAAAACTCTCGCCCATGAACCATTGGAGCGCACTGAGCGCCATCAAGCCTGTCCTCGCTGAGAATCCCGATGTGATTCTCATAAACGAGGGTGCGAACACGCTCGACGACACACGCGACACAATCTCGATGTCACGCCCCCGTCACCGTGTGGACTGCGCCACATGGGCCATCATGGGTATGGGCATGGGTTCGGCAATCGGTGCCGCTGTCGCCACCGGTAAGAAGGTTGTGGCCATCGAGGGTGATTCAGCATTCGGTTTTTCAGGGATGGAGTTCTCTACGATATGCCGTTTCAAACTTCCGGTAACTGTCGTGATTTTCAACAACGGCGGTATCTACAACGGCATCGGCGAGCCGATGGACAAGACATCCGACCCCGCTCCCACAACACTTGACGTAAATGCACGTTATGACAAATTGGGAGACGCTTTCGGTGCCGACACATATTACGTCACCACTCCCGATGAACTCGGCGAGGCACTGCGCAAGTCGATAGCGTCAGGACGTCCGTCGCTGATTGACGTGCAGCTTGCCGCCGATGCGGGCAAGGAGTCAGGACATATAGGTTATCTGAACCCGACCCCGCTCCAGGAAATCAAAGTCTGACCGTAGGGACGCACGGCCCGTGCGTCCGGTACCGTGATTACGTTTACGGCGGACGCACGGGCCGTGCGTC